>OHBJ01000610.1_pt1 | contig 23623 bp, 16 predicted proteins | sample 1577241 | NCBI WGS metagenome assembly OHBJ01 (sample SAMEA3541594, study PRJEB24748) | human gut metagenome | biome: human gut; feature: human-associated habitat; material: faeces | place: China | collected 2012 | reverse complement strand
ATTTTTCGTCATACCGCCATAATTGTGTCTGTCTGAAAATCGGGGAGTATTATACTATATGGGCTAATCTGATTGTGAATGATCAAGGAAAAATAGAGCAACACAATGTGGTTACGCAATTATTATTTTATAACAATAATTTACTTGCGGTTGAAATTAGACCTAGTTTTTCTCAATAATAAATATAGAATCTCTTTTAAACATGTATAAGGAGAAATACGGAGAGCCTGATATAGTAACAACGACAGAAATCGATAATGACAAATGGGACATAAATGGCATATATTCTTCTTTCACGTCAGAGCAGCCTTATATTAAATGGGAAAAAGATTATTATGCTGAAGAATATATCTGGCCATTTAAAAACGCTATAATAAAACTTATAAATCTACATTATACCAATGTAACCGTAAATGTATCTGAATACAGTTATAAGAAAGCAGAGGAGATTCTTGGAAAGAAATATGGCGCATGGGATGAATATTATCTAAATAGTTTCTTAGATCAATGTACTATACTTAACAGAGAATCTAATAAAAATAGCGATGTTTCAATTCTATATATAAACAAAAAAACATTAGATAGAGTTAATGATGACGTAAAGAAACGGAAACAACGTATCCAAAATATTAATAATGAACGGATTCAAAAAGAGGCATTAAGAGATAGCATAACTAATGCAAATAATAAAAAGAACTATTTACGGCAAAAAATTTAATCATTATAATAAACAACGTAAGTAAAACCCCGACCTCAATCAGAAAGATGAAAAATAATTGCACTGATTGAACGCAACAACAATGACTATTATCAAATCTCTTCGGATGATGAAATGATGGGTCATTGCTTCGGGGGCTATGGCTATTCGGTAGAAGAAGCCCAGGCACTTTATGAAAAGCATAGATGAAGCCAAAGAAATGATAGCAGAAGATGGTTTGAGAATCCCGCCGGAAGCTAAAGAAATCGAAGTGGAGTTCCGCTATGACATCCCCTCTTTCTTTAATTTCTTTGACTGGATTAATATATCGGCGTTTGCCAAGCACGCCGGTATCAACGAGTCGAAGATGAGGGCGTATAAGTCCGGACTGGCAACAGCTTCGGAAAAAGACCCTCAATAAAATGCTTGCTACCATACACTCTATGGATGCGGCCTTGAGTGCCGTCTCCATATAAGTACCTGCAAAGAATAAATGAACAGATATTTTTTAATATGCCTATCTGAGAGCTTCTTTCCGGCCGTTTTCGTAGTCTTCATTGGTCACGATGCCCGCATCTCTTCCTCTTCAGACTCCAAAAACGTCTCGGAAAATAAGCTCCTCTGATATGCGCATTTATTCTTCGCAGGCACTTAGTAATTCTATGTTCTTTTTAAATACGCGGCCGGGCGTCTCTGGATAGAGGCGCCCGGCTTTTATCTATGTACTTACGGAACGCAAACACGAATAGAGCAAGTGGAAATTCTAATTTGATACAATGCGGATACTCGCCTTCGGTATGTGATTCGACCCGTTTTGCAGGCGGCATCCGACTAGGTGTTCCTCCAACCCGGAGAGGGGTCGTAAGGGAACTATGAAGGAGAGTTTCAGCAGATAGCCAAGGCTGTCTTTCACATCCGGGCCGCGAACAAGCCCTTTCATGCGCATCACATCGTTGCCGGTAAAAGGTACACAATAGTCGCGAATACGTGAGTAAAGTTCTGACGTAATCGTATTGCCGAAATAATTTGGTTTGTGTATTACTCTGCTCCGAGGATTTTCTGCATTTCGGGAGTCGGGGCGGCTTGAAGATCTATGGGCTGTTTAGAGACGGGGTGGATAAACTCTATGCGGCGAGCCAGCAACGAGATGCTGCCGTCGGGATTACTGCGGCGTGCACCGTATTTCAGGTCACCCTTTATCGGCGTGCCGGAAAGGGACAGCTGTGCGCGTATCTGATGCTTGCGTCCGGTGAGCAGTTTCACTTCGAGCAGGGTGTAGCGTTCCCCTTCCGCCACGGTGGTGTATTCAAGCACGCATTTCTTCTGATCCTTGTCGCGCGGACGTGCGCGGAAAGTCTTGTTGAGCCGTCCGTCGGAGACGAGATAATCGGTGAGGCGCCCTTCCGGCAAGTCGCGTTTACCCTCTACGAGCGCCCAATAGGTTTTATGTATTTCCCCTTTGCGCAGCATGTCGTTGAGGCGCGTCAGCGCTTTGGAAGTCTTTGCGAAGATAACGAGTCCGCCGACGGGGCGGTCTATACGGTGCACCACGCCGCAGAACACGTTTCCGGGCTTATTGTATTTCTCCTTAAGATATTCCTTCACCATCTCGGAGAGGGGTTTGTCGCCGGTTTTGTCGCCCTGCACTATTTCGCCGGGCTTTTTGTTGACCACTATTATATGGTTGTCTTCGTACAGTACATCCATCGCTGCAAAGGGTTGATTATTAGATAAAAAATAAAGGCCGAATAAATTCGGCCTTCTTAGTGGCGGGGGCAGGACTCGAACCTGCGACCTTTGGGTTATGAGCCCAACGAGCTACCACTGCTCCACCCCGCGGTGTCATTTGCAGTGCAAAGTTACTGCCTTTTTTCGGACTGACCAAATTTTTAGCCCTAAAAATTATGTTAAAAATGTTTAACCTATTTGTTTATTTTTGTTAATTCATTTTAACCCGCTATCTTATAGAGATTTACAAATTCGACAACAAAAATCATCGAAAAATTTTTCCAATTTTCTATTGCCATATCGAAATAAATACGTAACTTTGCGCAAAATCTCCGAAAGTGTGCAGTAACGGCGATTCCGGAACGCCCACACCGCGTCACCGCTTCGAGAGAACCAAGCAGCCGACGGCGCCATGCGCCCGAGGCCACAACGACACCTCCCCTCATAGTTAACATACTCGCTTACACACATTTATGGTTAGAAAAACGCGTGACAAATTTATCGAGGTAGCACGGCAACTCTTCGCCCGAAAAGGCGTGGAGAACACCACTATGAACGACATCGCCTCCGCCTCAGACAAGGGCCGACGCACCATTTACACCTATTTCAAGAGCAAGCGGGAAATTTTCAACGCCGTGATAGAGAGCGAGAGCGACCAACTCCTGGACCGCCTCCGCCAGATAGCCACACGCGACGAGAATCCCGAAACCAAACTCAAACAGTATCTGGTGTGCCGCTTCGAGACGATGAAGGAGATAGTGGGTCGCAACGGCTCGCTACGCGCGGGTTTCTTCCGCGACGTCAGGAAAGTGGACCGCGCAAAGAAGGTCATCACCGAAAAGGAGATAGAGATTCTCTGCGACATTCTGCGCGAAGGCGTGGAGCAGGACATCTTCGCGATAGAGGACATACGCGACACCGCCTACGTCATAACCCTGGCCTGCGGCGGCATGGACGTTTCCTACATCCGCGACAGCCTCCGCGAGCAAGGGCTCGACAAGTTCCGTCTCACCCACTGTGTCTGCGACGTAATTATCAACGGCATAAAGAAATAAATATATGTATATCAACGCGATGGGGACGTATGTACCCTCACTACGAATAGGCAATGATTATTTCAAAGATGTAAACGGACTTACAGACGAATGGATTCTCCAGCGCACGGGTATCTCCTCGCGCTCCAAATGCACCCCTGACGAGAATGTCAACACCATGGCTTTCGATGCCGTGGAAGACGCCCTGAAGCGCCTTCCCTACGACGTCAAGGACGTTGACCTCATCGTGGCGGCTCACTATGTGGCCTACGATACTGTGGCTACAGTGGCCCACGAAGTGCAGCGCCGATTCAACATCCATGGCGCAAAGGCCGTCTACGCCTCGTCAGCCTGCTCTTCATTCATCAACGGACTGGAAATCATAGAGGGATACTTCGCCATGGGGAAAGCTACGAAGGCCCTCCTCATTTGCAGCGAAGAGAATACATATTACTCCAACGAGTCGGACCCCAAGAGCGGCCATCTATGGGGCGACGCCGCAGTTGCCTTCTTCCTCTCGAAAGATAAAGCAGCCGACACCGACGTGAAAGTGACCACCGTCTTTACCGAAGGACTCGGCGACATAGGCCGCGGTCCCGGCGGCGTGAAACTGCGCCCCAAGGAGGACGGCATAACGATGCCGGACGGCCGTGATGTCTTCATCCACGCCTGCCGCTACATGATCTACGCCCTGAACCACGCCCTCGGCCAGGCTGGATTGAAAGTGGAGGACATCTCAAAGCTCATCTGCCACCAGGCCAACAAGCGCATCGTGGCGCAGGTGGCCCACCAACTCGACAAGCCGATGGACGATTTCCTCAACAACATAGAAGAACTGGGCAACACCGGCTCTGCTTCGGCGGCTCTCGTCCTGGCGCAGAACCAAGACAAATTCAAGCCCGGAGACCACGCGGCTCTAATGGTCTTCGGCGGAGGATACTCCTGCGGATGCTTCATAGTAGAATTCTGACAATACCCATAAAAAATATCGCGCGGACACCGACCTTTCCCCCGGTCACGGTGTCCGCGTATGTTTCATTAAAAGCTACCGCTATTTGCACGCTATGAGATAGAGCGGGCGGTAAGTCAGCGTGTAGAGTCCATCTTCGTTCTGCGGCACAGCGGCGAGCAGCTTGGAGAGCGAGAAACGGTGACTGGAAAAACCTCCGACGCCGGTGAGGCGCAGGTGCAGGAGGGCATCGCGTGCCGTCGGGAAGGTGACGGTTATCTCGTCGACGGTAACTTCCACGTTGCGAAAACACTCCGAAGCCCAGCGGCGCACATCGTCGGGCGTGGCGTAAAGCATCGGCGACGGACGTAGTGTGTCAAACTCCGAGAGGTTGCCGGGCGCGAATGAGGAGAAGGCCACGAGGCCGCCCTCCACGAGATGCCGCGCGCAATCGGACAGGAATCCGCGCATATTGGAGAACCACTGTATGGCCGAAGCAGAAGTTATAAAATCCCAGCGCTTGTCTGCCGGAGCATCATGGAGCCACTTCTCGGCGTCGCCGATGTGGAAAGCCATTTTCCGCTCCACCTCGGGGGCCGGTGTCTCATAAAGGTCAATGAGTTCGAGCGTGGCGTCGGAGGCGGTCAGTGGCGCGTAACGGCGCGTGTATAGTCCTGTGCCCTGCCCTATCTCAAGCACGCTTCGGGGAGGCGACTGAAGGTTCTCCTCAGCCTTGCGGGCCAGCTCAAAGGCGATGCGCGACTGCACACCGGCGTTGGCGTCATAGGTTTCCATCGACTCGCGGAAATTACGTGCCACTCGCTCAAGGTTGGCGGCTGTATTGCGCACGATGCTCCGTAGCGGCATGTAGTGACCGGCGGCGTGGTAAGAGCAAATCTCCGGGCGCGACGGATGCTGCTTCCACGCGCGCTCCATATTGACAAACGGGAAGATTCGGTCGCGCTCGCCGAGGTAGACGCGGCGCCAGAGGAGATGCGGCGGTTCCTGGCTGTCCTCCACGAGTTGCAACTCTGTTTTCAGTTTTTCTATGTCTGGTTCGGCGTCAAGTAGCGGCTTCATTTTCTCCCACGACTCGGCGTCGCCGGCCATTCGTCGCTGAAATTTCAGCAAATTGCGCGACGATAGCCCTTCGCGGGTGCCTCGGAAAATGGCCGGGGGGATTCCGAGAGAATCATCCACCGGACATTCCGTGCCGTTTATGGCGAAGGCGCAGGTAACGTCGCCGTCATGCAGCGACATCGCCGCGGCGTGCACGCCCAGCGACCAGGCATAGAGATACACCGTGTCGTAGCCTCTGAGCAGTTCGCGCGGAAAATCGTAATCGTCAAACGCGAAACAAAGCAACACATCCCATCCCGGCACATCGATGCCGGCATAGAACGATTCGCCGGTGCTCCATCCGCCGAAAAGCAATATTAGACGCTTGTTGTCCTTCCTTTTCAACCAACTGGTTCTCATAACGTTGCTATCACTTTGAGAATTTTATCAATATCTTGGACCGTCAGCGCGGCGTTGAGCGAGAAGCGTATCCTCTCAGTTCCCGCCGGCACGGTAGGACGGCGTATGGGCAAAGCGTTGACGCCCATCTCTCGCAAACGCTCGGAAAGCGCCACAGCTCTCTGAGACGAGCCCACTATCCACGGCACTATCTGCGAACGCGACGGATTTTCCTGACCGGTAATGGCTTCAAGTCCGCGGCGGAACCGCCCGGATATTTCGCGGAGATGCGCACGCAGGTCGTCAACGGCGAAAATTTCTTGCAACATACGCAGCGTCCAGGCGTGGCACAGCGGAGGCAACGCCGTGGAGAAGATGAAGCTACGCGCCGTGTTAAGCAGATAATCCTTCACCGGGACACTTGCGGCCACGAAAGCACCGGCAGAGGCAGCTCCCTTGCCGAATGTGCCCACGAGAACGTCCACGGCATCGTCAAGTCCGAGCTCGCGCACCAGCCCGAGTCCGCGTTCACCGAAGAGGCCGAAAGCGTGCGCCTCGTCCACGTAGAGCAACGCGTCGGGGTACCGCTCTTTCAGCTCCGCTATCTCGCGCAGCGGCGCCATATCGCCGTCCATGCTGAACACCGACTCGGTGATTATCAGCACTTTCTCTACACCGTCAGCCTCATTTTCCAGAATTCGTTCCAGCCCGTGCACATCGTTATGTCTGAATCGCACGAAGCGGGCGCTGCTGAGCCTTATGCCGTCGATAATCGAGGCGTGTACCAGTTTGTCGGCCACTATCAGGGTTCGGGCGTCGGCGAGCGCCGCGACGCAACCAGTGTTGGCATGATAGCCGGAGTTGAAGAGCAAAACCGGTCGGCCGTAAGCCTCGGCAAGCGTGTTTTCAAGCTCAAGGGCCTCCTGTTGCCGCGACGCCAACAGGCGCGACGCGGCGGCGGTGAGAGGCGCGTCACAGCGAGCCATGAAGTCTCGGCGCAAGTCGTCTCGGCGCCCAAAACCCAGGTAGTCATTGTCCGAAAGGTCGTAGCGGAAGTCGCCGCCGGCGGGGAGCGACCGCAGCCTTCCCTCCGCTTTCAGCTCCATGAGGCGCGCACGATATGTCTCTGTAGCTGAGTTCATTCCTTATACCCCAACACTTCGAGTATCGCCAGCAATTCGCGGCACAACTTCACCACCTGCTCATCGCTTACGGCCATGAACGGAGGCATTATGTAAGCATTCAGCCCGAAGGGGCGAATCCACACGCCACGCTCCACGCACAGTTCCTGGAAACGCGCAAGGTCGACCGGCATCTTGGTCTGCACCACGCCGATGGCGCCCAGCACACGCACTTCCGTCACGCCGTTCCACGATTCGGCCACGCTGAGTTCGCGGCGAAGCAGCTCCTCTATTTCATGCACGCGCCGTTGCCATGGCTGCGAGAGCAACAGCCGCACCGAAGCGCAAGCCACGGCACACGCCAGCGGATTGCCCATGAACGTCGGACCGTGCATTATGCACCCTGCCTGCGACGAGGAAATCATCTCCGCCACACGCTCCGAAGTGGCCACGGCGGCAAAGGTCATGAAGCCGCCCGTTATCCCTTTGCCTATCAGCATAATGTCGGGTTCCACTCCGGCGTGGGTGTAAGCGAAAAGTTCGCCCGTACGGCCGAAACCGGTTGCTATCTCGTCGAATATCAGCAATATACCGAGTCGGTCGCACTCCTTGCGCAACTCCCTGAGATACTGCGGGTGGTAGAAATACATGCCCCCGGCGCCTTGCACCACCGGTTCGAGGATAACACCTGCCAGTTCAGAGGCATGCTCTTGCAGCAACTGCCGCATCGGCTCGAAGTCTTCCGGGTCCCATTGGTCGTGGAAACGGCACTTGGGACGCGGTGCGAAGTAGCGTATCGGCAACGCCGAGCCGAAGGCGCCGTGCATACCGGTCACCGGGTCGCAGACGCTCATCGCGTTCCACGTGTCACCGTGGTAACCGCCCAGGATTGTCGCGAAGTTAGTGCGCTTCGGGTCGTCCTGCGCCTGCACCGCCATCTTCATTGCCACTTCAGTGGCCACCGACCCGGAGTCGGCGTAGAATATATGCTCCATCGAGGGTGGCAGGATGTCGAGCAACAGCTTGCCCAGTTCGATGGCAGGGTCGTGGGTCAGGCCGCCGAACATTACGTGCGACATACGGTCTATCTGCCGTTTGGCCGCCTCGTTGAGCACCGGGTTGTTATAGCCGTGGATAACGCACCACCACGACGACATGCCGTCGATGAGGCGGCGGCCGTCGGCAAGCACCAATTCGGCACCGTGCGCTTCGCTGACTTTATATGTAGGCAACGGATTGTGGGTCGAAGTGTATGGATGCCACAAATGCTGCCGGTCGAAAGAATCAAAAATTTCCTCGCTCATGATTTTTTCAATTTCATGATTTTAGATTTGAAACTTCTTAGTTCATGAATTTTCACCTTCATGATTTTAGACATGAAACCGCCAACCCCGGCCCTCAAGAAACAAGCCGACGCTAAGCGAACGCAAAGTTACAAAGAATCTGCGAAACAACCTCCCTGCCCCGCCAAAAAAACACACCTAAAATTAGGATTAAAGCCGGATAAAACAAAAAATCTATATTGTATTTCCAACTGATAATATATTAGCAATCAGTACACTACCTATAAATTAGCATCTATTAATATAAGATGGGTTGGATTTTTCTATTGAAAATTTTGATATTCCGAAACATTTTGTTAAATTTGCGGCAAAATAAAAAAGATAAATCGATTTAACTTTCCAGGGAATGCACATGAATTTTTAAGTTCAATTACGAATTCAAATTTTTTAAAATTTTTATTAACTATGACAACAGCAGAAAAAAACACACGGTTAGCGGAAGAACAGCCGCAGCCGGACGTCGGTCAGGCAATAGTGCTGGACAGCCTCACTGACCTTCGCGATGCCCTACCGGGTACAACTTTCCTTATCCAAAAAGAAGTCGTGGATTATGACTTCAACCCTCATTTCCGCGGCGGATTTACGCTCAAAGAAAACATCACTTTGATTTTTCAAGGCGGATGTCTCATGGTTCCCACAGGTAAAGCTCAGTTCTATATTCAAGGTAACCGGACTGCCATCGAAGCCCCTATTGATCAAATCTTCGGGGAGGGTCTCGACATCGCAGGCTCATGGCTTTGCGACCGCGCATATCCCCAGTGGTTCGACTGGAGAGTCGGTAAGGAAAACGAAAACCCTTACGAGGGGGATCATATTGACTGCGCGATAGCCATCAACAAGGCCATACAGATGAAAAAATCCGGAGAGGTCTTCTTAGCCTCCGGATACTATCACATTGCCACACCAATCCGTATGTTTGCCCAGACCCGGCTCATCGGCGAATGGCGCGGCAGTTCAGGCGATGAATACGGCGGAACCATGATTATCCCCCATTTAACGGATTCCGAATGTCCGCCTCAAGCCTTCGTGTTCATCAACATAACAAAAGCAACAGACAACGGGGTTAATATAAAAGATGAAAACGGTCAAGATAAACTGACCTGGGAACAAATCTATCCCGATCCTATGGGTCTACTGAAAGGAATGGTGTTTAAGAACTCGGGAAATATCGAGCAAATCTCACGTATCCCATGTTGCCTTGTAGAAGGTGGTTTCACTTTCGAGGATGTTTCATTCTACTCGTTCCGCCGCTGCATCAAGTGGGGAAGCGAATATGCTGACTGCAAGACCATCCGCAGATGTGGGTTCGCCCCCCATGACCTGAAAATAGACATGGGTAGCGACATCTGTTATGCCGTAGAGATCCAAGGCCTCGGTGACGCTTTAATCATCGAAGGTTGCCATGTAACAGACGCCGGTCCGCATGACAATAAGGGAAAGTTAACTGCAAAAACTTTCTATGCCCTGTATCTCACCGGATGCAAAGGAGGCTCGATCGTCAATAACATCTTTAACAGCAAAGTGCTTCTTAAGTACTGCATGGCGGTCGATTTCGCGCAAAATCACATGGAAAGAGATTCCCAACTCACAGTCGTTGGATGCGACATGACCATCCGCAACAACTACTTCGAGAAAACGGGAGAACCTACGATCGTTGTTGACCTGGCATCGGACGGTAAAATAAATGTACCGGCCGACGATAGATTTGTCGACTATCAGATGCACCACAACTCAAATCTGAACATAACAGACAACATATTCTTCATTTACCAGCCATTCTCTGAAGAAAGTGATGAAGAACGTTTCCCGGCAAATGAACTGTGTGAATATGATATAGCCCTATGCACCGGGAAGGGAGAAGACCCGTACTGCATCCATCTGCGTCAGAATTACAGGTACATACGGTATAATAACGGTTCAAATGATCCTACCGGAATACTCCTCTGCACCTTTACACGTACATCTGGAGACAAAGACAATCCGTCTGTAACATCGGACTTCTCGCCATTCAAAGCCTTCAATAGTAAGAGCTACTTTCTTTCGACTGAATGCACAATCTCTCCAGGTCTCCGCATCGATGAAATCCGTACATTCTCGGAGGTGCCTTCAATATCCTCTGTAAAGGTAGGGTCTTCCGATAGTATCCGCAATGCTAACAAACCTTCTTCCGGACAAGCTGTTCCCGTATTCAAGAATGGTTGGCCTTACAAATATCAGGCTCGGATTTTCATGGACGAACAAAGACAACTTGCGGGTTCCAACGTGGAAGTCTCTCTTTTTGAGTATGAGAAACCCAAGCCCTACAATCCTGACTATGGACAAACTTTCTTTCTGCATTCCACACCGGAGAGAAGCGCTTTCATCCTGAGGCTAATTCGCACGCGTCCTGTACCTCCCTCCAGCCCAATGGATACCAACCAAGATTACGTTGATATTCCGGTAATCGGCACCATGTTTCTTCTCGATAACAACATCAGTGTCAACGGTTACAAATGGCGTCCTTACTTGGAGAGTCAGCCGATAATAGGCCAAGAGCCTTCCATTCCTCGATGGATTCAGTTCCGGGGAGATAACGTCAAGTGCTTCTTCGACGAAAACGACTTGAAACTCTCTTCCGGCTGGACATACTTCGATGAAGTAGTCAACAAATCCCAAAGCTTTTATTTTTGGAAAGTTTTGGTGAAGATAGAGGATAACAAGGAGATTTGGAAGGATCAATGGATTGAACTAAGCAAATAACAACAACCATGGGCAAGCGGGCGACGTCCGCACGCGGCATCGCCCGCTTGCCCTCTTAAAAACTCCCAAACATGAATATTCGATTAAAGACTTTACTATTGGCATTGGCTGCGGTATTGATTTCTTTGCCGATTTTTGCCAATCCCAAAGATCCTCACACCAGCAATTGGCCTTACGACTTCAAAGCGGACGGGTTCTACTTTAATAAAATAAAAAACACTCAAAATGTTGCAATCAACGGAATTTACTCTAATCCGGAACATTTAATTGTGCCTTCTACCGTAGAATATGAAGGAGTAACATATACCGTAACAGAATTAGACAAATTTTGCCTCGCAACTGCTTGCGGGCCTGGCTACTTTGACCACACTACGTATGCTTATAACTATGACACCAAAAAGATAACCATACCTGAGACGGTAACATCAATCGATGGACTTGGTTTCAGCGGAATTATAAATGTTACTGAAATTGATTTTCCGGAAAGTCTCATATCATTTAACTATTATAACAGCGATGACTATCCCGGACGTTCTCCGATGGGTCCGTTCATGGATTGCTACGCTCTAAAAGAAGTTACGCTGCCCAAAAATCTAAAAGTACTGGGTGGTTCGCTTTTCGAGGGATGCAGGTCGGTTGAAACGGTCAACGTCCTCGCTCCCATCACTTATATCTCGGGGTCTGTTTTTTCTGATTGCCCGAATTTGAAAACCATCAATTTTTCAGATCTTTCACATCTCACGACTATTGGCGCGTGTGCCTTCAAAGGATGTAATGCCACCATCTTAGAGAACTTTGAATTTCCTGCTTCGCTGAAAACTATCGGAGAAGAGGCATTCCGTGAAACTCCTATCAAGGAGGTCGTTCTTCCTGCCGGTTTAACGAAGATCGAGAATGGCGCATTTTCCTTTTGCCCGGAACTGACATCGGTAACCATCGGGAAAGGCCCAATGGTTTTCTCATGTACCTTCATGCACTGCCCCAAACTCGCTGAAGTAAAACTCCCGGAGTCTACCACAGTGTTGCAGTTCACTTTCTTCAACTGCCCACAACTGAGTGAAATCAATCTTCCCGGCAAAATCATAAAGATTGGAACTCAAACCTTTGGAATGACAAAAATCAGCTCAATTCAAATTCCGTCATCAGTGCGACAAATGGCTTATGATGCCTTGTTCAACTGTGCCGCTCTCACCTCCATAGACTTCCTTGACAGTCCCAAGGAAATTACTTTTTTCATCGACGATGAAAATAAATATTACATCGATCAAAACTTTCTCTTGGAGTCCTGGCAATTATCCGGTACGCCTAATGTTCAGCAAATATATGTAGGTCGTTCACTGAAAAATTACTCTTTCTCCGGATTTAAAAACGCGTTGAAAGACTTGACATTCGGGCCCGAAGTAAAATACATCTACGACTCACAGTTTGCAGATTTATCCCTCATTACAACCATTTCAATCCCCGGCAAAGTGGAGACCATCGGCAAGAATGCATTCAAAGGTTGCACCGGACTGACTCACCTTTCATTAAGCTCATCTCTGACTGAAATCGGCGAGAATGCCTTTAAGGGCGATACCAACCTGGCTACGGTATCGGTCCCTGACAAAGTGGAGACAATCGGTGCCAACGCTTTCAAAGGCTGTACCGGACTCACCAACCTCTACTTGGGGGCGTCAGTGAAACAAATCGGCAACAATGCCTTTGAAGATGACCGCAATCTCGCCATCATTGAGTCAGTTAATCCCACTCCGCCGGATATTTTCTCCGAGACATTCCTGCGCGTGGACAAATATAGCTGCGAAGTATATGTCCCCGTAGGAAGCGCCGAGCGCTACCGTTATGCCGACTATTGGAACGCTTTCCGTACCTTCAAGGAAAAAGATTTCTCCGGCATAAGCGACACCGTTGTCGACGGAACCGCTGTGCGGCTTGAAGGCGGACGCCTTGTGCTTACCGGTGCCGACACGCGCGTCACGGTCTATACCGCCGACGGACGCCTCGTGGCGGACCGCCGACTCTCCTCCGGCGAAAGCCTCGAACTTCCCTCGCGCGGCCTCTACATAGTCACTGCCGCCGGCCGCTCCTTCAAAATCTGCTACTGACAATCCCTACCCAAGGATAACAGGCACCCCGCTGTCGCTCCGGCTGCGGGGTGTCGCTTTTTCGTTCATGAGAGGCGCAGAAAGGTGGTTGCGGAGGAAATGTTTGGCGGTTCGGGAAATAATGAGTAACTTTGCAATCTCAACAGAGGATGACGGCTCCGCGCCGCCATCCCGCAATTAATAGAAATAAAGATGAAATTACTTGAAGGAAAGACTGCCCTCATCACCGGAGCGGCACGCGGCATCGGCAAAGCCCTTGCTATGAAATTCGCCCAAAACGGCTGCAACGTAGCCTTCACCGACCTTAAGATAGACGACCTCGCCAAGCAGACCGAAAAGGAAGTCAGCGCTTACGGCGTAAAGTGCAAAGGTTACGCCTCGAACGCCGCCGATTTCAAACAGACCGAGAAAGTCGTGGCCAACATCCTCAAGGACTTCGACCGCATCGACATCCTGGTCAACAACGCCGGTATCACCAAGGACACGCTCCTGATGCGCATGGGCGAGGACCAGTGGGACGCCGTCATCAACGTCAACCTAAAATCGGCTTTCAACTTCATCCACGCCGTTCTCCCCACGATGCTCCGCCAGCGCGAGGGCTCCATCATCAACATGGCTTCCGTAGTAGGTGTGCACGGTAACGCCGGACAGGCCAACTACGCCGCGTCGAAGGCCGGCCTCATCGCCCTTGCCAAGAGCGTGGCACAGGAGGTAGGTTCGCGCAAGATCCGCGCCAACGCCATCGCCCCCGGTTTCATCGAGACAGCAATGACGGCAGCCCTCCCCGAAGAGGTGCGCAAGGACTGGATGACGAAGATTCCCCTGCGCCGCGGCGGCAAGCCCGAAGACATAGCCGACGTGGCCCTCTTCCTGGCTTCCGACCTCTCGTCATACGTCACAGGCCAGGTTATCCAGGTGGACGGCGGCATGAACATGTAACGAATGTCCGCACCAAAGAAATACGCAATCATTGTGGCAGCAGGGAGCGGCCGTAGGGCCGGTTCCCCGCTGCCCAAACAGTTTCATACGCTGGGCGGACGCACCGTCTTCATGCACTCCGTCATCCGCTTTCTCGACGATGCTCCGGAGGTGACCGTCATAGTGGTATGCCACCCCGATTTCATCCAACTTGTGGAGAAGGAGATGGACGGTCTCGGCGCCGCGGAATGGCTCGTGATACCGGGCGGCAACTCGCGTCCCGAATCCGTAAGGAACGGACTCAATGCCATACGCACCCGTCTCGGCACCGGCAAATCGGCTCTTATTGCCGTCCACGACGCCGCCAGGCCTCTCGTTCCGGCTCTGACGATAAGGGAAGGATGGAGTGCCGCCGAAGAATTTCTCGCCGCCGTTCCCGCCATTCCCGTCACCGACTCGCTGCGGCAACTCACCGACGGCGACGGCCGTTCCGAGGCGGTGGACCGTTCGCGTTTCGTGGCCGTACAGACGCCGCAGGTTTTCCGCGCCGACATACTGCTTCGCGCTTACGACCGTCCCAAAGGGGATCTCTCTATTTTCACCGACGACGCCTCGCTGGTGGAAGCCTCAGGTGTGCCGGTAGCACTCTATCCCGGCTCGCCGGAAAACATCAAGATAACGCATCCGCGCGACTTTGCCATAGCCGAAGCCATTCTCCACGAAGCGGAAAAGTAACCGCGCGCAACTCACATGGAAACGAAGTACATAAAGGGAGTGGGAGAAAAACGGGCCAAGTTGCTCGCCAAGGACCTGGGCATCAACGATGTCCGGGAATTGCTCTACTACTTTCCCTTCCGCTATGTGGACCGCAGCAAGTTCTACCGCATAGCCGACTTCGATGGCGAAATGCCCCTGGTCCAAATCCGCGGCCGCTTCGTCCGCTTCACCGAAGAGGGAGAAGGTGCCAAACGCCGACGCGTGGGACTCTTCAACGACGGCCGCTCCGTAATGGAGGTAGTATGGTTTTCGGGACTGAAATACATCGCCGAGAGTGTAGTCTGCGGAGTGGAATACGTCCTCTTCGGCAAGCCGAGTTTCTACCGCGGCGCCTACTCCATGGTGCATCCCGAGGTAGAGCGCGCTGATGCCGGACGCACGCCCACCGGTTTCCGCGGCACATATACACTCTCCGAGAACGCCCGACACAGCAACTTCACCCAGAAGTCACTCTCCGGCATCATAGCCAATGCACTGGAAACCAAATACTTCCAAGAATTTCCCGAGACACTCCCCGCCGAAGTCACCTCGGCGCTCCACCTGATGCCGGTACGCGACGCCATACGCAACATGCACTTCCCGCAGAACACGCGCGACCTCCAGGCGGCACGCGAGCGCTTCAAGTTCGAGGAACTCTTCTACATCGAGCTCAACATCTTGCGTTACGCGCGGCGGCGCAGCGCATCGATACGCGGACACGTCTTCGGCCGCATAGGCCACTATTTCAACACCTTCTACAACGAAATACTCCCCTTCCCTCTTACGGAAGCGCAAAAACGAGTGCTACGCGAGATACGCGACGACATGCGCCACGGCCGCCAGATGAACCGCCTGCTCCAGGGCGACGTGGGGTGCGGCAAGACACTCGTGGCATTCATGACCATGCTCATGGCGCTCGACAACGGCTACCAAGCCGCTATCATGGCGCCGACTGAAATTCTGGCGCAACAGCACTACGAAACGCTCAGCGCATGGTGCAAACCATTGGGGATAACGTGCTCACTACTGACCGGCAGCACGCGCACCAAGCCGCGCCGCGAGATTGACGCCGCCCTGCGCGACGGCTCGCTGCAGATCCTCGTGGGTACACATGCGCTGCTCGAAGAGAAGGTGGTTTTCGCCAACCTCGGCGTGGCCATCATCGACGAGCAACACCGCTTCGGGGTGGCTCAGCGTGCCAAGATGTGGAACAAGGGCGAGACACCGCCCCACGTCCTCGTTATGACTGCCACCCCGATTCCGCGAACGCTGGCAATGACCGTCTACGGCGACCTCGAAGTCTCCGTGATAGACGAGCTTCCGCCCGGACGCAAACCGGTGGAGACATGGCTCCGCTACGACGAAAACCGAGGCGAAGTGGACCGCCTAATAGCTTCGCAGCTCCGACAGGGACGGCAAATATATATGGTGTATCCCCTCGTGCACCAGAACGACAAACTCAACCTCAAGAGCCTTGAAAAAGACCTCGAATACGTGCGCGAAAAGTACCCTCATTACAAAGTGGTATGCGTGCACGGTCAGCTCAAAGCCGCCGAGAAGGATTACCAGATGCAACAGTTCGTCAGCGGCGAAGCGCAGATCATGGTCGCCACCACAGTGATAGAGGTTGGAGTCAACGTCCCCAACGCCTCGGTCATGGTAATAGAAAACGCCGAGCGCTTCGGTCTCTCGCAGCTCCACCAGCTGCGGGGACGCGTGGGACGCGGCGCCGACCGCAGTTTCTGCGTGCTCATGTCCAAATACAAGATAGCGGCCGAGACGCGCAAACGGCTAACGGTGATGACGCAGACCACCGACGGGTTCCTGGTTTCGGAAGCGGACATGCAGATGCGCGGTCCCGGCGACATGGAGGGCACCATGCAGAGCGGCCTCCCCTTCAAGCTGCAAGTGGCCAACCTCGCCCGCGACGGCCAGATACTGATCCGTGCCCGTCAGGGAGCCGAAGCCATCCTCGCCGCCAATCCGCAACTCGTAGCCGCCGAGCCAGCAGCCGATGCCACACCCGACAGTCAGCCCGACCCCGCCTACCGCCTTTCCGAAGAGGGCCTCGCCACGCTTCGCCGCGAAATGCGCCTACGCTTCGACGGCCAGACCGACTGGTCGCAAATCTCCTGACACCCCGATGCCGCTACACCAAACCTCACATAACAGGGGTAGTTTAAATTTTTTATCACAATTATTTGGTCATTACGATTTTTTAATGTAATTTTGTGATTAGGATAAAATTCTTTCCGGAATTAACATCCCATTACACAATCTTAATCAAATTTTTATGAAACAGAACCTTAAACTTTTAGCATCGGGAGTTTTGTTCATATCCGCATTACCGGCCGTGGCCACAGGCCCGCAACTGGTATTCGCCGGCACTGAGCAGACCAGGATATTCTCCTTGGCCGATGTGAGCCGGGTGACCTTCGGAGAATCCGGCCTCATCGTAACTGCCGGTACCTCGGAAGAGTTCCCGTACAGCTCTTTTCAGAGACTGGTATTCGACTATGACGGAACCTACACCGAACCCACCTCCATTGAACAGGTAACAGCCGTAGAAACAGGTAAATTCATTTACGACTTTCAAGCGGCAACCATCGCGTTCACCGGGTTTGAAACGCGTCCTACCGCCGTGGAAATCTACTCTGCCACCGGAGCGCGTATCCTCTCTGTGCCTCAATATCGCGAAGGCACAATCGACATCTCCGGCCTGACGCCGGGCGTTTACATCGTCAGAACTAATGTTTCATCCGCAAAATTCATCAAAAAATGAGAACACATCTACTTGCCTCCATATTCGCACTGACCCTCGCCTCCTCCGTGGCATTCGCACAGACGCCTTCCCAGAATCCCACCCGAATGACCCTCCACTACAAGAGCGGCGAAGTCAAAACCTTCGACCTCACGGAACTCGACTACATGGAGTTTGACAACGGAGGCGAAACTCCCGTTGACCCGCCCGCACCCGGCGAACCTAAAGTAGGCGACTACTTCTACAGCGACGGCACATGGAGCGACGGCGGCCTTGTAAGCATCGACGCCAACGGCTGCAACGCTGTCTGGGCTGCAACCAAACCCGCTCCCATCGAAGGTAAGACAGTTATCGGAATCGTCTTCCAGACCAATCCCGACCGTATCGCCGAAGCCGACCGCCTGGCAGGTTACACCCACGGCTACGTCATAGCCTGCAAGAACATCCAGGACCCCAACAAGACTAACTTCGCGCAATACCCGGAAACCGTATGGTTCACTTCCGGGAAAACTTGGGTAACCTCCGATGCCAACAAGGTCTCAAAATTAGCGAAAAGCTGCTACGAAAACCTCAGCGGACGCGAAGAAACACAAAAAATGTTCGAGAAAAATAATGCCCAATACTATTCAGAAGATATCCCGATGTTCTACTACGGCACCACGGCATATCCCGTTGCCGCTCCCGAAAACACCAGCGGATGGTTCATTCCGTCGGTCGGTCAGATGTGGGACTGCGTGGCCAACTTCTGCAGCGGCGAGGTGGCCCAATATCTCGACACGCAGAAAGACCAGACAATAGACTTCACGTACTACGTCAAACATGAGGGCACTGTGGACGTTCCATTCGACAAGTTCATGAGCGTATTCTCGCTCGTTCCCGAAGCAGACAAGGATGAAATCACCATTCCCGACGGCTCGCAGGTAAACAAAAAATATATCGCGTTAGGCACCTCCACGCGCTATGACGAAGAAACACGCGTAATAATCAATCTCGGAATGGAGGGATACAAATATGTGGAAGGAATGGCCGAATGGTTCGACGGCGAAGCACATGCCCGCCCCATCCTCGCCTTCTGACGACTTTACTCATTTTTCATCATAACATAAAAGGATTGCCTTTTCGGGCAGTCCTTTTTTCACCTTTCCTCCCCTGCACCAAATGTTCCGGGATAATAAATCAACTTTTACATTCGTTAAAATGTTACAAATTCAGGTACCGGGAAGCGGTGCCGCCATAACCCGAATTTCCAATGAGAGAAAAAGAGTTTTTGCCTTACCTCGCGGAGCTCGGAATCGAAGAGCTCAAACCGATGCAACGTCGCGCCATGGAGGAAATATCCAACCGCCGCGACATGATACTGTTAGCCCCCACCGGCTCCGGAAAGACGCTGGCTTTCGTGCTCCCCGTGCTCAAACTCATGCGTCCCCCGACAGGACGCGTGCAGTGTGTCGTCATCGCTCCCGGACGCGAACTCGTGCTCCAGATAGCTTCCGTGTTCCGTACAATGGCAAAAGGCTTCAAGGTTACGGAACTCTACGGCGGCCACAAGGCCGAGGATGAGAAGAACTCCCTCTCGGTGGTACCCGACATCGTGGTGGCCACGCCGGGCCGTCTGCTCGACCATGCCGTGCGCGGCAACATCGACCTCACTCCGGTGCGTATCCTCGTGCTCGACGAGTTCGACAAGAGCCTTGAGCTTGGCTTCGAGGACGAAATGCGACGCATAGTGAAGCGCCTGAAGAACGTGAGCCACACCATCCTGACATCGGCCACCGACCTCGACGCTCTCCCGGACTTCCTGCCGCTCACCGCCCCGCTGCGCCTCGACTTCCGCGAAAGCCGGAAGGAGCGTCCGCGCCTGCGCGTGCACCGCGTGGACTCCGACGCCAACGACAAGCTGGAATCGCTGCTGCGCCTCCTCTCCACCCTCGCCGAGAAGGACGGGGGGCCGGAACGCGCCATCGTCTTCGTCAACTACCGCGAGAGCGCCGACCGCGTCTACAACTGGCTGCGCAAGCACCGCGTGGACTGCGCCCGCTACCACGGCGGAATGGAGCAACGCGACCGCGAAAAGGCCATCGAGATGTTCAACAACGGCTCCACACCCGTGCTCGTGGCCACCGACCTGGCGGCTCGCGGACTCGACATAGAGCAGGTGCGCCACATCATACACTACCACCAGCCCCTCACCCCGGAAACCTTCACACACCGCAACGGCCGCACGGCGCGCGCCAATGCAGACGGCGACATCTACGTCATCGTGGGTCCCGAGGAAGACGTGGCAGACTGCATCACCTTCGACGACACTTTCCACACCGCTGCCACCGACACGCCGCTCCGCTCCGGCATAGCCACCTTGTATATAGCCGCCGGGAAAAAGGAGAAACTATCCAAAAAGGACATCCTCGGGTTCCTCACCAAGGAGTGCGGCCTTACGGGCACAGACGTGGGAAAAATACTTACGGCCGACCATTACAGCCTCGCCGCCGTTCCCCGCGACCGGCTCAGGGATGTGCTCGACACGGCCGGGAAGTGCAAAATAAAGGGTAAGAAAATTAAATTCACCGCCGCAGAAGCCTGACGCCACAACGGCTCCCCGCCTGTTAAAAATTGAGAAAACAGCACACTTTTGGCGGATGTGTGAATTTTTTTAATTACCTTTGCAGAATCATTTTTGGCACAAAGGCCAAAGGACACAAAATAAACCGTGCGCCCCGGGCGTTATAACCCAAGCACACACTGATAGAGAAGAGAATACAGGTAAATAAATTTAACAAAGAAACAAATGGGTAAAAGTAAAAAATTCCTGACGTGCGACGGCAACCAGGCCGCAGCCCACGTCAGCTACATGTTCAGCGAAGTAGCTGCCATTTATCCTATCACACCGTCATCGACTATGGCCGAGTACGTCGACGACTGGTCGGCAGCCGGTCGCAAAAACATCTTCGGCGAAACAGTGCGCGTCCAGGAGATGCAGAGCGAGGCAGGCGCCGCAGGTGCCGTACACGGCTCACTCCAGGCAGGCGCAATGACTTCGACTTACACAGCATCGCAGGGACTGCTCCTCATGATCCCCAATATGTACAAGATAGCAGGCGAACTCCTCCCCTGCGTTTTCAATGTGTCGGCCCGCACCCTGGCCTCTCACGCCCTCAGCATCTTCGGCGACCATCAGGACGTAATGGCCACTCGCCAGACCGGCTTCGCCCTCTTCTGCTCCGGCTCCGTCCAGGAAGTAATGGACCTCACCGCCGTACCATACCTGGCTACCATCAAGAGCCGCGTACCCTTCATCAACTTCTTCGACGGCTTCCGCACAAGCCACGAAATCCAGAAAATCGAGGAGATTGACCAGGACGAGCTGGCCCGGCTCATAGACTACGACGCGCTGGCCGACTTCCGCCGCCGCGCCCTCAACCCCGACGCCCCCGTGGCCCGAGGAATGGCAGAGAACCCCGACGTCTTCTTCCAGCACTCCGAAGCCAAGAACGCATACTACGACAAGGTGCCCGAAATCGTGGAGGAATACCTCAATGAAATCAACCGCATAACAGGCCGCAAATACGGGCTCTTCGACTATTACGGCGACCCCGAGGCCGAGCGCGTCATCATAGCCATGGGCTCCGTCACGCAGTGCGCACAGCAGGTCGTTGACCTCCTCCGCGAAAAGGGTGAGAAAGTCGGTCTCGTCAGCGTCCACCTCTACCGCCCCTTCTCGGCACGCCACTTCCTGGCCGCCGTCCCCAAGACTGCCAAACGCATCGCGGTGCTCGACCGTACCAAAGAACCCGGCTCCAACGGCGAGCCCCTGTACGTAGATGTAAAAGAGATATTCTACGGCCGCAAGGACGCCCCGCTCATCGTGGGCGGACGCTACGGTCTCAGCTCCAAGGACACCACCCCGGCTCAGATTCTCGCCGTCTTCGACAACCTCAAGCTCCCCGAGCCCAAGAACAACTTCACCGTAGGCATCGTCGACGACCTCACCTTCCTCTCGCTGCCACCCATCCCCGAGTTCCCCGTAGACAACGCCGGACTGTTCGAGGCCAAATTCTTCGGCCTCGGTGCCGACGGTACCGTGGGTGCCAACAAGAACTCTGTGAAGATTATCGGCGACAACACCGACAAATACTGCCAGGCTTATTTCAGCTACGACTCCAAGAAGTCGGGCGGCTTCACCTGCTCGCACCTCCGCTTCGGCGACCACCCCATACGCGCCACATATCTGGTCAACACTCCTGAGTTCGTGGCCTGCCACGTGCAGGCTTACCTCCACATGTACGACGTCCTCAAAGGGCTCCGCAAAGGAGGTACATTCCTTCTCAACACCATCTGGGAGGGGGAAGAACTCGCCAAAAACCTCCCCAACAAGGTGAAACGCTATCTGGCCGAGAACGACATCACGCTCTACTACATCAACGCCAGCAAGATAGCCCAGGAAATAGGACTCGGCAACCGCACAAACACCATCCTGCAGAGCGCCTTCTTCCGCATCACCGAAGTTATCCCCGTCGACCTCGCCATCGAACAGATGAAGAAATTCATCGTCAAGTCTTACGGCAAGAAGGGTGAGAACATCGTCAACATGAACTATGCGGCCGTTGACCGCGGCGGCGAATACCACCGCCTCGACGTTGACCCGGCATGGAAAGAACTCAAGGACGAACCCAAACCCGCCAACGGTTACCCCGAGTTCATCACCGACGTTACAGAAGTTATCAACGCCCAGGACGGCGACTCGCTTCCCACCTCCACCTTCCGCGACATAGCGGACGGCACCTGGCCGCAAGGCACCGCGAAATACGAAAAACGCGGCGTGGCAGCCTTCGTCCCCGAATGGAACCCCGAGAACTGTATACAGTGCAACAAGTGTGCCTACGTTTGCCCACACGCCGCCATCCGTCCCTTCGTACTCGACGAAAAGGAACTCTCCGCCTCCCCCTTCGCCGACGGCCAGACCATACCCGCCATCGGAAAACAGTTCCAGGGAATGCGCTTCGTCCAGCAGGTCGATGTCCTCGACTGCCTCGGCTGCGGCAACTGCGTTGACGTCTGCCCCGGCAAGCGCGGCAACAAAGCTCTCTCCATGAAACACGAAGAGTCGCAGCTCGACGTTCAGAAACGCTGGGACTACTGCACCGCCAACGTAAGTTCCAAAGCTGACCTCGTCGACACCTCCCTCAACGTCAAGAACAGCCAGTTCGCAACACCGCTCTTCGAGTTCTCCGGCGCCTGCTCCGGTTGCGGCGAGACACCTTACCTCAAAGTAATGACACAGCTCTTCGGCGACCGACAAATCATCGCCAACGCCACCGGCTGCTCCTCCATCTACTCCGGTTCCGTACCCTCCACTCCCTACACTACCGACGCCGCAGGCCACGGTCCCGCCTGGGCCAACTCCCTCTTCGAGGACTTCTGCGAATACGGTCTGGGTATGCACATCGGATACCGCAAACTGCGCCAGCGCCTCGTTGACCTGCTCGAAAACGCCATAGCCGAAGGCAAAGGCACCGACGAGCTGCGACGCCTCGCCAAAGACTGGCTCGACAACCGAGACAGCAAAGACTCGCGACGCACAGGCGACGCACTCGTGGATTATATACGCAAAAACTGCGACGGAGACTGCACGCTTGGCAACACCATCCTCAACCTCAGCCACTTCCTCACAAACCGCAGCCAGTGGATAATCGGCGGCGACGGAGCAAGCTACGACATAGGCTATGGCGGCCTCGACCACGTCATCGCCTCAGGCGAGAACGTAAACATCCTCGTGCTCGACACCGAAGTCTACTCCAACACCGGCGGCCAGTCATCGAAATCCACACCTATCGGCGCCATCGCCAAGTTCGCCGCCGCCGGAAAACGCATCCGCAAGAAAGACCTCGGCCTCATGGCCACCACATACGGATACGTCTACGTGGCACAAATAGCAATGGGTGCCGACAACGCACAGACACTTAAAGCCCTGCGCGAAGCCGAAGCATACGACGGACCGTCGCTCGTAATAGCATACTCCC
>OHBJ01000608.1_pt1 | contig 23699 bp, 17 predicted proteins | sample 1577241 | NCBI WGS metagenome assembly OHBJ01 (sample SAMEA3541594, study PRJEB24748) | human gut metagenome | biome: human gut; feature: human-associated habitat; material: faeces | place: China | collected 2012 | reverse complement strand
CGGTAGCTGCTACCAATCTATTGCTCATCACCAATTACGACGGTGATCCTGAAGTACGCCGCGACTGCCGCCCGCGCTTCCATGCTGCCCGCAGAAGCCGTATACGCATGCAGCGCGGCCGGCGTCTCGTCTTGCAGCAGGCGCATCATACAATCCGTAATCACCTGCGGGCATGCGTTCATTCTCCGGATGAAAAAATGCATATTCCTGCTGTTGAAAAGTTCTGGAATCATTTGGTGATGATCCTTAAGAAAGTATCGGAAAAATAATATTTATTTTTTTGAAGGTTGATTTGGAATATAATCAGAATAATAAACACGACTACGCTAACATGGCGCTGAGCATCCCGTCTGCGAACACCAATATCTGGAACCTGGAACAAGACACCGTTGGTACTCGTCTGACCAACTCTCGTCATGGCCTGGCTGATAACGGCGGCGCATGGGTAAGCTACTTCGGTGGTAACTTCAACGGCGACAACGGCACCATCAACTATGATCAGGATGTTAACGGCATCATGGTCGGTGTTGATACCAAAATTGACGGTAACAACGCTAAGTGGATCGTCGGTGCGGCTGCAGGCTTCGCTAAAGGTGACATGAATGACCGTTCTGGTCAGGTGGATCAAGACAGCCAGACTGCCTACATCTACTCTTCTGCTCACTTCGCGAACAACGTCTTTGTTGATGGTAGCTTGAGCTACTCTCACTTCAACAACGACCTGTCTGCAACCATGAGCAACGGTACTTACGTTGACGGTAGCACCAACTCCGACGCTTGGGGCTTCGGTTTGAAAGCCGGTTACGACTTCAAACTGGGTGATGCTGGTTACGTGACTCCTTACGTCGGTGAGCGGCACCACCTCGCTGTTGCCGGCGTTGGAGAGCTTGAAGGCGTTGGTGCAGGCGTTGTATATCACGTTGTTGGCTACGTCGAGCTTGCAGCCCGCCTTCACGTTTATCGCCTCGCCGCCGTCGGCAGCGTTGCCCGAATCGGCGAAGATGTTGCCCGCGATCACGCCGTTGCCGCCCGTGAAGTAGGTCTGGTCGTTGTAGTTGTCGTGGAAGAAGCTGTTGGCGATGACAAACTTGCCGTTGACGTTGCAGAAGTGGAAGGCTGGTACGCCGCCGTCGATGGTGGTCTTGAAGAGCTTGTTCTGGAACGATGCCGACGACTCGGTAGGCGTGGCGCCGGCGTAGGCTATGTCTACATGGTTGAGCACCACTTCCTCCGAGTTGTAGCCACAGATGATGCCGCCCCAGGCTTCGGGCTTTTTGCGGTCGGAGGTGAAGGTGACGGGCTTCTCGGCTGTACCGAGGCAGTAGAGGTTGCCCAGCACCACCACTTCTACAGGCACCTGCACGTCAGCCTTGCACGTCACCGTCACGCCAGGCTCTATATAGAGCGATGTGCCGACGGGTATCTCTACGCTCTCGCTCAGCGTGGTGTCGTTCGACCACACGAGCGAGCCTACAGGATACTCCGCCACGGCGGTCTTTATGACGTTTGTAGAACCTTGGTTGGCGTTGCCGTTGTTGCCTGCATAATCGTACGGATTGATGTTGTCGTTCTCGCAAGACACTGAGAACATTGCCGTTGCTGCAGCGAGCAGCATACCGGCCATTGTGTTTATCTTCTTCATTGTATGATGTTGTTATGGTGAGGTGGTGGGGTGTTGAGATATGAGGTGAGGTGGTGAGGTGTTGAGATGGTGATATAGCGACACGGTGAGCGAATCAGAGCTTGTAGCGCACGCCGAGCAGGAAAGTTCTGCCGTAACGGTATGTGCCAACGATGGTCTTGTCGCTCTTCTGTCCTTCATACTCGAGGTTGCTCTGGTTGACGGTCTTGAGGTATCGCTCGCGCTTTGCGTCGAGCAGGTTGTTGGCCTTGAAGAAGAGCGAGATGCCGTTGTGGAACTTCTTCTCTGCGCTGAAGTCGAGTCCGAACATCGCCTTGTCCCACTGGTCGGCGTCCTTGAACGGCGACACAAGTGCGAGTTTCGTGCCGGTGAACGAGGCTGCAAGCTGTGCGTTCCAGCCATGTTCGGTGTCCTTGTAGAGCAGTGAGAGATTGGCTGTGTGCGGCGCCTGGTTCACGAGCGGACGAGTCTGCGTTACGCCCGTCTTATACTCTGCGTTGCCTTCCTTGTACTGGCGCTTCGAAGTGGTAATCTCCGAGTGAGTGTAGGTATAGTTTGCCTTCACACCGAAGTGGCGTATGTACTTTATCACGTCAATCTCGAAGCCCATGTTCTTCGCGTTGCCCAGGTTGGCGGGCATGTAGTAGGCGTCTGTTCCGGCGCCGATCTTGCCGTCCGACGTAACGAACACCTGTTCTATCGGGTTCTTCAGATACTTGTAGAAGACGCCTGCGAGAATCTGCTCTGTGCTCGACGGGAACCACTCCCAGCGTAGGTCGATATTGTCGATGCGGGCGCGTTTCAGCTCAGGGTTTCCCTTCTCCTGATACTCCTCGCCCTGTATCTGGTAGGGCACAATCTCGTAGAATCCAGGTCGGTTGATAGAACGGTAGTAAGAGAGGCGCACGTTCATCTTCTTTGTCGGTGTCCACTTCACAGAAGCCGACGGCAGATAGTCCCAGTAGCTCTGCTCGCCCACCTGCCCCATGTTGCGGAAGTGCTGCAGCATGGTGTATATCTGGTTGGTATGTTCGGCGCGTAAGCCCACGTTCAGCTCTCCGAGAGCGCTGCTCAGCGTAGCCATAGCGTAGACTCCGCCGATGTGCTCCTTCGAGTCGTAGTTGAGCTGAGACGCCTGCGAGTAAGGCGTCTTGCATACCCAATCGACGTTGGCGAACTGCTCGTATCCGTTGCCGTCGAGCTGCTGCGATATGTCAGCCGGGTTGAAGACGTACGAGTAGTAGCGGTTGCTGCGCTCCTTGCGGCGATACTGCGCGCCAACCTTCCACAAAGCGTCCAGCTTGTCGCCGAAGCGTGTGTCGTAAGCGAGGTTGATGTAGCCCGCCCAGTCGGTATCCTTGTTGTGCTGGAAGCGGCGTTCGGCACTCTTGGGCAGCGTCTTCAGGATGTTCTTCTCCTGGCTCCATATATCGCCCGACACGGCGTCGCCCTCAGCGCCGGCGCTACGGCCAACGGTGTTGGTAAGCGTCACGTAGGTGCGGTCGGGGTCTTCGGCTCTTGCCTGCGAGAACACGCCCGACCAGTCGACCGTGAAGCGATCGGTCAGACGGTGCGTGCCCTTGAGGTTGGTGGCGAAGATGCTCTGCGTGGAAGAAATGGAGCGCAGCTCGTCGTCCTGCGTGTACGAGTCGGCACTGATATACTCGGTGTTCACGCCGTTGTTGTAGCGCACGCCCTTCGAATTGGTGCGCACGTACATGTTGTACCATTCGAGCTTGTGGTTCGAGAGCGAGAGGTCGAGCTTTGCGTGCAGACCCGCCGTGAAGTCGTGTACGCTGTAGTAGCGGTGGTTAAGCGTAGAGATATACATAGCCTGTTCGCCCGACGCCATCTTCACCGAGTTGTATGTACGCTCCGTGCCACGGAAGGTGTTCTGCACACTTCCGGCAAGCATCACGCCGATACGGTTGTTCCAGAAACGGTCGCCTACGCTGAGACCGCCGATGAAGTTGGGCGCCGGCGCAGCATGGCTCTTCAGCTGCACAGGTCCGTTGCTGAAGTCGGAAGCCGAAGCCTTATAGTCTGAGCCGAACGCCTCGTAGGGCGAACGGTGAGTATAGTCGGAGCGGTTGGTCGTGAGATAGTCTCTTGCGCCGCTCCAGAAGTAGTCGCTCATGCCCACGGCGGCATTAGCCTGCAACTGGAAGCGTGCGGGCGCATCCTTCATCACCATGTCGACCACTCCACCTGCGGCGTCGCCCTCCATGTCGGCAGTAAGCGACTTCGAAACCACGAGGCGGTCCATCAGGTCGGACGGGAAGATGTTGAGCGGAACGTAGCGGTTCTTGTCGTCGGGGCTCGGTATCTTCACACCGTTCACGAGCGTATAGTTGTAGCGCTTGTCCATGCCTCGGAGTATGGCGTACGAAGCCTCGCCCGAAGCGTCGCGCTCCATGGTCACGCCCGACACGCGCTGAAGCACGCTCGCCACATTCACGTCGGGCGAGAGCTGTATGCTCTGCTGGCTCATCACGTTGAGCACGCTCGCCGCATTCTTCACCGTCTCGACAGCGCTGCGGTCGGAGCGATACTCGCGGCGTCCGGTTACAACCACCTCGCCCAACTGCTGCAAGTCTTCGTCCAAGGCGATAATGAGTTGTGCGTCCTTGCCTTTCTCCGAGCCTTTGTCATAGTCTTTCGCCACGTCGACCACCATCTCTCTTGTCTTGTACGCCATGTACGAGACAACGAGCGTGTAGCGACCGCGGTCGGGCAGCTCGCGCAGCGTGAAGGTGCCGTCGAGACCGGTTGTGGTGCTGACGCTTGGCAGCTCCTTCACTCTGATCACGGTGCCGATAAGCGGCTCGCCGGTCTTGTGATCCTTGACGATGCCGTCGAGCGTGTGCGCTGTTATGGCAGAGGTAGCAGCCGTGAGGAGTGCCGCTGTGAATAAGAATCTCTTCATGCTATTTCGACTTTGTTATCGTGTGAATAATCTTTCCGTCCTTGTCTATCATCGACATCTTCAGCTGCTTCTTGTCTACGGTGAACACAGAGAAGCCGTCGGCAGAGCTGCAGAACACCGTGCCGTCGGTAGGCTTCACGTGACGCGCCAACGACGACGACGAGTTGACTACGTAGTCGATATTGTCACCCTTCTTCTGTATGTGCTGGAAGTTGTGGATGTGTCCGCAGGCGTATATAGCCACGTTGTTATATTTGTGAAGCACGGGCAGCAGACGCTTCTGCATGTCGAGACGCTCGCTCTCCTTCTTGTTGGTGTCGGCATATATCGGGTGATGGCCCATCACAACCACCCAGTCTTCATTGGCGTTGCGCAGCGTCTCGTCGAGCCACGCCAGCTGCGCCTCAGCGTCCTGCTTACAGGCGTCGGGATAGACGCTCGAATTCTTACGATAAGAGTCGATGAGCGGTGTTGTGTCGAGCATTACAATGCGCACGGAAGTGTTGCCGTGCTTGAACACCTTAGTATAATACCTGGCAGGCATCATCCATCGGCGGCTCACCTTGCCGTAGTCCATGAAAGCCTGCGTATTGCCGCGATACTCGTGGTTGCCGCAAACAGGGAACCAGTCGAGCATAAGGTCGGGATGCGAGTAAACCAGCTCGTAGTTGGTCATCCAAAGCGGGTCCTGTAGCGACGCAACACCATTGAAATGATGAATGTCGCCCGCAGCAAACACACACTCAGGGTCAACCACTCCCGCCATTTCGCCCATCAGTTCGGCTATCGGCTTCTGGTCGTAATAGCCGTTGCGTCCCATGTCGTTGGTCATATAAAGCGTCACGTCGCCCTTCAGCTGCTGCCACTCGGCACGCACGTCGTCAGCAATCGGTTGCGCTACGGCAGCCGTTGTCACCTTCGCCTTGCAGCATGCCTGCGCTCCGTCTGCGCTCTGCGCCTGCATGCCCATAGAACCTAAAAACATCATTGCGGCCAATGACAACACAGCCATCGTTCTTCCGCCGCCTACTCTCGCTACTTTCTTTTTCATATTTAATGCTTATTTAGTAAAAAAAGTGTTTAAATTTCGGGTGCAAAAGTAAGGATATGGTGTGTCAAAGAAGTTACAGAAGTTTTATAAAAGGGATAAAAAGCGAGAGAGCATATAGCTTTTAGTTCCGAATAGATTGATTAAATAAGGTTAACGGCGGTAAGAAAGCGAGCGCTTTTTTTTGTTGTGCATGTTTAAAAGTGTAGTTTTACAACAGATTATCAAACATATATTATGAGACGAACAGATTGTTTAATGGTATGGATAGTGGCGTTGCTCGTTGGCTGCTCGGTGCTGACGAGCTGCTCCGAACAAAAGAAGCGGACGCGTAAAGCCGCCGTAAAGGTGGAGACCCTCACCGTAGGAGGCTACAACGCCAGTGGCAAGACAAAAGACTACGTAGGCACTATAGAAGAGAAGACGGGGGCGACGCTTAGTTTCGAACTGGGCGGCAACATCACGAGCATACGCGTGGACGAAGGCGACAGAGTGAGCAAGGGACAGGTGCTCGCCACCATCAACCCCACTACGCTCAACGAGACGCATCGCGGAGCGCTGAGCACGCTGAAGCAGGCGCAGGACGCCTACCGTCGTTTCCAGCCGCTGCACAAGGCGGGCACCATATCCGACATCAAATGGGTGGAGATAGAGAGCAAGCTGGAGCAGGCGAAAGCCGCCGAAGCCATAGCTCGCCAACAGCTCACGCACACCAGCATCAGGGCGCCCTTCAACGGGGTGGTAGCCTCGAAGCAAGCCGACATGGGCACGTACGTGCTGCCCGGACAGCCGGTTCTGAAGATAGCCGACGTGAAGGCTGTGAACGCAAAGCTGTCGGTGCCGGAAGCAGAGATATCGCATCTGCACATAGGCGACAAGGTGCGTGTGAGCGTTGGCGCATTGGGCGACGCCGTGTTCTGGGGCACGATAAGCGAAAAGGGCATTGACGCCAATCCTATCTCGCACACGTACGACGTGAAGGTGGGCATAGAGAACACGGGCAGACGCCTTCTGCCGGGCATGGTGTGCAAAGCGCAGGTGACAAGCGGCGATACGCAGCCGGCACAGATCGCGATTCCGGCGAAATGCATTGAGCTCGATACAGACAACACCCGCTTTGTATGGACCGTCGTAAAGGGCAAAGCCCACCAGCAACACGTTGAGGTTGGCGGTTTCTGCAACAACGACATTATTGTTCTTTCAGGCCTCGGCGCAGGCGACGAGGTGATTGTCGGCGGACAGCAGAAGGTGTCGGAAGGCATGAGGGTATGCGCCGGCAAGAACGTTGAAAGATAAAGCGAAGGGAGGAGACACATGGAAACAAGCAAACAGGAGTCGGCCCTACGCTTTCATATAAAGCGACGCTTGACAAGGAAACCTAACCGCGTGATAAAGCGCTCGTTCATCGAGTCGGCTATGTGCAACCACAACATCGTGCTGCTGCTTGTCGGCATGCTCGTCGTGTTGGGCATGACCGGACTCGTCGTAATGCCGAAGCAGGAGATGCCGCAGTTCACGGTGCGCCAGGGCGCATGTGTGGCAGTCTACCCCGGAGCCACGTCGTCGGAAGTGGAAGAGCGGGTGGCTAAACCGCTCGAGAACTTCATCTTCGGCTACAAGGAGGTGAACAAGAAGAAGACGTACACGCAGAGCAAGGACGGCATGCTGATAGTGTTCATCGAGCTGAACGACAACGTGGAAGACCGCGACGCCTTCTGGAGCAAGTTCAAGCACGGCCTGCAGGCGTTCAAGGCCCAGCTGCCGGCAGGCGTGCTGGCGCTGCAAGCCGTAGACGACATAGCCGACACCTCGGCCCTGCTCATCACGATGGAGAGCAAGCAGAAGACATACCGCGAACTGAACACGTACATAGACGACCTGAAGGACCGCCTACGGCGTATAGACGCGATATCGAACCTGCGCACGTACGGCTTGCAGAACGAGCAGATAAGCATATATCTCGACCAGAACAAGTTGGCCAAGTACGGCACCGGTCCGTTCAAGATTCTGAACGACCTGGCGCTACAGGGCTTCACCGCCGTGAGCGGAAGTATAGATACGGGCAGCCTGAACATGCCTATACACGTAGACGACTCGTACAACAACGAGCGCGATGTGGCTGAACAGATTGTATACTCGGACGCCAAAGGCAACATCGTGCGACTGAAAGACATAGCACGCATCACGCGAGAATATCCGAAGCAGGACAAATACATAGAAAGCAACGGCAACAAATGTGTGCTGCTGTCGATAGAGATGCGACCGGGCAATGACATCGTGAAGATGGGCAACGACGTTCGCAAGACACTTGCCGAGTTCGAGCAGACGCTGCCCGACGATGTGCGCCTCAACACCATCACCGACCAGAGCCGGGTGGTGAGCGAGTCGGTGCTCAACTTCCTGCGCGAGCTGCTCATCTCGGTTGTCTCGGTGATTGTGGTGGTAGTGTTGCTCATGCCGCGCCGCGTTGCTGAGGTGTCGGCGCTGAGCATTCCTATCACTATCTTCTCTTCCGTAGGCGTGTTCTATCTCTTCGGCATGGAACTGAACACGGTGACGCTCGCCGCACTCATCGTGACGCTCGGCATGGTGGTGGACGACTCGGTAGTCATCATCGACAACTACATGGAGAAACTGGGGCACGGCATGTCGCGCTGGCATGCAGCCATCGCTGCCCCCCGCGAATTCTTCATGTCGGTGCTTTCTGCCACACTGAGCATATCGCTCACCTTCTTCCCTTTCCTCATAACCATGCACGGCGATATGGGCGACTTCGTGAAGTCGTTCCCCTGGGCTATGTTCATCATCCTCAGCATCTCGCTCTCGGTGTCGATAGTGCTCACGCCTTACCTGCAGTATACATTGATACATAAGGGCATCGACACCAATCCCAAGCCCGACGCGCGCAAGAAGCCTCTCGACTATCTGCAGACGGGCTACACATGGCTGCTCAATCGCTGCTTCGCACATCCGTGCGCCACGCTTGCTACGGGTGGGGCGCTGGTAGCCGCAGGCGCTGTGCTCTTCGTAAAGCAGCCGCAGCGAATGATGCCGGTAGCCGAGCGCAACCAGTTTGCCGTGGAGTTCTATCTGCCTAACGGCACGACGGCGAAGCGCACGGCGGAAGTGGCCGACTCTATGGCGCAGATACTGCAGCGCGACCCGCTCGTAACGTCTGTGACTACGTTCATCGGGCAGGGATCGCCGCGCTTCCACACCACTTACGCGCCGCAGATAGGCGGACCGAACTTCGCACAGTTCATCGTGAACACCGCAAACAACGACGCTACGGAGAAAGTGCTCGACAAGTATGCCGACAGATACTCCGACTATTTCCCCGACTGCTACGTACGTTTCAAGCAGATGGACTACAACTCTGCCACCTACCCCATCGAGATAAGGGTGAGCGGCGACAGTATAGGACGTCTGAAGCAGGAGGCAAAGAAGGTGGAGGCGTGCATGCGCAGCATCGAGGGCATACATCTTGTGCGCACCAACTACGAGGCTCCGCTGCCTTGCGTAAGGATAACGCCCGACGAGACCGAGGCAAACCGACTGGGCGTGAACAAGACTATCCTTTCAGCCAATCTTGCCATACACTTCGGCGACGGTCTGCCGATGTCTACACTTTGGGAGGGCGACTATCCGGTGAAGATGGTGCTGAAGTCGGAGAACGACAGCGACCTTAACAACGAGTACATACCCGTAATGGGCGGCACAGCGAGCGTTCCGCTTCGCCAACTGGCGAAGATTGCGCCCGACTGGCAGGACGGAAGCATAGTGCGTCGCAACGGCGTGCGCACCATCTCTATCATCGGCGAGCCGATGCGCGGATACAATGCCGACAAATTGTCGGCTGAGCTTGAGGACGAGCTGCAGAAGCGCTGCCCCACTCTCACTTGGGAGATGGGCGGAATGGTGGAGAAGGACGCCGAGACATTGCCGCAGGTGATGTCGGGCGTGATGATAGCCGTGCTTGTCATCTTCTTCATCCTGCTCTTCCACTTCAAGCGCATCAGCCTGGCGCTGGTGAACCTTTCCTCAATGTCGCTCTGCATATTCGGTGCAGCCGTCGGCCTGTGCATAACGGGCTATGACGTGAGCCTTACGTGCGTGCTCGGCGTAGTGAGTCTGATGGGCATCCTTGTGCGCAACGGCATCATCATGCTCGACTATGCCGAAGAACTGCGACGCGAGAAAGGACTCTCCGTGCGCGATGCTGCTTTCCAGGCAGGCGAACGCCGCATGCGCCCTATCTTCCTCACTTCGGCTGCGGCTTCTGTAGGAGTGCTGCCGATGATGCTCGAGAACAACACGCTATGGTCGCCGATGGGCGCTGTCATCTTCTTCGGCACGCTCATCTCAATGGTGCTCATCGCCACCGTTCTGCCTATACTCTACTGGCTCGTGTTCGACAAGCACGGCAAGTACAGCTTACGCAGAAAGGCAAGCGCCGAGCATAATTAAAAAATAAAAGTCCTTTTTACCATTTTACTTTTAAATTATGTCAGAACACCTTACCAAAGACGCCATCGACCTCAGCACGCTGAGCATACCTCGCCTGTTCGGTCGCTATTTCCTGCCAACATTGTTCGGAATGATCAGCATCTCCGCCATGTGCGCCATCGACGGCATCTTCGTCGGACACGCCGTGGGAGCCGACGGCATTGGCGCTATCAATATCTGCGTGCCCATAATGATGCTGGCTACGGGTCTCGGACTGATGATGGGTGCCGGCTGCTCGGTGGTGGCATCGATACACATGGCTGAGAAGAAGCTGAAGGCGGCGCGCATCAACGTGATGCAGGCGTGGATATTCACCTCGATCGTCATCCTGGCGATGATAATTCCGGTGATGCTCTTCCCTTCAGCCACGGGCAGACTGCTCGGCTCGTCGGAGGCGCTGCTGCCTCTGGTGCGCGAGTATATGCTGGGGTTCATGCCGGGCGAGCTGTTCGGCGTGTGGTGCGCCCTGCTGTTGTTCGTGATACGATTGGACGGCAATCCGCGTCTCGCCATGTGGTGCAACGTGATTGCGGCTATAGCCAATATCGTGCTCGACTGGCTGATGATAGTACACCTCGGCTGGGGACTTGCCGGCGCTGCCGTAGCCTCAACGCTGAGCATGATGATAGGCGGACTGATTGCAACGTGGTACATACTGTTCGCCGCGCGACAGCTGAGCCCGATACGCCTGAAGTGGAGCCGTCGATCGCTACTCTACTCCGTGCGCAACATCGGCTATCAATGTACCATAGGCATATCGGCTCTCATGGGCGAGGGCACAATGGCGGTGCTCACGCTCGTGGGCAACTACGTATTTATAACCTATATGGGCGACCCGGGCGTGGGCGCGTTCGGCATAGCGTGCTACTACACACCGTTCGTCTACATGATAGGCAACGCCGTGGCGCAGTCGGCGCAGCCCATCATCAGCTACAACTACGGCATAGGCAACGGTCACCGCGTGCGCTCCACGCTGAAGGTGGCGCTGCTCACCGCCGTGCTGTGCGGCGGAGCCGTGAGCGCAGCCTTCGTGCTATTCCCCTACCAGCTCACGGAACTCTTCGTGAGCACTGGCGAGGCTGCCTTCCCGCTCGCCGTCAAGGGTTTCCCGCTGATGGCTGTCGCCTTCGTGTTCTTCATCGTCAACCTCATGTGCATCGGCTACTACCAGAGTGTTGAGCGCGTGCGCCCGGCAATGGTGTTCGCGCTGCTGCGCGGCGCTGTGTTCCTCGTGCCAAGCTTCATACTGCTGCCGAAGGTGCTCGGCGACAGCGGCATCTGGCTTGCGCTCGCCCTCTCCGAACTGCTCACCACTGCGTGCATCGTGGCGTATGCGGCGCTGCGGAGATAGTCCGCATTTCCACGCAACACACAGATATCGCCGCTTCGCACCGCATTTTTGCCGTTTCGCGTAAGAAACAATTGTGTGCAAATAAAAACAATCGTACTTTTGCAGCATAATAATAAGTTCTCAGGCAACTTTTCCTTTGAACGAACCCATAAATTGAAGCATAAAATGAAAAAGTTTGGATTTAGACATTTGATGTACGGATGGCTTGCTGTTGTAGTTCTTGCGCTGACTTCATGCGACTCTGAAAATGTGACACCGATCAATGACAAAACTCTGCCGGAGGCCATTGCCAAAGATTTCCACGAACGCTGCGAGGACTACACTATCAAACGCGTTTACACAGGTCCAGAGCCTTACTTCGACAGTGGAGCAATGGAAACGTATGTCACCTCTGAGGACAACGCGGGGAATGAGTGCGTGGTTGTATACGTTGACAATGCGTGGAACCGCACCGTGCGGATGCTCTCTGACATTGACCTGTTGCCCAACTCGGTGCGATACCGGCTGCTCACGATAAACCAGGAGGCCAGAAACGATGAATTCTGGGAGATCAAGGAAGTGACACAGGCCAGCATAAACGGGACATACTATATTCTCTGCTATCTGCAGGACACCCCCAAGCTCAAGAATCTCGTCCACACCCTTGTCATCGACAGCAAAGGAACGGTGGCCAAGGCATGCACATACAGACTGAACAACGCTGAATATATAGGTACGATTCCTGGCGATATGGAATGGATTACAGCGCACTACAAAGGCTCCGAAGTGCTTGGTTTTGTCAACGACAACGGTGATGACAACTATCTCATCATGCACGACGGCGTGTTGAAGTCCGTATACTTCAAAATTTCCCGCAAGGGTACGACATGGAAAAAAACCTGTTACCCCTTGCCGAAAGGCACAACGGTACCAAGCAACGTATTGGAATCCTTACACGCTGACTACCCTGATTTCACCTATACTGAGGTCTCTATTGTTGAAACCCCTGACGGAATAGTCTACCTCTTTACCGATGGGAACAGACCCGACCGTTTAGGGCATTATGTTGAAGCAAACTAATATCCACCGACAATAAACATATGATAAAATATATAATGAGAAAGATTGTATTATCACTATTTGCATTATGTTGTTTTTCGGCAGTAATGGCACAACAGAAGACACGCAGTCTGTCTGTAGAATTACTTGGTGCCCAAAATATTGCTGGCATCAACTACGACAGCCGTTTCAAGGGCAACTCGGGCTTAGGCTACCGCGTGGGTCTCGGCTATGGCTATGGCAACACTTCAGGTTTGTTCGACCAGAAAATCAATGGCGTTGGTGTTCCGTTGGAGCTAAACTATCTGCTCGGAAAGAAGAACAGCAAACTGGAGCTGGGCTTCGGTGCGAGTCTTGGTGTATATCAAGTAAAGGAAACAATAGGATACGTCGAAGATACATGGTGGTATCCAGGTGGGGAGAATACAGACGAAACTTCTCCTAAAACTTATTTTTACACTTCATCAAGAACTCAATTCGGTTATTTCTTCTTCGGCGACATAGGCTACCGCTATCAGCGCCCCAACGGATTCATGTTCCGTGTAGGCGTTTCGCCGTCGTTCAACTTTGGCGACAAGTACGGACTCAGCAAGACTGCTTTCTTCCCGTACATAGGCTTCGGTTGGTCGTTCTAAACGAAATTAATAAAAAAGCGTGTATTCACAATGCGGAAATATGCATCATGAATACACGCTTTTTCATTATTTCTCCAGCCATTTCTTAAACGACGCCGCTTTTTCCTTGCTTATAACAATATTATCATCCTCGCAGCCTTTAAGCTTCACCATCAGTTTAGAACCGAAATAAAAGCTGATTTTCCTGATGCCCTTGATGTTGGCGATATACTGTCGATTGAGACGGAAGAAACGGGCAGGGTCTAAAGCCTGCTCCAGGTCGTTCATGCTCATGGGCAGCGGATAGTATGTGCCGTCGACAGTAAACGCCGTGATGCGGTTGTCGCGCATATTGATGTAGCTTATGTTGTCGGCGCAGAGCATGCAAAGCTCGTCGCCTTTCGTGATTAGGAAGCGCTCGCGGTATTGGCGTGTGTCGTTAAGCACGTCGTGCAGAGGACTCACTACGGCAGACTGTTGTGCATTGCGATTAAGCCGCAGTTTGCCGATTGCGGCACGCAGCTCGTCAGCGTCAATCGGCTTCATCAGATAGTCGAGTCCGTTGTTCTTTATCGCCTCCATTGCGTATTCGTCGTAAGCCGTGGTGAAGATCACGAACGACTGTGGCATCACCTTGCGGAACGCTTCAAACACGTCACCGTCGGCAAGTCGGATGTCGGAAAAGATAAGGTCATAGTCGTTGTTGGCAGCAAGCTCCTCTGTGACCTCCGCCACACTTTTCAGCGGTCCATGCACGTCTATCGTGTCGTCAATATCCATAATGAGCCTTTTCAGACGTCTTGCGCTGAAATGGTCGTCTTCTATAATCAATACCTTTTTCATCGTTCTTCTATTGTTTTCGTTTTATGATTGGCAGTCGCACCTCAAATGAATCTTTATGGGTTATGAACTCCGGTTCTGCTTCGCCCTCCAGTCGATAGCGTTGCTTCAAGTTGCTAATGCCTATACCGTACGACTCTATGCTCTGATTGTTGTTATTGTTGGTGTATATGCGGTTGTTCTTTATGACGAGCATGTCACCCTGGCGACCAAGAGACACATGAAGCTCGATGCCGCTCTGCGGGCAGTTATGCTTCACGGCATTCTCGATGATAAGCTGCAGACTCAGCGAGAGGATGCATTCGTCGCGGTCGGCGTGCAAATCGTCGGCGTGCAAGACGATGGCGTTGTCGTAGCGCATGTTGAGCAGGCCGATGTACGACTTAATGAAGTCGGTGCCGTCGGCAAGGGTTATATACTCCTTGTCGATATGCTGAAGTATGTAGCGGTAGATATGTGAGAGTTTCACGACATAGTTCTCAGCCATCTTCGGGTCCTCCCCTATCATTCCGGCAAGTGAACTAAGACTGTTGAACACGAAATGCGGGTCCAACTGCATCATAAGGTATCGCTTCTGCAAGGCGAGGTTCTCCTTGCCTTTCAGAACAATCATGTTGGAAAAGTGCATCGAAAGGTGGATGAGTGCTACAAGACTCGCTATCAGTCCGAATAGAAAAGACGTTCCCCATATATCCTGCATCATAAGCTTAGGTGCTACAAGGCTCAGCAGCAGTTCACAGCCACCAGCAATAAGCAGATTGAAGCCCAACACCACCAGTCCGTTCTGCACGAACACACGGTGGGTCTGCCCTTCGCGCCAAAAGCGCCGCTGTCTGAACAGCCATCGGTTGAGATACAAACTCGAAAGCGAGAACAAACCGCAGAGTGCAAAGTCGACAAGCAACTCAGGATACAGTCCGTTTACCGACTGTAGGAAGTCGGGCAGGTCTACCAATATCCAGATGATATCGTACAGGAAGAAGAAGATAAGCGAGTAGACAAGCCACTCAAGGAAAGAGTTCTTGAATCTATGCATAACGAGAAAACTCTGAATTATAGTGTTTTTATTGATACCGGTATCACTTTCTGCCCCCCAAACGCAGCGTTTTTCTATCCGCAGTCGTGCTGGCAAATCATCCGCATCAGCTCCTCGTTGGCGCGGTTGTCTACAGCAGCGCTCTTCAGTTCGGAGAGATAGTCGAGAGAGGCGGAGCACTCGCCCGTGATGTCTACACCAATCACTTGCTCGTGAGCGTAGATGATGCGCAGCACCGCCTGCAGCTGCAAGAGAGTCATATCGCCGTTGCTCCAGTCGGTAACGGCATCCTGCTTTCTGAGCACGTCCTTGTCGATGGAGATATACACCGGCTCGTGAATCAGGCAGCCAGCCTTGGAAGGCCACGCACGATGGTGGTCGATCTCCGACTGACTGTAGAACACGACCTTCTCCCTAAGCGCGTCGGGAATCTGCGCTATCAGTTCGTCGGACGCACCGACAACGATGATGTTGCGCACGAACGGGTTGTTGCGAAGCACGTCCGCCACCCATCCGCCGCAAGACACGACACCCTCCCACTGCGGCTGCTGCATATCGGGATGGTGGTCGAACACTATCAACGAGAACGGCTCGCAGAGACGCGACACCCAATACTCCGTGAGATAATGGAAGTCGCCCGAATCGATGAAGTGCAGCGCCTTGGCAGGATAAGGCACCAGTCGGCGGCGCAGCTCTGCCCTCGCCTCCTCGTCGCAATAGCAGTCAGTGCCGCTGATGTCGCGGCAGTCGACGTGCGTGATGTAGGGGTTCGAAGCAAACGCCTCGTAGTCGTACACGCCCGTAAAGTTGAGAAGTATTATCGGTTGTTTTGTTATCATGGTTGCGAATGTAGGTATTTTTCTTGATCTATGGTGCTTGATATCGTGAAAAACGAGATACCCTAATATGATTCGTACTTCACTCTCACCGCCTTCGGCAGTTTGCTTACGATGAGCCGGTACGACTCGGTTATCAACGCTGTGACGAGGTCGGTGTCGAGCTGGTCATAATAGATGTCGCTCCAGTGTTTCTTGTTCCAATGGAAAGCGGGAGCGACGGCGTCGTAACGGTCGCGCAGTTCTTCGTTGCGGTCGGGCAGCAGTTTGCAGGCGAAGCGCGGCGCGCTGCCACGCACGTCGCACTTGCCGTCGCCGAGCCAAAGACACAGGAATATCTTGCCCTCAACACGGAAGGTTATGTTGTCGTCGCCGAACGGCTGGTCTTCTGTGACGCCATGCAGCGACAACGTAAAGTCTCTCACTTGCTCAATGTTCATACAAACCGATTACTTTCTATATTTCTTCTCCTTACCGTTGAAGCTCTTCACCTTCATGCCGAGCTGATCGGGAAGGATAGCATTGAGGAAGATGCCGACGATAGCAGCGAGAGCCAGACCAGAGAAGGCTACAGAACCGATCTTCACACCACCGTCTGTGCCGTACTGCACGCCGATAGACACAACCATGATGAGCGCTGCCACGAACACGTTGCGCGACGACGAGAAGTCGACCGATGTCTCGACAAGGTTGCGCACACCTACTGCCGAAATCATACCGTAGAGAATGAGGCTCACGCCGCCGATTGTAGCGGCTGGCATCAGACCGATGAGGCAGGCGAACTTAGGGCTGAAGCTGAGCACGATGGCGAAGCAGGCTGCAAGGCGGATGACAGCCGGGTCGAACACCTTGGTAAGGTTGAGCACACCGGTGTTCTCGCCGTATGTGGTGTTGGCAGGAGCGCCGAACACAGAGGCGAGGAACGTAGCAAGACCATCGCCGCAGAGCGTGCGGTGCAGGCCCGGCTCCTTGATGAAGTTCTTGCCCACAGTGCTCTGAATAGCACACATGTCGCCAATGTGCTCCATGATTGTGGCAAAGGCGATAGGGAAGATGGCGATGATAGACGTCACGATAAGGTCGAAGTTGGGGTCTTTCATTACAGAGATTGCCGTACGATCCATATCAATAGGCAGACCAATCCACGCCACCTCACTGAGTTTGGAGAAGTCGACCTCGCCCATTGCTGCAGCCAGGATATACGATCCGACAACGCCGAGCAGGATAGGCACAATCTTGATGATGCCCTTGCCCCAGATAGATGTTCCGATGACGATAACGATGGCCGTAACGGCAAGCAGCCAGTTCTGCTGGCAGTTGCTGATAGCCGATCCGGAGAGCGTAAGACCGATAGCGATGACCATCGGACCGGTAACCACCGGCGGGAAGAAGCGCATCACCTTTTCCGTGCCGAACATCTTCAGCAGGAACGCCATCACGAAATAGAGCAGCGACGCCGCAGCCACACCGATGCAGGCATAGTTGAGCGCCACCTCGTCTGTCAAACCCTGCGCCACACACAACTGCTTTACAGAGGCATAGCCGCCAAGGAATGCGAAGCTGGAACCGAGAAATGCGGGAACTTGCAGTTTGGAAACAAGATGGAAGATAAGTGTGCCGATACCGGCGAAAAGCAATGTGGCGCTCACATCGAGTCCGGTGATGAGCGGAACGAGAATTGTGGCTCCGAACATGGCGAACAGATGCTGGATGCCGAGAATTGCAAACTTGGGCTTGCCCAGTTGGCGGGCATCATATATGCCCTGGTTGTCTGTGTTCATACTATTTGTTTGTTTTTAGTTGTTTTTACTTCCAGTAGTCAGGATTATTAACCATTACACATTATTTATATATCATAACGTTTATAAATAATTTTTATTGCATTCCTAAAAAACAAATCATTATCTTTGTCAGATATAAACAAAACTATCTACTCTGACGGCACGCATGTCTGCATGGAATGCGGAATGAGATGGGGCGGCAGATAAACAGCCAATGGACAAACTGACAAAAGAGCAACGCCACCGTTGCATGGCATCGATACGAGGAAAGGGCACCAAGCCGGAGATTACGGTGAGGAAGTTCCTGTTCAGCCGAGGGTTCCGCTATCGGCTCAACCACCCACGTCTGCCCGGCAGACCGGACCTCGTGCTGCGCAAGTACCGGTCGGTGATATTTGTGAACGGATGCTTCTGGCACGGGCATGAGAACTGCAAATACTATGTGCTACCGAAGTCGAACGCCGAGTTCTGGCAAGCGAAGATAGAGCGCAACCATGCACGCGATATAGAGGAGCAGCGCAAACTCGCCCAGATGGGCTGGCATTGCATCACGGTGTGGGAGTGTCAGCTGAAGCCTGCTGTCAGAGAGAAAACACTCGAGTCATTGGCGTTCACGCTCAACAGCATTTTCCTAAAAGACCATAGTGTCAAGCGCTATACACTGCCCGAAGAGGAACACGCTATGGCGGCAGAGCCGTATTTCTCTAACGAATAATCAACCAAATACACACTTTTTCTAACGAAAAAGAGACAATCTGCAAGAGCTTTTAGGGATAATATCCACTAAAGCTACTTACAGATTGTCTCACTACTAACCGGATTGCTTAACGCAACTAAAACTACATTTATTCAGAATATTTCATTCAATCTTCAAAGTCTTCGTCATCCCAAAGACCGCCGCTACCAGTTTGTCCGTCATCATTTTCCTCATCAAAGAGAATATAGTCACGTTTTGGGGCGTCCCATACATCACCCTGTCCACTTTCACTAAGAAGAGACTCGATTCTAACTTCATACACCTTGACTTCAGGTTTTATATAGTTTTTCATTTTTCCTTAGTTTTTATTTGATGAATTTCTTTCCATTATGAATATACACTCCTTTGACGGGTCGAGAAACCTTTACTCCCTGAAGGGTATAGAACGATGCGTCGGCGTCTGTACTATTCGGCTTGACTTCTGGTACAGTAGTAGTGCTTCCGCCATCATCTTCGTCATCGAAGACAATAGCCATCTTGGAAAGCGACGGATTCTTCGGGTCGTCCGTCTCATTTCCGAGGAACTGTCCGTTAAAATCGATATACCCGAACTTCGCTCCTACTCCATCGTCTACAACAGTATTTGCCGGAATACTCAGGTAAGCTTTGTTTGCGCCGCTTCTGCCATTCTGCGTAAAGCGGAAGAAACCGATATAGTCGTTTCCGGTCTTATGTTGCTTATAATAGTTTGTGGAATGGAAGTTTCCAAGTCCGAAGTAACGATGGAGTATTTTTCCATCAGCATCGGTATCAGCATTTCCAAGTTTGTCGTTAGCCGTGACTGTCGGCTTGAGATAGTTGTTCCATTCTTGACCAGCATACTCGTCTGCCTTTGTCCACACTGCCGTGTAATTATCACCTTCTAACGGCATTTCAGCCGGTGCTTCCTTCAAAGAGAAATTCAGTTTGTCGCCGTCTTTGAAGGTTCCTTCCGCAGGTTGTTTTCCTACGAGTACCACTCCCATATTTGCCGGAATGTACTTGAGCTGACGAAGATAAACCGTCCCCATACGCTCTGAAAGTGGGTCTCCTGCATTCTCCGGTTTTTTGTAGCGATATGCCTCATACACTTTCACGTTGTCGTCGACAGGTGCCATTGCAACACTGTTGCTGTATGTACGGATAAATTTTCCAACGCGACGTGTGAAAGGCATCTTGACGACTTTTGTTCCAGATATGGTGTAGCGAGAGATGTCTTTATTATCCTTGTCGAGCTCTGGGTAGAACCTTATCGTCCATATTCCTGCGGGACGGTTCCAAAGGATATCCTTCTTATTAGGAGTTGTGCTTTCGAAGCCCTCCTCATCCTCTCTCGCCGTTGTACGGTACTGCACATCGTTCGCATCGCCAGCCATACAAGAGTGATTGTCATCATCGTCGGCATCATAATGAGCTCTTGCAAATCCTTTTTTGCTTGAAATATTGTCGTCCGTCTCGCCCCAGTTCTGCTTTGCGTCATGGTTGGCAACAAACCTGAAATGCGACTTGGCGTATTTTTCGTCTACAGTAGATATCGTCAGCGAGAAGCAACGCTCGTTGGCGTCATACTCCATGTCTCCTGCCTTAGAAGTATAATTCCAATTGCCCGTTTTCGCATCATAAGTTTCTTCCACAGCATCACCTATCATGGACATGGTAGTTATCGTGAAGTCGGCTTGGTTAGCGCCGTCAATAAGTATTTCGCCCGACATGCCATAACTGCCGTCTTTCTCCGTCAGGCGACCATCGCCACGAGCGGGATTATACTGAACTCTCTTTATACCATGCAGATTAAGGGTAAAGGGTTTCTGGTTAGGCCAGACCTTGTTGTGGTACTCATATGAAGAAGTATAGTCATATCCTCCATTGCCGAGGAAGAAGAGCTTATCGTGAGTTCCGGAACCGTTGCCTACGCTCTTTGTGGGATGAATATCCGACGTAGCCTTTTGTGCCTGCTTAAACTGAGCATTTTCTTTATTGCTCAAATCATTCACGATATATCCTATTACATAATAACCGTTCGATCCGTCAAAATAGAGCGAACCCTCAATATTGTTGTCGAATGCGCCCTCATTTCCACCATTTATACGCTCATCATAGAGCGGCTGCGCCGTTGCCCCTACCATGTTGCCAAGGATATAAGACACACATCTCGTAGCATCATGCTTTACCTGCCAGTCGGAGGGTTTTCCGTCTTTGTCAAGCGTAAAGCTGAAGGTGTACAGGCCGTCGTCGTCGGTCACATTGTCATTGCGGGTCACGAGATCCCAGTAGTTGGTGCCCTCTGCTAATGTTGCGGAGCCTACAAGTTTCTTTGTTGTTGTTCCACAAATAGTTCCCACAGCTCCGTTTGTTAACGGCAATGCGCTGTCATTATCCTTTGCACCATGCAGCTTGAATACCTCGCCCGGTCCGTAAACCATCTTATTGTCCAACTCGTCAACAGCAAGAATCTGTGCATGTGCCGTGAGGCATGCCGGGATGCTGAACGCATAGCTATTGTCTTTTTGCTGTTCGAATTTGAAATACACATGGTTTGTATAGTTTATCGTTTCGCCGTCGCCTCCCGGATTAAATTCTCCACCTTTATTATATGGCGAGAAGAAATTGCCCACGAGATAGTAACCAGGTTCGACATCTGTTGCAGACTGTGCAACAGTTCCACCGCTTTCTCCTGCGGAAAGAGTGTTCTGAGCAAGCTGATGGTTGCTTGGCACTTCATAGTTACCAACGGTACCATTAATTGTTTGGGTTGTAAGCAGATATACATCTGCCGCCTTCATCTCCAACATTGTCCCAAGCATCAACATTAGGACAAATAGGCTTTTAGTTAACTTTTTCATCTTTTTATTTTGGCTTTAGTTATATTTTCTTTTCGGTTTGAGAGTATCAACAAATTAAATCATTCGTTATGAATGTTGTTGTGTTGTATTTCTCGCCTTATGATAAGCTCTTGTGTCTTTTTACAAATTGCAAAGTTATGAATAAAATCATAAGCCTGTATATAGTTTTAACAAGACCCCCCTGAAATTTTATACAAACGTTTGCACCGTTCGCCAATATTTAACAATTGAAAATCAATAAAGCTCAATTTGAACAGAACAAGCAAGGCTTTGCTTTGCAGCTATCAATTATTTATATAAACTTTGCAAACAATAGTTCGTTAACAATCCAACCACGCGTTTCTTACTCACAGTCTTCCTTCAATTTAATTTGTCTCTTTGTTATTACGAATAATATCCAACTGAAAAGCGCGCTGGTCAAGATCGGCGCACAATAGACGATGAAGTTCGTTGCACAAAACCCTATGCCAGTAACCCCTGATAAGTATTGAGTGTTTTTTACCAAAATCGATGCACATTCTTCCGTAGATATACCGATAAATCGTCCCCATACTAAAGCTGTTGCCAAGGCATTCATTATCAGCCATGCAAGACAAACATAGTATAGACGTCTATATTTGGCTTTTTTAGACAACGGCGACCGTTCTTTAAGTTCGCCCATTCCCTTCCACGACCTTATGAAAGCGGGCAGAGCGAAGATTACGGGGAAGAGCCATGCCAAGTAAACGAATATCACTATAAATGCAGCGTTGTACGAAATACCAAGCATAACCGCTAAGTCGGCATTGATGGCACACAACAAGACATATGGTATCACCATGCTCCCCCACATGGTGTATTCTGCATGGGATGAACCAAGGAAAATAATTCCTTCGTTGTCAAGCACCATGTTGTAAGCACGCATTTCCACACCATCTAATCCTGCATTTAAAAGCCCATATAGAAGGATTACCGCAAGACCTATGGCTATAGGAGCCAACACATAATGGCGCCGCCATACCAAAATGATGCTTGCAGCAACGGAAAATGCGCAACATATAGCCATTTCGGTTGAGAACGACCAATAAAATAGCAATGCCATTAGTATGGCAACAATTACCCAAATGATTATGGACGCAAAAGGCAAACAAAGCCAACAAAGACTCCACCAAAGAGAAAATATCCAATCTTGCACCTTACTAATAGCGTTGTTGTCATAAGCATTCGCATAATAGTCGGTGTTCTTTTCAAGATATTCCTTTACCATACGGCGCTTTATCATCTCCTTCTTCAGCCAATTGCCCTTTATTTTTTCCAATTCGGGCGCAACAGCCTCTTCTGCCTGTTTTGCCTGTTTCTTCAACAGACAAAGATGTTCCTCTTTCTGCTTCTGCAGCAACTTGTGAAGCTTCACATACAACCCAATATAACAAACAACACCGATACCTGCAACACCGACTAACCATTTCCAATACAGATAATCGAAGCCTCCACCCCAACAACACCATATAATTACCGCAAAGCAAACGCATGGCAAGGCAATTCTAATAAATTTCTGCATATGACACTCAACATTAATGTGTTAAAAAACTAAAGCCCACATGGCGACACTCAAGTTACTACCCTTTGCAAAACTTGCTGTGCCGGTTGCTACAACCATCATCAGCATAATCATTAACTTCTTCATTGTCTTCTATTGTTTTTTAATGGTTTTGTCTTATTGACAATGCAAAGGTAGTGTGGCTTTTCTGAACCGAGAAACTTTCCGAGGTGACTTGTACAAGATGCAGGGTTTATTGTATATCTTGGCAATTATCGCTTCCTAAGCACCAGCCAAGGAGCTACGCCGTGGTGCTTGTCGGTGCGATACTTTGCGGCTTTCTCCGTGAAATAAGCGGTGCCGTCGGGAGCACGGTAGAAACCGCTCTCGTTGCCACCGGTAAGGTATATGGCATCCACATAGCCATATTCGCGCAAAGCATCGGCGAAGTCCCACAGTGTTTCGGGGTGAGAAGTCTCGATGATGCAAAGGCGGTCGTCCGCGGTACGTGCAAGGGCTTTACGTTCCACCTTGCCATGCAGGAAGAAACGCTGAGGCAGTTCGCCGTTGGACACAAGCACAAACTGGCGGAAGTAAGAGCCGTCACGCTCTACCATGTGCTCGCACATATCGTCAAAACGAGATATGCCGATGACCATATTGCCCTTGGCTATGGCGCAATAGCCAAGACGCGACACATCGCTCCGTTTCTGCTCGCCGTCGACAACCAACGAGCCGATATACTTGCCCATGGCTGTATAGTCGGCAGTACGGGTGTACATCAGCACACTATGGTCGGCGGTGTCGGGTTCCACAAGCGTTAGTTCTGCCTTCACGTTGTGCAACTCGTAGATGTTAAGTGCAACACCGAGCACAGAGTCGGTTTTAAGCACGACAGACGAAGAACCGTTCTGCGCCTGCATATCGTCTAACTTCTTGATATTTTCTTTCGGCGATACAGAAATACTCACACCTATATTATA
>OHBJ01000604.1_pt1 | contig 23843 bp, 18 predicted proteins | sample 1577241 | NCBI WGS metagenome assembly OHBJ01 (sample SAMEA3541594, study PRJEB24748) | human gut metagenome | biome: human gut; feature: human-associated habitat; material: faeces | place: China | collected 2012 | reverse complement strand
AGGGCTGCACCTTATACTGCAGATGGATGCCGTACTGGCTGCCATCGCCCAGCAGCGCCTCAAAGCGGCCCGAATCCGGACCCTGGACTGCTTTGACAGCCTGGGCCACCTGGATTACATCGTCCGCTATGGTCCGGACCGAAATAAGAATTATGTGCCAGGCGACTATATGGACATCATCGACGAGATCTTAAAGACCCTGATCCACCGGGGAAAGGCCCTGGAATGCAACACGGCCGGCTTCAAATACGGCCTGGGCCACCCCCATCCCCAGGAGGAGATCCTCCTGCGCTACCGGGAGCTGGGCGGAGAGCTTCTGACCATGGGCTCCGACGCCCATACTCCTGGCCAGGTGGGCGGCTTCTTTCCCCAGACCGCTGAGATCCTGAAGTCCTGCGGCCTCCGGTATTATACTGTCTACCACCAGAGAAAGCCCGTATTTTATCCCCTGTGAGCCTGGTCTTATTTTTTCTTCATCGCCTGCTCCACATCCTTGTGGAACTGGTCCCAGGCATCCTCATGGTCCACAAAATATTTGGGACAGATCTTTCCCGTCACGTCATAGTGGCGGATCACGTCCTCGGGCTTCAGCTTAAATTCCGTACAGAAATACGCGCACAGCTCCACCAGGGACTCATATGTACTGTCGTAAAACTTCCCCGTCTCATCGGGATGGCAGCACTCAATGGAAATGGTATCGCTGTTTCTGTGGTTGGACGCATAGGCCACCTCCGTAAGGGGAACGCACTGGACCACCTCTCCCTCCAGCCCGACAGAATTTGCTTTACACCAAGCAGGCCGACAACGCCGCGAAAGCGCCCGCGGGATTGGAGCGTGCGCAGGCGCCGTGGCACGAAGCACAGAAAATCTACGACGAGCTGATCTCAGAGGGCGCGTGCTGCTCGATCCACGAGCTCAAGATCAGCGGGGAAGACCTCGCCGCCCTCGGCTACCACGGGCGTGAGATCGGCGCGGTGCTTGCGCGGCTTTTAGACGAGGTCGCGGCAGAAAAACTCCCCAACAAGCCCGAGGCGCTGCAAGCGCGCGCCGTGCGGCTGTGGCGCAGCGGCTATGCGCGCCATACGATAAAAGAAAACGAGACCCATTGACGGAGGTTAACGATATGGCAAATCTGATGGATTATCTGGACTGGCGCGGGGATCTGACGCTCGAAATTTCGCCGTTCAACGAGGTGGACGCGCTGATTCTGGCAGAACTGAGCTTTGTCGACTTTGACGGCATCGTGCCGCCGCCCGAGCTCGGGCGCGGCCTGCCGCTGAATGAGGCGGCGGAGGCGTTTTTCGCCCGCCATGGCGGGAAGGACGTCCCCATGGGCGTCCTCGTGCCGGACACGATCTCGAAAATGCTGCGCAAGCTGATGACAAGCCCGCGCTTTCGCAATATGACGCTTAACGGCTACACAGCGCTGCTTGACGATTCCATCGAGCAGCAGTTTGCGGCGCTGACGATCGACCTTGGCAACGGCAGCATCTATATCTCGTTCCGCGGCACGGACGATACGATCGTGGGGTGGAAGGAAGACCTCAACATGGGCTTTTTGGAGGAGATCCCCTCGCAGAAGCAGGCGGTCGAATACGTCGCGCGCGTCGCGCGGCAGTACAGCGACAAGACCATCCGTATCGGCGGGCACTCCAAGGGCGGCAACCTCGCCGTTTACAGCGCGGCCAAGAGCAGCGGCGAGATCCAAGAGCGTATCGTCGCCGTCCATAATAACGACGGCCCCGGCTTCGCCTGGGACATCAGCGAGACACCGGGCCACAAGCGCATCGCAAGCCGCATCCATACCATCCTGCCGCAGACGTCTGTCGTCGGCATGCTGATGGAGCATGAAAAGCGCTATCAGGTCGTGCATTCGACCTATGACGGCCTTTACCAGCATGACGGGTTTTCCTGGCAGGTGCTGGGTACGCAGTTTGTCCACCTCGACGACTTCTCCCGCGAGGGAAAGCTCGTCGATGAAACGCTCTCGTCCTGGGCCGATTCGCTCAACACCCAGCAGCGCGAAGCGCTGGCCGACGCGCTGTACAGCGTCTTCACCGCCTCGGGCGCAAAAACGCTCAGTGAGCTCACCGAGGAAAAGCTCAAAAGCGCCGCAGCGATGCTCAAGACCTATAAAAACCTCGACCGCGAGACCCGCCGCATGGTCACCGAGGCGTTCATGCTGTTTTTCAAACTCGGCACGAAGAACTTCGTCCTCGACACGCAGGAGGAAGGAAGCCGCGAGATCGAAAATATTCGAAAAAAGATCTCGGAACAATACCAGAAATTGGTGGAGCGCAAGAAGTAAATACAACATTCCCGCTGCGCGGGGGTGCGATGTTTTCCCTGCACTCCGCAGGGGAACGGGACAAAGGGGTCATTCTCTTTCGCAAAAGAGAATGGCCCCTTTGGAACCCCAAGAGAAAGGCTTTGCATTGGCAGATTGGCACTTGAAGAGCTGCGCGGCCTGCGGATTGCACAGCCGTTGGCAGCTTTGCTGCCTTACGGATGTGGCATACCCCTTGCGGGTAATCAGGTGCCTGCCGGGTGTTGTATCTAAACGACTTGGTTTGCTTCTATCTTCGCTGTCGCTTTGCCTGCGATTCGGTAGCGTTACGCAATTTCCGCCTGCTTTGGACTTGTACAGATTTGCTATTGCCTGCCGAGGCGGCTTTGCTGGCGCTCGCCGCAGTACGCACTACCAAGACGATATGCATTGTCAGATGATTAGGCTGCACCAAAACAAGATGAGCAGAGCGGCAGCGGATGATAGAAGTAGGCCAAATCGTATAGCAATGCTAACGCGGCTTCGCCGCGCGCAGGGAAGTGCAATCGGCAAGCATCGCACCTCTTCGAGCTGCTCGCTTGCAATGAAAATTTTCTCTGGGAGGGTGTAAGGGAGGGGTATCTCTTTTTCGAAAAGAGATACCCCTCCCTTATTATCGCACCCCTGCGCGGCGCAGGGAACAAATGCAGCGCTGTCGCGCTGCCATATTATTTTTTTACTCTGCGCTCGGCAGCTTCGCTGCGGGCTTCATCAGCAACGCGCAGATGACGATCGCGAGGATCGTGTTCGGCAGCATGTACGTGCCGTTGTACAGCACGGAGTAGAACACGGGAGACGTCATGGTCATGCCCATGAATTCCTCGGGCATATACTGCGCGTAGACCGTCACGCCCGAGATAAAGTGGATGACAAAGCGGCCGAGGCAGCCGACGAACGCGGCGAGCGGGAGCTTGGAATAGTCGTTGTCCTTCACGCGGAAAAGGCCCGCAAGGCCGACCGCGCCGTAGGCGACGGAATAGTCGAAGATGATGGACACCCAGCTCACGGCGAAGCCCTCGGCGAAGAAATACTTGAGCGTGCCGAACGCGACGCCCGCGAGGATGCCCCAGGGCGCGCCATAGCGCACGGCGAAGAGGATGAGCGGGACCATCACAAGGGTGATCGAGCCGCCGAAGCCGCCAAACGACAGACCGATGGGAATTTTGAGATAGCTCAGCACAAGGGCGAGCGCGATGCAGATGCCGCCCTCGGTCAGGCGGCGGGTGCTGGAATGGGTGGACGTGTTGCTCATAAGGGATTCCTCCTAAAGATATGGTCCCTGTCCGCGCCGCGGCACAAAAAAGCACCGCGGCGTCGACGTCACGGTGCAAAGCTCAGGCAAGATCATCTTTGCATTCCTACGCCGGCATTACCCGGATCAGGTCTGAGGGACAGCGACGGCGATACGCCGCATCACAGCCGGCTTGCGCCAGCGCCCCTTGCAGGTATGGCGATATCTTAGTCCAATGTTCAAAACTTGTCAAGGATTTGAGACAGAAAGCGTGATTCCGAAAATAGAATATCGAAATTTAGAATTTGTGTTGCGTCTTTGTTGTGCCTGTGTTACAATAAAATTAGTTAGGCAACCAAAATAATTGTGATATTTGTGATTTTCTTGCGAACAGGAGATCTGAAATGGCTGCATTCGTTGTCAACGGTACACCGGTCACGGTGGAGAAAAATCAAAAACTCATCCGCTATCTTCGCGACGAGCTGCATCTGACCAGCGTGAAGGACGGATGCAGTGAAGGTGCGTGCGGCACGTGCCATGTCCTCATCGACGGCAAGCCGACGAAAGCCTGCATCCCGCAGACAGACAAGCTGGAGGGGAAACATATCGTCACGGTCGAGGGCCTTTCCGCCTTTGAAAAGGAGGCCTTTACCTACGCTTTCGGCGAGGCCGGAGCCGTGCAGTGCGGCTTCTGCATTCCAGGCATGGTCATCTCGGCCAAGGGGCTTATCGACCAGAATCCTGACCCCACGCGCGAAGAGGCGGCCTTTGCCATACGCAACAATATCTGCCGCTGCACGGGCTATGTCAAGATCATCGACGGCATCCTGCTCGCGGCGAAGATTTTACGCGAGGGGAAAATTCCCGAAAAGAAGGAAGACTTTCAGGTTGGCTCGCGCGTGCACCGTATCGATGTCGCCGAAAAGGTGCAGGGCTACGGCAAGTACCCCGACGACGTCTATGTTGACGGCATGTGCTATGGCGGCGCGGTGCGCAGCCAGTACCCGCGCGCCCGCGTGCTCTACATCCGCACGAAAGAGGCGGAAGCGCTTCCTGGCGTCGTCTGCGTGCTGACGGCAAAGGACATCCCGGGCCAGCAGAACGTCGGCCACATCCAGAAGGACCAGCCGACGCTCATCGGCGAGGGGGAAATCACGCAGTATCTCGGCGACGCGGTGGCGCTTGTCTGTGCGCGCGACTTAGAAACACTCGAGCAGGCAAAAAAGCTTGTACGTGTCGTTTACGAAGAGCTTCCCGCGGTCTACGGGCCCGAGGAGGCGTCCGCCCCCGGTGCGCCCGAGGTCATCATGGGCAACCGCGGCAATTTGCAGGCGCACCGCCACGTTGTGCGCGGCAACGCCGAGGAGGCTATCAAACATTCCAAATACGTCTTACACGAGAAGTTTGAGACTCCGTGGACGGAGCACGCCTTTTTGGAACCCGAGTGCTGCGTGGCGCTCCCGCTTGAAAACGGCGGCGTGAAGCTGCTGACGACCGACCAGAGCGCGCACACCACCCAGCACGAGTGCTCGGCGATGCTCGGCGTCGACTTTGCCCACTGCCAGGTCGAAAATATGCTTGTCGGCGGCGGCTTCGGCGGGAAAGAGGACATGTCCGTGCAGCACCACGCGGCGCTGATCGCATACATCGCGCGCGTGCCGGTCAAGGTGAAGCTCACACGGCAGGAATCGCTGCTCGTCCATCCCAAGCGCCATCCGATGTGGATGGACTTCACGATGGGCTGCGACGAAAACGGCATTATTCAGGGCGTAAAGGCGAGCGTCGTGTCCGACACGGGCGGCTTCGCCTCACTCGGCGGCCCCGTGCTCGAGCGCGCGTGCACGCACGCCGCGGGCCCGTATCACTACGAGAATTTTGAGATCGAGGGCCACGCCTACTATACGAACAATCCGCCCGCGGGCGCGTTCCGCGGCTTCGGCGTGACGCAGACCTGCTTTGCGACCGAAACGCTCCTAAATGAGATGGCCGACCTTGTCGGCATCTCCCCGTGGGAAATTCGCTACCGCAACGCCATCCGCCCGGGCGAGGTGCTGCCGAACGGCCAGATCGTCGGCCCCGAAACGGGCCTTGTCGAAACGCTCGAGGCCATCAAGCCCTACTATGACGAAGCGGTCAAAAACGGCGAGCCGGTCGGCCTTGCCTGCGCGATGAAAAACGCGGGCGTCGGCGTCGGTCTTCCCGACTATGGGCGCTGCAAGCTCGTCATCGGCGATGATGGCAAGGTCCACATCCGCGCGGGCGCGTCCTGCATCGGTCAGGGTCTCGGCACGGTGCTGGTGCAGCTCGTCGTGACAAACGCAAAGCTCACGCGCGATCAGGTCGTCTACGACGGCAACAGCACGTTCATAACGCCTGACAGCGGCGATACCTCCGGCTCGCGCCAGACGCTCGTCACCGGCGAGGCCTGCCGCCGCGCATGCCTGCTGCTGCGCGACGCGATGGAGTACCGCTCGCTGAGCGATTTGAAGGGGCAGGAGTTTTACGGCGAATACTACGCCAAGACGAACCCGCTCGGCGCAAATGTGCCGAACCCCGTCAGCCATGTCGCCTATGGCTACGCAACGCAGATGTGCATTCTCGACAAGGAGACGGGCAAAATTAAAAAGATGGTCGCCGCGCACGATGTCGGCAAGGCCATCAACCCGCTGTCCTGCGAAGGGCAGATCGAGGGCGGCGTCGTGATGAGCATGGGCTACGCCTTGACAGAGCAGTACCCGCTCGACCACGGCAAGCCCACGGCAAAATACGGCACGCTCGGCCTGTTCCGCTCGCATCAGATCCCCGAGATCAAGGCGATCGTCATCGACAAGCCGGGATTAAACCTCGCCAACGGCGCCATCGGCATCGGTGAGATCACGTCCATCCCCACGGCGCCGGCCATCGCGCAGGCGTATTACCGCTACGACGGCGAGCGCCGCCGCAGCCTGCCGCTCGACCATACGCCGTACAAAAAGTAATACAATCAGGAGAGAGCTATGAAACGAGTTCTCATCATCTATACCGGCGGCACCATCGGTATGACGCGCACGGAAAACGGCTACGCGCCGCGCGCGGGCTACTTCCGCGCCGCGCTCGATGCCATCCCCGACCTCCGCGCACCGGAGATGCCGGAGTGGGAATTCTACGAGCTCTCGCCGCTGCTGGATTCATCCAACATGACCGTGCGCGAATGGAACTGCATCGCAGAGCTGATCGCGCAGAAATATGACGATTACGACGGCTTCGTCGTCCTGCACGGCACGGACACGATGGCCTACACGGCTTCGGCACTGTCGTTCATGCTCGAAGGGCTCGACAAGCCCGTGGTGCTCACGGGCTCGCAGATCCCGCTGTGCGAAATTCGCAGCGACGGGCGCGACAACCTCATCACCGCACTGCTGATTGCGGGGGAAGGCATCGTGCGCGAGGTGTGCCTGTACTTCGGCGGAAAGCTGCTGCGCGGCAACCGCGCGACAAAATACTCCGCCGACGGACTCATCGCTTTCGTTTCGCCCAACTACCCGAGCCTTGCCGAGGCGGGCATTTCCATCAAATATAACGAAGCCGCCCTCCTGCCGCGGCAGGAAGGCGGGCTCAAGCTCCAGACGCTTGATAATATTCCCATCGGCGTCATCAAGGTATTTCCGGGCATTCAGTTTTCGCTGTTCGAGGCCATCATGACCGAAAAGCTCCGCGGTATCGTCATCGAGACGTTCGGCGCGGGCAACATCCCCGGCGACGGGAACGCGCTGCTGCCCATCATCCGCAAGGCGTTTCAGAACGGCACGGTGCTCACGGTCTGCTCGCAGTGTCCGCAGGGCGCGGTGTCGCTCGGCACCTACGAAACGTCCAGCGCGCTCAAAAAGGCGGGCGCGGTCAGCGGACTCGACATGACGACCGAGGCCGCCGTCGCCAAGCTGTACTATCTCTTCTCCTGCGGCTACGACAAGGAGAAGATCAAGCAGACAATGGAAGAAGACCTCCGCGGCGAAATCAGCGTTTCTTAAGCGCTTCGAGCGCTTCCTTCGTGTCAACGTCGCGCAGTTCTCGCTCGTCGGCAGGGAAGAGCAGCAGCGCATCTAAGTGCTTTCTGATGACCGCGCCGCCGCCCACATCACCCTCGAGCGCGAGAAGCTCAGGGAAGAACCGGGCAGGGAAGAGGCAGGGATTGCCCCGCACGCCGTTGTGTCCCAATCCGACGATGTTTTCGCTGTGCGCGCGGAAGAACTCAAGCTCCTGCGCGACGGTCTTGCGCTTGAGCATCGGCTGGTCGGCCACCATGAAGCAGAGCGCGTCACAGTCTGACAGCGCTGCCGTGCCGAGGCGGATCGTCTCGCTCTGGCCGCGCTCGGGATGCTCATTCCGCAGAGCTTCAAAGCCAAACTTTTTGGCGGCCGCTTCCACGTTTTCGTGCTGCGTCACGACCAGCACGCGGGAAAAGCTCTCCCGCGGGATCGCCTCAAGCGCATGCTCGATAAGCGGCTTTCCGTTTACCATCGCGGCGAGCTTGTTCTCGCCAAAGCGCGCGGCATTACCCGCCGCCATGACCACGCATCCTATTTTCAACGTGTTATCCATCTATTAAATCACCAGTCATTCGTTTCTTTTTCACCAATCGGCAGAAAAAAGCGGACAAAATGGTACATCCGCGATCATTTGTATTATATCACGCATGCAGCACTGTACACGCTGTGCGAAATGTGCTAAAATAATAGCAAAGGAGTTGCAGATTTCGAGCAAAACCGACAAAGCGGCTGCTCGGAACAGGAGGTAGACAGATGAGCAAGGTAGGAAAAAGCGAGATCCGCGTCGATGCGTTCGACAAGGTCACCGGACGCACGAAATACTATGAGGATCGGATGCCGGCCGGTGCGCTCTATGCGCGCATCAAGCATTCCACCATCGCGCACGGATTTGTCAAATCAGTCGACAAGTCCGCGGCGGAGGCCATCCCCGGCGTTGTGAAGGTGCTGACCTGCTTCGACGTGCCGGAGCACTGCTTCCCGACGGCGGGCCATCCCTGGTCGATGGACCCGGGGCATCAGGACGTGGCCGACCGCAATCTTTTGAACCGCCATGTGCGCTACTACGGCGACGACGTCGCGGTCGTCATTGCGGAGGATGAGGTCTCGGCCATGCAGGGCGTGCGCGCGCTGAAGGTCGAATATGAGGAACTCCCGTTTGTGCTCGACGTGCAGAAGGCCATGGAGCCCGACGCGCCCTGCATCCACGAAAATTTCCCGGGGAATATCCTGAAGCACACCGATATCCGCAAGGGCAATTATCAGCAGGCGATCAAAGAGCCCGGCCTCATCAAGGTCGAGGGCTGGTACAACACCCCCACCGTGCAGCACAGCCACATTGAAAACCACGGCTGCTACGCTTACGAGGAAAATGGCCGCATCGTCGTCGTGTCTTCCACGCAGATCCCGCACATCATCCGCCGCATCGTCGGTCAGGCGCTCGGGCGTCCGTGGGCGGATATCCGCGTCATCAAGCCCTATATCGGCGGCGGCTTTGGCAACAAGCAGGATGCGCTCTATGAGCCGCTGTGCGCGTGGTGCTCTACGCAGGTGCACGGAAAATGCGTGCGCATCGACTGCTCGCGTGAAGAGACATTCGTCAGTAACCGTGTGCGCCACTCAATCCGCTTCCATATCATCACGTGGCTTCATAAGGACGGCTCGATTGCCGCGCGCAAGGTCGAGTGCTTCTCCAATCAGGGCGCGTATGCCTCGCACGGCCATTCGATCGTCGCCAAGGCCATGGGCTCGTTCCCGCAGATCTATCCCTGCGACAATTTCGAGGGCGACGCTTACACCGTGTACACAAACCGCCCCGCCGCGGGCGCGATGCGCGGCTACGGCATGCCGCAGGCGTCGTTCGCGGACGACGCGAACATCGACGAGTGCGCGAAGGCCGTTGGCATGGAGCCGCTCGAATACCGCATGAAGTACATCATGCCCAAGGGCTTCCACGACGGCTTCTCAGGTAACACGAACTACTACGATTCCTTCCGCGAATGTCTGGAAAAGGGGAAGGAGTACATCGAATACGACAAAAAGCGCGAGGAGTATGCCAAGGACATCGGCCCCGTCCGCCGCGGCATCGGCGTGGCGGCCTTCTGGTACAACACGGCGGTGTATCCCATCTCGCTTGAAACGTCCTCGAACCGCATGCTCCTGAATCTCGACGGCACGGTGACGATGCAGTGCGGTGAGACGGAGATCGGGCAGGGCGCGGACACGGCCTATGCACAGATGACGGCCGAGGCCGTCGGCCTCAAGAGCTATCACGACGTGCGCGTCGTCTCGTGTCAGGATACGGACATCACGCCCACAGGCCTCGGCGCTTACGCGAGCCGCCAGACCTACGTCGCGGGCTTCTCCATCCGCCAGACGGCGACGCTCCTGCGGCAGAAAATTCTTCAGTACGCGACAAAGCTCACCCGTCAGGCAGTTTCGAATATGGATATTGTTGACGGAAACATCATCCGCAAGGGCGACGGCATGGTGCTCATGTCGCTGAAAGACCTTGCGATGACCGCGCAGTACAACGCCGCGGACTCCGAGCACATCACCGCCGAGTCGACCTACACCATCCGCAACAACGCCTATTCGTTTGGCTGCACCTTTGCCGACGTCGAGGTGGATATCCCGATGTGCAAGGTGACGCTCAAGAAGATCATCAACGTCCACGACTGCGGCAAGCTCATCAACCCCGCGCTTGCCGAGGCGCAGGTCCACGGCGGCATGTCCATGGCCATCGGATTTGGCATGAGCGAGCAGCTTTTATTCGACGAGAAGACGGGCCGCCCACTCAACAATAATCTTCTCGACTACAAGCTCTCGACGTTCATGGACCACCCGCATCTCGAGGCGCAGTTTATCGAAAATCCCGAGCCGACGTCGCCGTTCGGCACGAAGGCGCTCGGCGAACCGCCCGCGTGCTCGGGCGCGCCCGCCATCCGCAACGCCATCTACAACGCCACCGGCGTCGCCATCGACACCGTTCCCATCACCCCGCACGTTCTGTACGCCGAGTTCAGCAAGGCGGGGCTCATCCACGACAGCTGGAAGGAGGAGAAGTGAGCCATGTATGACATGAAAGCACTCTATGAGGCGGAAAGCGTCGAAAACGCCGTCGCCCTCCGCTTGGAGCATCCCGAGGCGCAGATCATCGCCGGCGGCAGCGACGTGCTCGTGCAGATGCGCGAGGGTAAACGCGCCGGGAAGGAGCTCATCTCGATCTACGGCCTCGACGAGCTGCGCGGCGTGAGCATCGACGAGGAGGAGAACATCCGCATCGGCTCGCTCTCGAGCTTTTCCCACATCACGCGTGACCCCATCATTCAGAAATATATCAACGTTCTCGGCGAGGCGGTCGACATGGTCGGCGGCCCGCAGATCCGAAACATCGGAACCATCGGCGGCAACACCTGCAACGGCGTGACGAGCGCGGACTCCGCCTCCACACTGCATGCGTGGGAGGCCATCGTGGAGCTGACGGGGAAGGACGGCATCCGCCGCCTGCCCATCAAAGACTTTTACATCAAGGCCGGTCAGGTCGACATCCGCGTGGAGGATGGCGAGATCCAGACCGCCATCCTCATCCCAAAGGCGAGCTACGAAAACTGCTATGGCTACTACATCAAGTACGCCATGAGAAACGCGATGGACATCGCGACGCTCGGGTGCAGCGTGAACGTGCGCCTGTCGCCCGACAAGCAGACTATTGAGCGCGCCCGCATCGCCTACGGCGTTGCCGGTCCTGTGCCGATGCGCTGCCCGAGCGCGGAGGCAGCTGCCAAGGATAAACCCTTGACACTTACGACAGCGGAAGAATTCTCACTCGCCGTGCTCAACGATATCCACGCGCGTGACAGCTGGCGCGCCTCCAAGGCGTTCCGAGAACACATCGCGGTCGAAATGGCCAAGCGCTGCCTGATCGAGTCTATCAAACGGGCGGGAGGTGTCATCAAATGAGTCAGTACAAGCTGGTGCGATTCAACTTAAACGGCAAGGACGTTGAGAAAATGGTCGACGTGCGTGCGTCGCTGACCGATATGCTGCGAAACGATTACCATATGACGTCCGTGAAGAAGGGCTGCGAGGTCGGCGAGTGCGGCGCCTGCAACGTCATCATCGACGGCGAGGCATTCAACTCGTGCATCTACCTCGCCGTCTGGGCGGACGGCAAGCACATCCGCACGCTCGAAAGCCTGATGGGGCCCGACGGCGAGCTGAGCGACATCCAGCAGGCGTTCATTGAAGAAACCGCTGTCCAGTGCGGCTTCTGCACGCCGGGCTTCATCATGACTGCGGTCGAGATCTTGGAGACGAACCGCCTCTACACCGATGACGAGCTCAGAAAGCTCCTCTCCGGCCATCTGTGCCGCTGCACGGGCTATGAAAATATTCTGCGCGCGGTGAAAAAGACGATGTATCGCCGCCTCGGCCTGCCGCTTCCGGAATAAGGCCGCGCCTTTACAAAATCGAAACAGGAAAAAATATTGTCTTCTTACGAAATCGGTGCTATAATCCAAATAGCACCGATTTTGTTTCAAGGCGCGAAAAAGGAGGAATCTTTATGGTCATTACGGTTGGCAGACAATACGGCAGCGGCGGACGCGAGATCGGCACGATGCTTGCCAAGCAGCTCGGCATCGCCTATTACGACGACATGCTGCTCAAGGAGGCGGCAGAGGAGAGCGGACTTTGCGAAGAGCTGTTCCGTTCCTTTGACGAACGCCCGAAGAGCTTTCTCTATTCCATCGCGATGGACCCCTATTCCTTCTCGATGAACCATGTGACGCCCAAGGGCTCCATCGAACAGCAGGTGTACCTGGCGACCTACGACACGATCAAAAAGCTCGCCGACAAGGGCCCCTGCGTCCTGATCGGCCGCTGCGCGGACTACGCGCTCAAGGATCGCGACGACGTCATCAATCTCTTCATCACGGCTCCGCTCGAAAACCGCATCAAGCGCGTTGCCGCCCGCAACGGCATCAGCGAGAACGAGGCGAAAGACCGCATCAAGAAGACGGATAAGTCCCGCGCTTCCTACTATAACTACTATTCCGCCAAGGACTGGGGCGATGCCAAGAGCTATGACCTCTGCATCGATTCGAGCCTGCTCGGCATCGATGGCACGGTCGAGCTTTTGAAGGACCTTATCCGTATCAAGGACATCAAGTAAACGAAAAATCTAAAAAAGCAGCCGTATGAAACGGCTGCTTTTTTCCGCTATTCACGGCGGTTCAACTTGACGAAAAAGGAAAGAGCGAATTTGTGAAAAAAGTTTACGCTTTCCCCCTATGCAAAAGAGCAAAAATACGCTAAAATAGTAGCTGTGAAAATTTGAACTTGTTCCTGAAAGGGGAGATTATGAGCATGGCTCAACTCAAGTATAAGCGCGTGCTGCTCAAGATCAGCGGCGAGGCGCTGGCGGGCGACAAGCACTTCGGCTTCGACTTCGACGTCGTTTCCAAGGTGTGCGACGTCATCAAAAAGTGCACGGACATGGGTGTGCAGATGGGCGTCGTCATCGGCGGCGGCAACTTCTGGCGCGGCGTGAAAAACGGCGAGGGCTACATCGAGCGCACCCGTGCCGACCACATGGGCATGCTGGCCACGGCGATGAACTGCATGGCGGTCGCCGATGTGCTCGAGCAGAAGGGCGTCGACGTGCGCGTGCAGACGGCGCTGGAGATCAAAGAAGTCGCCGAACCCTACATCCGAGCCCGCGCCATCCGGCATTTGGAAAAGGGCCGCGTAGTGCTCTTTGGCTGCGGCATCGGCTCTCCGTTCTTCTCGACCGACACGGCAGCGGTGCTGCGCGCGGCGGAGATCAATGCCGACGTGATCCTGCTCGCCAAGAACATCGACGGCGTTTACAACGCCGACCCCGCCAAGGATGCAAACGCGATCAAGTACGACGCTATCTCCTATGAGGACGTGCTGGCCCAGCACCTTGCGGTCATGGACTCCACAGCCACGTCCCTTTCGATGGACAACCACATCCCTGTGCTCGTCTTCGCGCTCAAGGACCCGGAGAACATCATCCGTGCGGTCGAGGGCGAGAAGATCGGCACCATCGTCGGCGAAAACTGAGCGACCCCGCACTTGCGGCTTTACGATAAAAATTTTTGAGGAGGTATCCCCATGAATAAGGAAGATTACAAGGTTTATTCCGACAAAATGAGAAAGAGCATCGACGCGGTGAACGCGGACTTTGCCTCTGTGCGCGCAGGCCGCGCCAACGCCTCTGTGCTCGACCGCATCAGCGTCGACTACTACGGCTCTCCCACGCCCATCCAGCAGATCGCGGCCATCGCTTCTCCCGATCCGCGCCAACTCGTCATCACCCCGTGGGACGGCACGGCTCTCAAGCCCATCGAGCGCGCCATTCAGGAGTCTGACCTTGGCATCAACCCGCAGAACGACGGCAAGTCCATCCGCCTGAACTTCCCGCAGCTCACGGAGGAGCGCCGTAAGGAGCTCGTCAAGCAGATCCATAAGTATTCCGAGACCGGCAAGGTCGCCATCCGCAACATCCGCCGCGACGCGATGGAGGCCTTCAAGAAGAAGCAGAAGGCCAGCGAGATCACCGAGGACGACCTGAAGGTTGCCGAAAAGGACCTGCAGAAGCTGACCGACGACATGTGCAAAGAGGTCGACGCCCTTCTCGAGAAGAAAGAGAAGGAGCTCATGGCGGTCTGATATGGGGCTCTTTTCCAAAGAGAACAAGGCAGGGCAGGTTGATTTGAACAACCTGCCTTGTCATGTTGCCGTCATTATGGACGGCAACGGCCGCTGGGCGCAAAAGCGCGGCCTCCCGCGCTCGGCCGGTCACAAGGCGGGGGCGGAGACATTTCGAAAGCTCGGCACCTACTGCAAGAACCTGGGCATCGACTATCTGACGGTCTACGCCTTTTCGACCGAAAACTGGAAGCGCCCGAAGGACGAGGTCGACGGCATCATGCACTTACTCGAGCAATATCTGCACGAGTGCATCGACACGATGGAAAAGGACGGCAACCGTCTGCGCTTTCTGGGTGATTTAAGCGTCCTGACGCCGGAACTTCGGGAACTCATCGATGAGACGAATGAGATATCCTCCCGCATCGAAGGCTTTCAGGCCAACGTCTGCCTCAACTACGGCGGACGCGACGAGATCCTGCACGCCGCCCGCGCCTTCGCGCGTGACTGCGCGGCAGGGGAGCAGGACGCGGACGCTTTGACCGAGGAGGGCTTTTCGCGCTACCTCTATTCAAGCGGACTTCCCGATCCCGACCTTCTCATCCGTCCCGGCGGGGAGAAGCGCATCAGCAACTACCTTTTGTGGCAGTGCGCGTACAGTGAGTTCTACTTCTGCGACACGCTCTGGCCCGACTTTACGGAAAGAGAATTCGACAAGGCGCTCATCGCGTATCAGCAGCGCGAGCGGCGCTTCGGCGGACTGAAACAGGAGAAACAGAAATGAAACAAAGATGGTTGGTGGTTGTCGTCGGCCTGCCGGCGCTGCTCGCCGTGCTGCTTGCCTGCCCCGCATGGGCGACGATGATCGTCGTCTGCGGCATCGCGGGCATCGCGGCCTATGAGCTGCTGCACACGGCGGGAGAGAACGTCCCGGCGAATTTCTACTGGGGACTTGTCACAACGGTCGTCATGCAGGAGATATGGCTCTTTAAGGAAGAGATGAGCGGCACATACGATCTTCCGATTTCGACCGTTACGATCTTCCGCTGGATTCTTGTGATGATGGCGTTCCTCTTTGCGGTTATCTCTTACGGAAAGGAAAAACCGTTCACGTTCCACGATGTGGCGGTGTCGATCGTCGGCGGCATCGTGTTCCCGGCGATGTACAGCTGCATTTTCCTGCTGCGCATGGACGAAAACTATGGCAAGCTCTATGTACTCGCGCCGTTCTGCGTCGCCTTTGTGGGCGATGCGCTGTCGATGTACTTTGGCATGTGGTTCGGCAAGCGCAAGATGGCGCCGCACGTCAGCCCGCACAAGACCTGGGCAGGCGCGATCGGCGGGCCCATCGGCAGCGCGCTTGCGCTGGTGCTGCTCGGCGTTGTCGGCAAGGCATGGCTCGGCTATGCGCCGAACTACCTCATGCTGATCCTCGTGGGCGTGGTGGCCAACATCTTCGGCCAGCTCGGCGACCTCTCGATGTCGCTCGTCAAGCGCGAGGCCGGTATCAAGGATTACAGCCACCTCTTCCTGACGCACGGCGGCATGCTCGACCGCTTTGACTCCACGCTCTTCATCGCGCCGGTCGTGTGGGCTGCGGTCTGTGGAGGTCTATTATGACAAGGAATATTGCTTTACTCGGTTCCACCGGCTCCATCGGCCGCCAGACGCTTGAGGTGGCGCGCGAGCTGGGGCTTTCCGTCGCTGCGCTGACGGCGAATAAAAGCGTTGACCTCATCGAACAGCAGGCGCGGGAATTTTGCCCGCGTCTTGCCGTGCTTTATGACGAGGACGCGGCGCGTGAGCTCCGCGCGCGGCTTTCCGACACAAACACCCAAGTGCTCTCCGGCATGGAGGGCCTTCTGGCCGCGGCCACGGCGGACGACGCTGACACGGTCGTCACCGCCGTGATGGGCATGATCGGACTCCAGCCGACGCTCGCGGCAATCGAGAAGAAAAAGCGCATCGCGCTTGCGAACAAGGAAACGCTTGTCTGCGCGGGCGAGCTCGTCGTGGCTGCGGCGGAGCGCTGCGGCGCGGAGATCGTCCCCGTCGACAGCGAGCACAGCGCGATCTTCCAGTGCTTGCAGGGCTGCCGCGACCGCGGTGAGATCAAGCGCCTCATTCTGACCTGCTCGGGCGGGCCGTTCTACGGCCTGAGCCTGCAGGAGCTTGCGACTAAGACGAAGGCCGACGCGCTCAAGCATCCGAACTGGACAATGGGTGCGAAGATCACCATCGACTCCGCGACGCTGATGAACAAGGGACTTGAGATCATCGAGGCCATGCACCTCTACCGTCTGCCGCTGCGTCAGGTCGACGCGGTCATCCATCGCCAGAGCATCGTGCACTCGCTCGTCGAGTTTCACGACGGGGCGATGCTCGCCCAGCTCGGCACACCGGATATGAAGCTGCCCATCCGCTACGCGATGACGTACTCCAACAGGGCCGTTTCGCCCGCGGAGCCGCTTGACCTTCTCAAGTGCCCGCCGCTGACGTTCGCCGAGCCCGATGAAGAGGTCTTCCGCTGCCTGAAGATCGCCAAGCAGTGCGCCGCCATCGGCAATGTCTACTGCGCGGCGATGAACGGCGCGAACGAAGAGGCTGTCGCGGCATTTCTGTGCGACGAGATCGGCATCTGTGCCATCCCTGACCTCATCGAAGCGGCGCTCGATAAAACCGAGACGGTATATCAGCCGCAGCTTTCGGATATTCTGGAAGCAGACCGGCTCGCGCGCGAGGTCGTGCGCGAAAAGCTCAACTGACCAAATTTAGGAGAGACCATGGTTTATATTCTCATTGCGATCCTGATTTTCGGCGTGCTCATCGCCGTGCATGAGTTTGGCCACTTTTTGGCGGCCAAGGCCTGCGGCGTGCGCGTCAATGAATTTTCCATCGGCATGGGCCCGCAGCTCTTCCATAAGACGAAAGGGGACACCGAATACTCCCTGCGGCTCCTGCCCATCGGAGGCTACTGCGCCATGGAGGGCGAGGACGAGGATTCGGACGACGACCGCGCGCTGGGCCGCCAGGTCTGGTGGAAGAAGTTCATCATCTTCGTCGCGGGCGCGTTCATGAACTTCCTGACGGGCCTCATCATCGTCATCTGTCTGTATGCGGGTGCGCAGGCATTCTACACGACGGAGATCGTCGAGCTGAACCCCGATTTCCCGCAGCAGGGAGAGGACGGCCTGATGCCCGGCGACACGATCTACGCCATCAACGGTGAGCGCATTTATTTAAAGAGCGACGTGTCGCTCATCATGGGCCTTGGCGACACGGGCACGATCGACATGACCGTCCTGCGCGACGGCAAAAAGTTCGACCGCACGCTCACCAGGCAAGTCTACACCGACGAAAACGGTAAGGAGTACGAGGCCTACGGCTTTACCTACGGCGGGATCGTCGAGGCGACGCCGCTTCTGCGCCTGCAATACAGCTGGTACCAGACGATGGACTATGTCCGCATCGTGAGACTGAGCCTGCAAATGCTGCTTTCGGGCGCGGCGGGCGTCAACGATCTGAGCGGCCCGGTCGGCATCGTCTCGACCATCACGGAGGTCGGCAAGGAGACCGAGGCCGAGGCGGGCTTCGGCGCGGCACTCGAGAGCATTCTCTACTTCGCCGCGATGATCGCGGTGAACCTCGCCGTGATGAACCTGCTGCCGCTGCCCGCACTCGACGGCGGACACGTGCTGTTCCTGCTCGTCAACGGCATCGCCGTAGCGCTGTTCAAGAAAGAGATTCCGTCCAAATATCTGAACGTCATCAACGGCATCGGCTTTGCGCTTTTAATGGCGCTGATGCTGTTCGTCACGTTCCACGACATTGTCAAGCTCCTGTGAGGAGGATGATCTTATGAGCAAGCAAATTATCGCAGGCGGCGTCGCTATCGGCGGCGGCGCGCCGGTCACGATCCAGTCGATGTGCAACACGCACACTGAGGATGCCAAGGCCACCATCGCGCAGATCCACGCGCTCGAAGAGGCGGGCTGCGAGATCGTGCGCGTCACGGTGCCGAATATGGAGGCCGCGCACGCGCTGAGTGAAATTAAGGAGAATATCTCCATCCCGCTCGTCGCGGACATTCATTTCGACTACCGTCTCGCCGTCGAAGCGGCGGCGCGCGGCGCGGACAAAATTCGCATCAACCCCGGCAACATCGGGGGAGATGACCGCGTCAAGGCGGTCGTAGACGCCTGCCGTGAACACAAGGTTCCCATCCGCATCGGCGTGAACGGCGGCTCGCTTGAAAAGGAGCTGCTCGCAAAATATGGCCGCGTGACGCCCGAGGCGCTCGTCGAGAGCGCGCTCAGACATGTGCGGCTGCTTGAAAAGTTCGATTTTACCGAGATCTGCATCTCGGTCAAGAGCTCTGATGTACCGCTCAACATGGCGGCCTATCGCCTTCTGCACGAAAAGGTCGACTATCCGCTCCACCTCGGCGTGACCGAGGCGGGCACGCCCACGATGGGGCTTTTGAAGTCCGCCATCGGCATCGGCGGCCTTCTGTGCGAGGGCATCGGCGACACGATGCGCGTCTCGCTCACGGCGGACCCCGTGGAAGAGGTCTACGCCGCCAAGCGCATTTTGCAAGCCTGCGGCATCCGCCGCAGCGGTGTGAACCTCGTCTCCTGCCCGACGTGCGGCCGCACGGCGTACGACATGATCCCGATCGCCGAGGAGTTAGAGCGCCGTCTTGCCGACTGCAAGAAGAATATCACGGTCGCCGTGATGGGCTGTGTCGTCAACGGGCCCGGCGAGGCCTCGGCCGCCGATATCGGCGTGGCCGGCGGTAAAGGTGAGGGCATGATTTTCCGAAAAGGAAAAATCCTTTACAAAGTGCCGCAGGAAAAGCTTGTCGACGCTTTGATGGAGGAAATCAAAAAACTCTGACCGAGCGGAAACGATACTGAGATAAGGTTGTGGCTATGGCACAAAAGATTCCTTTTTTTGAATTATTCACCGACTTTTCGCCGGATTTTGACCTGCGCGTCCCGCTCAACGCCGCGATGGTCACGAACATGGTGCTCGAGCCGGAAAAGCGCACGATGACGCTCGACATGACCGTGCGCGCGGAGATGAACGACTCGACGCGCGAAACGGTCGAGCAGCTTCTTGCGCGCAATTACGACTTAAAGCGCGTGGACATCCACGTCAAATCAACGGCGGAGGCCTTTCCCGACATGTTGAAGAACGCTGGCCGCAAGGTGAGCGGCAGCGGCAGTGTCATCATGGGCCGCGAGATTGCAAAGGGGAGAGTGCTCCCCATCAGCGAGCTGACGCCAAAGGCCGGTCACGTCGTCGTTGAGGGCAAGGTCTTCAAGTTCGACTGCCACGAGACGCGCCGCGCCGGCGTCTGGACGATGTTGCTCGAAATGACGGACTACGAAGGCTCGCTCTTCATCCGCCGCAGCATGCCCGAGCGCGAGGCGACGGAGCTTCTCGGCAAGATCAGCGTCGGCATGTGGCTGCGCGTCAGCGGCCGCATGGAGCTCTCCTACGATGGTAAGGATATGCAGCTCAACCCGCAGGACATCATGCAGATCGACCACGCCGAGCGCACGGACACGGCGGAAGAAAAGCGCGTCGAGCTGCACTTACATACCCGTATGTCCAACATGGACGCGCTGACCGACACCGCCGCGGTCGTCAAGCGCGCGATCAAGTGGGGGATGCCCGCCATCGCCATCACGGATCACGGCGTAGCGCAGAGCTTCCCGGACGCTTGGCACACCGGCGAGGGTAAAATAAAACTCCTTTACGGATGTGAGGGCTATTTTCTCAACAACATCGACGACCGTATCTGTGTGCACGGCCCGCAGGACGGCGATTTTTCGACTGAGATCTGCTGTTTCGACATTGAAACAACGGGTCTGAAGGTCGCGCACGATGCCATCACCGAGATCGGTGCGGTCATTCTGAAAGACGGCGAGATCGTCGACACGTTCCAAACCTTTGTCGACCCCGAGCGCCGGCTTTCGCCTGAGATCATCGGCCTGACCGGCATCACAGACGACATGCTGCGCGGCGCGCCGAAGCTGGAGGACGCGCTGCACGCGTTTTTGGCCTTTGCGGGCGGCCGCCCGCTCGCTGCGCACAATGCGGAGTTTGATATCAGCTTCATCCGCGCAGGCTGCAAAAAGTGCGGCATCCCGTTCGAGCCGACGTATCTCGACTCGCTGATTTTCGCGCAGAATCTCCTGCCCGAGCTCGGCAAGTACAAGCTCGACATCGTGGCCGACCACTTGCAGCTCCCGCAGTTCAACCACCACCGCGCGTCCGACGATGCGGTCCCGGTCGCGCAGATGCTGGCCAAGTTTTTCGTCATGCTCGAAGAGCGCGGTGTCACGCGCCTCCAGCAGATCAACGATGAGATGACGAAGCTCCGCCCTCTCGGCGTCAAGCGCAACCGTTTCCCAAAGCACATCATTCTGATCGCCAAGAACAAGGTGGGCCTCAAGAACCTCTACCAGCTCATCTCGGCGTCGAACCTCAAATACTTTAAGCGCGTGCCGATCATCCCGAAAAGCGAGCTTGTCGCGCATCGCGAGGGCTTGATCATCGGCTCTGCCTGCGAGGCGGGCGAGTTGTTCCGCGCCATCGTCGACCACAAGGACTGGAATGAGCTCAAGCGCATCGCCTCGTTCTACGACTATCTTGAAATTCAGCCGCTCGGCAATAACCGCTTCATGGTGCGCGACGGCACGGTGCGCGACGACGAAGACCTCAAGGACTTCAACCGCACTGTTGTCAAGCTTGGCGAAGAGCTCGGCAAGCCCGTCTGCGCAACGGGCGACGTCCACTTCCTCGACCCCGAAGACGAGGTTTATCGCCATATCCTGCTCGCGTCAAAGAAATTCGCCGACGCGAACGAGCCCGTCCCGCTCTACTTCCGCACGACGGACGAAATGCTCAAGGAATTTGACTACCTCGGCAAGGAGAAAGCCTACGAGGTCGTCGTGACGAACACCCGCGCCATCGCCGAGCAGGTGGAGGATATCGAGCTTTTGCCCAAGGGCAGGCTGTTCCCGCCGCGGCTTGAAAATTCGGAAGAAGACCTTAACCGCATGGTGTGGGGGAAAGCGCACGAGCTTTACGGCGACGATCTGCCGCAGCTGATCGTCGACCGGCTGAACGTCGAGCTCGGCAGCATTCTGGGCAAGTACGACGTCGTCTACATGTCGGCGCAGAAGCTCGTGCAGCGCTCGCTCGAGTGCGGCTACCTCGTCGGCTCGCGAGGGTCGGTCGGCTCGTCGCTCGTAGCGTACATGGCCGGCATCACCGAGGTCAACGCCCTGCCGCCGCACTACCGCTGCCCGAAGTGCCGCAACGTCGAGTTCCACGCGGGCGAGTATGGCTGTGGCGCGGACATGCCCGATAAAATGTGTCCCGTCTGCGGCACGAAGTATGCCAAAGACGGCTTCGACATCCCGTTTGAAACTTTCCTCGGCTACGGCGGCGGCAAGGTGCCGGATATCGACCTCAACTTCTCGGGCGAATATCAGGCGCGCGCCCACGCGCACGCGGTCGAGATGTTCGGCAAGACGCAGGTGTTCCGCGCGGGTACGATCGGTACGCTCGCGGAGAAGACGGCCTACGGCTTCGTCAAAAAATACCTCGAGGAAAACGGCATCGCCGCGGGCAACGCCGAGATCGACCGCCTGACGGCGGGCTGCGTCGGCGTGCGACGCACGACGGGCCAGCATCCCGGCGGACTCGTCGTCGTGCCGGACGACATGGATATCGAGGATTTCTGCCCCGTACAGCACCCTGCGGACGACCCCGACAGCGACACGATCACCACGCATTTCGAATATCACTGCATGGAGGACAACCTCTTAAAGCTCGATATGCTCGGCCACGATGACCCGACGATGATCCGCATGCTCGAAAATCTGACGGGCGTGAACGCCCGCGCTATCCCGCTCGACGACCCCGACACGATGTCGATCTTCATCTCGTCCAAGGTGCTCGGCTACGAGAACGACGAAGTGCTCGGCCCCACGGGCGCCGTCGCGATCCCCGAGTTTAACACCCGCTTCACGCGCCAGATGCTCGTCGACACGCAGCCCAAGGACTTCAACACGCTGCTGCGCCTTTCAGGCTTCTCCCACGGCACGGACGTGTGGCTCGGCAACGCGAAGGATCTGATCGTCAGCGGCACGGCGAGCGTTCTGGAGACCGTCGGCTGCCGTGACGATATCATGCTCTACCTCATTTCGATGGGCCTTGACCCGAAGATGAGCTTCAAGACGATGGAGGCCGTTCGAAAGGGAAAAGTCAAAGCCGGCAAGGCGGGGGACTGGCCGATGTGGGTCGAGGAGATGCGCAAGCACGATGTACCGGAGTGGTACATCGAGTCGCTTGCGAAGATCGGTTACCTCTTCCCGAAAGCGCACGCGGTCGCATACGTCATGATGGCATTCCGCATCGCGTGGTTCAAGGTGCACGAGCCGCTCGCGTTCTACGCGACGTTCTTCTCCATCCGCGCCAAGGCGTTTGACGCCGCCGAGTGCTGTAAGGATGCCGACGCGCTGCGCCGCCGCATCCGCGAGATCGAAAACAACAAGGATGCGACCGCCGTGGAACAGGACTTGATGACGACGCTTGAAGTCTGCTACGAATTCTGCCTGCGCGGCTTCCACTTTGAGCCCATCGATATCTACCGCAGCGATGCGACGAAGTTCGTCGTCACGGAAAACGGCCTGCTGCCGCCGTTCACGTCCGTTCGCGGACTCGGCGAGACCGCAGCGCTCGACACCGTCGAGAAGCGCAAGGGGAAGGACTTTACATCGGTGGAGGAGTTTTCCCTCTGCTGCAACAAGCTGTCGCAGACGCATATCGACCAGCTGCGCGCGCTGGGCGCGTTTGCGGGATTGCCTGAAACGAGCCAGTTAACATTGTTTTAACACACTGTGTTGTATTGTTCTCTGCGTACTCGCAGGGGGGCGTTTTTCCCTGCACCGTGCAGGGGACGCGGATAAGGGGGCCATTCTCTCACGTGAGAGAATGGCCCCCTTGGACCCCCAAGAGAACGCAAGGGGAGGGCCCCTCGACCCCCGTTGCGGGTTTGCAGCTTGAAGAACTGCACGCGCTGCGCAATCGGGTGCCTGCCAGGTGTTGTTGCTATACGATTTATCTCTGCTTCTACTACCCGCTGCCGCTCTGCCTGCGTGTCGGTAGCCTTACGCAACTGCGTCCTACTTCAGCTTTTATCAATCTTGCTTTTGCTTGCCGAGGCGGCATTGCTTCGCTCGCCGCGAGGACGGACTTGACGGTCAATTCAACTGACGGTTGAAAAAGTTCTCAACTGATTCTACCGGCGATTGCTGTTGTTTTTGCTTTTTGGGCGGTATACTGTGGCCATGGCAAAAACAAATCGCCCTGCATGGGACGAGAGAGGAGCAGTGTATGGAAAATCATGTGGCAGATCAAATTCGCTTTTACCGCCGGCAGGAGGGGCTGACGCAGGAGCAGCTGGCCGAGGCGATGGGCGTCTCCGTTGCGGCGGTGAGCAAGTGGGAACAGGGAGTTTCCCATAGTTAAAGATACCACACCAAATATGATGAACCCACGCTTATAC
>OHBJ01000602.1_pt1 | contig 23850 bp, 17 predicted proteins | sample 1577241 | NCBI WGS metagenome assembly OHBJ01 (sample SAMEA3541594, study PRJEB24748) | human gut metagenome | biome: human gut; feature: human-associated habitat; material: faeces | place: China | collected 2012 | reverse complement strand
ACCGTTTGACGGTCATCTTCGGATAGCCCCCGCCACGGAACTACGCCGCTGCCCCAAAAAAACTTTTTCTTTAACAAATCGTCAGATTCATCGCGTCGGCCGTCCCGGCAGGTTCCGCTTGCCATGATTCCCAATACTGTTTCTTTTAGTGCCCCTCATCAGGCACACTCAAAGAAACAGTATCCTTTTGCGAATTAAATTCGTGATATTCTTCCAGAATTATTGTCGCGAGATATTTGTCGCTGCGGCACTGCAAGTCTGCCACTCCCTCCTCAATAAGACCGGCTGTTTCCGACTTATAAAATATGTCGGTGGTATCGTGAAGCGAGAGATGTGACAGTTCGCACATCGCCTTTATTATGTTAGCATTTTTTGAAGCTCTGAGAGCAATGGTACTTTCCTGTGTCATAGTTTCTTGCTATCGATGTGTTTCAGACAGATATCAAGCAAAGCCTGACTTCTGATACAATACTGGATATTGGGTTTTTCAAATTTCAAAAGTCCGAGTGTTTCATCTTCCGAGATTTCTCCTTCAAAATATCTGTCGAGTGTCTGTATGACTTTATCGTTGGCAATACCACCTACAACGATGTCATAATCCGATTCATCATTACCTGCGCGGCACTTGGCTACAAACTGCAACCACTCTTTATGGTAGGCGTCAAACTGAAGTACTTTCCACTGTGTCGGGTCACACTCAAACTCATAAGTGTTAAGCCACGCCTCGCGGTTTCGTCGAATAAATCGTTGAGCATATTTTACTGCTTGCTCATATATCGAGGTCAGATAAAAACCCTTCCCGAAATCAAGATAATCACGCGAATGGACAGTGTCCGGAGTCGGAACTGCGATGGTTGAAGAATGGTAAAGTTTCATTATGCCAACACTCCTTTCTCGCGCATATAGCCGGTTAAGTCCTCCACAAGATAGCGCGAGCTGAATGTGTGTAGCACGTCATACGAAGGAATGATATATCCGTCAAGAATCCCCGACTCTTTAAGCCGACGATAAACCTCGCGCTGCGATAAATTCAGCACTTGCGCAAGCTTGCTGATGCAATATGTTACAAATTCGAGAGTTCTGCTATCCATACTTACATGGGTTTTATCATTGATTCGATGAAGGCAATTTCTTCATCGGAGAGGTTGTATTTGGCGTAGAGTTGAGTGTCAATTTCCTCCACGCTCTTGCTCCAGTCGATGTCGCTCTCCGCCTTAAAGTCCTGCATGGGGACATAACGATAAACGCGGCTCGTGGCATGTTGCGTTATTTTTATAGCAGACACAAGAACGCGAAGGAATTTAGTACGCAAGTACTTTATGAAATTTCGTGCCTCAATTTCAGAGTTAAAAGGTGCATATAGATAGGACTGTGTGCAGACCGAGTTAGGAGCGGCATACTCTGGGTCTCCTAATATTTTTGAATCATTTCCCGAACCGCCTACTTCAGGAACAAACACCTTATGCTTATCTATATCTTGCGTATTTTTTTTGATAGCACTTTTAGCAACAAAAAGGATTTTGCGTTTAAGGCTTTCTATAACGAAAAGAGCCGTGTTGTGTGATATTGAACGAGATTCACTGACACTGAATTTTTCTTTGGCGTTATTCGTGGGCTTCGTAGGTACACCAAAAGGTGTATCAGAGGAAATTATCGTGTCAACGCCAGTAGAAAGTTTAGAAGATACTTTTGCTACAATCTTCGCAAGCTTAGGCTCTCGGATAAGCACATCAAATGAATCCAAGCTAATGTTATCACTTTGTATGGAGTCTCCATTAACCAAAGTATAATCACAATCGCCAATATAACTGGAATCTTCAAGGAAGTAACAAACGCCGCCTTTTATTTCTACATTGGAGAATAAATCTCGGCTATTGTTATAAGCTGTGAGTTTAGAGATTTTACCGCTTTTAAGCATTTTGGAACGAAAATCGCCCAGTAAATTTTCTCTACCAGCAGCAAACCAACGAGAGGGAATTACTAATGAAACAAAGTTAGGTCTAACACGAGATGCAATCATGCAAAATTCTTGATAGATGGGTGCATCATTCGTGCCACCACTACCGCCCATGTCTTGGTATGGAGGATTGCCAACAATGGCTTTGAATTTCATATTGTCGTTTTCGTTTGCTTTCCAAAATGATTTGCCCTTTGCAACTTTAGCGATAAAGTTCTCGGGCTTGTTTTTTATTTGATTAACTAAGTCCTCAAAATATCGAGTGTTGACTTTTCCTTTGCGGAAGCCAAGGAGTGTGCGGCGTGTGATGGATTTAGCCATAGGGGTTTTGCAGATAACAAAGATGTTTTCTGCAACGGCAGCGTCCCAAATGGCTTGATGTTCTTCGAGGGTTTCCGGCGAGAACATCGCATTACGCAGACGCGAGCGGTAGATGTTATAGGCGAGGTACAACGGATAAAGACCCGACTTTGAATTGATTTCAAGGAGGTGGCTATCCGGAGTGAACACGTCGGCTGTAACAGCGCCACGGTCAACAAAGCGCGGTTCTTCGATGGTTTCCGAGAAGTCCTCGTTGTAGAACGTGTAGCCGCCGAGACAGTCGCTCATGTGCATATTTACTACGCGCCACGGAGTCAAGACGGTTTCCTTGTCAGGATTGCGGAAGGTGGCGAAGATAGCCGCGATGCGCTCAATGCGTTCCTCAATGGAAAGACGGTCGGCAGCGCGAGCCATAGCACGGATGCGCTTTGCTGCGGCTGTGAAGATGTCAGGGTCGTAATATTTCTTGAAGGCGTTGAAGCGTTGCTTGGTAACACCCTTAGGCATGAATTCCTCCCACGACTGCGAGTCGACAAGCCGGGTGAAGTTGTCGATGGTGAGTTCTTCATCTTCATTCTCCACCTTGGCGCCGTAGATCATCAGCGGCATACGGATAGAGATGCCGCGGAGAATGGAGATGGCGTCCTCCTTGACTTTTTTCTTTTTCTTCAGTTCTTCGAGACGCGCCTTTTCTTCTTCGGTCAGTTCGCGTTTCTTCTTCTTTTCGAGTTTTTCCTTTTCTTCGTATTCTTCGTTGGTAAGGCCCTGGTCGTTAACGGTAATATCGTTGGCCTTACCCATCGCCTTGGTCTTGCCGATAATGCCTTTCAGCTCGTCGAACTCCTGAATGTCTACGTCCGAAAGACGCATCAGCTCGTCGTTATAGAGATAACCGTCCTCAAAACCGTTCTGTACTACCCGCTCTACGTAAACCCGTTTGAGCTGCTGAAGCATGTGGTCGGTGTTGAGCTGTTTCATCTTGCTGCCCTCAATCGAAATGATTGGGCAGAAATTAAGGAACTCTCCGAGTTGCTGACGATCGGAGGTAGATTGTTTTCCGGCCTTGGTAGAAATCTTCGCGGTTTCGGCGAGCACTTTGAGAGTACGGTCGGGAGCGAAGTCAAACACATAACAATCCTCCTTGACGCGGCCATTGATGGTAGCGGGCGTCTGTACGCGGAAGATGGTCTGCATATAAGCCGAGGCGGCAGTGTTGAAACTGCCAGACAGCATAAACACGCCCGTCCACGGCTTGACGCTCACGCCGGTAGTCAACCTGCCGCAAGAGAGCGTGATAGTTCGTGTTTGGTCGGGGTCGGTACCGATAGCTTTCTCAACCTTTCGCAGAGCCTCCTCATTGGCTTCTTCCTCGTCTCCGTCCCCGGCCACGTTGACAATCTCGAACATCCCGAACACGGGGTGGTTGCGAAGCATTGTCGAAAGAGCCTTTGCCGACTTGACACCCGGCACCATCCAAAGAGTGTGACGAAAAATGTCGCGGTAGCGCTTGTTGGCAAAGGGATACATACTTTTCTCATCGGTCTTCGTGAGAAGATTGAGGAAGTTTTCAACGTGGTTTTTGTGAACGAACTCTCCGGCATCGTTAGTACGGAAGAACTCGCGGAAGTTGAACGCGATGTCCTCGTCGGCAAACTCGTTCATCAGTCTGCCGAGGTCGTAAGTGTATATATTGAGGCGGGGTAGACCCGCGTATGGATTATGGTCGCCCGGATGGGTCAAGTCCCATTGGGCTTTGGCGCGTTGCTCCATCACATAATCCCAGGTGTAAATTTCCTCCTCATTGAAATCGTCGAGCAGATTGAAGGGTGTGCCGCTGAGACGGAGCACCTTTGTTTTCTCTTTGGTAAGCTCGGCCATGACGGCTTTACCAAGTTCGGTCTGCGTACCCTCGTGGGCTTCATCAACGATGATGAGATCCCATGGGGTTGAGAAAATATCGTTATTTTTGTCGAAGTTGCCTCCGACAAGCTCTGAGCCGCGGAGGTCTTGCATAGAAGCGAAGTAGATGTAACGACATTCGCCACGTCGGGCGCAACGTTCGAGATTTACAAAGGTGTCGCCTTTGGTTTTAGAGCCGTATGCGTATTCGTCTGTGTCATAGAATATCTTTTGGAAATCCTCAAACCAGCCCTTATCGACCACAGGGCGGTGAGTGAGGATAAGGACGCGGCGGAAGTCGCCCCTCTCCTTGACAACCTGCAATGCCGAGAGCGTTTTGCCAAAACGCATCTTTGCGTTCCAAAGCATCTGATTGCCTTTCTTGAATTGTTTGATGGTCATGTCGATAGCCTTGCGCTGTTCCGGACGGAACACGATTGGCGACTGACCGACAGACACCTCAGAGCCTTTCAGTGCTTTGCGACCCTCCTTGACAGCAGCGATAGCGCGCTTGGCTGTTTCGAGGTCGCAACAAAACCATTCGTTGGCGCCGTTGACCTTGTCGAAAACTTTGCGTTTGATACCACTGCGTAGCAGCACGTCGTGAACCTCCTTATCGTTCATAGCGGCCAATTTGCCATCGCGAACGAAAATTGCAATCTCCGTATGGAGCAATTCGTAAGAGATTCCGGCAGTCTTTGTATATTGGTCTATGCGAGCCTTAGCAGCCTTGTTGAGCGCACTGCTGTTAGGCGGCAGCGTAATGTTGCCGTCCTCAAATGTGGCTTCGCCGATTTTGAGGCAGTCGCTATGCGCCGCATCAGGTATGCGGAAAACATAAATCAACTTGGCTTTAAGGTTAGAGAAATATTCCATGCCGATTATTTTATAAGGTCGATGAATCGGATTTTTTGTTTAGCTTTCGGTGCGCCCCAGTCTTTGATTAGGGCGTAGGTGCCGTTATGGGCGCGGATGTCGCCGTTCTTACATCCTTGGCACTGGGTAATCGTTTCGGTTTCACCGAAAAGGTCAGCCACAACAGTGCGACGTTCGCCACACGAATTGGGGATAACTCCTTTGAGGCCGTCCATCTGCCAAATATTCCAAGAGATAATGTAGGCGATATACAGCAGAGATTTTAGTTGTGGATCTTTACCGAACTTTGCACGGTAATAGTCGACAAATGTATAGAGTAGAGCTTCGCGTGCAAGAACGAGGTTATCGCCCTGCCACTCGAAACCATAAATGCTCATATAGGCGGCTTGTGCCGCTTTGAGCCAGTCGCCGCTTGTTTCTGTGTTTTCACCGACAACACGGAGTTTGCGGTCGAGAAGTCCGATACGACGTTCAACCGGAATAGGCTCGCCTGTTACGGTGTCGTATCGGCTGACAAGATATGGAGCCTCGCCGCAGGTGATTTCGAGGCGGTTTTCGTTGACATAGTCGCGCCACGATTTTCCCTCCGGGAAAACGACAGGCTCGGCATTGACAATCCATGTATGGGAGCCGTCGGGATTGTCGACCTCGGTATTGAAAACGCCCTCGCGACCGAACCAGGCATTGTCAACGAGATTATTCTGCTTGTTGCAAATCCACGAAGGGGTGAACACCTCCGCCATCTCGCGGCTGCGCTGCCGCTGCTGCTCGCGCGATTTTACCGAGCGCGGCACGATAACTTTGCCGTTGGTGCCGGTGATAGACCCGATGGTGATTTCGTCGGCATATTGATAACCCTCGCCGAAATGGGAGTAATTGTCAGTGGCCCAAAAGATGTTCGCCTGCACAGTCTCCGTGCTCCTCGTGTGGTCTTTGAGGAGCATGCCGAGCAGTTCGGGCGACAGATTTAAGATTTCGTTCTCTTTTATGTCGGCTTGTGGGGTTGTCATTGTGGGTGTGTAAGTGCGATTACAAAGTTACAAACAAATTCTGTAACCGCCAATTATTTGGGCTACTTCATGCTTTTCATCAGGGGGTAGGCCTGGAGGACTCCGAGCTCGCCGGCGCGGCTGAGGTCGGCGAAGGCGCGGTCGCGGTCGCCTTGTGCCAGGTAAACGAGAGCACGGTTGAAGTATGCTTCCGGGAAGTCGGGGTTTATCTCAATGGCGCGCGTAAAACATTCGGCGGCGCGGAGATAGTCGGCGGCTTCGTAGAGCAGGGTGCCCTTGTTGTACCAGGCGTAAACGAGGCGTGGCGATAGTTCGATAGCGCGGTCGAGGTCGCCGATGATGTCGCTGTCAGTGGCTTTTACGGAGGCATCGGTGTCCATGTGCCGGGCGTAGGCGCGCCCTATGTATGCCGGTGCGAATTTCGGGTCGAGGCTTATGGCCTGGTCAAAGTCGGAGACAGCGGCGTGGTAGTTTTTCAGCAACGTGTATGTGACACCGCGGCCCAGGAGGTCGATGGGGCGCGGCGAGCCGTAGGATAGTGCCGAAGTGAAGTCGTCGGCCAGGGCGAATAGCTGTTTACCCTGCTCCTCGCCCAGCGGTTCGGAGAGGGTATTGGCAAGATAGAGCGGCGAGGGGAGCAGGCGCGACTTGTTGATGCTTTCCAGTTCGCTAAAGTAATTGCCGACCGGGCGCAACGGAGTGCGCGTGTCGTAGATGGTGATGGCGAAGAGAGGCTGCGGCTCCACTCGTTCCCGGCGGTCCTGCACCTTCCCCTTGATGCGGTCTTCATACTGCATCTGCGGCTCGTCGTCGGGGGCCACGGTGATTAGGCGGTTGAAGCGCGACATCACGTCGTCGTCGGTCTCGTCTTTGTCGCGCTGTTCGCCGCGCGAGTTGTACTTGCCGGGTTCGATTTTCGGGCGGTCCAGCGGGTTGGCGCGAGGATTGTCCACATATTTGCGCACCATGTCTTCGGCGAAGAGCATCGAGCGTATGGCTGCGTCGTGGTTGCCGAGCTTTTCCTGGCACTGCGCTATGCCGTAATAGACGGGATAGAAGCGCGGGTAGCGCTTGGAGATGGCCTGGAAGTCGGCCAGTGCGTCGCGCCATTTCCCGAGGTCCATGGCCAGCAGGGCATGGTTGTAGCGCGCATGGAAGTTGTTGGGGTCGTGCTGCACTATGACGGAGAAGTCGGCGTAAGCCTGGCGGAAGTTGCGCAGCTCGTAGGTGAGCAAGGCGCGGTTGTAACGGGCGGCGAGGTTGTCGGGCTCGTATTGCAGCACTATGTTGTAGTCGTTGATGGTGCCGTTGTAGTCGTCAAGATTGTATCGCACGAAGGCGCGGTTGATGTAGAGGTCAACCTGTTTGGGGTCGAGGCGTATTGCCTCGTCGAGGTCTTTGGCGGCTTCGTTCCAGTTCTGGCGGTTGAAGTTGATTTCGGCGCGGATGAGATAGTTGTTGATGTCGTCCTTGTCAATTTCGATACAACGGTCAATGTCCTTGAGAGCGCCCACGGTGTCGCCGGCTGCCATTCGCACGCGCGAGCGGGCCACCACCACGTCGTCGAAGTCGGGATACCGTTCCAGAAGGTTCGAGAAGATGGAATCGGACTCAGCGAAGCGCTTGGTACGCATCAGGGAGACGGACTTGTAATAGAGGAAATACTTGTCGTCGGGCTGGTATTTCAGTCCGGCATCGAAATCAAGTAGGGCGAGCGAATCCTTGTCGAGATTGGAGCGGCAATAACCGCGCAGACGGTATGCTTCCGTCAGGTATTTGTTGCGTTCCAGGGCCATTGAACAGTCTTCCTCCGCGCCGAGGAAGTCTTCGAGGTTCATCTTGGCCATGGCGCGCAGGAAGTAAGGCTCTGCGACGTAGGGCTTGGCTTTAATGGCCATGTTGAAGTATTGGATGGCCAGCATATAGTCGTCCATCGAGAGCACATTGCGCCCGATGGAGGTTATCTGTTCGGCATTAATCTGCGCTGCGAGCGGCGAAGAAAGGGCCGCGGAGGCCGCCAAGGTCAATAGGATTCGTTTCAACTTAGCCATAATCAACCGCAAATATAATAAGAAAAACCGAACCGTCACTCCTCGTTAACTATTTTTAAACAGAAGCGGAGCGAATCCTTGGCGCCTTTTGAGCCTCTTGGTAATGGAATTAGAGCCTCAAAGTAAGAGTGGAATGCTGTTTTTATTGCTAATTCTTCGAGGAGTGTCTCCACGAATAAAACTGCTTATAAAATAATGCGGGAGCCGGGCTGTGTGTAGCTCCGGCTCCCGGTTTTATTGGGATAGTGGAATGGTTATTTCAGGCGCAGGAAGCTGTAGCCGAAACGGGCAGCGGCTTCGCGTTCAAGCTCTTCACGGAACTCGGGGGCGGCGACGGAAATCATTAGTTTGGCGCGCTCGGCCAGGTTCTTGCCGCGCAGATTCACGCAGCCGTATTCCGTAACCACATAGTTGGTCTGGAAACGGGTGGTGACCACGCCGGCACCGGGAGTGAGCACGGGTTTGATTTTGTTCATACCCTTGTTGGTGGTGGCGAGCATGGCGAGGAAAGAGAGTCCGCCTTCGCTCTGTGACGAGCCGTAGACGAAGTCGTGCTGGCCTCCCACTGACGAGAAGATGCGTGTGCCAATGGAGTCGGCGCACACCTGGCCGGTGAGGTCGATTTCCAGGCAGGAGTTGATGGACATTACCTTTGGGTTCTGGGCTATGATGAAGGGGTTGTTGGTCCAGGCCACGTCCTTGAAGATGATGTCCTTGTTGTAGTTCATGAAGTCGTATAGGCGGTGCGAACCGAGGGCGAGCGATGCTACGGAGACGCCGGGCATGACTTTTTTCTGCGAGTTGTCTATGATACCTTTTTCGAGTAGCGGAAGCACGCCGTCGGTCATGGCTTCGGTGTGTAGGCCGAGGTGCTTGTGGCCTTCGAGGGCGCGGATAACGGCGTTGGGAATGCCCCCTACGCCTATCTGCAGCGTGGCGCCGTCGGGGATGTGCTCTGCTATGAAGTTGCCGATGCGTATTTCCTTATCGGTGGGCACGGAGGTCGGCACTTCCATCAGCGGCTCGTCAACGTACACTGCGGCGGCGAGTTTGGAGACGTGAATCACGGGGTCGCCGTAGGAATAGGGCATGTTGGGGTTGATTTGCGCGATTACTCGGTCAGCACACTCCACGGCGGCAGTGGCGAGGTCGGCGGAGACGCCGAAGCTGACGTATCCGTTCTCGTCAGGGAGGGAGCAGTTGATGAGGGCCACGTCCACGCGGCAGGTGCCGTCGCGGAAGAGGGCGGGCACTTCGCCGAGGAAGCGGGGTGTCATGGTCCCGTACCCCTCGTTTATCCAGCGGCGCACGCTGTTGGAAACGAAGAAGGAGTCTACAAGGAACGATTCCTTGTATTCGGGCTTGCAGTAGGGAGCCTCGCCCTTTGCCACGCAGAATGCGCTGTAGAGGGTGACGTCGCGCAGTTCGTGGCCGCGGTCGGCGAGTGCCTGGCACAGCACTTCGGGCACGGAGGTTGAGCCCTGGATGTATACGTGGTCGCCGCTCTCGATGAGTTTCACCGCTTCGGCGGCTGATACATAATCAATGGTCATGGTTGAAGGCTTTTAGGCGTTGTTCGAAGGCGTCGAAAGTTTCGGGGTCGCTTATCATGGAGACGCAGATGCGCACTCCGTCCTGCTCGGAACCGGTAGTGGGGAGCGAGATGGAGGAGATGCCGTAGCGCATGAGTTCGCTCTGGAGTTCGCCGCTGTTCATGTCCTTGTAGCCGGCAGTGAAGAAGAATCCGTCGGAGATGGGCTCGTCGCCGTCCATGGCGTAGACTATGTGGAAGCCGTTCTCGTCGAGCAGGCGTTTCACGATGGAGGCGCGGCGGCCGTATTCGCGCGAGATGTCGATAAAGTCGAGCTTGCCGTCGGCTGCTGCATTCATCATAGCGGCCAGGGCATGCTGTGCGCTGTGGGCAGTTCCGGACGACAGGGCATAGAGCACACCGAAGACGAAGGCGTCGCAGAAACGGGGCATGCCGAAGAACTGCTTCATTCCTTCATACTGGCGCGTGGCCACGGCGGGGCTCATGACTACCACGGCGATGCGCTGTCCGGCATAGCTGAAAATCTTGGAGCCGGAAAGCATCATGATGTAGTTGTCTGTGTATTTCGACACTGTGGGGACATACGGGGCCTCGAAGGGGTGCGAGAAGTCGGTGCGGAAGTCCATGCCCAGATAGGCCATGTCTTCGAGCACGATGACGTCGTACTTGGTGGCGAGACGGCCGATGATTTCCAGCTCTTCGTCGGTGAGGTTGGTCCAGGCGGGGTTGTTGGGGTTCGAGTATGAGATGGCCGTGACGTTGCCTTTGGCGAGGTACTCTTCGAGTTTGGCCTCCATGGCTTTGCCGCGGTACTGGTATATGTCGAACTGCTCGATGCCGAGGCCGATGATGTGAGCCTGTGTGACGGTAGCGGGGAAACCTGGCTGGAGGAAGAGGATTGTGTCTCTGCCGGGCTGGCGGTGCTTGAGGGCCGTCATCACGGCGAAGAATCCCTGCATGGAACCTACTGTGGGGTAGATGTACTGTGCTTCGAGGTCAGCGCCGATGAAGGCTTTCACGAAGCGTGCGGCAGCCTCTTTGACCTGCGGGATGCCTGCGATGTCGGGATATTTGTTGGCTATGCCGCTCTGCAGGGCTTCGCATTCGGCTTCCACACCGAGCTGTATGGCGGGCAGACCGGGGTTGCCTATCTCAAGATGCACGAAAGGTTCGCCGGCCATCTCCTCGAGACGCTTGGAGAGGGAGCAAATCTGGCGGATGGTGGCCTGCGTGATGTCGCCTATCTGCAACTCGGCGACGGCGCGTCCGAGCTGTTCTTTGGTCAGGGGAAACATGGGTGTCAACGGGTTTTAAGCAGGTTGCGTGTATAGTCGTATCCGGCGCGGAAAGCCTTGATGTTTGTCTCCACGATGTTCTCGCCTTTAGCACCGAAGACCGTGCGGATGCCGTCTTCTATCTTCTCCACTTCCATGTCGATGAAGGGAGCTGCGGCGCCGAGAAGCACCATGTTGGAGGCACGGGCAGTAGCTACTTCTTTGGCCATGGCGTCCATGTCGAAGGCAACGACGTTGTCAAAGCGTTCAAGCTCTTCGTTGAGGGCGTTCTCCTCGGGATAGTTGTTTATATTGACGAAGGGTGCGGTGTTGGTTACTATCCATCCGGCTGGTTTGAGATATGAAACGTAGCGGAGGGCTTCCATGGGTTCGAGCGAGACGATGAGGTCGGCGCCGCCCAGGGGAATGAGGTCGGAGGCGATGGGGTCGGAGCTGAGTCGGAGGTTCGACTGCACGTCGCCGCCGCGCTGCGACATACCGTGTACTTCAGCTTGTTTGAGATGGAGGTTTTCCTTGAGGGCGGCGGCGCCCAGGATTGTGGCTATCGAGAGGATGCCTTGGCCGCCTACACCGGCGAGCACTATATCTGTTTTCATGATAAAAATTCTGTTTGTGTGTGTGGCGCGGGGAGGGGAGCGGTTGCAGATGGGGCGCTCCCCGCTCCGTGCCGTTAGGTTATCTTTCTTTGGCTGTCACTGAGGTCGTGGCCGCTGCGGACCATGACTTGTAAATCAGTCTTTTTTAGCCTGTTTGGCCTTGGCGGCGGCGTGGCGTCGAGCCGTCTGGATGCACTCACGGCGCACGATTACTACCGAAAGACCCGGATAGTTGATTTCGTCAAGGAAGAGCTGCTTGATGTCTTCGTGGAGCTTGGGCAGCGCGTCGATGGTGCGCACGTGTTCGGGGCTTGCGCCAAGGCCCATGCAGATGTCTTCGAGCTTGCCGGTGCCTTGCGAATCCTGGCCGCCGGTCATGCCGGTGGTGAGGTTATCGGAGATGATGAGCACCATGTTGGTGTTCTCGTTTATGGCGTCAAGCAGTCCGGTCATGCCGCTGTGGGTGAAGGTGGAGTCGCCGATGATGCCGATGGAGGGGAATACTCCGGCGTCGGCGGCGCCCTTGGCCATTGTTACAGATGCGCCCATGTCGAGGCATGTGTCGATGGCGTTGAACGGCGAGAGGTAACCCAGTGTGTAGCAACCTATGTCGCCGAAAACTTTCGGTTCCTTATATTCTTTGAGGGCATCGTTGAGTGCGGAGTAAACGTCGCGGTGGCTGCAGCCCTGGCAGAGTGCCGGCGGACGCGGCATGACAATCTGCGAAGCGGCTTTGGGCTCCGGCAGCCGCAGTTCGCTGAGTTCGGGACGCAGTGAAAGCAGAGCTTCGCGTACGGCATCGGGGGTAAGTTCGCCGGTGCGGGGGAGCTGGCCGGAGAGTTTTCCGTAGACCGTGCCGTTCTTGTCGAGCTCGCCGCGGATGCGCTGCTCGATGAAGGGCTGGCCTTCCTCTATAATAAGGAGTGAGTCGGTATCGGCCACAAGGCTCGAGATCATCTCTACGGGGAGGGGATACTGCGACACTTTGACCACGGGGAACGGGCAGCCGTTGGGGAAGAGCTCATCGAGATAGTTGGCGGCGATACCGCTCACTATGATACCCATGGACTTGTCATTGCCGTCGCGGTAGGAGTTGAAGGGGGAGGTTTCAGACACCTGCTGGAGCTTGTCGTAGTCTTTAAGTAGCTCTACATAGCGGCGTTTGGAGTTGGCGGGCATGAGCACCCACTGCGGGCCGAATTTAGGGAAGTGGATGTTGTTCTGGGGCAAGTATTCGCTGTCTACTTCCACCACTGCGCGTGAGTGGGAGAGGCGCGTAACGAGGCGCACCATCACGGGAATGCCGTATTTTTCGGAAAGCTCGAAACCGTAGCGGGCCATATCGTAGGCTTCCTGCTGATTGGAGGGTTCGAGGCAGGGGATGAAGGCAAAGGCGGCGTAGTAACGCGAGTCCTGTTCGTTCTGCGAGGAGTGCATCGAGGGATCGTCGGCAGAGATTACGAGGATACCGCCGTTTGCACCGGTCATGGCAGAGTTAACGAAGGGGTCGGCGGCTACGTTGAGGCCGACATGTTTCATGGAAACCATGGAGCGCTTTCCGGCAAACGACATGCCGAGAGCCTCTTCCATAGCTGTTTTTTCGTTTGAGGACCAGTGAGAATGTATATTTCTTTCTTTGGTGATGGGGTGGCTCTGCACGAATTCAAGAATCTCCGTGGAAGGAGTGCCGGGGTAGGCATATGCGCCGGACAGACCGGCATGCAAAGCACCGAGGGCAAGTGCCTCGTCGCCAAGAAGCAGGTTTTTAGTTTTCATCTGTTCAAACAGTTTTTCGGGTTTATTTAAGGTATTTGGTGCAAATTTAGCAAAAATTTCCGACACCCCAAAATTTAACGGCGCTAAAAAATAAAATGGTAATATTTTTTGATTGAGACAGGTGTTGTGCCCTGACGATTTCAAGATGGAAATATCCGAAATTTGACGCTTTAGATGCCAAATCGGCAACTCGTATTCATGATTTATAAGGGAGCATAAAATACTCGGTCGAACAGTGTGACCCGTGCCGTGAACTTTGGGAGCGGAAGTTTACGCAATGCGTTAAGTTAAGGGTCAAGATAATATTTTGTTGGGTCGAAGAGGAGCTTTATTGCTGTTCATGGTGTTTCTGCTTTGATTTGATTGTTGATAAATTTGCCTCAGAATCAGAGTTTAACAGAATTTTGGGGCATAGGCTGCCTGCCTTTAAGAACTGTCGCAAAAGCGCCGGTTGAATCGAACGGTCTATTAGCATGATTACTTGGAATGTGTTTCTGCCTATGGCCAGAGAAGTGAAGAGCACCGGTGTAAATACATGTTGACCCATATGGTGATGAGTGCTGTTTCTCCAAACAGTTGCAGCTGAATGTGATTTTGAGTCAGTAGTCGATGAGACGGCCGTAGTCGTGCCATTCGCCAATCATTATCCCGCGCCGGGTGGCTTCCACGAGTTTTGCCAACATGCGGTTGAATCCTTCCGGCCGTTTCAGTCTGCGCTCGTTTTGTATCCGGTCTATCCTGACACGGCGGTAAAGAGGAGGAAACGACATAAAGTTTCCCCACACCACTTTGTCGGCCTGCAATGCTGAGAGCACATCGCCTTGTATCTCCATTTCTTTGTCGAGGTCGGGGAGCACTCGCGCTCCTGTATCTGTCATCAGACCTAGTTTTATCAGCCGTCTGCACCGCTCTTTGTTCAGCTCCGACCAACTCGTGTTTTTTGTTCTGGGACTAAATCTTTGCAGAGTAATGCCGTCGACTTTGCGGCAGGTGGAGTCTATCCATCCGAAACAGAGAGCTTCTTCCACCGCGTCGAGATACCAGAGTTTGCCGTATGGAGCCGATTTGCCTCGTTTGGCTTCTACCCAACATTCCGATTGTGTTTCGGAATTTGCCGTTAGCCACTCCCTTAATTCTTTGCGAGCCGTAATGAATAGACGGTTATTGATTTCCATGTGGCAAATTTAGCATTTTTCGGGCAATTGTTTCGTGATATGTAGATAATTTGTTGCTGTGCAATATTTTTTGGTTCATAATTGTTAGAGTAGTAGGGAATCGCTGAAGATTAGGTTTTAGCGGTCTTCATGCCCCTTGTAAAATTGAAATTTGACAATCGATAAATTAATGCAAAGACTGCTTGGCTGCGATTATTGAATTTTGAAATCAAATTTGTCATGAAGTTTTGATTATCAAGATATGTAGGCCAATGGTCTAAAATGGCAAATAGTATAATGCTGTATTTATAATATCATAACTTAGGTATCACGGTTGTAATGCAGTTGATGCTTTAAGATTGGAATTGCTGTTTCCGTTATAGGGAAGATTATATATGGATTGAATGCTATTTTATGGTTGATTGTTAAATTTTAATATTGAAGACGAATATAATTTAGTAAATGAACTATGTCTGATTATAATGAGATTAAGTTGCAGATGATGAAGTTGTGGAAAGATACTTTCCATGATACCGATGAATATATCAAGTTGGTTTTCGACAATTACTTCAATCCGGAGCTGGTTGAATATAAAGTTGAAGACGGTGAGGTAGTTGCTGCGATGCTCGGTGTGCCTTATTATTTTAGTATGAAGTCTGACAAAGTTGATAATCAGGAAAACGGGAAATTAAAAGGCTTGTATCTTTGCGGTCTTGCCACAAAACCTGCGTGTCGTAAACGCGGCCTTATGTCTGAGATGATTGAAAGAATTAATCAAAGGGCATATCAACTTGATTTCGATTTTTTATTTTTGATTCCAGCTAACGACGGATTGAAAAAATATTACTTCGACCGCGGATTTGTTGAGGCGTTTTACCGGCTTAAAGAAAATTATCTTCCGTGTCATAATTTTGAAAACGAGTACTATCAACGGTTGATGAAATCAGAAGATATCGGCATTACTGACATTAACTATAGAATTGATTATTTCAACAATCTGAAAGCTGATGTACTTAACCTATGTAATGCAAAAGAGGTAGAGAATATAGTTGAATATATTAAGTCAACTGAGGAGAATAATCCTCTTCTTTTAATACGTCATTCAGCCAAGGATATTAAGATTGCCATCGATGAATGTTTGATAAGCGATGGTGAAGTAATGTTCTTGATAAATGATAAATATGAAGTTGTGGCAGTTGCATTTATTGACTTTGAAACGGATGAAGAAATTCAAGACCTGATTAAGAAGTACGATAATCAAAAACGCGCGAATGATAATAGAACGCCGAATGATAATAGAAAGGGGAGTGCCGATTATAATCAATCCCGTACAGAAAAAGTATCGGAGGGCGGTACGCATTATACAGAGAACGATGCGTGCGATATTAAAGATGATATTGAAATCAATTACCAATCAGCCGCTAAATATATTTCCGGAACTGATGAAAATGGAATCTGTAGTTCCGGAAACATTGTACTGTCGCATCAAGAACTTAAATTTAAAGATATCGAATCCTCTAACATCTTAACTTCTGGGTCTCCAAGAGCAGAAGAAGCTGAAATTTCAACTTCTCCCAATATTAAGTCCGTTAATATTAAGGCGATTTTTTACAACAGTGAGTGTGAGAAATACCGTCTATTGGAGGCTGTGGCGCGCCGTTTCTGTTCTGCTGAGAGGGTGACGGTGGTAGATACCGCGATGCACAATGATAATCCTGCTGTTTGGCGACCGATGTTTATAGGCGAGAAGTCGATGGCTTCGCCGATAGGTGTGACCGATAATATGGATGTGCCGTTTAATAGTTTGGAAAATGCCGAAAGTCATGGTATGATTCGCCTTCTGAATCCTCGCAAGATTCTAAAATTCCTGTGCGGGTCATCAGAAACGTTCAAAAATTCGATTCTCGCGGTTGATTCTATTTTACAAAATGAAATTAAAATTACAACAAAAGAGGGAAATTACTTAGTAAATTTGCCATTTATATCTGAAAACGTGGCAAAAACTGAGCATGTGGAAGAAATTCACGATTGCAAAAACAGAGGGGAATTGCCTTCAGAAAATTGTAAATCGGGTGGAAATCGTGGTTCAAACGACTTTTTGACCATTATGGAGCGCGATTCGGACGTCAACGGTGTTAGCGAGCTTGGAATATTCCCGATAAAGCATCAGGAACTCCCGGATGACTTGCAACCGGTGCATATCTCTTTGCAACAACTTGCTGAAATGCTGTTCTCTGCATCGCACGAACAAAAAATTGTGCATGATTCACTCGGCATACCGCTACAGCAAACCTTCATTACGCTTATGCTGGATTAAAGTGACGCGGTAGTTCGCCTCTATTCTATTTGTCTTTTAAGATATTCGATTGTGATGCTGCTTCCGATTGGCGGCATCCATCGCTTTCTATACTTGACATGAATCTGAGGAGCAAAGTAATCTTGACCTGATTTGCTCCTTGTATAGCAAAATTAGAGAGAAGCTACGATGCGACAACAAATGGTCTGAATAAAAGGGGAGAAATGTTGTAGGAAAAGTAAATTCTGAGATGAAAAACAAGAAAAGTACCTGATTTTATTTTTCTGCCTCTAAATTTAAAATAAGAAAGTATAGAGTCAACATGCTGAAAGTGAATAGGATAAGCTTGAAATTGCTGACGTTAACCCCTGCGAGAATGCTGTTTGTAAAAGAGAATTGTATGATTGGTGGGAATGACAGAAGGAAACGGTAGATTTGCATCAGAAAATTTGCTATTGAGTCGAAGAAAAAGGGGAATTGTCGTATCCGGGTGATTCGATATCGAAATTGGTAAAATTTGACCTCAACTCGGATAGGTGAAGATTGTTCTATTTCGCACCAGTCTAATTATCTCTGACGGAGGTATTGCATATTGCAACAGCATTAGGAGTATTTTGTAAATCATGTAATTGTAAATCACATAAATTGCAATATGCAAATTTACAAATGCTGTAAAATATAGCATTGATTAGATAATCAAATAGATAGTTTAATTTACAAATTAGGTATTGTAAAACGTTCATTATTGCAAAAATAGTCCTTTAACATTCATTTACTTTAAGTTTAACTTGTAGATATATAACTAATTAGCTAATCAGGTTAGAGCTGTGTATTGTAATTGAGGCCAAATTTGGTTCTGGATGCTTAATAGCCGCTATTATACATAAGTAACTGCCTATAAGGTAACTATTTTCGCCTCCAAGACTTGATTTATACATTAAGGATTTAATTTGTAAATTAGAATTGTAAACATGCTGTTTTCGATTAGCATTAACAAAAATAAATTACAAAAAGTTAATTGAAAATTTTGCTGTTTGCAAAATAATGATTACATTTGCACTCAGATTAAAACGTTACAATTATGGACAATTTACCCGATAATATAGCTACTCGTCTAAAATTCTTTATCGAGAATCGAGGCCTCTCAAATTCGCAATTTGCGGACTCGTGCGGTATACCCCGTCCCACCCTCTCGCAGATACTCTCCGGTAGAAATAAAAAGATTAGCGACCTGCTTATCGGACAAATCCATCGTGCTTATCCGGAACTCTCTGTTTTGTGGCTTCTCTTCGGCGAAGGCGAGATGCTCGTCCAGTCATCAGAGGATGCTGCTTCTGACGACGAGAATACAAATATCATGATAGGAGATGCTAACGCCGTGAAAAACGACAAGGAAATTGGGGTTAACTATATTGAAAATCCTGGTTTATCCTCTGAAAATAAGCGTTTTAACCCCATAGCAAACATGGTGGCGAATGAGTGCGAAATAACAAAAATGCACCAGCGATGCCGTCAAATCAGCCATGTAACGGTATATTATGACGATTTCACCTTCGAAACCTTCTACCCTGACGCATCAAAAGCCAAAAACAAGTAACGTCGTAGCTCATCACCTTGTATGTTTTCTGGTTACTTATCAGGATAGAAGGTAAACTTTAGTTTTTATAGCTGTAGCATCATAAGGGAAAGAGGAATACAAATTAGACAGGATAATGATAAGTGTCTGTCATCAGCGCTTTCATTATGAAGCCGCTTTAGGTAGCCCTATACGCAGTCAGCCGTGCAGGGTATGAAGTAATATGAAAAGCCTCCAGAGGAGATGGACATACAGCAATTTGTACGCTAATCATCTTTCTGAGATTAAATCGGCTTCCTGTCTGAAGAAAGCCTGTATTCTTGTGCGACACCATCCCCTACGCCTTACGGTGTGGTGGACTGCTAAACTGTCTCTTGCCGGAGGCGTTGACGCATTTCTTCATACTTCACAGTGTACATTTATTTCTGAGTCACTTATAAATCAGAAATTTGAGGTAATTAGAAATTCCTTCTGTAAAGTGAGGTATATTCCATGATATGTCGAAGCTATACTTCCCCATGTAAGTCGCTTGACTCCATTTTGTCGGCTATTTTTGCCGTGTATTCGGACGAATGTGTTTGTAAATCCTAAGCATTTTGCGGTTAACTTTCGTAAAATTACGTTTAATAATCTGAATATGAATGAATTACACCATTGTAATTTTCCCACTGAAAATCCTTCAGAAAAATGAAAAACTACCTAAATCGCTCAATTTTGCTAAAGAAGGGAGATATTTCACCCGATTTTGAGTCTGTGTCCCTTTTTAAGTAGAGAGATTGATGAAAAAAGCTCGAAAGCATACGGTCTAACTGTACAGTCAGCAAGTGAGCTTAAGGATAGGAGCTCTCCATATTAGCTCAGACCTTCGCTGTTTAGCTTGGCGCATTTTGTTGAGGCGCTTATCATATTTGTCATCAATTAATTCTGTTGTATCTAAAATATTTAGCATTGAAAAAGTTGGGAGGTTGTATTGTTTTAAACAAGAGGGATTGATTAACTTTTTTAATTTGCATATATTGGAATTAATGGTTATCTTTGTAATGAGATTCGATTAAGCGTATGTTTTGTTGAGTGATTCTGCTGATTTGTTTGGCATGATTATATTGCGTGTAAGTCGGATTAATTTATAAATTCAGCTTGAGATGTCTCGCTCGGAGATTGTTAAGCGTGTTATTGCACGTAATTATTGAACAGCTAATACAAGTAAAGTATAGGTTATTAAGTTTTGTTTTATGGAGAATAATAAGACGATTAAGTTTGGACTGATTGGTAATCCAGTGAGGCATTCCACCTCACCTCATTACTTCAACTCAAAGTTCAATTGCGAAAATATTAATGCGCGGTATGAAGCATATCAACTTTATTCGGCTAATGAATTAATTGGTTTGATTAATAAAGAGCCGATGTTGACGGGATTGAATGTTACGAGTCCGTTTAAAACTGATGTTATCCCGTTTATTGATATTTTAACTGAAGAGGCTCAACTTGTCAATTCGGTTAATACAATATTTATTGACAGAACTCAATCTGGTAAAAACGGGAATTTTAAACTCTCAGGGCATAATTCGGATGTTGATGGTTTTAAGATATTACTTAAAGAACTGAACTTTGATTTTAAGAAAAATCAACATCTCCCGGCCTTGGTTTTCGGTAATGGTGGTGGTGCTCGTGCTGCCGTTGCTGCTCTGTTGTCAATCAACGCAAAGCCGAAGATAATTTCAAGAAACAAAACTCAAAATAGCTTCTTTATGAACGTTGATATGTTAGCTTACGAAGAGCTAAACGAAGAGCTAATATCAAAATCAGCAATACTTGTGAATGCCACGCCTTTAGGAATGACCGGCGCGAAAATTCACCAGTGTGTAGAGATTCCATACGAAGCGATAACGTCAACAGCTTTCTGCATAGATTTGATATATAATCCTCCGGTGACACACTTTCTTAGCCGCTGCAGTCATAATGGAGCGGCTATAAAAAACGGATTATCAATGCTGATAGGACAGGCCGAATCCTCCTGGCGCTTCTGGCTGAATCAACTTCATCAACTTGAAAAAGGTGTGTGATTGTTTAATTGATGATTAAGTTTTGAGTTTCGGATTTATTTGAATATCTTCTTATTGGGGGTAGGAATTTTTTAATTCGCAGAGCATTATGGCGCTTCGCTCGCACTCTCAGATTTTGCTCAGAAATGATTTTTGAATTTCGCTGGTGGAAATTAGAACCATGATTATTCTCGATTAATCAGCATTAATCGGTAATTCCCTGTATACTCTAATTCGGGGGAATCAACGGTGTGTGAGACGGAGGCGTGGAGAGTTCGCTCCTTAAGTTTATGGCGTGGTGGCGTGCTTTGGCTTTGCTTTTATTTCTTTTGTCGCATTTTACAGATAGTTTGCCGGAGGATTTGGATATTTGGGGAGAATTTCCTAATTTTGCACATTATTTATATAGGCAAGTGAAAATCATGGTTTTTTCACAGCCTTCGGCATCGTGACATCCCCGGCTTACAACGAGCTTTGGCAATGGGTTCGCTTTGCTCAGGCTTAAACCGGCTCCGGCTGCCTGCCGCGCCTTGCTTAGCCAGAGTTAGCCTTTCAGCCGCCAAGGCGTGTGAAAACGGAACGATTTTGCCTGCCGATACCTTTGTTTTTAGAACGCTGAGTTTTTAAATTATGAAGACAACAGTTGCTGTGTTTTTCGGAGGTCGCTCCGTAGAACATGAAATTTCAGTGATTTCGGCCCTCCAGGCTATCAACGCTTTCGACATCTCGAAGTATGACATCGTGCCGGTATATATCTCTAAATCAGGAAAATGGTACACCGGCGACGTGCTCCTTGACATAAAGAATTACCGCGATATGAACGCACTTACCTCCAAAGCCACCGAGGTCTATATGCGTCCGCAGTACGGCGACTACAAGCTCTACCGTGTAAAGACAGGCACTTTCTCGCGCAACAATGTGGTAGCCGACCTTCATGTGGTTATCCCCGTGCTCCATGGCACGCACGGCGAGGACGGCGTCTTCGAGGGTGTGCTCGAAACCATTGGCATACCATTCGCCGGCTGCAACGTACTCTCGTCGGCAAACGGCATGGATAAGATCACCATGAAGATGATTCTCAAAGAGTGCGGAATCCCCGTGGTAGACTACGTTTGGTTCACCGACAAACAGTGGGACTCCGACCGCGATGCCATCGTCGCGCGCGTGGAGGAGAAACTTACCTATCCCGTCATCGTGAAGCCCGCAAATCTCGGTTCCTCAGTCGGCATCGGCAAAGCCGCAAACCGCGAGGAACTCATCGAGAAGATAGACAACGCCGAGAAATTCTCGCAGCGCCTCATCGTGGAGCACATGATCACCGACCTCAAGGAGATAAACTGCTCGGTGCTCGGCGACTGCGACGACCATCAGTCATCGGTTTGCGAAGAACCGCTGAAAACGGGCGACTTCCTCTCCTACGAAGACAAATACATGGGCGGCACCAAGACCAACGCCGGTATGCAGGCCAGCGACAAGCGCATCCCCGCCGAACTCCCCGAGGAGATGAGCGAGCGCATACGCAAGATGGCCGGCGACACCTTCGCGGCTCTTTCCTGCCACGGCGTAAGCCGTATCGACGTCATGATTGACAACAAAGACAACTCCGTGTATGTCAATGAGATAAATACCATTCCCGGCTCGCTCTCCTTCTATCTTTGGGAGGCAACCGGCATCTCCTTCCCCAAATTGATGGACACCCTGGTGCAGCTCGCCCTGCGCCGCCACCGCGAGGAAGACCGCAAGACCTTCAGCTACGACAGCAACATTTTCGCCCTCGGCCCCGGCCTCAAGGGAGCCAAAGGCACGAAATCCAAATAATCCGTTAACGTAGAAACAAAACGGGAAAGCATCCGGCAGCCGCGGGGCTTTCCCTCCAATCGAATAATGAGCAAGAAATTTAACGAATACAGCGGCCAGTTGAACCTGCCGCAGATAAACAGCGACATGCTCGGCGTGTGGGACCGTGAAACCCTCTTCGAGCGCAGCATGACTGAGCGCGAAGGCGCTCCCTCGTTCGTGTTTTTTGAAGGACCGCCGTCGGCCAACGGCAAGCCCGGCATCCACCACGTAATGGCCCGTACCATCAAGGACATCTTCTGCCGTTACAAGACCATGCGCGGCTACCAGGTGAAGCGCAAGGCCGGATGGGACACCCACGGCCTCCCCGTGGAACTCGGCGTGGAGAAATCGCTCGGTATCACCAAAGAGGACATCGGCAAGAAAATCTCCGTTGATGACTACAACGCCGCCTGCCGCCGCGAGGTAATGAAATATACCCGCGAATGGACCGACATGACCCACCGCATGGGCTACTGGGTAGATCTCGATGACCCCTACATCACCTACGACAGCCGTTATATAGAATCGGTATGGTGGCTCCTCAAGCAACTTTACGACAAAGGATACCTCTATAAAGGATACACCATACAGCCTTATTCGCCAGGCGCCGGCACCGGACTCAGTTCCCACGAGCTGAACCAGCCCGGCTGCTACCGCGACGTCAAGGACACCACTGCCACGGTACTCTTCGAGGTGACCGACCCCAAGCCCGAAATGACGGGGTGGGGCACCCCCTGCTTCATGGCATGGACCACTACGCCATGGACTCTCCCATCCAACACCGCGCTCTGCGTTGGTCCGAAAATCGACTATGTGGCTGTGCGCACCTACAACCCCTACAACGGCGAGAAAATCACCGTAGTCCTGGCTGAGGCGCTCGTGAAGAGCTATTTCAAGGCAGACGGCGAGAAGGCCGAGCTCGACTCCTATAATAAAGGAGACAAACTCGTGCCGTGGCGTATCGTGGGCCGTTGGAGCGGTCCGGAGCTCGTGGGCATGCATTACCGTCAGCTCATGCCGTGGGTAAAACCGTGCGAAAAGTGCTCTGAAATCTCTCCCGAATACGTCAAGGCATACGCCGCCACCCATCCCGACAAACTCTTCTCGGTGCGCAACGATCGATTCGTGGAGATGGCTGAGGAAGCCTTCCGCGTAATCTCCGGCGACTACGTAACCACCGACGATGGTACCGGTATCGTGCACATAGCCCCGACTTTCGGTGCCGACGATGCCAAGGTGGCAAAGGCAGCTTGCGTTCCCGGTCTCTACATGGTGACTCCGCGCGGCGACACTCGTCCGATGGTAGACCTCCAGGGCAAATATTTCCTCCTCGCCGACCTCGCCACCGAGTTTGTGGAGAAGTGTGTCAACGTTCCCGAATACAGCCGTCACGCCGGCGAGTATGTAAAGAACGCATATGACCCGCGCTTCAACGAGGGCGGCAAGTACGACCAGCAGGGCGCCGAGAAAGCCGAGGACCTCAACATAACCCTTTGCATGGAGATGAAGAAAGAAGGGCAGGCCTTCCGCATTGAGAAGCATACCCACAACTATCCCCATTGCTGGCGCACTGACAAGCCCGTGCTCTACTATCCGCTTGACAGCTGGTT
>OHBJ01000598.1_pt1 | contig 23870 bp, 19 predicted proteins | sample 1577241 | NCBI WGS metagenome assembly OHBJ01 (sample SAMEA3541594, study PRJEB24748) | human gut metagenome | biome: human gut; feature: human-associated habitat; material: faeces | place: China | collected 2012 | reverse complement strand
GTCGCAGACCGGCTGCCCCGCGGAGCGGGGCGTTCTGCGGCGGAGCCGCCCCCTGCACGGACTTTGCCGCTCATTTCAAGACCCTGACCACTCACAGAAAGGAGCCGAGCCATGTATCCATCTGAAAAAAGACGCTACATCATATTAGGCACGGTCATCGGCGCCGTTTTTCTGTTTTTTATCATTGTTATGATGATCACCCAGCTGCGGGACGGTGAGGACTATGCTCATCAGGCAGCCACCGGCGCCTCCATTACCCAACAGACCTCCGCCGCACGCGGAGAGATCGTAGATGCGGCGGGGCGCGCCTTTACCGGCAATACCGCCATCTGCAATATCACCATTGACAGCAACTATTTTACCGAGCAGGAATTAAATCCGCTGCTGCTTTCCCTGACAGAGCTGTGCCGCGGCTACGACTGCGAATGGCGGGACGAGCTGCCCATTTCTCAGGAGGCGCCCTACACCTTTACCGGCAGTGAAAGCGACCTGCGGGCGCTGCGCGCCAAGCTGCAGCTGAGCGAGGACGCCACGCCGGAGGACGCCATGTACTGGCTTCGGGAGCTTTACAACCTGAACGATTACACCGATACCGATGTGCTGGACCGACTGCGCAGCCGCAATAAGATAGAGCACCTAAGCGACGCCGAGGCACTGAACTGGCTGCGGAATTACCGCCAGACGCCTCTTGCCTCCGATGAAGAGCTGATCGCCTCGCTGCGGACGCAGTACCGTATGTACCGCTATACCGATGAGGAGCAGCGGCTGCTGGCGGGGATCCGCTACACCATGACCCAATCGGAGTTCACAAGCTATAATCCCTATGTCTTTGCCACCGACATCAGCGACGCCCTGCTTGCTGCCATTAAGGAAAGCAGCAGCCGTCTGCCCGGCGTAGACGGCGTCACCGCACCGGTGCGCACCTATCTCACCGGCAGTCTTGCTTCTCACGTGCTGGGCGTCACCGGCTCCGTCAGTGCCGAGGAATACAACCGGCTGAAGGAGGCAGGGAAGACCTACTCGCTGAATAATCCCTCCGGCTACCGCATCAGTGATACGCTGGGCAAAAGCGGCATCGAGCGGGTAATGGAGGACGAGTTGCGCGGACAGAACGGTCTGCGCACCGTGGTGCAGGACCAAGACGGCAATGTGATACGGGTGGAGGAAACGGTGAAGGCTGTCCCCGGACATACCGTACAGCTTACCCTGCTGCAAAGCGTGCAGGCGGCAGCCCAAAAAGCGCTTGCCGACCGCATTGAATACCTGAATAAAAACGCCCCTGCCACCCGTGGTAAGGAAGCCGAGGCGGGCGCTGTGGTGGCGGTGAATGTAAAAACCGGCGGTGTGATCGCCATGGCAAGCTACCCCGATTACAGCTTAGATGAATACTATGACACCTACTCTGAGCTGGTGCAGCAGAACCCCTCGCCGCTTTTGAACCGCGCGGCGCAGGGACTGTACACTGTGGGCAGCACCTACAAGCCCGCCGTTTCGCTGGCAGCGCTGGATACCGGCACCGTGACTGCCTCCGACCGCATCAACTGCACCGGACGCTACACCTACTACCGCGACTATCAGCCGGTCTGCGAAGGTGTGCACGGTCCCATCAATGTCATTGACGCACTGCGTGTCTCCTGCAACATCTTCTTCTACGATATGGGGCGGCGGATCGGCATCGAAAAGATCAATGAATACAGCTATTCGCTGGGGCTGGGACACGCCACCGGCATTGAGATCCCGGAGCTTGCCGGTCAGCTCTCCTCACCGGAGACCCGCGCCGCCATCGGCGAGGACTGGTACGAAAGCTACGATCTCCAGTCCGCCATCGGGCAGTTGGATAACCAGTTTACCATTTTGCAGATGGCAAGCTACACTGCCACCCTTGCCAGCCGCGGGCAGCGTATGCAGATCCATCTGGTCGATAAAATATGGGACTACAATATGCAAAATGTGCTGTATCAGGCACAGCCCACCGTGGTGGATTCCATCGAAGCCGACGCCGGTACATGGGACGCCATTCAAGAAGGCATGATCCGAAGCTGCTACAATGATCGCTACGGACGCGGCACCAGCTACGGCACATGGGGCAGCACCCGCGGAAAAACCTGGAGCATGTACGGGGTTGACATTTTGGTGGCGGGTAAAACCGGCTCTCCGCAGCGCGGTGACGGGCTGGTCAACTCCTGCTTTATCTGCTATGCTCCTGCCGATGACCCTGAGATCGCCGTTGCGGTCATCATCGAAAAGGGCTACGAGGGCGACCGCGCCGCCCCTGTTGCCAAGGGCGTTCTGGAGGAATATTTCTTCGGTGAGGACGGCATTTATCATCAGAACAAGCTGGACTATCTGGCACGGCAGAATGCCGAGCGCACCGAAAATAACTGACCTGAACTGTTTTTCTGCCGGTCCTTCGGTTTTCCCTACGGGGAAGATCGGAGGGCTTGGTTTTTTGGGAAGAGAAATCGGGTGATGGGAAAGCCCCGCACCATATCAAAAGGGTCAAATATCACCCTCCAGCCGCCGAAAGAAGCGGGTGGCAGCCGCCTGCTATTGGCAGGGTGCAGTAAGCAGCGGGAGCTTTCTACTGGAACCTGCACAAAAATTGTCCGACAGGGCAGCAACCCTTTGCATTTTGCAAAATGATATGATATGATACTTGTGGAAAGCTGTTCGGCAGCTTATTTTATTCTGCACGCTATCACCAAAAAGGAGGGGGCAGCCGCTGTGCGTAGCATTGTAATGACAGCCGGCTGCAGCGGCTGCGGCGCGGTCGCCGTGACTGCCGCCGTCGCAGTACAGATGGCACGACAGGGTAAATGCGTTCTGCTGGCGGAAGCCACCGCCGGTCTGCGGCGTATGAACCGCCTGCTTGGGGTTCGGGAGGAAGCGCTTTTCGATCTTTCCGATCTGCTGGCGGGACATTGCACCCTGCCGGATGCGCTGCTTGCCACCCGTACCCCCGGACTGACTCTTTTACAGGGTTCCTCCGCCATCGACTGGGTGCCAGAAGCCGCCGAAATACAGCTTTTGTGCGAGGAGCTTGCCGGTACAGGGCAGTATGATGCGCTGCTGTGGTACTGTCCTGCCGGTGCAGGCGCCCTGCAAAAGGGGCTGTTGCCAGCTGCCGAAACGCTGGTCTTTATCACCGACCTGACCCCGCAGGGCATAGAAGCCGCAGCCAAAACCGCCGACTGGTGGGCAGAACAGGGTGCACAAAATCTGCGCACTCTTTTCAACCGGGTGGGACGCCGCCTGCCGAAGGATTTGGGTTATCCCCATCTGGACGCTGTGCTGGACACCATCGGCGCACGTCTGCTGGGTATGATACCGGATGGGGCGGATCTACCGTATAGCGCCGCCACCGCCAATGTTGCCAGACGCCTATGCGGAGAAACCTGCCCGCTGCTGGCGGTGTACCAGCCGTAGCCGCTTCTGCCCTATCATCTTTTTATCAATAATACTGCGCCTTTCCCTGATAAGACCGCCTACGGTTTTTGCGCCGCAATGGCTCGGCGTATGCGCGCTTATCAAGGAAAGGACATACCGCCAAAGGAGGCACTTATATGAATATTGCATTGATTGCACACGACGCCAAAAAGGAACTGATGGTACAGTTCTGCATTGCCTATTGCGGCATTCTCAGCCGCCATAATCTGTGCGCCACCGGCACCACCGGCAAGCTGGTCTCGGAAGCGACGGGCTTGAAGATCACCTGCTTTATGGCAGGCAGTCAGGGCGGTGACCAGCAGATTTCCTCCCGCATTTCCTGCAATGAGATCGACCTGCTGCTTTATTTCCGCAACCCCATTGGCGCCAAGGCGACCGAGCCGGACGAAGCCAGCCTGCTGCGTCTGTGCGACGAAAAGATTCAAAGAGTGAATACGATTTATCCGACCTCGATACAGGTGGCGCGGTCGTGTCGATCTCTCCGTGGGGCATGGGTCCGCGCAAGTTCGCCTTTCCGCGCCGCAATCGCGTGATCGCGGCCCTGTCGCAAGCCCTCTTTGTATCCGAGGCGGGTATGCCTTCCGGGACGTTTTCTACAGCCGAGGCTGCCATGGATTTGGGGCGCGAACTTCTTGCCGTGCCGGGGTCGATCCTATCGCCCGAGTCGCGTGGCACGAATTACCTCATTGCGAACGGTGCCTGCTGCATCGTCGACGAGGAATCTATCGAGATGGCTATCTCACGCATCTACGGAACCCTGCGCTACTCGCGCCTCGATGCTCCCGGCATTGCCGACCTGGATCCAACGCAGCAGACCGTGATGCATGCGCTTATCGCCTCTCCGCTCAAGGTCGATGACATCGCGGCGCTCGTCTCGCTCGATGCTGTCGGCGTACTCAAACTCTTGGGTTCGCTTGAACTCGAGGGCCTTATCGAGCGCATGATGGATGGAAGGTATGCGCCCTCCAAGTTTGCCCTTCACGCCCAGACACCCTTCGGTCACAATGGAAAACGTGTCAATTAGAAAGGTGTTTGCAGATGCAGTTCGATCAGGTGACGGTTATCGGTGGCGGTCTGGCGGGTTCGGAGTGCGCGATCCAGCTTGCAGACCGCGGGTTTGCCGTAAAGCTGTGCGAGATGCGCCCCCAGGTGAGCTCCCCGGCCCACCATACCGATCATCTGGCAGAGCTCGTCTGCTCCAATTCGTTTAAGTCGACCCGTCCGGATTCCGCGGCTGGTTTGCTGAAAGCTGAGCTTGAGCGCATGGGTTCAGTCCTGCTCGATTGCGCCCATCGCGCGGCTGTTCCCGCCGGCGGTGCCCTGGCGGTCGACCGCGTCAAGTTTTCCGAGCTTGTCGAGGCCGAGGTTGCCGCTCGTCCCAATATCGAGGTCGTGCACGGCGAGGTCACGCAGATTCCCGAGGGTCACGTGGTCATTGCCGCGGGCCCGCTGTGTTCATCGGCGCTGAGCGAAGAGGTCATGAAGCTCGTCGGTGGCGACGCCCTTGCGTTCTTCGATGCCGCGGCGCCGATCGTCGATGCCTCCACGCTCGATATGGACGTGCTGTTCTCGCAGTCGCGCTACGAGGAGCAGGGGAGCGGCGACTATCTCAACGCTCCGCTCAACAAGGAGGAGTACGAGGCCTTTATCGAGGCGCTTACCACGGCCGACCGCGTGGTGCTCAAAGACTTTGAGGGCGGCGATCTGTTCCAGGCCTGCCAGCCTGCCGAGGAAGTTGCGCGCACCGGCAAGGACGCCATTCGCTTTGGCGCCATGAAGCCCGTCGGCCTCACCGACCCGCGTACCGGACGTCGCCCCTGGGCGGCGATTCAGCTGCGTGCCGAGAACAAGGAGAAGACCGCCTATAACCTGGTGGGCTTCCAGACCAACTTGACCTTTGGCGAGCAGAAGCGCGTCTTCCATATGGTGCCGGGCCTGGAGAACGCTGAGTTCTTCCGCTACGGTGTCATGCACCGCAATACCTTTGTCGACGCCCCGCACGTGCTCGATGGCACCTTTGCCGTGCCCGGTACCGGCGTGCGTCTGGCCGGTCAGATCACCGGTACCGAGGGATACATGGAAGCCGTGGCGACAGGTCTGCTCGCGGCGCTCAACACCTATGCCGAGGCTATCGGTGCCGCGGGCGTCGAGTTGCCGCGTGTGGGTGCCCTGGGTGCGCTCGTGGGCTATGCGACCGATCCTGCCACCGTGGGCTATCAGCCTATGCATGTCAACTTTGGCCTGGTGCCGCCACTCGAAGATGGTAAGCGCCGCAGCAAGCGCGACCGCTACCAGGCCTATGCGGACCGTGCGCTCGAGGCCCTCGATGCCTACTTGGCCACGCGTTCCGACTTGTTTGGAGGCGACCGGTCATAGCCTTTGACCTGTACGACACTGTCGACTCGTTTATCGCCTATATCGCACGCGTCGAGGGACTTTCTCCCAACACGGTGACGGCCTATGGCTCGAGGCTGGAGCGCTTCGCTGCCTGGTGCGAGCGCGAGGATATCGATGCTTTCGCTGCCGACGTGCGCACCATTCGTCGCTATCTTGCCGAGCTTTCGCGTGAGCAGGTGGCTCCCCGAACGCTTGCGGCGCACCTGTCGGCTATTCGATCTCTCTATCGCTGGATGGCTGCCGAGGGGATTGTCGAGGGCGATGCGGTCTCGGCGATCGCGTCGCCCAAGCTGCCGCGTGACCTGCCGGGCGTCCTTACGACCCAGCAGGTCGAGGCGCTGCTCAAGACGCCTGATACCTCAACACCCGCGGGACTGCGCGATGCGGCGATGCTCGAGTTGCTCTATGCCTCGGGTGCCCGCATCTCAGAGCTTGCGGCGCTCAATGTGGAATCCATCTCATGGTCCGAGCGCACGCTGCGCCTGTGGGGCAAGGGAAGCAAGGAGCGCATCGTTCCTCTGTATCGTCGTGCGCTCGATGTGACGCGTCTCTATATTGAAGAGGGGAGGCCGGAGTTGCTCGCTCGGGCAAAGCGCCGCGACCTCGCTACCGGGCCGCATCCGCTGCTTATATCGGCGCGTGGCAATCGCATGAGCGCCGCGATGCTCCGGCGGCGGTTCCATACGCTGGCGACGCTCGCCGGCATTCCGGCCGACATCGCCCCGCATGCGATGCGCCATACCTTTGCGACCGACTTGCTTGAGGGCGGTGCGGACCTGCGCTCGGTTCAAGAGCTGCTGGGTCATGCGAGCCTGTCCACGACGCAAATCTACACGCATCTCACGCCCGATCGGCTCAAGCGTGCCGTGGCTCAAGCCCATCCCCGCGGCGAATAGTGGCTGGGACGTCCCGCGCCGCACTCAGGTGTGTGGTTTTGATTGCGGGTTGGCAGGAAGAAGCATTCCTGCTATCATTCATCGGGTTGCTTCACGGCAACATGTTTTTATCACGCACGCGCGGCTACTTCATACCGTGGTGCCCGGGCTTTGGTAGCACATGTCCGGGTTGGTTTTGGAGGATGACCCCGCGCGGAGGCAAACCACAGGAGGTTTAACATGGCTACCAAGATTAATATCCGCACCCTGCTCGAGGCCGGCTGCCACTTCGGTCACCAGACCCGTCGCTGGAACCCCAAGATGAAGCCGTTCATCTTTGGTGAGCGCAACGGCATCTACATCCTCGACCTCAAGCAGACCATCCTCGACGCCGACCAGGCCTATACCTTCGTCAAGAACGTCGCTAAGGGCGGCAACGTGCTGTTCGTCGGCACCAAGAAGCAGGCTCAGGAGGCCGTCAAGAACGCTGCTGAGCGCGCCAACATGCCTTACATCAACCAGCGTTGGCTCGGCGGTATGCTGACCAACTTCGTCACCATCCGCTCCCGCATCAACCGCATGGAGGAGCTCGAGGCCATGGTCGAGGACGGCCGCATGGCTGTTCTGCCCAAGAAGGAGCAGGCTGTTCTCGGCAAGGAGCTCACTAAGCTCCAGACCAACCTCGGTGGCGCCCGCGACATGAAGGGTCTGCCCCAGGCTCTCTTCGTCATCGACACCAAGCGCGAGGAGAACGCCATCAAGGAGGCCCAGCGCCTGAACATCCCCGTCGTCGCCCTGATCGACACCAACTCCGACCCCGACGAGGTCGAGTACGGCATCCCCTGCAACGATGACGCTATCTCCGCTGTCACCCTTATGTGCGAGCTCATGGCTGACGCCTGCCTCGCTGGCTCCGGCAAGGAGCAGGTCTCCGAGGCCGAGATGGCCGCTGAGCCCAAGGCCGAGTAAATCAGTCTTAGTTAATTCTTTTTCATCTCTTTGAAAGGAACCACAATGGCCCAGATTACCGCCGCTATGGTCAAGCAGCTCCGCGAGATGACCGACTCCCCGATGATGGAGTGCAAGAAGGCTCTCGTCGAGGCTGACGGCGACATGGACGCCGCTGTCGACGTTCTGCGTAAGAACGGCCTTGCCAAGGCTGCCAAGAAGGCTGGCCGTGAGACCAACGAGGGCGCTGTCGCCGCGTTCGTCTCCGAGGATGGCAAGACCGGCGCTCTGCTCGAGCTCTCCTGCGAGACCGACTTCGTTGGCTCTAACGCCAAGTTCACCGGCTTTGCTTCCAAGGTCGCTGAGGTTGTCGCTACCACCGAGCCTGCTGACGTCGACGCTCTGCTCGAGAAGCCGATGGGCGAGGAGACCGTTTCCTCCGAGCTCACCGAGATGATTCACATCATGGGCGAGAACATGAAGATCTCCCGCTTCGCTGCCCGTAAGGCCGAGAACGGCGCGCTCGCTTCTTACATCCACATGGGTGGTAAGATCGGCGTCCTCGTCGAGTTCGCCTTCGAGAAGGCTGAGACCGCTCAGGCTGAATCCTTCAAGACCTTCGCTCACGACGTTGCCCTTCAGGTTGCCGCCGTCGCCCCGATCTGCGCTACCCGCGATCAGGTTCCGGCCGAGACCGTCGAGCACGAGAAGCAGATCTACATGGCCCAGGCTGCCGAGTCCGGTAAGCCCGAGGCTATCCAGGAGAAGATGGCTGTCGGCCGTCTGGAGAAGTTCTACAAGCAGTCCGTGCTCACCGAGCAGGAGTTCATCAAGGACAGCTCCCTCACCATCAAGAAGTACGCTGAGCAGGTCTCCAAGGAGCTCGGCGACACCATTACCGTCGTTGCCTTTGACCGTCTGGTCCGTGGCGAGTAAATAAGCTCTTGTAGCTGGTAATGAGCAGGCTGTGGGTTTTACTCACAGCCTGCTTTTTCATGGCTCTTCTTAGAGCCTTTGATAGAATGTTGAGAGTTCAATCTAAAGGAGGATCGCTTTGTCCGACATCCGATATAAACGCGTGCTTCTTAAGCTTTCCGGCGAAGCGCTGATGGGCGACGGCCAATATGGCATCGACCCCAAGGTTACCGACCATCTTGCTAAGCAGGTCAAGGAGCTGCTCGCCGTTGGCCATGAGGTCGGCGTCGTTGTCGGCGGCGGCAATATTTTCCGCGGCATGGCAGGCGCTGCCGGTGGCATGGAGCGTGCTCAGGCCGACTACATGGGCATGCTGGCAACCGTTATGAACGCGCTCGCCCTGCAGGATGCCTTCGAGCATAACGATGTTCCCTGCCGCGTGATGAGCGCTATCCAGATGAACGAGATCTGCGAGCCCTATATTCGCCGTCGCGCCATCAACCACCTTTCCAAGGGCAACGTCGTTATTTTTGCCGCCGGTTCGGGCAATCCGTACTTTACGACCGACACCGCCGCGGCTCTTCGTGCGTGTGAGATCGGCGCCGAGATTCTGATTAAAGCCACCAAGGTTGACGGCATCTACGATAAGGATCCCGTCAAGTGCGCTGATGCCGTCCGTTTTGACAAGATTACCTATCACGAGGTTCTCGTCCGCGGTCTGCAGGTTATGGATTCCACGGCTACGGCACTGTGCCAGGACAACCGTATGCCGATTTTGGTCCTCAACATCGATGGCGAGGACACCGTCAAGCGCGCGCTTTCGGGTGAGCCCGTCGGCACGCTCGTCTATCAGGAGGATTAAGCATGGCAGAGAACATCACCGCCCATATGGACAAGTCGCTCGAGTCCCTCAAGCATAACTTCTCCAAGGTCCGTACCGGCCGCGCCAATGCCAACATTCTGTCCGACATCACCGTCGATTATTACGGTGTTCCCACGCCGGTCACGCAGGTTGCCGCCGTCAAGACCCCCGAGGCCCACATGCTGCTCATCGAGCCGTGGGACAAGGCACTCATCAATGCTATCGTCAAGGCCATCGGCGCTTCCGATCTGGGTATTACCCCCAACTCCGATGGCACCGTCGTTCGTCTTCCGTTCCCGGCTCCCACTGAGGAGCGCCGTCGCGAGCTCGTCAAGGAGTGCCGCGAGTACGCCGAGCAGGCCAAGGTGTCTATCCGTAACATCCGTCGCGACTTCAACAACAAGCTCGAGCGCGATGAGGAGCTCACCGAGGACGATGTCCGTCGCGAGCAGGCTAAGGTCCAGAAGCACACCGATGAGTATGTCGCCAAGGTCGAGGAGCTTCTGAAGGAAAAAGAAGCCGAGGTCATGGAGATCTAAGGTGCAATACGACGAGCATAAACTGGTCGAGTACTTTGCCGACGCCCCTGCGGGCGTCGGTTTTTCCGACCTTGACCTCAATAACATTCCGCACCATATCTCGTGCATCATGGACGGCAACGGTCGTTGGGCCACGTCGCGCGGTCTTGCACGCACCGAGGGCCACAAGGCGGGTATCGTCTCGCTGCGCGAGATCATTACCGCCTGCGTGCGCCTGGGCGTCGACGTGCTTTCGGCCTATGCGTTTTCTACCGAAAACTGGAACCGCCCGCAGCATGAGGTCAACGTCTTGATGCACCTGTTTGCCAAGACGTTCATCGACGAGTTGCCGCTTCTGAAGCGCGAAAACGTGCGCGTTGTCTTTTTGGGTGATATTTCCGCGCTGCCCAAGAAGACCCGCGACGTTTTTGAACGCGGTCTTGCCGAGTGCGCCGATCACACCGGTATGACGCTGGCGCTTGCTGTCAACTACGGCGCGCGTGCCGAGATTACCTGCGCTGTCCGTCAGATCGCGCTCGACGTTGCCGCCGGTAAGATTGATCCTGCCGCAATTGATGACGACATGGTGGCTTCTCACCTTTATACCGCCGGTCTTCCCGATCCTGAGCTTGTGATTCGCACCTCTGGTGAGCTGCGCCTTTCGAACTATCTGCTGTGGCAGGTGGCTTATTCCGAGTTCTACGTCACCGATACCTATTGGCCCGACTTTGATCGTTGGGGCCTTGTCGACGCCATTTTGGCCTATCAGGGCCGTGACCGTAGGTTTGGTGGTCTGAGCAAGACCGAGGAGGCTTAATCGTGTCCGATCGTCCCAAGGCAATTGCTCCCAAGACATCTGAGCGCAAGGCTGTCGCTGCGGGAGCGCCCGCAGCGAAGAATGGCACCGGTTCGTGGCTTGCCGGCTTTATCACCCGTGCCGCCGCCGGTATCGTCTATGCCGTTGTCTTTATCCTGTGCCTGGTTTTGGGTATTGTGCCCACGGCCATCTTTGTTTCTGTCATGAGCGGCCTGTGCTGCTATGAGTTTTTCCGTATGACGAGGCTCGATGGCAAGATGGCTAACGAGCGCATGGGTATCGCTGCCGCCGTACTCTTTCCGCTGTCGGCGTTGGGCGATTCGATGTTGCTGAATGCCCTGCTTTTTGCCCTGATGCTCGCTGTGGGCATTTGGTATGTTTGGTCGCCGCGTACCCGCATCTCTGATGTGGCCGTGACGCTCATGGGTCCCATCTACACTGGCTTTATGCTGTCGGCTATCGTACTGCTGCGCGATGCCGTGCCCGGTTTTGCCGGCGCCCTCCTTTCGGTGGGCGTTTGCGCGTCCCTTTGGGTCTCCGATTCGTTTGCCTACATCGTGGGTAGCCGTATCGGCAAGCACAAGATGGTTCCCAAGATCTCTCCCAAAAAGAGCTGGGAGGGGTTTGTCGGCGGCATCCTGGGCTCGGTTTTGATTTGGCTCATCCTGTGGGCGACGCACTTCTACAAGCTCAGCCTGCCCTATGCGTTGCTGTGCGGCGTGGTCGTGTCCGTCCTGGGCGTTATCGGAGACCTCATCGAGTCGCGCATCAAGCGCGGTGTGGGCGTTAAGGATTCCGGTAACCTTATCCCGGGCCACGGCGGCATGCTCGATCGTAGCGATTCGCTTATCTTTGGCTGCATTACCGCGCAGCTGCTTTTGATGATCGGAGGCGTGCTGTAATGTCCTTCCAGACGACGTATGGCCCCGATGGACGTCTCCGTGTTGCCATCCTGGGTTGTACGGGCTCTATCGGCACCCAGGCGCTCGATGTGTGCCGCCAGCATGCCGATCGCCTGCAGGTGACGGCGCTGTCCGTTAACTCCAGTACCTCCGAGCTCGTTGCCGCTGCCCGCGAGTTCTCGGTTCCGGCGGTTGCCGTGGCCGATGTCGCTCATGGCGATGACGCCGTGCTGCAGGAGTTGCCCGAGGGAACGAAGCTCGGCGTTGGCGCGCAGGCGGTTTGCGAGCTCGCGCGTCGCGACGATGTCGACTGCGTGCTCGTCGCTATTGTGGGCGCCGCCGGTCTCGAGGCGAGCCATGCGGCCTTGACCTCGAATAAGCGTCTTGCCCTTGCCAACAAGGAGTCCCTCGTCGTCGGCGGCGACTTGCTTATGCCGTTGGCGCAACCGGGCCAGCTTATTCCAGTCGACTCTGAGCACTCCGCCATCTACCAGTGCTATCTGGGGGAGAACCCACGCGAGGCTCATTGTATTTGGCTCACCTGCTCGGGCGGTCCGTTCTTTGGCCGCACCCGCGACGAGCTCGACCGCGTGACGCGTGCCGATGCCCTCGCACATCCCACGTGGGCCATGGGTGCCAAGATCACCATCGACTCCGCCACCCTCATGAACAAGGGCCTGGAGCGCATTGAGGCCATGCATCTGTTTAACTGCGACCTCGATTTCATTAACGTGGTCGTGCAGCGTCAGTCCAAGATTCACTCTATGGTCGAGTTCGCCGACGGCTCCGTGATGGCGCATCTCGGTGCTTCCGACATGCGTATTCCCATCCAGTTCGCGTTCTCGTATCCCGAGCGTTGGGATACCCCGGCGCCTCGTATCGATTTCCGCGAGCTGGGGCAGCTCACGTTTGATGCTGCCGACATGGATACCTTCCGCTGTCTGGCACTGGCCGAACGTGCCGGCAAGACGGGTGGCACCATGCCGTGCGTGCTCAATGCCGCCAACGAGGTCGCCGTCGATGCCTTCCTGCACGATGGCTGCAGCTTTACCGATATCGATCGCATTGTGGAATCCTGCATGGATTCCCACGATATGCAGGCGGTCGATTCGTTTGAGCAACTTCACGACATCGATGCATGGGCGCGTGAAAAGGCTGCGCAGGTGCTCGCCGCAACCCGTTCCTAACCCATAAGGATTGCTTTTTCGTTTTATGGATACTGTTCTGAGCGTTCTCTCATCGGTCTTTTGGGGCCTGCTGATGCTTTCCGTCCTTGTGTTTTTGCACGAGGGCGGCCACTTTTTGGCGGCGCGTGCCTGCGGCGTCCGTGTGACCGAGTTCTTTTTGGGCCTGCCGTGTCGCTTTGACATCCATTACACGTCACGTCGCATTGGAACCAAGTTTGGCGTGACCCCGCTGCTGCTGGGTGGCTACGCTGCCATCTGCGGTATGGATCCGACCGACGTCTCGTGCGCCGATCGCGTGCTCGCGGCTATCTATCGTCATGGTCGCGTGACCGTGGCCGACCTTGCTGTCGAGCTTGAGCTTTCCGAGGAGGATGTGCTCGAGGCATGCGCCCTGTTGCTGGGCTGGGGTTCCATCGCACCCTGGTATGAGGAAGGGGAGAAGCCCTTGCCGAGCTACTATCCCACCAAGTATCAGACGCTGCCGCGAGATGCGGCGGGTTACACTACCTTTGACGGCCGCCGTTTCGATCGCGAACATTCAACTGCCGAGGGCGATGTGTGGGAGCTGCCGTGCGGCGAGGCCGAGTTCCTTGCACAAGAGCGTTCGCACACCTATCTTGGCCAGGGCTTTCTCAAGCGCGCCTTTATGCTGCTCGCGGGCATTCTCGTCAATATCCTGACGGGCTTTTTGCTGCTTATGAGCATCTACTCTATTGCGGGTGTCACCGTGCCGATGGATACCAACGTGATCGGTCAGGTTGACGAGGGGTCTATTGCCGCCAAGGCGGGTATCGAGGGCGGCGACGCGATCCTTTCGGTTGACGGAGTATCGTGCTCTACCTGGATGGATGTTTACGATGCCATCGGTAAGGCTGCCGGTAAGGACGATATCGCCATCGAGTACGAGCGTGACGGCAAGCAGCATTCGACCGCGGTTGCGCTCAAAGAGGACGAGCGCCTAGGTGTGTATGCCTCTACGCAGGTGGTCCGTTTAGACCCCATCACGTCGGCTCGACTTTCGTTCTCCTATGTCGTGCAGACAGCGGAGGGCGTGATGCGCCTGCTCCAGCCGCAGCATACGATGGAGATTCTCGATCAGTCTTCTTCGATCGTGGGTATTAGCGTTATGTCCTCACAGGCTGCTGCTGCCGGTCCTGCCACGTTCCTTTCGTTTGCCGCCCTCATTTCGTTCTCGCTTGGCTTTATGAACCTGCTGCCCATCCCACCACTCGATGGCGGCAAGCTGGTCATCGAGATCATTCAAAAGATTGTTGGCCGCGAGCTTCCGCTCAAGGTCCAGACGATTGTGAGCTATGTGGGCATCGCGCTCTTTGCGCTGCTGTTTGTCTATATGCTTCGTTCCGACGTCCTTCGATTTATCCTGTAGGGGAGTGTTTGGATTGTCTTTATCCCATCCTTTGCCTCGCGAGTTGACGCGCCCCGTGCATGTGGGCGGTGTGCAGATCGGTGGCGGCGCGCCGGTGGTGGTCCAATCCATGACCTGCACCGATACCGCTGATGCCCAGGCAACGCTTGCGCAAGTGTGCGCGTTGGCGCAAGCTGGCTGCGATATCGTGCGTGTGAGTGTGCCCACCGAGGCCGCGCTTGAGGGTTTCCGCACCATCTGTGCTGAGTCTCCGGTGCCGATCGTCGCCGATATTCACTTTAACCATAAGCTCGCCATCGGCGCTGTGGAGGCCGGTGCTGCCAAGCTCCGCATCAATCCCGGCAACATCGGCGATTGGGCCAAGGTCGATGCCGTGATCGATGCCGCTGGCGCCGCTGGGTGCGCGATTCGCATTGGCGTGAACGCAGGCTCGCTTGAGCAGGATATCGCCGAGCGCGATGACCTTTCGCAGCCCGAAAAGCTCGTAATGTCGAGCGAGCGTTTCGTCAAACATTTTGAGGACCGCGGTTTTACCAATATCGTTCTTTCCGCCAAGGCTCATAGCGTGTCCACGACGCTTGACACCTATCGTGCCCTGTCGCGCGAAATCCCCCATGTTCCGCTTCATTTGGGCGTGACGGAGGCCGGAACCAAGCTCCAGGGCACCATTAAGAGCTCTGTGGGCCTGGGTATTCTGCTTTCTGAGGGCATTGGCGATACTATGCGCGTCTCGCTTACGGCCGATCCGGTCGAGGAGCCGCCTGTCGCCTGGGGAATTTTGCAGTCGCTGGGTCTGCGTCGCCGTGGTCCCGAGATTGTCTCGTGCCCCACGTGCGCTCGCTGCCAGGTCAACCTGATTCCCATCGCTGAGGAGGTCACCGAGCGGCTTAAGAACTACTCCGCGCCGCTTTCGATCGCCGTGATGGGATGTGCGGTCAATGGCCCCGGCGAGGCTTCTGATGCCGACTTGGGCGTTGCCTGCGGACGAGGTCAGGGCCTGCTCTTTTCGCACGGCCAGATCATTGGTAAAGTAGCTGAGGACCAAATTGTCGACGCGCTTATGGCCGAGGTCGACAAGCTTATTGAGGAGAAATAAATGACCCGAGCAATGTATATGTCTAAGCTGTATGCTCCGACGCTCAAAGAGGATCCGGCCGACGCCGAACTTGCGAGCCATCGACTGCTGCTCCGTGCCGGTATGATTCGCAAGGAGGCCGCCGGTCTGTATTCCTATCTGCCGCTCGCGTGGCGCTCGATTCGCAAGATCGAGAACATCGTGCGCGACGAGATGGATGCTGCCGGCGCCCAGGAGCTCATGATGCCCATCATGGTCGACGCTGAGCTATGGCGTGAGTCCGGCCGCATCGATGCCTACGGTAAGGAGCTCGTACGCTTTGATGACCGTCACGGCCGCGAGTTCGTGCTCGGCCCCACGCACGAGGAGACCGTCACCGCCCTGGTGCGCAATGAGCTGCGTTCTTACAAGCAGCTGCCGGTGAATCTCTATCACATCCAGGATAAGTTCCGCGATGAGTTCCGCCCCCGATTTGGCCTGATGCGCGGTCGCGAGTTCATCATGAAGGACGCCTACAGCTTCTCTGCCACGCAGGAGAGCCTGCAGGAGGAGTACGACAAGATGAAGCAGGCCTACGCCAATATTTGCGAGCGCTGCTACATCAAGGCTCTGCCCGTCGTTGCCGACTCCGGCGAGATCGGTGGCGACACCTCCGTCGAGTACATGGCGCTGGCCGAGGCCGGCGAGGCTTCGCTCGTCTACTGCGACGATTGCGGCTTTGCTGCCGATGACGAGGCGGCAAGCACCAAGGTCGTCGTGACCGAGGGTCCTGGCGACGGTACGCTTACCAAGGTCGAGACTCCGGGCATGGGCACCATCGAGGCCGTTGCAAAGTTCTTCGGTTTCCCCGAGAACGGCACGCGCAAGTCGCTGGCACTCATCGACGCCGAGGGCAAGCCGGTTGTGGCCATTGTTCCGGGCGATCACGAGCTCAACGATTGCAAGGCCGAGCACGTCTTTGGCAAGGGCTATCGCATGATGACCGACGAGGAGCTTCAGGCGAACGGTCTGCACAAGGGCTTTATCGGACCGGTTAACCTGCCCGATGGCATTCGTCTGGTGTGCGACGAGAGCCTGCGCGATTCCAAGCAGTGGGCCTGCGGTGCCAACGAGGTCGATTATCACTTTACCGGTGCCTGCCCCGAGCGCGACTTTACCGTCGATGAGTGGGCCGATCTGGTCACCGTTGTCGCCGGCGACCCCTGCCCGCACTGCGGCAAGCCGCTCTCCGCTGCCCGCGGCATCGAGGTCTCTCAGGTCTTCCAGCTGGGCACCAAGTATTCCGAGGCCATGGGTGCCACCTTTATGGACGAGGACGGCAAGGAGAAGCCGCTCATCATGGGCTGCTACGGCGTTGGTGTGTCCCGCTCGCTCGCTGCCGTCGTGGAGCAGCACAACGACGAGCACGGTATCGTCTGGCCGGTCTCCGTTGCCCCGTACGAGGTCGCGGTGATTCCGCTCGATCCCAAGAAGGAGGAGTGCGCTACCGTCTGCGAGCAGATCGTTGATGGCCTGTGCGCCGAGGGTATCGAGGTTGTCGTCGACGACCGCGACGAGCGTCCCGGCTTTAAGTTTGCCGACAACGACCTTATGGGCTTCCCGTATCAGGTCGTTCTGGGTAAGCGTGGCCTTAAGAATGGCACCGTTGAGCTCAAGGACCGTGCCACGGGTGAGCGCGAGGATGTGGCGATCGACGAGGTCGTCGCCAAGGTCGCCGAGCTTGTGAAGGCAGCACGCCGTTAATCGACGATTTCGCTTGTAGTTCGATATACGGTACGGCCCCGCATTTCTCCAGATCGGGGAGATGCGGGGCCGTCCTTTTATCTTGTGGCATCCTCGATATCTAAAAGGAAAACCCCACAGCCCATGCGAGCTGCGGGGTTTTCCTTGTGCCTCCGATGCGAAATAAATCGCTCAGATATTACTGATAATCGACGACGTCGATCCAGTTCTTCAGGAACTCATCGTTCACGTTGCGCTTACGAGCGAGCTCGGAAGCGGCGACGATGCTCGTCCACTGACGCACGACCTGCATGGGCATGTCGGCGCGGTCGCAGTAGAGCTCCAGGTAGGCCTCAGCCTGATCCTTGCTGTTGAGGGCAAAGAGCAGGTAGGTGGTGGCAACGTCGGCAGCAGGGGAGCCCTGGGTGGCGTGTGCCCAGTCGCACACATAGAGCTGGCCGTCGTCGCCGACGATGACGTTGGAGGGGTTGAAGTCGCCGTGGCAGACCTTGAACTCCTTGGTCATGCCGTCCAGACGCTCCTGAAGGTTGTAGCGCGTGGTGGCATTGAGCTGATCAAGGCTGTCGATCATGCGGGCGTACTTGTCGCGCTGACGGTTGAGCAGCGGGGAGGTGTAGCCGTGGATCTCGGTCTGGAGGTCGACGAACATCTCGAGGTACTCACCAAAGCGCTGGGGCTCGGCAGTCATCTTCTCGGCAAGGGTGGTGCCCGGAACCTTCTCGGTCACGAGCGCCCAGCCGTTGGCGTTCTCGAGCTGGGAAACCTCGAGCGCCTTGGGGCTGCGGATGCCGCACTCATTGATGCGGGCAAGATTCAAAGCCTCGTTGAACACGTCGGAGACAGGCTTGGTCTCGTTAAAGACCTTGACAATCTTGTCGCCCAGGTCGTAAACGACCTTGTTGCCACGGCGGACGAGCTCGGTCTTGGAATCGGGTAGCAGCATGGTTGCATCCTTTCAACGATGCGATAGAAGCGACGGCGGGGGTGTGTGAAACACCCGTGCACCCCCGCCGTTAAAAACCGTGCTAGAACTAGCAGACGGCGTAATCCTGGGGCTCGCGGCCGTAGTAGGCGTCCAGGTAGAGCTCCTTGATCTCGCTCATGAGCGGGTAGCGCGGGTTGGCGCCGGTGCACTGGTCGTTGAATGCCTGCTCGGTCATCTCGTCGAGGGTGTCGAGGAAGTACTGCTCGTCAACACCGTAGTCGGCGATGGTCTTCTTGACGCCGATGAAGTCCTTGAGCTCCTCGAGCTTCGTGATGAAGTTCTCGAAGACCTCCTTGTCGTCCTTGCCCTCGATGCCGCAGTACTTGGCCATCTCGGCGTAGTTGTGCAGCGCGTTGGGGTAAGGATACTGGGAGAAGGTGCCCATCTTGACGGGGGCCTCGGCGGCGTTGTAGCGCATGACGCGAGTCAGGATGACGGCGTTGGCGAGGCCGTGGGGCAGGTGATGGAAGGCGCCGAGCTTGTGGGCCATGGAGTGGTTGAGGCCCAGGAAGGCGTTGGCGAAGGCCATACCGGCCATGCAGGAGGCGTTGTGCATCTCCTCGCGGGCATGCGGATCCTTGGCGCCGTTCGTGAAGCTGGAGGGCAGGTTCTCGAAGACGAGCTTGGCAGCGCGCTCGGAGAGGCCCTTGGTGTAGTCGGAAGCCATGATGGAGACGTAGGACTCGATGGCGTGGGTCATGACGTCGATGCCGGAGGCAGCGGTCAGGCCGCGCGGGGCGGTCATGCAGTTGTCGGCGTCGACGATAGCCATGTTGGGGAGCAGCGCGTAGTCGGCGAGCGGCCACTTGATGCCGGTCTCCTTGTCGGTGATGATGGCGAACGGCGTGCACTCGGAGCCGGTACCCGAAGAGGTCGGGACGGCGACGAAGTAGGCCTTCTTGCCCATCTCGGGGAAGGTGAAGATACGCTTGCGGATGTCCATGAAGTCCATGGCCATGTCCTCAAACTTGCACTCGGGGTGCTCGTACATCATCCACATGATCTTGCCGGCGTCCATAGCGGAGCCACCGCCGACGGCGATGATGACGTCCGGCTCAAAGAGGGCCATCTGCTTGGCGCCGCGACGTGCGCACTGCAGCGACGGATCGGGCTCGACGTCATAGAAGCAGTCGTGGGCGATGCCCATCTCGTCGAGCTTGGCCTCGATGGCGCGGGTGTTGCCATTCTTGAAGAGGAACTGGTCGGTGACGATGAAGGCGCGCTTCTTGCCCATGACGTTGCCCAGCTCGTCGAGGGCGACGGGCGTGGAACCCTTCTTGAAGTAGACCTTCTCGGGAGCGCGGAACCACAGCATGTTCTCACGGCGCTCGGCCACAGTCTTAACGTTGATCAAGTGCTTCACCCCAACGTTCTCGGAGACGGAGTTGCCGCCCCAGGAGCCGCAGCCCAGGGTCAGAGACGGCTTCATGCCAAAGTTGTACAGGTCACCGATGCCGCCGTGCGAGGACGGGGTGTTGATGACGATACGGCAGGCCTTCATGACGTGCTCGAACAGGCTGATCTTCTCGGCCTGGGCGGGGTGCACGTACAGAGAGGCGGTGTGGCCCGGGCCACCGGCGAGCACGAGGTGCTCGGCCTTGTCGACGGCCTCCTGGAAGTCCTTGGCGTGGTACATGGCCAGGACCGGGGAGAGCTTCTCGTGGGAGAACTCCTCCTTGGCGGGGTCGGTGGAGGTGACCTCGGCGATCAGGATCTTGGTCTTGGCGGGAACCTCGATGCCGGCGAGCTCGGCGATCTTGGCAGCGGCCATGCCGGGGATGCGGTGATCGAGAGCGCCGTTCTTGAACATGGCGGCACGCAGGGCCTCCATCTCGGCACCCTGCTTGACGAAGTAGCAGCCGCGCTTCTGGAACTCGGCCTTAACCTGGTCATAGATGCTGTCGATGACGGTCACGGACTGCTCGGAAGCGCAGATCATGCCGTTGTCGAAGGTCTTGGAGTGGATGATGGAGTTGACGGCGAGCAGCACGTCGGCGGTGTCGTCGATGACGACCGGGGTGTTACCGGCGCCAACGCCCAGGGCGGGCTTGCCCGAGGAGTAAGCGGCCTTGACCATGCCCGGGCCACCGGTGGCGAGGATGATGTCGACGTCGCGCATGACCATGTTAGTCAGCTCGATGGAGGGGACATCGACCCAGCCGATGATGCCCTCGGGGGCGCCGGCCTTGACGGCGGCGTCAAGCACGAGCTTGGCGGCGGCGATGGTGCACTTGGCGGCAGCCGGGTGCGGGGAGATGATGATGGCGTTGCGGGTCTTCAGGCAGATCAGCGTCTTGAAGATCGCGGTGGAGGTGGGGTTGGTCGTCGGGATGACGGCGCCCACGATGCCGATGGGCTCGGCGATCTTGGTGATGCCGTAAGCCTCGTCGCGCTCCAGGACACCACAGGTCTTGGTGTTCTTGTAAGCGTTGTAGATGTACTCTGCGGCGTAGTGGTTCTTGATGACCTTGTCCTCAAGAACGCCGCGGCCGGTCTCCTCGATGGCCATCTTCGCCAACGGGATACGAGCCTTGTTGGCGGCCATGGCGGCCTCATAGAAGATCTTGTCGACCTGCTCCTGCGTGTACGTAGCAAAAAGCGCCTGGGCCTCTCGCATCTGAGCGAGCTTGGCCTCAAGCGCCTCTACGTTGTCCACAATTGCGGGAGTAGTGTTTTCCGGTGACTTTTTCACCATTTGTGTCTCCTTGCGATCGGAGATTTACCCTACGCCTTGCATGATAGCAAGAAATTATTCGGCGAACGGTAAGATTCCTGTAAAAGGCACACTAAAACGCTTCAATAAACTGAAGCGTTTTAACTAAAACTATCTGCCTGCTGCATCGCCTCGCTCATTGGGGACAGACTTACATGAGTGCTTTCACTCATTTGGGACAGACATCGTTTTGCCATTTTGCCGTTCTGAACCTGTTTTTGCCGCTCATTGGATATAAATAGGTTACAGGCTCAGCATTTCGCGTTCCTTCTCTCCTTTTAGGTGTTGCCTGTTCAGTTTTGAAAGGAGAGATTATGCCCCGATGCGCCCGCGCCGTTTCGCTCACCGGCTATTACCACGTCTTTGACCGTGGCAACTCCAAACAGATTATTTTTGAAGATGACTCTGACCGATATCGTTTCTTATCGGACATCTCGGACAGGTTTGCACGCCATAAAGTGGCAGTGTTGGCTTGGTGCCTTATGGACAACCACTTCCATTTGATGGTTGATGACCCATTTGACAACCTTTCAAAGGCAATGCAGTGCGCACTGACGGCGTATGCCAAGTATTTCAACGGGAAAACGGGGAGAACGGGGCATTTGTTTGACAATCGCTATTCGCGGGTCGCGGTCGAGTCGGACACACAGGCGGTGCAGCTACTCGATTATATCCATCTCAATCCTGTGAAGGGTGCGCTTGACTCGCTCGAGGCGTACCGCTGGTCAAGCTACAAGGCATATCAGCTGGGCTATGATCCCTTTGACATCTGTGACGCGGCTCCTATGCTCGATATCGTCGGAGGCTCCCGTTGCTATTGCGAGCATCTCGAGGAAGTTGCCGGGCGCACTTGGTCAGTGGAGGTTCTTCCACGCCGGCGGATCCCCGTTGAGGAGGCCCTTTCCATTGCGCACGAAGTCCTGCCGAGCATAGATCCTGCGCTGCTCAAGGCCCTGCCACGCCCCGATCGCGATGCCTGTCTGCTGAGGCTCAGGCGGGCACATCTCACGGTCAAGCAAATTGCCCGTATCACCGGCATTGGCGCTACAAGCGTGACCAAGGCCACTGTGGGCTGGAGGGAGGCTGCGTGAGGCTGGGCAGGACCTGATCATGGCGCCGCATGTGTACGTCACGTCTGTCCCCAATGCGTGAAAGCACTCATGTAAGCCTGTCCCCAATGAGTGCAAAAAGGCGCCCTCCGTAGGGGAGGACGCCTTTGGTAAGTTCTATATGAACGCGAGGTCTTTGACCCGGAGAGTCCGAGGTACTTGTTGGTAAGACCTTATTTAGGAGCGCGCAACCTTGCCGGACTTGAGGCAGGTGGAGCAAACGTTCATCTTGCGACGGTGACCATCGACGACGACGTAGACGCGCTGGATGTTGGGGCGGAACTTACGGTTGGTGACGCGGTGAGAGTGGCTGATGGAGCGACCGGCAACGGGGTGCTTACCGCAAACTTCGCAAACTTTGGACATAACTGACCCTCCTTGGGCGACAAACGAACATGTCGCGTTAACAAACAAGCCTGAACTATAGCACAGAAGTCGCTCCCTGTGCGCAATCTACACAGAGATATTCCTCTTTTGGCGATAGTGCCCACGCCACGGCCCTGGACGTAGATCCGATTTGCGTGCAGCAGAGGGGATTATGCCAGCTCGTGCGTGCGTTTTCAAGCTCGTCCCACAAATATATATAGGTTTATGGAGCATTGGGCTCCGTTTACGGATTGCTCTGTATTTATGCTCGCAATTAAGCTCGAGGTTGGCTACACTATCCCTTGACCATTAAAGGGGTACGAGATACCCACATGGAATTACATAGCTGCCAAAGAGCAGCCCTTCCTGTGGGTGTCTGGTCCGCTTTAAGCGGTCGGGCATCTATTTTTTTGACTGTGTCAGCAGTCAAGACATGTGAGGAAGGAGATCGATGGGCACGACTTCCCCCAAGGCGGTCATCATGGACGAGACCGCCGTCAATCGAGCGATGACCCGCATCGCGCACGAGATTCTCGAGCGCAACGAGGGCTGTGAAGACCTCGCTCTGGTCGGCATCGTCACGCGCGGCGACCTTCTGGCAAAGAAGCTCGCCGAGGAGATCAAGGAGATCGAGGGCGTCGAAGTTCCGCTCGGCAGCCTGGACATCAGCTTCTACCGCGATGACTATGCGACCAATTTCGCTCCCGCGATCCACGCCACCAACATTCCCTTTAGCGTCGACGGCAAGCGCGTCGTGCTGGTGGACGACATCCTGTATACAGGCCGTACCATCCGCGCCGCTCTCGACGCCGTCATGGACCTGGGCCGTCCGAGTCGCATTGAGTTGGCAGTCCTCGTTGACCGCGGCCACCGCGAGCTCCCCATCTCGCCGGACTTTGTCGGCAAGAACGTTCCCTCGTCGCATGAGGAGAACGTGCATCTATATATGAAGGAAGTCGACGGCCACACCGCCGTCGAGATCAACGACGTCGCGCCGGGCTCCCACGTGGGTTCTGCGCCGCTGGGAGGTGAGTAGTACCGTGGCGTTCAACCATAAGCACCTGATCGACATTACCGAGTACTCCGAAGAGGACATCAAGCTCATCCTCGAGACCGCCAAGGCGTTCTCCGAGGTCAACGAGCGTGCGATCAAGAAGGTCCCCACGCTCAAGGGTAAGACCATCGTCAACATGTTCAACGAGCCCTCGACGCGCACCCGTAGCTCCTTCGAGCTCGCCGAGAAGCGTCTTTCGGCCGACAGCCTCAACTTTGGCGGCTCCTCGACCTCCACGGTCAAGGGCGAGAGCCTCGTCGACACCGTCGAGACCCTCAACGCCTATAAGATCGACTGCATCGTCGTGCGTGATAAGCACGCCGGCGCGCCCTACATCGTCACGCAGAACTCGCCCGCGAGCGTCATCTGCGCCGGTGACGGCAAGCACAACCACCCCACGCAGGCTCTGCTCGACCTGTATACCATCTGGGAGCACAAGGGTGACTTCCACGGTCTGAAGGTCGCCGTCGTCGGCGACATCTCCCACTCCCGCGTTTGCGGCTCGCTGATCCCCGCGTTGAAGATCATGGGCTGCGAGACCTACGCCGTCGCCCCCGGCACGCTGCTGCC
>OHBJ01000597.1_pt1 | contig 23881 bp, 22 predicted proteins | sample 1577241 | NCBI WGS metagenome assembly OHBJ01 (sample SAMEA3541594, study PRJEB24748) | human gut metagenome | biome: human gut; feature: human-associated habitat; material: faeces | place: China | collected 2012 | reverse complement strand
GATGCAGCAGTTGACTCCCTATAATCCTGCAAACATGAAAGAGATAAAGGACCTTCTTCCCGGCGGCGGCCCGCAGGAAGGCGTAGTCATGCGCTTTGGCGTGCAGCAGGACGGACACCTACCGCATCGACGGCACGCGCCTGCCCGACGGCGCACCGCTCGCTCCCGGCCTATACATCCGCAACGGCCGCAAGATAATAGTCAAATAACCCGATCCCACTCATACCCGAAAGGGCACACCACACCAGTGTGCTCTTTCTTGTTTTATACCTCTCCGCAAGTGGCATAGTCAAAAAACAAACTGAAAAACAAGTGCTTTTCATAATTTGCAAAAAACTTTGTTATTTCAAATAAAAGTGCTAATTTTGCACCCGATATGACCTCCCACGCTTCCCGTAGAACAGCGCACCCGGGGAGGTCTTCGAGTTTTATATGACATCCTCTGACAAAATTGAATACCATAAGCAACCGTTGACCCTCGACCAACAGGTTCAAAAACTAAAGGAAAGAGGCCTCGTTTTCAGTGATGAAAGCAAGGCTAAGGCTTACCTTTTCAATATCAGTTACTATCGTTTGCGGGCATACACCTATCCTTTCCAAGACAACTCTGAAGGCTCTGACCACTGCTTTCTGAAAAGCAATCTGCTTTTCAAGGATTTTATAGATTTGTATTGTTTCGACCGTCGGTTGAGTTCCTTGGTTTTCAACGCTATTGAAAAAATCGAAGTCGCCATGCGCGCCAAAATTGTGCAAGTCTATGCCGAATCCACTCATGACAGCCATTGGTATGATGATGAAAGCCTTTACCGTTATACGATTGAGACTTGCTCGATCATATTGAAAATGATGTTGAACGCAGCAACGAGGATTTTATCAAACACTACAATACAAAATACTATAAGCCACCCATGTCTCCAAGTTGGATGGCTTTGGAAGTCGTGTCGTTCGCAACCCTGAGCAGACTTTTTCAGGCTCTCAAATCCGATAAGCGCAAGAAGTACATAACACGTCAGTTCGGGCTTAAGAAAGTCGATATTTTGGAAAACTGGCTTCACGCCATATCCAATCTCAGGAATTGTTGCGCTCATCATAGACGTGTATGGAATCGCCGCTTCATGGTAAGCGTCATTCTTCCCTACAACACCATTTATCCGTTTATGGATAGAACTACTATTCGGACAATACGTACCAACAAACTGTTTGCGATTCTTTCCTGTATAGCGTATATCCTTTCCATCATTAGCCCGGATAGCGATTTCAAGAGAAACCTGAAAGAATTACTGAAATCCAACTGCCGGTTGCTTGACATTAAAGACATAGGATTCCCGGATAATTGGCAGTCACTTCCCGTATGGCGGGATTGATAATCCCACACCTTGAACTGCTATTACTCAAGTTTCGGATGTGGATAAAAGATTGAAAATTCGATTATAATGTGTCTGCTTCCGCGGACGGTCTGGCCGTCCTGCAAGACTCGCGAAGCGAGGCGAGCCCCGTTCAGCGATGCCCCGACTCTAATTTCCACCGCCGATTTTTCATTGAAATGATTTTCTTCGCGATTCTGCGAGAAGCGCACGAAGTGACGCGCCATAAAGTTCTGCGTGAGAAAAATCAACTCAGCACAAATCACGTCACTTTCTACTCCTCCTATTATTCCTATAATTTTAGCACCTTGATTAGCAAATATCAAAAATAATATGTAACTTTGCAATGTAAGAAATAAATGACACATGACTAAAGCATTACTTCTTTTTTGGATATTCATATTCTGTGCAAATTGTTTTGCACAGAATACTTCGCAATTGCAACTTAAAACATCAACATTCTCTCCCACAATGTTCACTCCCAGCACATATACTCCACAACAACCTGATGTATCGATTTTACAACGCTCTTTGGATCGTCAACAGCAAAGAGATTATGATGCTATGGACGCTTATAATAAACTTGTAAAATTATGTCAAGAAACTGCTAAAAAAATTCCCCCTGCAGAGGCGGATTGGTTCAAATCTTATTGTGACTCTATATGTAATGAGGTAAATTCATATATGAGCTTAGGTTATACCGGATCTGCTATGAGGCTATCTTATGATTTAATGTCGGATCTTCGGTCTAATAAAAATATATTATATCGCATTGATAGTTATAAACGCTATTGCGATGATATTCAAGATCATGGGTTGTCGTATTATCAAAATGGACAGGTCACACAAACTGCTTATACATGGTTCTGCATGACAAATCCCTATAAGTTTAACCCTACTTATGATGAAGTAACAAGTGAATTAACAGGTTATAAACCAGTTCATGTATCATATTTATATCCCAGTATTGATTGGCAAGACGCTTCCCAATTTATAACATCGCGAGGACGATCAAAAGATGATATTGAACGTATGTGGTATTTGTATTTTGATTTTAGTCCAGATCGACGATCATCGCTCCGTCAAGAATTTGACGTTACAAAGTTTTGTTTGGATTATCTTATTTCATCTTACGAAAATCCAAATATAAATCAGTATGAAAAAGAAAATATCGCCAATGAGATCAATTGGTATATGAAGATATTATCAGATGATAAAAATCAGATATCTTTTGATGCTTTTGTTGAAAATTTAAAAAATCAATATGTTATTGAACCTATAAGGCATCATTCAAAATCTGGTCAAAAGAAACATCCTAAAAAGAAACGTCATTCCAAGTCGAGAAGGTGATAAATGCCGCGTTCTGAGAAATATTGATGGATTAATTGATTTTAATTTTTTATTAAAATAACACCAATTTTTACTTTTTATAATAAATTATGTATTGTAAACATTGTGGAAAACAAATAGCAGATGATTCTGTTTACTGCCAATTTTGTGGAAGTAAACAGGATATTGACGACGCATCGAAATCTGATCGTCAGAATGTAAAAGTTGAATTGGAAGGTGAACTAAAAACGACCTTTTCTCCTAAATTTCCTGAATTAACGGGATTGCAAAATTTTTGCAAGAATAATATTGCTATATTACTCATATACGGTATTTGGTTTGTTCTGAATTTTATACTATTAGTAAGTGGAGATGGAAGAAATGGATTTTGGCCTCATCCATATCTGCATAGGGAAACTCTTGCTGAACATTCGTATAAACAATACCTACCTTGGTCGGATAAATTTGTAGATTCAAAGTTTTGGGATTTAGGTCCGGAAGAAATCACATTGGATTGGGATATAGATAGATATGGATGGTCTGAGTTTCTAACATACGTTGTCTTGATACCTTTAATAATCATTGCCATCCGTTATATTTATAAATATTTTAAGAACAAATCGGAAACGACAAAATTTGACCCGTCAGAAGGATTAAGACGAGATTAGTAATTTCAAAAATATGATTTACCTACTCGTGTACCTAATAAAATATCTTCCTAAAGAATGCTTATATCTTTTGCACATGATTGTAAAACAATGATATAAGAGCCCACAAGATGGCGTAATTTTTTGCCAAGAGTATTTTGTAAATCAAAGATAAAATATGCATTTTGTATTATCAAAAGACTGTAACCAGACATAGTTTTTGATAATGACGAAATAAACGATTGCCGAGCATACGATGAAAAATCTGTTTGTTAGGAATTTTTAAGGGTATAAGGGGGAGGGGTTCGGTTTTTTTTCGTAATTTTGCAGATTGATATGTACTGAGCTGACGGATTTCGCTGCGCCTTAAACGTTATATTGGCGCACCCGGTTCCTTTCCGGCGGATTTCGCTGTGTTTCATGCGCTTTCCCGGCGGATTTCATTCCGCAGCGAAAACGCTCCTCCGGCGAAATAGAGAACACCAGGCTGACGGATTCGGGGCAATCCCGGCTCTTCATCGAAGTAAAAAACAAGTATATTATGAAAATCGCTATCGTTGGATACGGCCGCATGGGCCATATTATTGAAGAAGTAGCCCGCGAACGCGGACATGAGATAGTCTGCACCATCGACCAGGGCGAGGAGGAGAAGTTCTCGTCGCCGGAGTTCCTTGGCGCCGACGCCGCCATCGAATTTTCCGTCCCTCAGGCTGCCGTCGGCAACCTGAAGCACTGCATCGGCGCCAAGGTGCCGGTAGTGTGCGGCACCACCGGCTGGCTGCAATACCTGCCGGAAATTGCCGATATGTGCCTGGCCGAGGGCGGACGCCTCATCCACGCCACGAACTTCTCGATTGGCGTAAACCTCTTCTGGGCCTTCAACCGCTACATGGCGCAGATATTCTCCAAATTCCCGGAGTACAAGCCCACCCTTTCCGAAACGCACCACGTGCACAAGCTGGACCATCCCTCGGGCACGGCCATCACGACGGCCGAGATGACCGTGGGCGCCGACACGCTACTGAAGAGCTGGAAGGAAACCGACGCCGAAGTGGCATCTGACATACTGGCGGTCCACTGCGAGCGCCGCGGAGAAGTGCCGGGAATCCACTCCATGATGTGGGACAGCGCCGATGACTTTATTGAGCTGACACACAGCGCCAAGTCGCGCCGCGGTTTCGCCGAAGGAGCGGTAATGAGCGCCGAGTGGCTCGTGAAGCAGAAACCCGCGATGTACGGAATCTCCGACATGCTCGCCGACATCACCCATACTGCCGGAATCTTTAAGTAAGTGACCATCAATTGAACAATGAAAGAGGATACTAAGACTCCCGGATCGGCACACAGCAACGCTCCGGAACAAGACAAAATAGAACTTGAAGGACAAGGATTTATGGCGGATTTCCGCCGCCGCATCCGCGAGGTGAAGACACTGCGGTGGATTCGCTTCGCCGTGGTGTCGATACTCTTCTGCCTGTGGGTAGTGTGGATGGGCAACGCCTGGCTGGGGCTCTTCTGGCTCCTGCTGCTCGACATCTACATCACGGCCTACATCCCCTGGACATGGTGGCGAAAGAGCAATAACCGTGTGGTGCGCACCGTCATGAGCTGGGTGGACGCCATCATCTACGCGCTTGTGCTCGTCTACTTCATCTTCATCTTCCTGGGACAACAGTACAACATCCCCTCGTCATCGCTTGAGAAATCGCTACTCGTGGGCGACTACCTATGGGTCAACAAGTTCGTCTACGGCCCTCGCGTGCCGCAGACGCCGCTCCACTTCCCGCTGGCGCAACACACGCTCCCCATGGGCCTGGGCAAGAGCTACATCGAAAACCCGCAACTCAGCTACCACCGACTCCCCGGCCTGCGTTCCATTGACCGCGGCGACATCGTGGTCTTCAACTATCCGCAGGGCGACACCGTGTGCCTCAAAATCCAGAATCCGGATTACTACCAGATAGTCAACGAGTTGAAGAACAGCGGCGTGGAGAATCCGCGCGAATACATTCGCCGGCATCCGGAGCAGTTCGGCGAGGTGATATGGCGTCCCGTCGACCGCCGCGAAAACTATGTGAAGCGTGCAATAGGTCTTCCCGGCGAACGACTCAAGATAGCCGACGACGTAATCTACATCGACGGCAGACCGATAAAAAACGCCCCGGACGTGCAGTTCAACTACATAGTCTACGTAAATCGCCCCATCTCCGACAGCAAGCTTCAGGAACTCGGAGTGCGCCTCGACGACCGCGGCAACGGCCCGCTCAAAGACTTCAACGGCAAACTCTATTACAACATACCGCTGACACAATCGATGCTCGATGAAGTGAAGAAATGGCCGGAACTCAGCGCCGCTCCCATACGCGAGTCAAAATCCGGGATGTATGACCTCGGCGGTGTCTTTCCGCTCGGCTCGGGTTATTCCTGGACGCGCGACAACATGGGCACGATATGGATTCCCAAACGTGGCTCGACCATACACCTGACCCTCGGAAACCTCCCCATCTACGAGCGCGCCATCCGCACCTACGAGGGCAACAAGCTCGAAGTCAAGGACGGTAAAATCTACATCAACGGCAAGCAGACCGACTACTATACCTTCAAGATGGACTACTACTGGATGATGGGCGACAACCGCGACCGCTCGCTCGACTCCCGATACTGGGGCCTCGTGCCCGAAGACCACATAGTGGGTTCGCCGGCATTCGTAGTCTTCTCCGTCGATGACGAAAAGGGCCTTTTCGGCGGCGGAATGCGCTGGAACCGCATCCTCTCCTCCGGAAACCCCGGCAAACACGTGGTCAACCCGGAGGCTAAATGATAAGTTACCTGCCCACGCTACGCCAGTGCGCACAGCTCGCCGCGGGAGCCGTCCCCGACGTCCCCCCGAAGGGACGCTACAACCGCGCGACGCTATGCGGCACCGACGGGCATGAGCTGCAACTTACCATCCCCGTGACGGGCGGAATCAATGCCGTCAAGCACGGCGACCCGCACGCGTGGCGGTGTGCCGACGACAAAAACTGGCGCCACCGCCACCTCGGCGCCATCAACGCCGCCTACGGCCGCACCCCCTTCTTCCAGCACCTCTTCCCGGAGCTCGAAGCCGTGATAACCGACACCTCCGAAACCTCTGTAGAAGCCCTCAACGCCCGTCTATGGGGCGCCATGGAAGAGTTCATGCAGCTGCGCCGGCTGCTATCGCATTTCACGGCCGGCGACCGCGGAATACACCGCAAGGTAGCCGCCGAACTGCTCTCCGCCGTGCCAACGGCACCACAAGGCGTCTCGTCGCTGCACTACCTCTTCCACCTCGGGCCCGACACCGCGCTATGCGCACTGACACCTTTTTTAAACCTCTCTTAACCTCTAAAAATACGCACCAAAACGCAATGAAAAAGATAGGGAAACTATTACTTACCGTCACCTTGCTGCTCACCGCCGCCATCCCTGCACTGGCCGACGAGCTGCCAGACTATGCCGTGCCTGTAAAAGCCTATCGCGGATACTCCTGGTTCATAGACGAATACGGCGACCGCCGCGTGATGACTTTCATACGCGACGTCTATGTATATCCCCCGATGAAATTCGCCAACAAAAAGCAGGAAGAGTTCTATTGGCGCACCGTCCGCGACGTGCGCAAGACACTCCCCTTCGCCAAACTCGCCTACCAGACACTCTGCGAAACATACGAATACATACAGACCATCCCCGACAAAAAGGAGCGTGAAGCTCACCTTAAACGCCTCGAACACGACATATTCGAGCAATATAAACCCATAGTCAAGAAGATGACCAAAGGACAAGGGAAGATGATGCTCAAGCTCATAAACCGCGAGACGGCACAAAGTTCCTTCAATATAGTGAAAGCCTTCTTAGGCAGTTTCCGCGCCGGTTTCTGGCAGACCTTCGGCCGATTCTTCGGCCTCAACATGAAAGTAGGCTTCGACCCCGTCCACAATAAAGAAGACGCCGTGATAGACCGCGTAGCCAACCTCATAGAGCAAGGCGCCCTCTGATTCCGTGCCATTGTTAAGTCTTATAAATTTCATACAAGTTTCCTGGTGGTATAACGTTTTTTGTCGGAAACGTACATTTTTTCGGCGGGAGATTTGGCGGGGACGGGGAAAGGTTGTATCTTTGTGGGGATGAAACGTTTATTGGCGACTCTTTGGATGCTTGCGGCTACTGTGATTCTCACTCTGGCCAATTGGCCGGTGCCCGGTGCCGACGGCCGCACTCAGTTCCCTACCACCGGCGTTTTACGCATTCCTGTGGTATTGGTGGATTTCGCCGACGTGCAGTTTCCGTGGGATTACCAGAGCCGGGTGAACATGGCGCTCAACGGCTATCCCGGGAATTTCCCGGGCGCCGACGAGTTTACCGCAACGCAGTATTTCAAGCTGTGCTCAGGAGGTCGCCTCGACGTGCGCTTCGAGGTGGCACACGTCACACTCCCCAAGGTTTCATCTTATTTCGACAAAGGGGGCACACGCCTTATGAGCGAGTTCCTGGAGCTTGCCGCCGCCAAGGATCCGGCGCTTGATTTCGCGCGCTTTGACGCCGACCAGGACGGGATGCTCGACACCGTAATCTTCATCTATGCCGGCCGTTCGCGCTCCAACACCGATTATTGGTTCTCCGACTGGACGCATCATGTGGACTACACTACGCTGATGGAGCGCATAGGCTGCGGCCCGATAATCCTTCACGGCAAACTGATGGATCGTTGCGCGCTGATTCCGCAGCAGTTTGCCGACGGTCGCAGCGTAGGTGTCGTCGGCCCGGTGTGCCACGAGGTGTGCCACGTTTTAGGCGTCCCCGACATGGCCACGCTTTCTCCCACCATCCCGTCGCGCACCCCAGGAGTATGGTCGGTAATGGACACTGGTTGCCTTAACGGCGACGGACGACGTCCTCCGCTCATGTCATCTTACGAACGGTGGTATTGCCGCTGGCTGGAGCCGGAAGACATTTTGCTGCGCGAAGAGCCTCAGCGGCTTGTTGTCCCTGCCACGGGGACGGATCGCTTCCGCGCGTTGCGGCTGGATTTCCCAATAGAAAAAGACACTATAAGCGAGAATCCACAGCGGGAATATCTGCTGCTGGAGAGCCGCATGCAGCAAGGGTGGGACAGCGAATTGCCCGGCGAGGGACTGCTGGTCTGGCACGTGCTTTACAACCAGTCATCGTGGGAATATAACGTGGTAAATACTTACGGCAATTCGCGCGTCAGCCCGGCGTATTCCGACGTCGGCAACGGCGATGTGCTGTGGCCGTCGGAACGCGGAATTTCGTGGTATCTGCCGGAACTTAGCAACGAACTGCTACCGCGTCTGAAGTACACGGAACCGTTCCTTCCCGTGCTTACCGACGTGCGTTATGACGCCGTGCGCCGCGAGGCTACGGCCATGCTTTCCACCGATTGCGAACGCCCCAAAATACCGGTAAGGCTCAACGAAGCTTTGATAACCGGCCATAGACACGTTACCGTATCATGGCAGCCGTGCGAGGCCGACACGGTGTTTGTCAGCATCTGGACTGAGCAAAATTCGGGAAAACCGCGTTATGTGGACGGCTGTTGCAACGAAGTGTACACGGCGGCGGCCGACACGCTGCGCGTCTTTGAAGTGCCGGAAGATTTATGGGAATCGGAGCATTACGTCTCGGTGACGCCGGTGCGCCGGTTGCCGGCCGAAGGCGACACGCTGCGCTTCATCCCCAAGGAGCTGAATTATGCCGCCTCCGTAGAAGACATCACCCTCCCCGCCGGCGCAGAGCCGCAATACTACACCATAACCGGCCTTCCGCTGCCCGGCCACCCTACGGAACCGGGCCTCTATCTGCGCCGCACCGGGCGCCGGACCGAAAAAATCTTTATACGCTAATCATCTTACCTTAAAGAATCTAAAGACCTTAACGATTTTGCAGCCTTTTTGGGAGCGGGCGGAAGTACTTTATGTGCTTGATGATGTGGCAGATACATAGGATTATCATCAGGAAGCCGAGCTTGCCGTGCACGCCGCCGACGGGAGAGTGCGTGAAGTTGCCGAGCCAATGAACCGCGGCGATAGCGGCGGTAATGAGCGTGAGCACCGAAACCAACCACAGGATACGCGTCACCGGGCTTCTCAGCTTGTGAAAGCGTGAAAACCAGTTGCTTGAGCCGAAATGAAGATAGACGTGCCATGCGCCGAGCGCCATAAAAACCGCTCCGAGGGCTATGTGTACCCACACCCACGACACATAACCACTACCGGTAACCTCCAGCTGAATGCCGGAAGCCAGGATGGCCGCCGTAAACATCAACAGCATCCAGTCGCAAACCTTAAGTTTAAGAATCTTTCTCATGCCGCAAAATTACAAAATTTCATCATTCCGGTAACTTGCAGGAAGAAATCATTGGACCACAGCTCCAGTTCCCTCGGATTGCGTACGAATGAGAGTACATCGTTTTTCACCTGGTTCATGTCGGCTGAGGCAAGCCTATCCCTGAGCTTGGCCATGAATGATTCCCGGTCTATTTCTTCGCCATTGAACTCGCGCACACGTTCAGCGAAAATAGTAAAAAATTAGGAAGTAAATCCTAATTTTTTACTATTTTTAGGTTTTGGATGGTTATTTTGAGGGCGACGTGAGAGTTGGTGTGGTGTTTGCGATGCGATTGGTGGCGAGTTATGGGTGTTGATTTGGAAAAGTGAAAAAATATTTGTAATTTTGTGAATTGTAACTTTTTAAGTCTAATGCCATGGAGGAGAAGAAGGTGCGGCAGCGCGCCAAAAGCAAGAAACTGAGAGTCACTTTCCCGGACGGAAGGATAATCTGTTATCCGCGTGCGGTGGACACTTTCGTAGCCGTGCTTCGCGAAATAGGATCTGAACGGTTCCCCGAAATAACGCTCGAAATGAGCCATCTCCCGTTGCTCTCGCGCGCAATTTATCCGGAGTTCAAAGACTGGATGAAGCCGGTATGCGATGGCTGGTACGTCAACAACCAGTCTTCCAACGACCAGAAATACATGCAGTTGCGCTCCATCGGCAAGTCGCTCGGGCTCGGCCTTACAGTGGAGTTGGGCGAGGATTTTGAGCCACAACAGCATCCCGGGAAAGAGAGGACGCACAAGAGTAAATCGAAACTTTCGGTGCGCCTCGGCGACGCCGACGAATGGCTCTGCGGTGCCAACGTGCAAGATACTTTCATCATGGTAATCAGGGAGATAGGCATCGACGAAGTGATGAAGCGCCACATCGGGCTCGGTGGCCGCGACCTCATAACGCATTACCGGCAGTCTGCCGCTCAAGTAGAGATAGCAGACTCCCGCTGGATGAACGTCCCGACCTCTACGCGCGACAAGCTCAAACTACTGAAAGTGATAGCCGCGCACCTGCGTCTCAAAATGGAAATGACCCTTGAATAAAGCTTCCCTCTCCTCCCCTCGCTAAAAAACATACTTGACCACAATACCGTTATCACTGATAGAACTCTCGTTGCACGGCAACAGCACAGCAGCAATTTTCATAACAAATGGCAAAAAAATTCGGCACTACTTGGTGGGGCGAGCAGTGGCTCAACTCACTGTCACACATAGACTACAGCAACCGGCTTCCCCGCGGCGCACGCTACGCGCGCAACGGGTCGGTACAAAGCATTGAGATAGACAATGGCACGATAGAGGCACGCGTTGCCGGCTCGCAACGCATACCTTACAAAGTGACTATCGAGGTGCAACAGTTCGACAACAAGAAGGTGAAAGCTTTCGTGGACCGTCTTGTGGAACATCCCTTGCTGCTGGCGTCGCTGATGCAGCGCCGGCTTGACCCCGGTGTGCTGAAAATAGCCGACGACTCCGGGCTGAAGGTATTCCCCTCTTCATGGAAAGATTTGAAGATGAATTGCAGCTGCCCCGACTGGGCCGTGCCGTGCAAACACATCGCCGCCGTGATTTATAAGGTGAGCGAGGAGATTGACAACAATCCGTTCCTCGTTTTCAGCCTCCACGGACTGGACCTTTTAGGCGAATTGAAGAAGCGCGGACTGCTCTCCGACAAGGCAGCCGGCAACCTTGACCCGATGCCGGTGGAGCAACTGTTGCAGTTCACGAAAGATAAACCCGCCGAGGCAGAATGGAAAACGCCAGACACCGACTTTTCCACGCTCCCCGACACGGGAGGCGACCTCCTGGAACTCTTGCCCGACAATCCCTCCTTCTCGCTTGACGGCGATTTCAAAAAGATTTACACGAAATGTATGGGGGCATTGCCACGCGCCATGTCACAGATGCTCTCCGATTCGTTTGGCGCCGATGAAGGTCTCGAGGTTTTCGAGCCGGGCTGCGAGGTTGCGTTCTCGCTCGACGCAGAGTGCGACACGGAGGCGGTGCTACATGATGTGGCGGGGAAAACGACGCGGTTGCCGTTCGCGGAGTTCGCCGCGCGTTTGGGAATGCTCTCGCCGGCGGCCTGCGTCACGGCGCAACCGTGGGTTCCCGCCATGCACAAACTGTGGCTGCTGGCTGCAAACCTGGTGCGCCGCAAACTCATAGTGCCGCGCATCGTGAAGCTGAAGAAGGGTTACCGCATAATCTGGGAACCGGCCATGCTGCATCCCGATGTGCGCGGCACGGTGGAGAAAACCGTGGCCTGCATACCCGATGTAGTGGAGGCAAAACAGAAGGGAGTGCTCCGCGACAGCGGTTACTGGCTGCTGTGCGCTATGCTCGGTGAGTTGGTGGCTTCGGCCATGAAGCTGCACGGCATCGGCGACCTGCTGTTCGATTTCTTCTTCCTTAACCGCACGGAACTCTTCTCCGGCCTCGGGCAGCAGGGAGTGCCCGGCGGCATAAAGGTCTGGACCGACCGCTTTTTCATGCTTGCCGGCACCGGCGAGCTTACACTGTGTGTGGAGGAATGCGACACCGGATTCGAAGTGACGCTGCTTGTGGCCGCCGGCGAAGCGAAAGGTGAACTCACCCGGCGGATGCCACTCGCCCGGTTCATGGCCGACCCTTCGGTGGCCGACCGGCGTCTCGAAGTGATGACGCACCTTTCGGCCCTCACCGACTATATGCCGGAACTGCGGGAATATATCCTCTCAGGAGGGGAAAGACCAATGAGGTTCACCACGCAGACTTTCGTACCGTTCCTCTTCAAGACGCTGCCGCTGATGCGGCTCCTCGGCGTGGATGTGGCGTTGCCGAAATCGCTCCATGAGCTTGTTTCACCGAAACTGGCGGTGAAAATCGGTACCAAAACCGATGCCGGGAAGAGTTTCATACGTCTCGACGAACTGCTTGAATTCGACTGGCGCATATCGTTGGGCGACGAGTTTGTGAGCATCAACGAGTTCAACGCTATGATGGAGCACGCCGGCGAACTGATTAAATTCAAAGGACGGTATGTCTACGCCACACCCGAAGAGCTCGAAAAGCTGCATAAGGCGCTTGCCAAAGGCTCCGGTCTCACTCCGGTGGAGATGCTGGCGGCGGCGCTTTCGGAAAGCTACCGCGACGCGCCGGTGGAAGTTACAGCGGAGTGCCGCCGCTTACTCGACGAGATGCGGCGGCAGACGGCGCTCCCCGTCCCCGAAGGGCTGCAGGCCTCCATGCGCCCTTACCAGAAGCGCGGATACGAATGGATGATGCACAACCTCAAGCTGGGCTTCGGCGCAGTGATAGCCGACGATATGGGTCTCGGAAAGACACTCCAGGTAATCGCCGTGCTGCTCGCGCTCAAGGAAAGCGGCCGCCTGGAGAACGGCAAGGCGCTTATAGTGGTGCCCGCCGGACTGCTTGGCAACTGGCAAAAGGAATGCCTGAGGTTCGCGCCCGCACTCGCAACGACCGTTTACCACGGCCCGGCACGCGAAATCGGCAGTTTCGACGCCGACGTCATGCTAACCTCCTACGCCGTGATGCGCACCGACCGCGATAAGTTGAAAAAACTGAAATGGGAAGTGCTCGTCGTGGACGAGGCGCAGAACATCAAGAACACCGCCGCGGCGCAGACCAAGGCCGTGAACTCGCTCCCGGCACGCTGGCGAATAGCCATGAGCGGCACGCCGGTGGAAAACCGCCTGTCCGAGTTCTGGAGCATCATGAACTTCGCCAACAAGGGAATGCTGGGAACCCTCAAAGAGTTCAATACCACTTACGGCCGCCCCATACAGACCGAGGGAGACCGCGCCGCCGCCGAGCGTCTGAAAGCCACCACAGCACCCTTCATGCTGCGCCGCCTCAAATCTGACAAAAGCATCATCGCCGACCTCCCCGACAAGGTGGAACGCGACGAATACGCCACGCTGACGCCGCAACAGACCGCACTCTACCAAAAGACCCTCGACGAAGCCATGCGGCAGATAGAGGGGATGCAAGGAGAGGACCATGCCTCGCTCTTCCGCCGCGAGGGGCTCGTGCTACAGATGATACTGGCCCTGAAGCAGATATGCAACCACCCGGCGCAGTTCCTGAAAACACGCCAGGCCGACGCCGAACTCTCAGGAAAGGCAATGCTCCTGCTCGACCTGGTACGCGGAATAGTAGACAGTGGCGAGAAAGTGCTCATTTTCACGCAGTTCAAGGAAATGGGACAACTCATAGAGAAACTACTGGCCAAGGCCGACATCCCCTCTATGTTCTACCACGGCGGCACGTCGCTGAAGAAACGGGAAGAGATGGTGGAGCGGTTCCAAAACGTGCGCTCCTACCAAGTGTTCATCCTTTCGCTCAAAGCCGCCGGCACAGGACTAAACCTCACCGCCGCAACAAACGTGATACACTACGACCTTTGGTGGAACCCGGCCGTCGAGGCGCAAGCCACCGACCGCGCATACCGCATAGGGCAGCACCGCAACGTGCAGGTGTACCGCTTCATAACGCGCGACACATTCGAGGAACGCATCAACGACATGATACAGCAAAAGAAAGAACTTGCCGACCTCACGGTAGGCACCGGCGAAAAATGGCTGGCGCGCATGTCCGACACAGAACTCCGCAACCTCTTCACCCTCACCACCCCCAATAAGTGATAGAAGGAGCAGAGGGATGCTGAAGCTGATGCCGCGAATATGGAGCACAGGCCTCCCGGTCTGCGTAAAGTGCTGAATATGGAGAAGGACCCTCCCTCCATATAATTCTATTTCAGAACCGGTAGCGGAAGCCGACGAGGGTGCGCAGCGTCTTGGCGTTGCGGTCGCCGGAAGTCTCGATGGAGAGCATCGGTTGCACGGAAAGCCTGTTGACATGGAAGTCGAAACCGGCGTGTACACGCTTTTCGCTCATGCGGTATTCCGGAATGGTGGTATATCCGGCCAGCACGTCGATATTTTTCGTGATTTTCACCCCGGCACCAGCGTAGAAGCAGGTCTTGTAGCCGTAGCCGGAATCATAGTGCGGATTGATTTTGCCGTCTATCATTACACGGTCGAAGAGCGTGTATCTTGCCGAGGCAAGCAGGCCGTAGCTGTGGTAATCGCCGTTGTAGCAAGCACCGAAGTAGGCCTGCGCGTCGTAGTCGAGCGATTTCCAGCCTCCCTTGTAACCGGCGTAGGCACGCAGATACTGTAACCCTATTTTTTCGGGGAAGACGCTTTCTTCAAGTTTCACGGTCCAATGGCGGCGGAAAGTGAAATCTCCGTAAATGAAACGGGAATCGCGAACGCCTACGCCGAACTGGCAGAAAGCAGCAAGGGCGCAGGATAAGAATACGAGGGTAAGAAGAAGTCTATTTTTCATTGTCTGTTTCAGGTTGTTATTATGCAGAAGGTATTGGCTCAGAGCGCTTTGATTAGGGCGGCGGAGAGTATTTCGTAGCCGGCCGGGGAGAGATGCAGCCCGTCTTTGTAAAGGCCGGGATTCGGACTGCCGTGCTGCAGAAAGTTACTATATACATTAATATAAGTTATCTGCGTATACTCCTTCGACTTTTGCTTTATTATTTCATTGAAAGTAGATATGTAACTGTTTACATCCGGCAAGTCATTCACCAAATCTCTGGGAAGCACCGAGAAGAGATATACTTTCTTGGCACCGAGGCCTATTACCGCCTCCATATAGCGGCGCGAGTAAGTGTCGACATACTGCGGCGCCATTTGCCGGCAGTCGTTGGTGCCTATCTCTATCACCACAATACGCCCTGCGAAACTGCCGGCATATTGTTCCAGGTAATCTATGGTGGCGCCGTTTTTTCCGTAATTTTGGACTATTCTTGACGGGAAATAGGCCGGTAGGTCCCACCCTGCTACGAGCGAATCGCCTATAAAATCAAGGGTGGCGTCAGCATCTTTGTCTTCGCATGACGGGGCTATGAGGGCTATGAGGGCTATAAAAAAGGATTTCAGTAATCTTGTCATCTTAAAATTAATCGTGGTTTTATAGGGCCAATGCAAATCTTGATACCCACTTTAGATTGAATTCATGTTGCAAGCCGCTTTTAAAAAAGGAAGAATCCGGCAATCCGGGGGGGATTGCCGAACTCATCGCTGTTTTTTATCCGGATGTTATTTTATCCGGATTTTGCGGGTTGTAGCGCCGGCTTTTACTATGTAGATGGCCGGTGCAAGTGTCTGCGTCATTTCTGCTTCGGCAGTTGCTACGAGGCGGCCGTCGGTGGTGTAGAGCTCGATGGTGGCGTTCGGGGCGGTCACCTTCAAGGTGCGGCCCGTCACGGTCATCATTACGCCGTCGCCGGTTACGTCGGCAATGCCGCTCCCCTTTTCATCCACGCGTAGGTAGTCCACTATTGCCGAAGTGGAGTAGGCACCTTTGTGTGAATGGAAGCAGAGGCGTACGGGACCGTCGTTCTTATAGGGCGTAAGGTCGCACGTCACAGGTATCCATCCGGCCTGGTCGTAGTTGTCGAAGCGAATCTCGCGCAGGGGCACCACGGAGCCATCGGCCTTAACAAGCTCGAAGCTGAGCGTAGTTTCGTAGTCGGGCACCACGTATGCAAAGAATGAGGCGGTTGGTTCCTGCGCCCCGGTGATGTCTATGCGTCCGGAGGTAAGGTAATCGTCACGTTCGTCTGAGTTGTAGATGCCGTAGTAGGAGTATGCCAGTCCGGCACCTTCGTAGGGCACTACCTGGCCTTCGAGCGTGAGGTAAGCCATTTCGGCGAAAGCCCAGGTGCTGTTGGTTTCGGAGGAGGTCATGGTCCACGAACCGTGATCTGCCACTATATAGCCGCCGGACATAGAGTTGAATCCTTCGGTGTAGGGGAGTGTCGAGGGATTGCCTACGAGGACGAGGTTCGACGACGAGGAATAGCCTTCGAGGGTTCCGTTGACGGCTTTGATGAAGTAGCGTACATTCATCTCGTCGGTAAAGGTATAGGTATCCACATATTCGCACACATCCAGGCCGGAGGCTATCTCAGTGGCGTCATAGTCGCTGTAACCGGTGCCGCGGTACACTTTATAAGAGAGGTGTGCGCGGTCTATGTATCCGTTATTGTATCCCTGCGTGGGGGCAGTCCATGTCACGCGTACGCCTGTGTCGGAAAGTTCGGCTTTAACGTCTGTGGGTGGCATGGGCATGTCATTGCCCACGTAGAGGTCCACGGTCACACCGTATGAGTCTCCACCTCGGCCGGTACATACGGCTTTATACTGGTACATTTCACCCTCTTTAGGGTTGGTGTCGGTACATTCCAGTAGCATTCCTGGTTCCACGTCGCTCCAGCCACGCACCTCTTTCCAGGCGAGGTCGGCGGCATCGTAGCGAGTGAGTTTCACGCTTATATTCTCGGTAAGGGGTTTACCGTCCACATCCGTTTCCGGGGTTTGCATCGAAATCAGTACGGGGGCATGGCCCATGGGGGCGGTGGCCGTAAATTCGGTGACGTCGGCGGGGCGCTCCCCCACGGTTATTTCTCCGTCGGAATAGTTACCGTACTCTCCGCGCCCGTCTACGTAGACAATGGCACGGTAATAGTAGCGGCCACCCTTGCGCAGGTCGGTATCTGAATATGTGATTCGGCTTCCGGGTGCGGGCGAGACAAAGGATTTGATTAGGGTGAAGTCGGCATCGCTTATGCTGCGGTGCAGTTCTATACGCGAAATGTGATCCAGAGGCTGGTCGTTGATTTCGCCCAGAGTGTGGTGTGACAGGGTGGGCGCCGTGAAAGATATTTCTATGGCGGTGCCGTCGTCGTTCATCCGCGAAGTGAAATCGCTTACCGGTGCGGGATAAACGGCAGGACCGCTTTCTCCTGTTTCTATTTGCAGGTCGTCGAACACCACGGTTTCACCTTTGGACCCGTTTGTGGCCACTATGCGCACACGAGCTGTGGAGGCGCCGGCCGGAACTTCGATGTTGCGGGTCACGTCTTTCCATCCGGCATCCGCCCCTTTGATGGCCGAGCGGCTTACCTGCATGTAGGAAGCATCATCGAAGGAGATGTCCACACCTACCTCCGATGTGTTATCGCTCGTTGTCTGGTAATAGGTGTAGGAGATTTTCAGAGCGCTCTTGCCCGCTACGTTTATTTTTCCGGATACGAGGGCGTTTTCGGTTTCCTCTCCGGTGGAGTAATAGCGTATGTTGGCGAAACCACCCTCGTTGCTGCGTGGTTTCAGCTCTTGGTTGCCGAAGTATACGTAATTGCTGAAACTCCAGCGCGTGGGATAAGAGGAAGTAGATGTAGTGGTCTCGCCCCAAAGATTGTCCGGCGACCAGTTATAGCCGCTGCCGGTATCGAAGAGTTCCAAGAAAGGGAGTTCAAGGGGCGGCCCCACCACCATCAGGGGCGTCAGGGCAGTGCTGCCGTTGCCTACGCTGTTGACAGCGGTCACGCGGAAGCTGAGTTGCTCCTGCCCTTTGGAGGAGGGCTTGTAGCGGAAGCTCGTGGTTTCGAGGTCCGGGACGAGTACTGTCTCTTCGGCAAAATCGGATGCAGAGGCAGCCTTGGCTACCCTGTACTTAAGCTGTGCAGGGTCACAATACCCTCCGCGGCCGCCCGCGGAGGGTGCGGTCCAGCTCACGAGTATATCGCCGTTCTCCTGTTCCTCGGCTTTCAGATTTTCCACTTTACCGGGATAGTCGTTGCCTATATAGAATGAAGCCGAGTGTTTGGTGCTTTCGCCGTCGGCGGCAGTCACCGTGAAGAACCATGAGTATGACCCTTGGGAAAGGGGACCGTCGTAGACCACGCTCTGCGTGGAGCCGGGAGCCGGGTTTTCCACTACGCCTATTTCAGTGACGGTGGTTTCGTATGAAATCCAGTCATACTCCTCCATGGTGACGCGCACACGGTCTACGGTAGCGAGAGGAGTGACACCGTCGGAGTAAACGGAGGGCACACGGAATGTTGCGGTTACCGGGGTATCTCCGGCATTGGTGGTTATTTTCACGTCGCTCACCTCGGCCGGCAGCGAGCCAGCCGTGCAGTTGTTCTCCTTCAGGGCATAGTTGCTGTTTGTGCCTACGAATGTCTGGACCGAATAGTTATATGTCCCCCCTACAGTCACGTCGTGGTCCTCGTAAGTGACGGTACTGCCCGGTGCCGGATTGGAGAACGTGTGTATTTCTGACTCTGAAAAGTCTCCCCCGCGCTTGAGCACTACCTTGGTGACACTTTCAAGCTGCACCGGTATCTGGTCGAACTCATCGTTATAATAATAACCTGTATCGGGCACACGGTAGCTTATTATAAAGCATTTCTTGGTAACGCTCCAAGTTACGGAGAAGTCGGAAGATGACGCTCCGTCGGGATAAACATCCACACCGGGAGGGATGACGGAAAAATGGCTTGGCGGGGAGGCTGCAATGGCAAGTGCCGGCGACAGGGACACAAAAGACACACCCGCAAATGCCATTAAAGTAAGCAAATAGAGTTTTTTCATGTATTATATATTTAATTTAATTTAATTTTACTAAAAAAATGCCACAGCGCGATGCCTCCACTAACCGATACATTGAGCGAGTGTTTGGTGCCGCACTGCGGTATTTCGAGAGCCGCGTCCGCGAGGTCTACGATGCGCTGGTCCACGCCCTGCACCTCGTTGCCGACTACGAGCACATAACGCTCGCCCGTAGCGGGGAAGAACTCTTGCAGCGGCACGGAATTGTGGGTCTGCTCCAGGGCGGCAATGCGCCATCCTTCCTCCTTGAAATGACGGAGTTCGGCGAAGAGGTCATCTACGTGCCGCCAGTTCACCGATCGGTCGGCGCCAAGCGCCGTCTTCGCGATTTCCGGATGCGGCGGACAGCCGGTGATGCCGCCCAGCAGTACTTCTCGTATAAGGAAAGCGTCGCAGGTGCGCAGCAGCGAGCCGACGTTCATCATCGACCGCACATTGTCGCACGCCAGCACCACCGGCAGTTTCTCCAGCGCGCGGTAGTCCTCACAGGTGATGCGGGTCAGTTCGAGTATGTTCTTCTTTTTACGCTCCATAAAATCAGGTGCCCGGTGTCAGCTCAGTTCAAGCATACGGCGGATGGGGCGTAGCGCTTTCTCGGCAAGGGCCGGGTCCACGTTAATTTCCGGTTGGCCATCGCGCAGAGCGTCACGCAGCTTCTCGAGAGTATTGAGCTTCATGTAGTCGCACTCGTTGCACTGGCACTCGGCGTCCTCGGCCGGCGCGGGGAGGAATGTCTTCTCCGGGCAACGGCGTTGCATCTCGAAGAGGATGCCGCTCTCCGTCACCACGATGAACTCACGGGCGTCGTCGTTGGCGGCATACTCGAGCAGCGCGGCGGTGGAGCCCACCTTGTCGGCGATGATCTGCAGGTGACGTTTGCTCTCGGGGTGAACCAGCACCTTGGCGCCGGGATGCTCTTTCTTCATCTCCAGAATTTTCTGGATGGAGAAGCGGTCGTGCACATGGCAGGCGCCGGGCCAGAGCAGCATCTGCCGACCCGTCTCGGCGTTGATGTACTCGCCGAGGTTGTGGTCCGGGCCGAAAATAATCTTCTCGTCGGCCGGCAGCGAGTCTATAATCTTGCGGGCATTGCCTGAGGTCACTACTATGTCAGTGACGGCCTTCACTGCGGCGGTGGTGTTGACATAGCTTATTACGGTGTGGTCCGGGTGTTCCCTGATGAATTTTTCAAACTCAGCCGCGTCGCAGCTGTCGGCCAGCGAGCATCCGGCATTGGGGTCTGGCACCAGCACCTTCTTGTTGGGACAGAGTATCTTTGCGGTTTCTCCCATGAAATGGACGCCGCAGAGCACAATGACGTCGGCGTCCGTGTCGGCCGCGATGCGGGCCAGCGCCAGCGAGTCGCCGATGTAGTCGGCCACTTCCTGTATTTCCGGTCGTGTGTAATAATGGGCCATGACGACCGCATTTTTCTCTTTTTTCAACTGTTCAATTTCAGCGCGAAGCAATTTCGCACGCTCGTTTCCCGCTTCCATCTTTTATGTTTTTATATAATATTTAAGGTAAAAATAAAATTAAAAAAATATAAATAAGAGTAACAATGGCCGTTAATAACTGCAATAAGTTTTTACCTAAAAATTTGCATTTCTGAGTTATTTGAAGCCCAAGGCCTCTTATTGACACACTATCTACGGGCACCGGGTTTGAGAATCAAAAAGATGCGCACTTTTTCGACACCCTGTAGATAATTGCAAAGTTAATAAAATGTTGTTGAATAAGCCGTAAAAAACTACCGAAAAATCGTCAATAAACCCCATTTTCCCTGTCGAAAGCGGAGTAAACAACTTCCCCGGCCAAGATTTGTATTTAAAAATTACAATGCGGCTTAGAAAAAAGCGGCGAATAAACAATACCCCTATCCCACAGGTTATCAGAGACTTTTGAACCGGTTTATCTACCGAAAATAGCCGGTTGCCTACAGGTTATTGACAAGTTATCTACAGTCCCCGGCGCCTGTCCGCATTTTAAAACAGCTGTCATAGCAACACCCTCCTGACGCAGTTCCCTCAACCGTGGTCAATATAAGGTGAAATTTACAACGCAACCCAACAGGATTACAGCCGATGCCGTCTCGCTGCTTCAGATTCTTGATTCCTTGAAAATGATAAAGCAGATACCGGATACCACCGTAGACAAACTGACATACGGCTCACATATACTTGACTCCCATACATCTGAACCGCCTAACGAGACGATAGCCCGTGTCATGTATTACAGTGGCGTAATAGAGCATTGGGGAAGAGGTTTGTCCATGATTTTCGAGGAGTGCAAACGCGCCGGTCTTCAACAGCCTATGATTACCGATGAGAGAGGAGTAGTCAAGGTTACGTTTATACGTCCGGATTTATCGGGTCACAATAATGGCACGATAAATGATACGATAAATGATAATGAACGATTGATATATAATCGTATTGTTTTATCACCAGGTATCAGTGCCGTTGCGTTGGCTAATGAATATAGCAAGAGTATCATAACTGTGAAAAGAGCCTTGAAAAACTTTGGTAGATCTAAATGTTATAGAATATCGCGGCTCTAAAAAGACAGGTGGATACTTCAGTCTGTGAATACACTTGCTATGGCGCAATATAGATTTATAAGGAAATTACCGAAGCGAACAGGAAGCTTAAGGAACAGCATCCGGCAACAAGCACCTACGGAGGCTTCCAGAGCCATACTCCTTAAGTTGTGCATATTTGGGGTCTGCTATTATATATTGGTATAGGAGGGTGGGGTTTATAAAAAAAAGAATCGGCCTATTCTCGCGAATGGACCGACTTTTGTCGTATGAATATTTAAGCCGCGCTCGTCGGTCTGACGCCGCAGCGTGTCCAGATTGCTGGCCGACAGAATGACCTGCCGCAGCCCCGCGGCCTTAAACGCCTCCAGCGCGTCAATGGCGCCGTCTGCCAGCGGGCAGGCCGCACTGGCGGGGACGTAGTCCTCCATGTATTTTTCGGCCAGCTCTGCAAAGCTGTGCTTTGTAAAGTCAAACCCCGCGCGGACGTAATATTCCTCGATGGGAAAGCCAAAAATAGCCCGGTACCGCTCGTGGTCATACCGCTGCGGGTAGCCGAATCCTGCCAGCAGACGGTTGAGCGCGTCCACGCAGAGATCGACATCATCGAGCAGGGTACCGTTCCAATCCCACAAAATCAGTTCCGGGCACATAGATGTTACCTCTCACGGCAGCACCGCACAATTCCCGCCCCACGGGCTTAAGCACCGCTCCGGCGGCTGCGGCACGTCACCTGCGTCGCAAAAATGCTCGGTAATACACAAAGTATTGCCTGCGCTTTTTGCTTAGCATCTGACGTGCCTCGCTCGCCGTATCGGCACTTAGAATTGTGCGGTGTTGCCTTATTCTTCTGTAAAAATTTTGTTCAGACTCGCGTTGCTTTCGATCAGCTTGACGAGCGCCACACCCAGAATCGTGCAGCTGATGACTTCGCCGATGCCGACCGTGACCGCATTAAACGCAGCCATGGCGGCCGTGGGGGCACTATCCGAGAAGAAGAAGGTGATCTCGAACGCGCCCACGATGATCATATTAAAGATAACAGGCGGCAGGGACGCCGGAATGGCAAAACCCTTGATGCGGATGTCACGCAGCTTGTAGGTCACAAGGCAGGCCAGCAGGGTCGCCAGCGTGCCGAACACCACGTCAACGACGGTGGAGCCGAGCAGATTTGCCAAAAAGCAGCCCAGCGTGACGCCGACGATATACTCGGCGCCGAACACCGGCAACAGGCAGAGGGCCTCGGCCACGCGGACCTGCACCGCGCCGTAGCTGAACGGGGCCAGCACAAGGCAGACGACCACATAGACAGCCGCAATGACAGCGCAGCGCACAAGGCGACGGACGGACAGATTTTTCATATTCATACAATACTCCGGCGGATAGATTTTGACCACACGCAAGACCGCCAGCCTTGCGGGGTTTGCGCTGCCGACCAGCAGCCGACAGCGGAGCCTAAAATCCTAAGTTGCTCAACAAACCTAAATTATAACAAAACCCGCAGGCCGTTGCAAGACCTTCGGGGAAAATTTGTGGTAGATTCTGCGCATATTGTGCTGATATGGTATAATGCATCGGAGTACATTGTCGATTATCTGAAAATCATAATTCCCTAATAGCTCTTGGTATGGTATAATCTTTGCAAGCGCGTTGTCACCCTGCATGATGGTCATAGTTCCCTAATAGCTCTTGGTATGGTATAATAGGCTATGCAAAAAGCGCATCGGATTGCGGTCCGATGCGCTTTTTGTTTTAGAAAAAACTCAACTGTTCACATACAAAAGGGGCTTCTTCCGGCTGATAATTTCCCAGAAGAATCTGAATAGACTGGTACTGCTTTTCTGTAACGACAAGCAGGCGAATGGAGCCGTTTGGCGGCAGGGATGCCCTCAAACGGCTTTCGTGTTTCTTCACGGCGTCGTTGCCGTTGCACACCCTCGCGTACACAGAGAATTGCAGCATGTGGTATCCGTCCTTCAGCAAAAAATTCCGGAACGCCGTCGCATGCCGCCTTTCAGTCTTTGTCTGCACAGGCAGGTCAAAAAAGACAATCATCCGCATAAATTTACTCATAGCTATGCTGCTTGTATTCAAGCAATTTGGGTAACAGCAGGGCTTGAAACAAAATAACTGATAAAGAAACGCAAGCG
>OHBJ01000596.1_pt1 | contig 23885 bp, 24 predicted proteins | sample 1577241 | NCBI WGS metagenome assembly OHBJ01 (sample SAMEA3541594, study PRJEB24748) | human gut metagenome | biome: human gut; feature: human-associated habitat; material: faeces | place: China | collected 2012 | reverse complement strand
CGCATCCTTGGTAAGGATGAGGTCGGCGGTTCGAATCCGCCCAGCAGCTCCAAAAGAAAAGCCTGTAACCGTTGCGGTTACAGGCTTTTAGCGTTTTGAAAAGATAGCAGAATTGAAGCAAAAAGAACGCAAAAATTGATTGCTGGTTACAAAGGTGGTTACAAAAGATGGGGTCAAAAAGGGCAAAAGTATATGCAAAAGATAAGACGTTGGCTGTATCCGTTGCCAACGTCTTATCTTCTTGATCTTACCCCAACTCTGTAAAAACTGCCTCGGGGAAGGTGCTTTTCAGCCAGGAAAGAACGTCTGTTGTGGCGATCTTTTTACTCATTGTGACGATATCTTCCTCCGAAAAGCTCAGAGTGCCATTGCCGTCCTTACCACAGTTCTGGAAGAACACCGCCATGGGGTATTCACCGTCCGCACCGAAGTCACAGGACGCCAACGCCACGACACCGCCGTAGCTATTCAGACCATTCCATGAATCCCACACGCGCCCGTCATAGCCGTAGATACCCGTGCAGGTGGCGGCGGTTAGTTTTATATACGAATACCAATCCTCAGCTTCTGCCTTGGCTTTGGCCAGTGCCAACTCCTCCAGCCGGGTCTTATCGGCGGCAGACAACTTATCTGCCGTGGCGAAGGGCTCGCCCAGGCCGGAGACAGTATAGGTCTTTTCGGTGGTCTCGGCGTAATACCCCATCTCGGCCAGCAGGCTATCACGGACCGCAGCGGTCAGCACCACCTCGTTGCCGTTGGACAGGTTGGTGGTCGCAGAAAGGGTGTACTCCGTGTTCTGGTAGACCAGTTCTGTGGAGATGACCTCCACCGTGGCCATGCCGCTGCCGGACATCCCTGCAAATTTCACAATGATAGCATCCTCTGCGAAGAGATCGATGGCCTGTCCATCGGCCAAACCTTCCACTTTGAACGTGGTCTTACCGTTTTTGAGCTTACAGCCGATGTCCAAGTCTTTGGGCGCATCGTAGACGGCGGTGACCGTCACCTCGTCGCCGTTGGAGAGATTCTCACAAGGCTCAGCAGTAACCGTGATGTGAGAGAAAGCCTCATCCAAAACGGCTATCTGCTGCAAAAAGGAACCACTTCCGTCAGGCTGCTGGCTGCTGATAGCCGCGAATAGGGCATCAGAGTCCAGAGTACAGACAGCCGTACCGTGGCCGTTGAGCCCCTCCACTTCGCCGACCACAATGTAGTCTGTCAGGTCGATAGTGGCTTTGTAAAATCATCTTTCTCGTCAGATTCCCACGACACCGAGTAGAGAATATGGTAAAATCAGAAAAAAGACTTTTGGAGGTGCGGCCTTGAAAACGGATCATCTGGCTCTGCTGCGCGCAGGTGCACCGCTGACCACCCGTCAGCAGCTGTCCCTGACGCTGCAGCTCAGTTGGCCGGCTATTATGGCACAGCTCGCCACCATTATCATGCAGTACATCGACGCAGCTACCGCTGGCGTGGCTGGCCGCGCCCCGCTGGGGGCTGTCCGGCGTATGGGCAGCCATGTGCCTGGAGCTGTGCGTCCGGGGCATACTCTATCTGATACGGCTGGTCGGCAAGCGCTGGCTGTTGCCGGAGGAACAGGAGGAGCAGGCATAGACGCGCCGGCGAAGCTGCTCTCACAAGGTCGATCCACTCAATGAAGCCGCCTCCGCAGAATTTCTGCAGAGGCGGCTTTTTGCTTCTCAGCACATTTCCTCGATGTGGGGCAGAGCATTTCTTAGCTTGAGGCGATTGCTCGCCGCAAGCTATTTTACAATCCGGTGGGATCATAGACACCAAAGCCCTCGCCCAGGATCTCGTGTGTATCACATACAATGATAAATGCGTTTGGATCAATTTGCTGCACCAGCTTTTTTACCGGGATAATGTAATTTCGGCTGAATGCGCACATGACCACCTCGGTGGATTTACGATGATATGCGCCGACACCTTCCAGCAATGTCACGCCAAGATCCAGCTCCAGCAGCCGACGGGTGATCTCCTCGTGGTGTTGACTTATGATATAGGCCAGCTTGGCCGACTTGCCGCCATAAACGACCTTGTCCATCATCGCGGTGCAGATATATAGCGCGGCGATGCTGTAAAGCGCTTGTGTCAGCTGACGGAATGTAAGGGAATAGGTGACGATCACCACAAGGTCGATGATCAGGCACAATTTCCCGATGGGGAGCTGCTGCACCTTTATCTTCAACAGCCGCGCAGCAAGCTCCGTGCCGCCCGTGGTAGCGCCCTGACGGAGCATGAGGCCGAATGCCGCGCCGCACAGCATACCGCCGTAGACAACAGCCAGCACCGGATCCAAAGGCTGAAATTGATACAGGGAGTTTATTCCATCGATCATCAGTGAGCTGACAGTCATTGCATATAGTGAACTGATCAACACCTGTTTGCCGAGGAGCTTCAGTCCCAGGACAAAAAAGGGGATGTTCATGACAAGTGTCAGCGTACCAACGGGCAGAGCGGGGAAGAAAACATTGAGTACCTGAGCTACTCCGGTCACCCCGCCAATAGAGAGATGCACCGGCAGACAGCACCAGCAGAAGCCTAAAGCATACAGGGCGCAGCCTATTGTAATGAGTGCGTATTGCTTGAGTGTATCTGTTATTTTCACAGTGTTCACTCCTCTGTTAATTTTATATAAATGATTATAATATTATAAAATAAAGCGGTCAAGTGTTTTGAAAAAATTCGCAAAGGGTCTTTTCAAAGATCCGATCTTGTGCTATGCTTATTTTATAATATAGTTGCAATATTTTATAAATCAGGAGGCAAATATGAATAAGACCCTGTTACGCAGTTATGCACGTCTTATCGCGGAAGTAGGCGGCAATGTTCAAAAGGGACAGGAGGTATTCATTACAGCGCAGCTGGATCAACCGGAGTTTGTCAAGATGCTGGTAGAGGAATGCTACAAGTGCGGCGCAGGACGGGTGGTCGTGGAATGGAATTACCAGCCGCTTCTGAAGGTGGACTACCGCTACCGCACAACGGCGGATCTGAGCGCGGTACGCGACTACGAGGAGGCTCGCTGGAAACACTGCGCGCAGGTGCTCCCGTGCCGGATAGGGTTGATTTCTGAGGATCCCAGCGGTCTTAACGGTATTGACGCGGGGAAATACAGCACCTCACAGCAGGCGGTTTGGCCGATTTATAAGCCTTACCGGGATGCGATGGAGCACAAGTGTCAGTGGTGCTTTGCCTGTGTGCCGGGTCCAGCGTGGGCTAAGAGGTTGTTTCCGCAGCTGCGGGTCGGCCGGGCAATGGAGAGACTGTGGGAGCTGATTCTTACCGTTTGCCGCGTGGACGGCGATCCTGTTGCTGCATGGGCGGCGCATAATGCGGAGCTGCAGCGCCGCTGCGACTACATCAACCGTCTGCCACTGAAGGAGCTTCACTTCCGCAGCGGCAATGGCACAGATTTCCGCATCGGTATGATGCCGGAAGCGCGTTTTAAGGGTGTCCGGGAGACAACAAAGGGCGGGACGACCTTCACGCCGAATCTGCCGACGGAGGAGTGCCTTATCACACCGAAGAAGGGCGCGGCAGAGGGCATCGTCTATGGAACAAAGCCCCTATGCTTCCATGGACAGTCCGCGGAGAATTTCTGGATCCGCTTCCATGAGGGCAAGGCTGTGGAGTGGGGCGCTGAGACAAATCCGGAGCTGCTGGATCAGCTGATTGGCATGGATGAAGGCAGTGCTTATCTGGGCGAATGCGCACTGGTGCCGTGGGACAGCCCCATTAACCGCAGCGGTGTTTTGTTCTATAATACGTTGATCGATGAGAATGCCGCTTGCCATCTGGCGCTTGGAAAGGGATATATCAATACGATCCAGGGGTATCATGACCGTACACTGGAAGAGTGCTATGCACTGGGAGTCAACGATTCACAGGTTCATGCCGACTTTATGATCGGCGCGCCGGACACGGCGGTGGATGCTGTCTGTACCGACGGGCGGATCGTACCGATCTTCCGTGACGGCACATGGGCGTTCTGAGCCGCAGTCTCAGCAGATGCAGATATAGATGGCGTTCCGCTTAAGCGGAACGCCATCGTTTGTTTACGAAATGATCTGTAATTCTTTTGGATAATGCGTCAGAACCTCGCAGCCATCGGCGGTGACAAGAACCAGATCCTCAATGCGGACTCCCGTGTCACCGGGCAGATAAATGCCGGGCTCTATGGAGAATACCATCCCCTCCTGCGCAACCACATCGCAGGAAATGCTGACATCCGGCGGCTCATGCACCATCAGGCCAATACCGTGGCCGGTGCGTGTGATAAAGGCGGCGCCATACCCCGCATCGACAATCACCTGACGCACCGCGGCGTCTATCTGGCTCATCCGGACGCCGGGACGGACGAAATCGATACCGGCCTGCTGGGCGCGGCGGACAACCTCATAGACCCGACGGTGCTGTTCGCTGACTTGACGGTAAAACACAGTACGTGTCATGTCACACCAGTAGTCGTTGATTGGGCAGACCAAATCGATCAGCACTGAGTCACCTGGACGAGGGAGCGTGTTGTCAGACATGTGGTGGGGCTGCGCCGCATTTGCGCCGTAACAGACAACCTGATACTGTCCCACCTGCTTGCCGCCATGTGCCAAGAAGAAAGCGTCTATATGTTTTGCAAGCTCCGCCTCAGTGACAGCGGCGGCGATGTGAGAAAGACCATAGGCAATGGCAAGGTCATTGATACGGCCGGCGTCACGCAGCAGCTCCTGTTCTTTTGCGTCCTTGCGCATACGGGCATCATCTACCGGGGCAGAGCCAAGTACAGGGATGATGTCTTCGCGCTTTTCCAGAATGGAAATGGTGTGGCGGGACGGCCAGTTTTTGTCAAAGCCCACCTTGCCAGAATGTAACTCAGCGGCAATCATGCCGTATACGTCCTCACCGTCGCGGTAAGTATGCCAGATGACGCCGGGAACCGGCGGTATGCAGAACAGTTCGTTCATAAAGGCGTGTACCTGCTCATCCTCGCGGATCAGCAGCACGCCGCAGCGCTCCTGTGCCTTAATGCGGCATCCGATCAGATAAAAGATACTGTCATCATCTGACACCAGTATCTGAGGCAGCCCGCAGCGCCGCATATTGGCGGCCACGGAGCTCAGGCGTCCGTAATTCAGCATGCGACACCTCCCCGGACATACTTACTCCTGCCGCTGATAAAGACTGTATGCCTTCATAGCATAGGCCATATCGGTCTGCAGGTGTCGACGCATCCTGCTGGCGGCAGCGGTATACTTTCCGTCACACACCAGCTTGTAAATGACGTTATGCCCTTCATTGATTTTGCTTACGTTTTCCTCTTTGTAGTACATGCACGACAGCAGCTCGAGTCTGGCGCGCAGACGAGCAGCGGCCTGATCCAAATAGTAGTTCTGCGCATGACGGTAGAAGATGACATGAAAGCGCTCTGAAAATTCCTTCCACTTGGATATATCGCCCTCTGCCAAAGCGGTATTGCCGTTTTCGATGATCTCCTGCAGATCAAGCACCAGTGGCATGTGATTCAGGGATGCGCTGCAGAACTGTATTGCCAGAGCATCCAGCTCCGAGGCAAATTGATACAGCTCCTGAATATCTCGTTCCTCGAATTCAATCACGGTGACGCCGCAGTTGGAGTAGTACGTTACAAGACCGTTCTCTGCCAGACGCATTAACGCCTCGCGGATCGGTGTATGGCTGACATGGAAGCGCTCCTTGAGCATATTCAAGGTCAGCTTTTGCCCACAGCGCAGCTGCTGTCTCGTAATGTCGTGATACAATTCATCGTAAATCTGTTCCGAAAGCGTTTTTCCAGCCATAAACGGTTTTCCTTTCAAATTTCTTGCTATCACTATATCAGAACTCCGCTGTAATGGCAACAAGCGTGTAACATCTTTTGAAATTTTATATATTTCGAAAGAAAAACCAAAGGCGGGCGGCGCTGAATCGTGCCGCCCGCCTCGGATGTTTGCGCCATTACCAGTGGAAATAGTATACGAAGTAGTTGCCTTCCAGCGGGAGGTCGTGAATGACCAGCTTGTCGTTGTGGGCATAAAGCATGATGGGGTTATAAAGAACTGCGTATACCGCCTCGTCCTGCACCAGCGAGAAGATCTTGTCATAAATAGCGGCACGTTCGGTGGCGTCCACGGCAGCGACAGCGTCCTTGAACCACTGCTCCACCTGGTCATTATACCAGCGGGCGTTGTTTGCCATACCGATATAGTCCTTGCCGATGGCCATGGCCACGTTCTGTGTATCGCCTTCCAGCGCCATCTGCAGGCAGGTAACGGTGAAATCGCCCTGACGCAGCTTATTCAGGTATGCGTTAAACTCCAGCACCTCCAGCTGGCAGGTAAGACCAACAGCCTTCAGCTGCTCCTGAACGGCTTGTGCCAGCAGCTTATACTGATCGGCCACAACAAGTGTACCCATATCATAGCCGTTGGCGTAACCGCACTCAGCCAGCAGGGACTTTGCCTTTTCAACATCGTAGGTGTACTGCTTCTGCGTATCGCTGTAACCGAAGCGGCTCTTGGACAGCAGGTTGGAATTTTCCTCAGCAGCACCGTCCATCACGGTGGCGATCAGAGCCTGACGATCCATAGCATAATTGACCGCCTGACGGAATTTGGGATTGTTATAGGGCTCCTTTTCGGTGTTCATGGCGACAAAGGCAAATGTAGTCTGCTCTGCGGTGGTGACAGTGACGCCGTCGGCACTTTCAAGGGTGGAGCGGACAGGCGCCTCGATCTCGGCAAAATCAATACCGCCGGACTGCAGGCCAATAGACATGGAGGACATATCAGAGATGATCTTGAAGGTCACATCCTTGATGGCGGCGGCGCCCATGTAGTAATTCTCATAGGCCTTCAGCACGACCTTGTCGCCTTCATTGTGACTGACGAACTGATAGGGGCCGCAGCCGATGGGCTGCTGGGCAAAAGCTTCCTCACCGGCAGACTCATAGTAATCCTTGGAGCCAATATGTACCAGCGTCAGGTTGTTCAGGAAGGGCGCGAAGGGAGAAGAGGTGTAGATATTGATGGTGTGATCATCTACCACCTCGCAGTGGTCATAGCCTGCCACATCGCCGGACTGTGCCTCGGAAGCGGCGTACAGATCCAGACTGAACGCCACATCCTTGGCGGTCAGCGGCGTGCCGTTGTGGAAGGTAATGCCGTCACGCAGATGGAAGGTATAGCAGCAGGCGTCATCGCTGATCTCCCAGCTTTCAGCGATGACACCGTCCAGCTTGCTCTCATCTTGGAAGTTGTAGCGAACCAGAGTGTCATAGATCTGGGAATCAATGCGGTGTTCAACGTTGGTTGTCCAGTTGGCGGGGTGCAGCGTCTGGTAATCAGCGTCGATGGCGATGGTCAGGCTGGTGCCGTCGCCGGCAGAGGCGTTGCCGCCGTTGCCGCCGCAGGCTACCAGGCTCAGCGCCATGGCCATGGCCAGCACCAGTACAAGAAACTTTTTCATGGGGGTGTCTCCTTTTCTTTTTTTATTTTGACGCCATTCCGGCGTGGAGATACGGAAAAGATCACTCAAAATTTGAATACACGGTGGGTATACTTGTCCAGCAGGTCGATACCGGCGGTCACGTCGTCCTTGGCGATGACGGAGCACTTGCTGTGGGGATAGCGATCCACCACGGCGATACCGGCCACGCGGACACCGTCGCCGGACTGGTTCATGGAGCTGGCGTCGGTGCCGCCGCGATCCATCACGCCCCGCTGATAGCGGATACCGTTCTCCTCACAGCAGGCCAGCATCTCGTTGACCAGCTCCTCGTCCAGCATGGCGCTGGGGTCGCCCAGTGTCACACTGATGCCCTCGCCCACGGCGTTGCAGCCCTCAAGATCACAGGGATAGGCGTGGTCGGGGGTCACGTCCACGCTGATGCCGATGTCGGGATGAATCTGATGGGCAGCGGTAACGGCGCCGCGGCAGCCCACCTCCTCCTGTACGGAGAATACGTAGTACACATCGTTGGGGCAGTCACCCTTGTTCCGCTTCACAGCCTCCAGCAGCATGAAGCAGCCCACCCGGTCGTCAAAGGTCTTGGCGCTGATGCGGCCGTTCTGCAGCTCGTACCAGGGACCCACAAAACCGGCGTAATCGCCTATCTTGACGTACTTTTCGGTGTCCTCCTTGCTGGTGCAGCCGATGTCGATGTACAGCTTGCCGCTGTCGTTCTTGGCGTCCTCGATCTTGCCGTCGCAGCCCACCACGCCGATGACGCCGTTCTGGAACACCACCTGATCGTTGTACAGGGCGGAGGTCCAGACCCAGCCCACACTGCACACCTTGATGCGGCCGTCTGATTCAATCTTTTTCACCTGCAGGCCGATCTCGTCCATGTGGGCGGAGAGCATGATCTTCTTGCTGTCGGGGCTGCCCTTGCCGTGCTTGACGGCAATGATGTTGCCGATGTTGTCCACATAGGCGCTGTCCACATGGCCCTCCAGCTCACGCAGCACGATGGCTCGCACGGCTTTTTCGCGGCCCGCCACGCCCCACGCCTGAGTCAGCTCCTTCAGCAGTTCAAAATTTGCCATACGCTTTAGTTCTCCTTCCTGTTTTTCAGCAGACTGGCCTTCTCTACCCAGCGAGTCTGGTTCATCAGCGGATGGTGCAGGCCGATAGCGCCGGTGGGGCACTCCATCACGCAGCAGCCGCAGTACCAGCACTCATCGGGATAGGACACCACGGGATGGCTGCCCTTTTCGCCGGGGGTCATCACGTCGATCATGCACGCCTCCATGCAGCGGTTGCAGCCGATGCACTTCTCTGCGTCGAACCGCAGCGGCGTGGCAGGCGGCGTCTGACGGAAGCCGAATTCCTTGATCTCTTTCATGCCTGCGCCTCCTTTGCCTTTTCTGCCATATAGTCCTGATTGTGCTTCTCGTAATTTTCCCTGATATCACCGGCGTAGTCAAGAGGCACTTCACGGGCTACCACCTTCTCGCCGTCGCTGTGGATGCAGATGAAGGGAGCCATGGCCTTGCCGTCGTCGTCGGTGCGGTAGAACTCCAGCTTGGGGCAGGTCTGGTGTCGCGCCAGACAGGCCTGCAGGATGATCTGAGCCACCGTCAGGATGTCGAATACCTCCAGCAGACGCATCAGCTCGTGGGGATTGGCGGCGTAGGTGCGGGGCACGATCTCCTTTTCGTAGCGGTTCAGCAGCTCCACGCCGGACAGCAGCAGCTCGTCGCGCTTCTGCTCGCCGCAGTAGTTCTGCATGGCCTTGGCGATGGCCTCGTTCAGCTCCTTCCAACTGACGCCGTTGACGGGGTCGCCGCCCAGCGGCGCGTAAACGCGCTCCATCTCGTTCGTCACCTGGGTCTCGCAGGGAGCGACGAAGCCCTCCTGCTTCGCGGCGTAGGCTGCGGCCTTGCGTCCGGCGTAAGCGCCGGTGGAGGCGGCATGGCCGAAGCAGTTGGAGGAGAACAGGGAGTCGCCCGCCACGAACAGGCCGGGGATGTTGGTCATCAGATCCCAGTCGTTCATGAAGCCGCCGGGCATACCGAACAACTGGCGCTCCTGGGGCAGAAACTCGGCGCTGGTCCAGCCCACGCCGTAACACTGCAAGACGTCCTTGGTGGGATCGAAGCCCGCCTCGGTGAAGTTTTTGTACACGGGCACGTTGGTCTTGCCCTCCTGACCCACCATCATGCCCCAGATGACCTTCCGCTCCAGCTCCGGCATATTGGATAGATCGGCGTAGAAGGGCAGCTTATAGCCCATCTCCTTCAGCTTGTCATAGGGCAGTGTCTCCGGGCCGTCATAAGCATACTTGGCCTGCTCGATGTTGCCGCCTTTCAAGAAGTAGTGCTGCCCCTTGGCGGGCTGGAACCGCTGTTCCACGTCGGTGAGGATGTTGCCGTCGCGGTCAGCGTAGGGGATCTCCTTGCCCTCGGCGTCAATAAGAGAGGCGGGATACCAGGTGTTGTGGTTATTGCCCGCGGAATAGGGCGGGAAGGAGCGCCCAGCGGAGGAGAACTCGGCTCGGACGGATTTTTCCATCATGTTGAACTCCGCGCCGGCGCGCCAGCCCATGGCGTGGCCGTCGCCGATGGTGCACATGGGGCGGAACTCGCACAGGCCGGGATAGGCGGCGGAGAACAGCCACACACGGGCGGGACGGCTCATGGTGATGATGGCTGCCTTGCTGGAGAACACATAGAACTCGCCGGTACGGGTGTGAACGCCGGTGGCGCCCACACACTTGGCCCCGTTCTTGCCACCCTCAGTCAGCAGGGATGTGACCATGACGCGATCCACGATCTTCACGCCCAGACGGCGGCATTCCTTCTCCATTGCGGGCTTGAAGGTAGTTCCCCAGATGCGGATGGTGAACCTGTTCTTATAGTCATAGGCGAACATCAGCTTGGTCTTTTCGTCCCGGAAGGCCGCGCCCTTGAACTCGTCCTCGGTATCCCGGATCTTGCCGCCCATCTTCTCGATGTCCTGCAGATGATCCCAGCCCTCGCGGCACTCTATATAATGGGAGATGCCGTTGTTGTAGCCGTCGTTGTCGTCCAGCATGGCCTGCACCAGATCCTCCGGAGAAACACCGGAGCAGGGGTTGGTGGCGGCGCTCTCCCAGTGGTCGCAGCCGCTGCCGCCCGCGCCGGAACGCTTGGTCGCGCCCTTTTCCACCAAGATCACGCTCTGGCCGCGTTTGGCGGCGTTGATAGCGGCCATGCATCCGGCGATGCCGCCGCCCAGCACGATCACATCCGCCTCCATGCGGTTGACTTGGCTCACCTTGGCAGGATAGGGCCATTTCATTTCGCTCATGCTTTCGCTCCTCCATTCATTCGTGATAAGACGGCTGCCGCAGGAAGTACTGCCTTGCAGAGAGGCCGCCTCGGTTAGCGATGATTTTACTACACGAGTGTATGTTATCAAATGTTTATAGATTTTGCAATATCTTTTTGAAAAATTTTATAAAATAATTGACAAACTTTACAAGATAGGTTATGCTTTGAAATACAAACGAAGGGCAGCTGCGGCGCTGATGCCTCCGCGTCGTGAAACTGATCCCTCGGCAGATCCGCAAGGAGGAAGAATTATGTACAAATACGTTATCAAACGCATACTCCTAACGATTCCTGTCCTGCTGGGAGCGGTGTTTCTGGTGTTTACCATTATGTACCTGACTCCCGGAGATCCCGGCACGCTGATCCTTGGCATTACCGCCAAGCCGGAAGACATCGCCGCGCTGAACCACAAGCTTGGCGCAGACCTCCCGTTCTTTGAGCAGTTCTTCAACTATCTGAAAGGAATTGTTCTCCACTTTGACTTTGGAACATCCTACCGCAGCGGAAAGCCGGTGTTTGATTCCATCCTTTCGCGCTTTCCCACCACGTTCCAGCTGGCATTATGGTCCATGCTCCTCAGCTCTGTATTAGGCATCGCGCTGGGTATTATCTCCGCTGTGAAGCAATACTCCGTGCTGGATAACGCGCTGACTACACTGGCCATGCTCCTTTCCGCTATGCCGGGTTTCTGGCTGGGTCTGATGCTGATGGTACTTTTTGCGCTGAAGCTGGGTTGGCTTCCGTTTGGCGGCGTGGACACCTGGCAGGGCTATATTCTTCCTGTAATCACACTGTCGTTGGGAGCAGCAGCCAGCGAGATGCGTCTGACACGCTCTACCATGTTGGAGACAATACGGCAGGATTATATCCGTACCGCCCGCAGCAAGGGCGTGCCGGAAAAAACAGTGATCTGGAAGCATGCGCTGCGTAACGCGCTGCTGCCTGTTGTCACGTCCATGGGTATGAATTTTGGCGGCAGCCTGGGCGGCGCCGTCATCATCGAAACGGTGTTTGGTATGCCGGGCGTCGGCATGCTGATCGTTGAGTCCATCCGGCAGAAGGACACGCCCGTTGTCATGGCGGCCACCATGTTTTTGGCGGTGCTGTTCTGTTTCGTCATGCTGGGCGTAGACATCCTTTATGCGTACATCGATCCCCGTATCAAAGCAAAATACAAGGCCTGACAGGGAGGTGACGGAAAATGAACGAGAAGAGAAACCGCAAGAGCAAGAAAACAAATCAGATGAAGGAAATATGGCGCCGTTTCCGCAAGAGCAAAACGGCCATGCTGGGTCTATGTCTTTTGATTTTTGTCCTGTGCATCGCCATCTTTGCCGATGTGATCACCCCCTATGAAAACGCCATTTCGCAAAGCGCCAACCGTCTGGACGGTCCCAGTGCCGCACATATATTCGGCACAGACGAGCTGGGGCGCGACCTGTTTGCCCGCATTGTCCACGGCTCCCGCTATTCGCTGCTGATCGGTGTTTCCACCAGTGTACTGGCACTGGTCATCGGCGGCTTGCTGGGTGCTATCGCGGCCTATTACGGCGGCTGGGTAGATAATATCATCATGCGCTTGACGGACGTGGTGATGACCGTACCGCCTATTCTGCTGAGTCTGGCTGTGGTGGCCGCGTTGGGCGGAAGCCTTCGAAATCTGCTGATCGCCATTACCATCTCCTGCGTACCCAGCATGCTGCGTCTGGTTCGTTCCGTGGTGCTGGGCGTCGTAGATGAGGATTACATAGAGGCCGCCAGATCCTACGGCGCCAGCGACATGCGCATCATCCTCAAATATGTCATTCCCAATGCGCTGGGGCCCATTATTGTGACGACCACCATGAATGTCGCCAACATGATCCTCTCTGCTGCGGGTCTTTCCTTCCTGTCTCTGGGCGTTCAGCCGCCTGCTCCTGAATGGGGTGCGCTGCTGTCCGATGCAAAGACCTATATGTTTACCGCACCGCACCTGCTGTATATTCCCGGCATATTTATCGTGATCGCGGCGTTGAGCTTCAATTTGGCCGGCGACGGCTTGCGCGACGCTCTTGACCCGAAGCTGAAGGATTGAGGAGGAACGGAAAATGAGTGAAGTATTGCTGAAGATCCGTGACCTGCAGATCGATTATAAAACCGATCTGGAAACGGTTCATGCCGTTAACGGTGTATCCCTTACCTTGAATAAGGGAGAGACCTTGGGGCTGGTGGGCGAGACAGGCGCCGGCAAGACAACGACGGCACTGTCCATCATGGGGCTGCTGCCAGAGCGCACGGCCCGCACGAACCGCGGCTCGATCTGGTTTGACGAACAGGACATTCTGGCTATCCGTGATAAGGACGGCGCAGCTGTCTCTGAAGAGGACTACATCGCTTCCCATGTGCCGGAGACTTCGGAGGGCGAGGCGTTGGAGGCACCTGCGGCGGAGGTTCCTGCTCCCGCTTATCTCAGCAACAGGCAGCTGCAGGCCATTCGCGGCGAGAAGATCTCTATGATCTTTCAGGATCCTATGACAGCACTGAACCCCGTGCTGACGGTGGGCGACCAGATCCTTGAGGCACTTTTGATGCACAACGAGGGACATACCCGAGCCGAGCTGGAGTCCCGTGTGGATGAGGTGTTGGAAATGGTCGGCATCATGGCCAGCCGGAAAAAGGACTATCCCCATCAGTTCTCCGGCGGCATGAAGCAGCGCGTGGTCATCGCTATGGCTCTGGCCTGCGACCCTATGCTGCTGATTGCCGACGAGCCGACCACCGCGCTGGACGTGACGATCCAAGCGCAGGTGCTGGCGATGATGATGGAGCTGAAGAAAAAGCTGAATACCGCTATGATTATGATTACGCATGATCTGGGTATCGTGGCACAGACCTGCGATCTGGTGGCTGTTATGTACGCAGGCGAGATCATAGAGTACGGCACGGTGGAGCAGGTATTTACCGGCGACAAGCACCATCCCTACACGGTAGGTCTGTTCAACTCCATTCCCAATCTGGAATTGGATGAGCGGCGCCTGCACCCCATCGACGGTATGATGCCCGATCCGACGAATTTGCCTGAGGGCTGCGCGTTTTCGCCTCGCTGTCCCCATGCAACGGAGCACTGCCGCCAGTGTCACCCGGAGCAGTATGACGTAAATGGACTGCGTATAAGATGTTTCCTGTACAACGGAGAGGAGGGACAAGCATGAGCCAGCCCCTGATCGAACTGAAGGAACTGACAAAATATTTCGATATCAGCAAGACCGCCAAGCTGCATGCTGTGGACGGCATTACACTGAACATCAATAAAGGCGAAACGTTAGGCGTGGTGGGCGAATCCGGCTGCGGAAAGTCCACCTTGGGACGCACCGTGCTGCGGCTTCACGAGCCGACCTCCGGCACGATCCTCTTTGACGGAGAAGACATCAGCCATTGCCGTGCCCACAAGCTGGCCAGGGTGCGCCGCGATATGCAGATGATCTTTCAGGATCCCTATTCCAGCCTGAACCCCCGTATGAGCGTGCAGGAGTTGATCGCCGAGCCGCTTCTGGTGGCGGGGCAGCACAAAAATAAGGCGGACATATATGAAGAGGTGGCACGGCTGATGGACACAGTGGGACTGGCCTCCCGTCTGTCCGGAGCATATCCCCATGAGCTGGACGGCGGACGCCGTCAGCGCATCGGCGTAGCGCGTGCGTTGGCGCTGAATCCACGCTTCATCGTCTGTGATGAGCCGGTGTCGGCACTGGACGTGTCCATTCAGGCGCAGATACTAAACCTGTTGATGGATCTTCAGGAAGAGCGCGGCCTGACCTATATGTTCATTACCCACGATCTATCTGTAGTACGGCATATCTCCAATCAGATCGCAGTGATGTATCTGGGGAAATGCGTGGAGTACTGTGACAGCAAGGGCTTGTTCAAGCGCCCACTGCATCCATATACCAAGGCGCTGCTGTCCGCTATACCTGTGCCGGACATTACTATGCGCGGAAGAGAGCCGCAGCTGATACGCGGCGAGGTCACTAACCCGATCAACCCCAAGCCGGGATGCCGATTCGCGCAGCGCTGCCCCTATGCAACGGAGGCCTGCACGAAGGAAGATATTCCCTTCCGGGAGATAGAACCCGGACATTGCGTCGCCTGCCTGAGAGCGGAGGAGCTGATGTAATGATAAAGCATTTACAGGAACTTTTATCTATTGAGAGTGTAGCTAACCACGGGGAAAATGGTACCCCTTACGGGGTAGGCCCCGCTAAAGCGCTGGAGTATATGTTGACCCTGTGTGAGCAGCTGGGCTTCCGTACAAAGAATGCAGGCGGACGCTACGGCTACGCGGAGATTGGAGAGGGCAAAGAGATCATCGGCGTACTGGGACATCTGGATGTGGTTCCCGCCGGAAGCGGCTGGGACTATCCTCCCTTTGGCGGAACTGTTGACAACGGATGCCTGTATGGCCGTGGTACGTTAGACGACAAGGGTCCGATGCTCATCAGTGTCTATGCGGCTCGCGATCTGGCACAGGAGTACGCCGAAAAGGGAAAGGCCATGAATAAGCGTATCCGCCTGATTTTCGGTCAGACAGAGGAAAACGGCGATTGGTATGATATGGATGCCTATGTGGCCGAAGAAGAAAAGGTCAGCTATGGCTTTACGCCTGACGGGGATTTTCCCGCCATCTACTGCGAAAAGGGAATTCTGGTGATGGATTGGGTGCTGCCGCAGAACGGCAGCGGCCTTCGCAGCGGCGAGGGCGGCATTGCGCCCAATGTGGTGCCGGACAGCTGCTCTGTGGTAACGGAGGACGGTGCGGCTTACGAGACCACAGGCAAGACAGGGCACGGCTCCGCGCCGTGGAACGGCGTAAACGCCATCACGGCTATGATGAAGCTGTTAGCGGAGAAGAATATCCCGGTGGCCAAAGCGTATATGGCGTTGATGGGCGAGGATGTGTACGGTGAAGCATTAGGCATTGCCTGTGCCTCAGCTGCCAGTGGAAGACTCTCCGTCAATGCAGGCATGCTTCGTGTGGAAAATGACACGGTGCGATTCACCGTGGATATCCGCTATCCCGAGGATCAGAACGTAGATGCATTGGTGGAGACGATTCGCCGGGCTGTGGCGGTTTATGGCTTCGAGATCCCCCCGGTACATCCCATGCGGCCTGTCTACTTGGACAAAAAAGGGGCAGTTATGCAGCAGCTCTTGAAGGCGTACAGAGACGAGACGGGCGATTTGTCGGAGCCGCTGGCCATTGGCGGCGGCACCTACGCCCGCGCTATGGATCATATTATCGCTTTCGGCCCGAACTTCCCGGGAGAGGAAAATCGGGAACATCAGGGGAATGAGTACATCACGCTGAACAACATGGAGCGCTTACGGCGTATTTATCGCGAGGCGCTTCGCAATCTGCTGGAAATGGCGTAAAAGAACAGGGTGCGCCTTTCAAGGCGTACCCTGTTCTTCAACATGCGGAAAGGGGAAAAGATGCTGGACAAAACCTTACAGGATGAGATCGTGAATAAGGGTCGTCGTTTTTTGCGCGGCGTTGATTTGTCGGATCCTATAGGCGCGGCGTTTGTGTCCGACCAGGCGCTCCGGTTGCCTCAGCCGCCGTTAGTGAAGGCCGCAGCAGCAGCGCCGGAGACACATATACACTTGCCGGAGCCGGAGTCGACGCCGCTGGCGGAAAGTGATCTAACCGAACTGCTGCGCAGTCGCCGCAGCTACCGCAGCTATGGAGACACGCCGCTGACGCTTCAGCAGTTGAGTTATTTGCTCTGGGCGGGGCAAGGGATTACCGGTATAAAAGGTAAGAACTATGCGACCATGCGTACTGTGCCCAGTGGAGGAGCCCGTCATCCATTTGAGACGTACCTCCTGTGCCGCAATGTGGCTGGGCTGGAGCCGGGCGCGTACCACTACCTGCCGATGGAGCATGCACTGGAGTACCTCGGAGCGGTAGAGGCTATAAGTGAGACGATCTCTGCCGCTCTGCTGGAGCAGAAGTGGGCGGCGCGTGCAGGAGTCGTATTTTTCTGGTCTGTAGTACCATACCGCGCAGAATGGCGGTATGGTATCCGCGCCCATCGCACGATCCTGATAGATGCAGGGCATGTGGGGCAGAATCACTATCTCGCTGCCACGGCTTTAGGTTTGGGAACATGTACGGTGGCCGCCTTTGATGATTCGCTCTGCAGCCGGCTGTTTGGGCTGGATGGTAAGGAGGAATTCATCATCTATGCGGCTCCCGTGGGCAGTAGGCGAAGGGATGGAGCGCCGCACTGTACCCCTACAGACTGATGTGTGAAAGCCTCCCGATGCGATGAATCGACAGCAGTGATGTGGTGTCGAAGGAAAACGTCATATTCGCGTGTACGGGCTTCCAACCGGCGGCACGGAAGATTGACTCGTTGGCAACCTGCAAGACCTGTGTACCTGGATAGAGCTTCACGCGGGCATTTGAAAAGGCATCGGCGCGGGTGGCGGATATGATAGCCATGGTGTTTCCTCCCTCCTGAGACCAATTTGTTGGTATATCAAGTAGACCGTCGGTGCGGTGATGGCCTTGCAACTGCCGAGTTTGCCGGGAGCTTCTGCAACAAGGCCGGGCAAACAAGGCGCGATGCCGCCTCGCATCACCGGGAGTGCGTCGGCGGCTATCGCCGTACTTGGCACCGGCGGCGTAATCGGCAGCACAGTCTCAGCAGCAGGGCCGGGCGTGTATATTCGTGCTCGTCATCACCAATCAGCTTCTGTACCATAAATTGTTCTTGTGGTAGGCGGCTACGCCGGTATTGGAATTCTGACTCGTCATGAATCACCACCATACCTTTACCGGCATACAGCTCGTCCCATGCAGCGGCATCCTGCTGCTTTGCCCGGTCTACTGCCTCTGCCCAATTCATTCATCGACCTCCGTGGCTTGTTCAGGTTTGCGCAGACGGATAATAGCGCGGATCAGCGCAATAGGATATTGTCCTATTTGTGAAACTGATAGCAGCAAAACTGCAGCCACTCGGGCTGCAGTTTTTACACATTGCGATTCTCCTTTTCCGAGCTTTAAGCAAGGCAACAGGAGGATCACGCATTATTCTGCATTTTGGCCAGTTTTTCGAGTTCCTTCTTTCTATCGCTCGCGGCGTTCTCGATCTGACGCATGTCTTTCATAAAATTTTTGTACAGGTCATCCCGCTTTTTGGGATCTGCCTCTGCCTCGTAGTCGCTGCGATATTTTTCCCATGCATCTTTAAGTTTCTTCTGATAGCCACGCATTTCCTCTAAAGCCTTGGCCGTAGAGTTTTTCCTGGTCCATTCTATCCACTTGTTGATTTTTCTTATTTTGTCCTGCTTTTCCGAGCATCCTGGAATACGCCGGTTGCGCTCCTTGCCAGATCTATCTTTTTCCGCTTTCAGTGCAGCCTTGCACTCCTCGCTGCACGCTTCAGTCCTGTTATTGTCGGTAGAAAACCATGTGCCGCAATAACCGCATTTTTTCAGATGGATGCCATATTCCTTCGCTGCAGCAACGTACTGATATTTCAGAGCTTGGAACGACCCATTCAGCAGCATGACCTTTCCCGAAAAACCAAGGTTTTCCTCTGTCCGCAGCCGCCAATCTCGTCTGTCCTCCGGCCGCATCCCGCCGAGAATAGAATCGTCCAGTTCGAGTTCATTTCCCTGCGGAAGGCACTCGGTCCCGTCATCATAAAATGCACCCCCCAACCGCGTGAGCTTATCAATAGCTTCACCCGTCATTTTATACCGAGTTACTCTGTCAAACTCGCCAGCACAGTGGCGATACTGCATCCATATCAACAGACTCATATACTTGGCAGCGGGTGAATTAGTATTCCACAGCACACGTAGGCAACTATCCAGCTTCAACAGTTTGCGGCGTTCCTGCTGAAGCCGGTCATCGACTCGGCGGATGAGATCCTCCGCCTGACGGCGATTAAGAGACATGTTCATACTGTTCATCTCCCAGGGTCACCGAGCCGGAGAGCCTGCCCTCCGCCAAACGGTACATCAATGGCTGCACCAGTGCCTCCACTGCACCGTCCAGGCCTCGCGCGCCAATGCCTTGCGCAACGGCCTCATGTGCCAGCTTCTCGGCCAGCTCGTCCGCCAGTTGCAGGCGGACTTTATGGGTACGGAAGAATTTCTTATATTTTACAAAAGCCGACAGACTGGACTCCGTGAGGATCTGCTTCATTTGCTGTGCTGTCAACTGCTCCACCGGCACAAAGCGGCCGATGCGCCCCATCAGTTCCCTCTCCATGCCATAGGCGCAGAATTCCTCGGCGGTGCACTGAGTGACGGTGGGGTGAGTCTCTTCCCGGATGTAACCGATGGGGTCGGCGTACTTTTTGTCCCGCATCCGCCCGAACGCGCCGCCAAACAGAAACAGCAGGTTACTGGTATCCATGGTCACGCCATCCTTGGTGGTGACCTCCATGCCCTCCACCAGTTTCAGGAGCGCGTATTGGGTGCCCTGACAGTATGCCTGCCGCCCATCATTTCCGTATGCTGCAAGCTTATCGGTCTCATCCATCAAGACTATTGCATGCTTGATGTGAGGGTGATCTTTGAACATCGCCAGCAGATCGGTGATAATATCTGATGCATCCTTTCCGCGATAGCCGGTCTCGGTGATGCTGGTGGCATCCACAGTTAAAAAAGGAAGACCTACGATAGCGGCAGCTTGGCGGATAATGGCGGTCTTGCCGCAGCCGCTGGGACCGTACAACAAAAGGTTGGTACGCGGTACGGTCTTTTCGCCGTTGGCACGGAGCATCTGCTTCCAAACGGCCAGCGCCACAGCCTCCTTTGCCTGCTTCTGACCGATGATGGCCTTGTCTAATTCGCGGATAATGTACTGGGGTGTGATGGATGCAGTGGCGGTAGGCACAGCTTCTTCAGGCTCGTCGATGGTCTCGAAGATATGGAACGAGGCTCGCAGGCAATTCCTGCAGGCAATCTTCCCTGTGATACCGACGACATAGTCGGTACCTGGGATGTTAATCTCACACCTGCACAGTGCGCAGCGGGGGATGGGTGGCTTTTGTTTCTTGCTCATGCACTAACTCACTCCTTACTTATTGGAATGATCGGGGATGGAGACGGTGGTCGGTTCTTTTGTTTTTCATATTGTACGTATAAAGCTAAATATTTCCCTGAGAGCGGATATCGCCCGGCTTTCGCCGGGCGATATCCCTTTTGTCACGCTGATACCGGCACTTTTTTGCTTGCTGTCTTTGTCGCTACTTTTTATGCTATGATAGTGTCATTTCAATCCCCGAGCGTTTTGCTCGATTTTGCACCTCGTGCAGGGTCAGTTTTATTTCAATCCACGCCCTCGACGGATGGTGAACAAGTCGCGGTATCAGCGGGGTTATGAGAATCTTGCAGTTGACTGTCGATACGATTTGCCATACAATAATGTATATATTAGTATATACTTCTCTATCAAACTCTGTAAGGTTTTCTATGTTTTTACAATACATCGCATTGAATTAAATTACAAGGAAAAATAAATCAATTTTTATATACGAGGCCACAAAAATGTATAAAAATCTTTTGTTTTCGAAGCGTTTAAAAGAACTTCGCAAGGAAAGTGGCGTTACCCAATCGGTATTGGCGAAAAAACTGGAAGTAAGTTGCCTGACCTATTCCAATTATGAGCATGGGAAATCGGTTCCAGCAGTAGACACTATTCTCAAACTTTGTGATATCCTGCATGTGTCTGCAGATTATTTGTTAGGCCGAACTGACACCAGGTATCAAAAGTATGAAGAGGCACAGACACTGACTGGATTAAGTGAACTTTCCATTAATGCGCTAAAAACCTTGCGCGATAGCGAGAGCAGTATGCTTACAATTCTTGATCTATTATTGGAAACAGACGTAGGTATTTTTGGTAACAGTTTTCTACAGCATCGTCCTGCTGGAACGCGGGACAATGCTTTGGCTACTTCTGAATACAAGTACCTTCACCCGGGTGTTCGAACATCGTTCTTGTTGACCGGTATTTGGCGATATGTCTTTTTCGGCGGGGATTATCATGTGTTTCAGTCCGGAAAAGAACTCCCATTGCCCGAAATTAATCATATTGATATTGAAGCAACGGGGTTTTCGGTTTCTTTTCCATCCAAGGAGGCTAGTACCCTTTGCGAATACGCATTAGAACAGAGAGTAATTAATTCGCTTAGAGAATTCAAAGAATTGTATTGGAAACGAATATATCGACAGAGGGAACAAGGAAAACAGAAATAAGCAAGAGGAGGCATGGTGATTGACCCTGTCTCCTCAGTTTTGTGCAGGCCGACTATTGGCAATAATATGACACTGTTGGAGTCTTCTCCGGCGGCAACGCATGGGTAGGCAGGAAAGTCCCCTCTTACATCAACGCGCCCGCTCGTCTCCTCTCCGCGTGGTTCTCCACTCCGCCGCATACTGCATGGCAAAGATACTCATTTGCAGATCTTGCAGCTTTCTCCGCTCCTCTAAAGCATCATCCAGCGCCGATTTGTCGTAATCCGCTTTTGCTCGACGGATGGCAGCGCTCAGTTCCGCCTTCTTCCATTCGATTTCCTGCGGCGTACGGAGGTCACACTCGCGGGCATACTGTAATCCGCGCAGTGCGTCCTCTGTTTCTTTGTTCGGTGAGCCAAACAGCGCTGGTATTTCCGACGCGCTGTACAGCGGCAGCGGCTCCGGCAGTCGGGAATTGCTTGTCAGCAGAAATATTACCAATATCAACAGACTATCCAGTACGCCGCGAGGACATCCGTATCGATCGCGCAGTTGCTTGCGTTCCTCCTCATACCATCTGCGGCGAACAAAGCGCACATAATCCCACCATTGCCGTTCGGCAAGTTGAGCACGCTTCCGATGCAACGCCATCAATTCCTCGAGATCTTCCCATTCCAAGCCCAGCGTCCGCAGACGCACTGCCTTGTGTCCGCCGGGCGGCACGGCACTGACGGTATGACCGCGCATTTTCAGCGTGATACCGTAGGCGTGCAGGCGGCGGGAGAGTTCTTTGGTGCTGTGACATTTGGCGGCCACCGATATCAGTGCGTGACGCAGATACTCGTTTCGTTTCTGATAGCGCGCCTGCTTTCGCTGGGCGGCGATGGCGTTGTTGTCCTTGACCTCCCATTGATGCGCCCGCGTATAGTCCCGCAGCCAATCGTTCATGGCTTGCCGCAGTGCCGTGCTGTCCTGATGCTTCCCACCGGATCTTACCTCGCAAGGCAGCGCGTTTCCCTCGCCGTCCCGCATCATCCACCCCTGTTCCTCTCGTGCCAAGGCACGGACGGAGTTGATGGAGATGTGGATGTGATCGTTGCCCGTATCGCGGTGGACGGCAAGCAAACAGTCGTAGCCTTGCAAGAAAGTGCGAGCAAAAGCACGAGCTTCCTCCAGCAAATCGGACATGGACATCTTCTCGCGATCTGCCGATGGGTGGCTCAGGATGTACTCGTGGCTCTTGCGGTCAGTGCGTTTGTTGTTCTTGCCGCACTGCAGATTGGTACGACGGCAGGCGGAAGCCCAGTTCTCGGGCGCAGCTTCCTCGCCTTCGGCGGTCAGGTACAAGACGGTGCAGTTATCCCGCGGCTGCAGCAAACCGTAGGTATCCAGAAGAGGTTCATAGTGCCCGGTCCTACTGTCCTCCCTATGCTTGCAGGTATAGTATTCCAGGACATCCTCGTGGCGGGCGTTTTTAGAGCTTCTATGCTTGACGATAGCCATCGGCGATCCTCCCCTCCAGCTCTGCAATCCGCTTGGCAGTTCGCTCCACCTGACGGACAATTTGCAGCAGTTCCTCCCACTCTTTCGGGTGCAGCGTCCTCTGTCCTTCATTGGGGCGGATAGTCATTTTCAGCAGACCACCCACCCGTCCCACATCGGCCTTGAGCAACTCCAATTCGTCCAGCAGCGTCATGTCCCACTCCGTGGATGTATGGATGACGATCTGCTCTGTCAGCGCGGCACGGCGGAGAAACTCGCTGGCGGACAGGTCGGCTCTTTTTACCCGGGCGCAGAATGCTCGGTGTTCGCTATCAGATAGCCTCGTTTTTATTAAGCGTGTTCGCGCACAGGATTTGCGTGGCTTCCTGGGCGGAGTAATAGTCTCTGCCAGTGTCCCGGACTCTTTCTCCGCAAAGGGTACTTTCATCCCCTCTTTTAGCGCTGGGGGCAAATCCCCCCGCCGCTGTGCTGCGGTGGACATTAGCGCGTCCAACGTCTGTTTACGGTAGTTGTCGTGCATAGGCATTCTCCTGTTCGGGGGTTTTTGGGAGCCCCAGCTAAAGTTCGGCTATCATGGTACCAAAAATGGTACCATGATAGGGAACTTGTCCTCCGGATCTCCGTTATCTTACTTTTGTGCCGCGCGACGCTTGTCAGCGTCGTGCTTTTCCATCATACCGCCCAGTTCCTCCGAGATGTCGGTCTCACACTCCCAGCTATCACAATGGCCGTCGATACCGGTAAAATGGTAACAGGCCACGCATGGTATGGTCTTGCGCTTCAGCTCCTCCTTGTGGACGCAGTAGCTGCAATCTCCGCGCAGAAGCTTATTGATATTGTGGATTTTCAATGCGGCACCACAATATTTGCACACAAGGAGATTTGTATACTTCTCGTCCAATTGCGCCTTCATGGTCATTATCAGTTTGGGCGTCAGCCCGGTCTTGCGATACTCCGACAGCAGGATCTTCTCGTCCACCGTCAAATGGGATACATTGTTTTTCTGGTCGCTCATATTGTTCACCTTTACCTTTCTTTTTCGTCCTTCTTTTTTGCCTGCGGACGGGTCATCTCCGACACCGCATCACAGAGGATATCGATGTCTTCATCCGTGGTCGTATGATAGTTCTCTACCGTGGTACTGTAATCGGTATGGCCCATGACTTCCATCATAATCTCTGGTGAGACACGGCGGCGCTTTTGAAGGTCTGCGTAGGTATGGCGACAAGAATAAGGCGTGTGACCTTCCAGCTTTAATCTCGCCATCAGCTTGTTATAGCAGCGATTGCGCCAGTTGTT
>OHBJ01000595.1_pt1 | contig 23890 bp, 17 predicted proteins | sample 1577241 | NCBI WGS metagenome assembly OHBJ01 (sample SAMEA3541594, study PRJEB24748) | human gut metagenome | biome: human gut; feature: human-associated habitat; material: faeces | place: China | collected 2012 | reverse complement strand
GAGGAAGGACAGACGGTAGCATCCGGTTTCGAGACTCCTACGCTGTTCACCATTGCCGCCGACCTGACGCAAATGCAGGTAGTGGCCGACGTGGATGAAGCCGACATAGGCGGTGTGGAAGAGGGACAGCGCGTTTCGTTCACCGTAGACGCTTATCCCAATGACACGTTTGAAGGCACAGTGACACAAATCCGCTTGGGAGAGGACAGCTCCACAAGTTCCGGCAGCAGCACTTCCAGCACAGTTGTCACTTATGAAGTCGTAATCTCCGCCCCCAATCCCGACTTAAAACTGAAGCCGCGCCTGACGGCCAATGTCACAATCTACACGCTCGACCGCAAAGACGTACTTTCCGTTCCGGCACGCGCCCTCCGCTTCACCCCCGAAAGACCGCTTATCGGCGAAAACGACATCGTGAAAGACTGCGAAAGTCCCCACAAACTCTGGACGCGTGAAGGAAACACATTCACCGCGCATCCGGTGACAGTGGGCATCTCCAACGGCATCAATACGGAGATTATAAGCGGCATCAGCGAAGTACGTTTACTTTTACAAATACCGGAACAATGCCGGCTATTATAAACAAGGCAGTCACGACGTGTGGCTGCACTGTCGCTACGTATACAAAAGAACCGGTTGCTCCTGGCAAAAAGGGGACTGTTGTTATTGAATATAATCCGATTGGACGGTTTCCAGGGGAATTCAAGAGAACAATAACGCTGATGACCAATGCAAAAAAGCAAATGTGTAAATTGTATATTAAGGGAAATATGATAGAACGCCCTTGATTTTATTCATGGTATGAGGTAAGGTAACACATACCGATAAATTTATTTTGAAATGAATAACAATAACTTGGTAATTATGGCCGGCGGTATAGGAAGCCGCTTCTGGCCCATGAGTAGCGTTGAATGTCCAAAACAGTTCCTCGACGTACTTGGAGTAGGGCGCTCGTTGCTGCAAATGACGTTAGAGAGGTTTTCCGACTTGTGCCCTATCGAGAACACATGGGTCGTAACATCCAAAATGTATGAGAGTCTGGTTCGCGAGCAACTACCGGATTTGCCGGCCGAAAATATACTGCTGGAACCTTGCCGCAGAAATACAGCACCTTGTATAGCTTATGTGAGCTGGAAAATAAAGAAGCGTAATCCAAGAGCAAATATAGTAGTCACACCAAGCGATCATGTTGTGCGTGATGTCAGAATGTTCAAGGAGGCATTGAAAGATTCCATGAACTTTACGGCCGAGACAGACTCAATAGTGACACTCGGAATCCGTCCGACTTGTCCCGAAACGGGATATGGATACATAGAAGCGGATCTTAGCTACTCGTCATCAAGAAACAAACAGATATTTCGCGTCGATTCTTTTAGGGAGAAACCTTCTTTGGAGGTGGCTACACAATATATCTCAAAAAACAATTATTTTTGGAACGCCGGAATTTTTGTTTGGAGCGTGCAGACTATAGTTAATGCCTATAGAGTTTATCAGCCTGGAATAGCCAAATTGTTTGAGAGCATGACGCCTGTCTTTGATACTCCTGAAGAGCAGAGTGTATTGGATGAGGAATTCCCCAAATGTGATAATATCAGCGTAGACTACGCTATAATGGAGAAAGCAGAGGAAATATTTGTTTATCCGTCTTCTTTCGGCTGGAGTGATGTGGGTACATGGGGAGCGCTTCGCCAGCAGATTGCTCAGGACGTGCATGGAAACGCAATTGTGGGAAACGTAGATTTATATGAAACAAACAACTGCATAATACATTGTGCCGAAGCAAAAAAAGTAGTGGTGCAAGGTCTTGACGGTTATATTGTAGCTGAAAAGAACGGAATGCTTATGATTTGCAAATTGTCGGAAGAGCAGCGCATAAAGTTGTTTCACGACTGAAGCGCATTGACATAAAACAAAAAGCGGAGCGTTTCACAACGTCCCGCTTCTTTTTGAATACCTAATAAGCAATGATTTTATCATAAATACAAAATAATTATCGGATTTTCATGACCGATTTTCATAGATTAGATAAGGTTTATATAAGATTGGTAATGTGCAAATATGCAAATTATTTTTAATCTCGGCAAAGTTTTAAGCTAAAATAAACTAAATTTAAAAAGAAACGGATATACATTTATATTATTGAATGTGATGAAGAAGTTATAAAAAAAACTTATTTTTACAACGTAATAACTCTTTATAGAAATGAATACCAATATACCAAACGAAGAAAAGCGTAAAAGTCTTGATTTTATAGAGCAAATAGTGGAAAAAGACCTGGCGGAAGGAAAAAACGGAGGCAGGATACAAACACGTTTTCCGCCTGAGCCTAACGGCTACCTGCATATAGGTCATGCAAAGGCTATTTGTGAGGATTTCGGAATAGCAGAAAAGTATGGCGGCATTTGCAATCTTCGTTTCGACGATACAAATCCTCAGAAAGAAGACGTAGAATATGTTGATTCTATAATGGAGGATATAAAATGGTTGGGATTCAGTTGGAAAAATGTTTTTTATGCTTCTGACTATTTTCAGGATCTTTGGGATTTTGCAGTTAGATTGATTAAAGAAGGCAAGGCTTATGTTGATGAACAGACGAGTGAACAAATAGCCGAACAGAAAGGCACTCCTACGCAGCCGGGTATTGCGAGCCCGTATCGTGACAGGCCTGTTGAAGAAAGTCTCTCTTTGTTTGAGAAAATGAACTCAGGAGAATTGCCGGAAGGTTCTATGGTTCTTCGTGCCAAAATTGATATGGCAAATCCCAATATGCATTTCCGCGATCCTATTATATATAGAATAATAAACAGAATACATCACAGAACTGGCGACAAGTGGAAAGCATATCCGATGTATGATTTTGCACATGGACAAAGCGATTTCTTTGAAGGCGTCACACATTCTATATGTACGCTTGAATTTGTGCCTCATCGCCCTTTATACGATTATTTCATAGACGAACTTAAAGAAGGTAAGGACTTAGACGATAATCGTCCGCATCAGTATGAATTCAACAGGTTGAATCTTACTTATACTATAATGAGTAAACGTAAGTTGCTGGCTCTTGTTGAAGAAAAATTGGTTAAAGGGTGGGACGATCCGAGAATGCCGACAATCTGCGGCCTCAGACGAAGAGGTTATTCGCCCGAAGCCATTCGGAAATTCATTCAGATGATAGGTTATACTAAGTTTGATGCATTGAATGACTATGCAATGCTTGAAGCTGCCGCACGCGAAGATTTGAACGCAAGAGCAATACGTGTTTCTGCTGTGTTGAATCCTGTGAAACTTGTTGTAACGAATTATCCGGATGATAAAGAAGAAGAGTTGGAGGCAATAAATAATCCCGAAAATCCGGAAGACGGTAGCCACAAAATTGTTTTTGCAAAAGAACTTTGGATAGAACGTGACGATTTCATGGAAGACGCTCCTAAAAAGTTTTTCCGTATGACTCCAGGAAGAGAAGTCCGTTTAAAGAACGCTTACATTGTAAAATGCACAGGTTGTAAAAAAGACAATGACGGAAACGTGACGGAAATATATTGTGAGTATGATTCCGAAAGTCGTAGCGGAATGCCTGGAGCAGACCGAAAAGTCAAAAGCACCTTGCATTGGGTAAGTGTGAAACACGCAGTAAAATCTGAAGTAAGGCTGTATGATCGTCTTTTCACCATAGAGAATCCTTCTGCAGACGAGCGGGATTTTCGCGACTTGCTTAATCCTGATTCTTTGCAGGTTCTGAATAACTGCTACGTGGAACCTTTTGCTGTCAATAATGAAGAACATCGTTATCTGCAGTTCCAGCGTATAGGATATTTTGTTAAAGATTACGATAGTACGCAAAGCAATCCTGTATTTAATCGGACTGTAGGCCTTAAGGATAACTGGAACAAACAGAAAGCTTAGATGAACAACGGTAACAAGGGAATAAATAGCGCGGAAGTTTTACGCAAAGTAGAGCGTTACGAAAATATGCTTTGTGACAACACAAAAGTATATTTCGACGAAGACGATCTGCTTGATGTTGCGGAATACTATTATTATGATATGTCTAAAGAAGCCGAAGCTCTGCGTTGTTTGGACTATGCACTGAAGTTACACCCCGAGTCATTGCCTGCGAGGCTTCGGATTGCTGAGATAAAATATTTTCAGGGAAAAACTTCCGAGGCGTGGTCTCTTCTTAAATCTATTTCCGAGCAGGAGGATCCCGATGTGCAATATTTTTACGGTTTGTTTTCTTTAGAAGAGAAAAATCTGAAAAAGGCTGAAGAATATTACAGAAAGGCATATTCCCTTGAACAAGGTACAGGTGTGGATTTGTTTTGCAGTATTGTGACCGATTATCTAGAACATGACATAATCGACGGCCTTGATAAATGGTTTAATCTTTTGCCAGATACATATCAAAGCTATCCGCGCGTTGTAGAAGTTAAGGTTTCGTATCTGCAAATGGTCGGACGTTTGTCAGAGGCGGTAAAACTCGTTGAAAAGCAGATTGACAACGAGCCTTACAACGTGGACAACTGGACGGATTTGACCAAACTTTATATCCAAATGGGAGAGTTCGGAAAAGCGAAAGAAAGTAATACCTATATATTGGATATAGAACCGAACAACCATGTGGCTTTGTTTTTGTCGGCCGAGATAGAGTTTCATCAGGGCAATATGGAACGGGCGCATGAACTTTATGATAAGTACATAGCTTTGGAGGATAAAGATGCATACGCTTATTTTAATAATGCCTTTTGTCTTGTTTACATGTTTAAGTTTGATGAAGCTCTGCAACAGTTGCATTATGCGCAGAAATTCGTAGATGAAAAAAATGCAGAACAACAGAACAAGATAAATCTGCTTACTATTTCTGTGCTTATTTGTATGGAAAAACTCGATGAGGCCGAAAGCGAACTTGAGAAAGCCAGACGCTCGGGATTGGACAAGGAAGATTATTTGTATAACAGTGCAATGATTCTTTACAAGAAGGGAAATGTATCTGAAGCCTTGAGCGTTCTTGATGATTTGATGACTTCAAAGTTGCAAACGGAGAATTTTCCGGAAAAGGTTTTCAATACGTATATAGCTCTTGGTGATTATGATAATCTATTGAAGTCGTTAGATAAAGCGGTTTCGTTAATTCGTCAAAAGGATTCATATAAAGAGTTGGAGGAAAAGTGTTTCCCTTTTTATGCCTTTTGTTATTATGAAAAGAATGAAAGGGAAAAATTTCTTGAATATCTGAGAAAAGGTATAGAAAAAGCTCCTTATATAGCGGAACGGTTGTTTGAAAAGGTCTTTCCCGAAAGCCTTGACGTTAAAGATTATTATGCGTATGCAGAACAGAGAATGTTAAAGTAAAGATAACGTGATATAGTATTAACTTAAAACAAATCAGTAGAGTTATGATATATGTAATGTTGGCCGACGGCTTTGAAGAAATTGAAGCTTTAACAGTAGTAGATGTTCTTCGGCGTGCTAATCTGGATGTGCAGACAGTTTCTGTTTCCCATAGTTTCCAGGTAGAGGGAGCACATGGAGTTGTTGTAAACGCAGATAATATTTTTACCGAGATTTCAGCTGCTAAGAGCGAGCTCGTTGTTTTGCCGGGTGGAATGCCTGGTGCGTTGAATTTGCGTAATGAACAAGCGCTTTGTGCTGTTTTGAAAGAACGTTCTTCTGAGAATTTGAAAATCGCCGCTATATGCGCAGCACCGTTTATATTGGGTGAACTGGGCATTTTGCAGGGAAAACGCGCCACATGTTATCCCGGATTTGAAGATAAACTTATTGGCGCGACTGTTACCGGTGCAATGGTAGAGTGGGACGGTAATGTAATAACAGGCAAGGGCCCTGCAGCTGCAACAGATTTTGCTCTTTCTATCGTAGAAATGCTTGTAGGAAAAAATGTTCGTGATGAGGTGGCAAGCGGTATGCTTGTAAAATAGATTTATCATAGAATTATTTTTTTCTGAAAAGGAACTTGAAAAAACCGGTCTGAGATATGAAAAAATATCTTAGACCGGTTTCTTTATACCTCTTCTGTTTTCTATAAAAACTCCCTGTTGTTGTAAAAGTAAACTTTTGTGATTGTTTCTTCTCCCATTAAATGTTCTTACTGCTTGGGTGAAAGCCTGAGGACAAATATTTCATCTTATGGCATGTTTTTTATAGAAGAAAAATTTTTTTGCGTGTAAAAAAACTTCCCGCAGCAAATTGAAAATACATAGGAGATAATTCGAATTATGTCTGAGATATTTTAAAATATCTCAGACATAATTTTTGCCATATAGACACTTGCTGATTTCCAGGTGCTTGGCCGCTGACCGTTTTTGTCTGCAAAACAGTCATAGTTTCATTTGTCTTTAATGATTCTAAAGACAGTAAAACCGTTAATAGCTTTGGGAAGTCACGGTATGGATTATTTTCTTGATTTGAATGGGTAAGCTCTCTTTGTTTGGTGTTCGCCTTTTGCACAATTTGAGTTGAAGTTCCAATATAGACAGCGGCTCGGCAAAGAAAATGAATAGGCTCATTTTGCTTTGCTCTCGCCTTTTGCTATATTTGCGTGTAATGTTGGAGTAACGGCGGGTACAAACGATATTTATTCCCTATGCTCCCGATAAATAATCTGTCATGGCAAAAAGTAACTATATGTTCTTTTGTTGTAAAGGTTGAATGCACGAATGTTCGATATACTGTCGCAGGATATAAAGTTTCTGAAAGGAGTAGGGCCTCAGAGAGCCCGTACACTATCTTCCGACATGTCGATAAATACGATTGGCGATTTGCTTGAAACTTATCCTTATCGTTATATCGACCGCAGCCGTACATATCGTATTGCAGATTTGCGCGACGGTATGTCGTATGTGCAGATACGCGGGCGTATAATTTCATACAACTCCGAAGGCACAGGCCGTAAAAAACACCTGAAAGCGTTGTTCAGCGACGGACGGGGGATAATGGAGCTTGTCTGGTTCAGAGGAACGTCATACGTTGAAAAACGTTACAAAACAGGAACCGATTATATTGCGTTCGGACAACCGCAGATATTTGGAGGGCGTTGGTCAATGGCTCATCCGGAGCTCGAAGAACCCGATACGGTTCAGACATCCATAGCATTTTATCCTTGCTATCACACATCGGGCGATATGAAGCGGGTGCGTGTTACGTCGAAGCAAATGGTCGACTTTGTTGCAGCCGCACTTTCTGCCTTGCGTGCACCTTTGCCTGAGACATTGCCGTCTTATATCGTAGAACGTAAAGGTTTATGCAGCCGGAACGAAGCAATCCGTTTTATTCACCGTCCTGAAACGTATGAACAAATAGCCGCCGCCGAACGAAGATTGAAGTTCGAGGAACTGTTTTATATTCAGCTTGGCATTCTCAATTATGCGCGTCAACGGCAGGAGCATTCTTCCGGCCAATGTTTTACCCGCATAGGCGCTTTGTTCAATGGTTTCTATCAATATCATTTGCCCTTTCCTCTTACAGGGGCGCAAAAACGCGTTCTTCGCGAAATACGTGCGGATGTAGGTAGTGGCAAACAAATGAATCGGCTTCTGCAAGGCGATGTAGGTAGCGGCAAAACCATTGTGGCTTTAATGGCAATGTTGATGGCGCTCGACAATAATCGCCAGGTTTGTTTAATGGCACCTACCGAAATTCTTGCGGAACAACATTATGAAACAATATCCGAACAACTTGCCGAATTGCCGATAAGGGTTGATTTACTGACATCTACTGTAAAAGGAAGCAGACGAAAGGACACACTCTCGGCTCTTGCCGCCGGTCAGGTGAATATTCTTATAGGAACCCATGCCGTTATAGAGGACAATGTGGTTTTTGCACAGTTAGGATTGGTTGTCATAGACGAACAGCATCGTTTCGGAGTGGCACAACGTGCTAAGCTGTGGCTGAAGAGCGCTGCTCCTCCTCATGTCCTGATAATGACGGCTACACCCATTCCGCGCACTCTGGCAATGACGGTTTACGGTGACCTTAATGTTTCTGTTCTTGACGAACTTCCTCCTGGAAGAAAGCCTGTTTTAACCAGTCATATTTCAAGTGAATATCGCGCGCAGCTATATCAAAAGATTAATATCGAAATATCCAAAGGGCATCAGATATATTATGTTTTTCCTCTTATAAAGGAAAATGAGAAAATGGATTTGCGCGATCTCGAAAACGGCTTTGAATACTTGAAGAAAGTATTTCCTGAAAGAAGTATCGCTTATGTGCATGGAAAAATTCCTCCTGCAGAGAAAAATGAGATAATGTCCCGTTTCTCAGAAGGAAAAATAGATATACTTGTTGCAACTACTGTTATAGAAGTGGGCGTAAACGTGCCTAATGCAACGGTAATGGTGATTGAGGAAGCGCAACGCTTCGGACTTTCCCAGCTTCATCAGTTACGTGGAAGGGTAGGGCGTAACGCAGAACAGGCGTATTGTTTCCTGGTTACTTCCGGAAAACTGGCAAATACGACTCGCAGACGAATAGAAATAATGGTCGAAACAAATGACGGCTTTCGTATCTCGGAAGAAGATATGCGTCTTCGCGGCCCCGGCGATCTTCAGGGTACTTTGCAGAGCGGGATGCCTTTCGATCTGCATATTGCCAATCTTGCGACCGACGGACTTATTCTTGAAGAAGCACGTGCGTTGGCTCATGAGGTAATAGACTCCGACCCTCAGCGGAATCGCTCTTATAATGATATACTATGGAATCAATTACGCATTCTGAAAAAGAATGATATAAATTGGTCGGAAATATCATAGGATTATGAAATCTGTTAATCTATTTTGAAATAAAATAATATAGGTCTTTATATAGAATGAAACCATGAGTAACATACCAAACATGAAAGCATTGGCGTTTAGAGACACGCCATTTGCAAATCTAATGAATAAGCGCATTTATAATGTGTTGCTTATCGCAACAACATACGACGCTTTTATTCTTGAAGATGACGGTCGGGTGGACGAACAGATATTCAATGAATACACTTCTCTAAGTCTTAGCTCTCCTCCCCGTTTCACACAGGTTACAACCGAGGCTGAGGCTTTGAAGGCTTTGGAAGACCGAAATTTTGAGCTTGTTATTTGTATGCCCAACATGGACAACCGTGATATCTTCGTTGCGGCAAAGGAGATAAAGCAACGTTATCCGCAAATTCCGATTGTCGTGCTTACTCCTTTCTCAAAAGAAGTATCCAAACGTGTTGCAAATGAGGATCTGTCGGCTATTGATTACGTATTTAGCTGGCTTGGGAATTCGGAGCTGCTTCTTGCAATAATAAAATTGATTGAAGATAAAATGAATGCCCCTTATGACACGGACAGTGTGGGCGTTCAGATAATATTGCTTGTGGAGGATTCAATCCGTTCTTATTCTTCTGCTCTTCCGCTGCTGTATCGTTTCGTTTTGCAGCAAAGTCTTGAATTTTCAAAAGAAGCTTTGAACGGACATCTTCAAACTCTTCGAATGCGTGGGCGTCCTAAAATAAAGCTTGCCAGAAACTACGAAGAGGCTGTCAGGATATTCGAACGCTATAAGCATAATATGTTAGGAATAATATCGGACATGAGTTTTATGCGGGCAGGTAAGAAAGATCCGTACGCAGGATATAAATTCGGACGTTATGTAAGGCAGTCGGGACTGATTATTCCTTTTATTCTTGAAAGTTCCGATACAGCCAATGAAGTTTATGCTGGTGAATTGAAGGCCTCTTTTATTGACAAAAATTCAAAAGCCTACCCTCAAATGCTTCGTCACGAGGTTAACGAGCATTTTGGATTTGGCGATTTCGTGATTGTAAATCCCAAAAATCACGAAGAAATAATGCGAATTCGTGATCTTAAGGATTTGCAGCAGAAGATTTTTGCTATTCCCGACGATTCGCTGGTATATCATTTGAGCCATAATCATTTCTCCCGCTTTTTTTATTCGCGTGCCATGTTTCCGCCGGCCGAGCTCCTGAAGAAGGTAGATGTAAATGATTATGACGATATGAACGAGGCTCGTAAATTGATTTTCGACTGTATCGTAGAGTATCGTCGTATGAAGAATTCCGGCGTAGTTGCGATATATAAGCGCGACCGCTTTGATGAATACAGTACGTTCGCACGGATAGGGAACGGTTCTCTCGGAGGAAAAGGGCGTGGCCTTGCGTTTATGAGCGCAATGCTGAATCGTTATCCGCAGTTGCATTATGAAAATATGGATGTAACTATTCCGCGCACAGTTGTGATTTGCACCGATATTTTCGATGAGTTCATGGAAACGAACAATCTGTATTCCATCGCCCTTTCTGACGCTACAGACGAGGAAATACTCAACAGTTTCCTTAACGCACGTCTTCCGGATAATCTTCTCGACGACTTGAGCTCGTTTTATGCCGTTGTAAAAAGTCCCATAGCCGTCCGTTCCTCATCGTTGCTTGAGGATTCGCATTATCAGCCTTTTGCCGGAATTTATTCAACCTATATGGTACCTCGTATCGCTTCCGACGAATCGCTGGTTTATTTACGAAATGCAATTAAGGCCGTATATGCTTCTGTCTTTTATAAGGACAGCAAGGCATACATGACATCTACATCGAATCTTATAGACCAGGAAAAGATGGCTGTCGTGTTACAGGAAGTTGTAGGTTCTACATACGGCGACAGGTATTACCCTACTATGTCGGGCGTTGCGCGTTCGCTTAACTTCTATCCTATAGGTGATGAAAAGCCTGAGGAAGGAATAGCCAATATTGCTTTAGGGTTGGGAAAATATATAGTAGACGGAGGTTTGACGTTGAGATTCTCGCCGGCTCATCCGCACAACATATTGCAGACATCCCAGCTGGATATCGCCTTGCGTGAGACGCAAACTAGATTTTACGCTCTTAATTTGCTGAATCTTGGCAAGGATTTATCTATCGACGATTCTTTTAATTTGTTTAAGTTGAATGTGAAAGAAGCTGTTGGAGACAAATCGCTTAAATACGTAGCTTCTACTTACGATCCTTACGACCAGGTGCTGAATAGCGGAGTTTATCCGAACGGGAGGAAAGTTGTGACATTTTCCGGTATTCTTGAGAACGATTCTTTTCCTTTGGCCGATGCCCTTACTCAGATTCTTAATGTCGGACAGAAGGAAATGGGGCGCCCGATAGAAATAGAGTTTGCGCTGAATATAGAGGATAATGGGCGTTGCTCATTTTATCTATTGCAGATAAGGCCTATCGTTGATGCCAAAGACGATATGAACGAAGACCTTACTTGTATCAAGAGAGAAGATACGATAATAGAATGTTCCAGCGTATTAGGGCAGGGAATAATAAACGATGTCTATGACGTTGTATACGTGAAAAGTTGCAATTTCAATGCACAAAACAATGGCCTTGTGGCTCGTGAAATAGAGAAACTGAATAGGGAATACATAGAAAAGGGAAATGGCTATGTTTTGGTCGGTCCAGGGCGTTGGGGCAGCAGTGACCCGTGGCTCGGTATCCCTGTGAAGTGGCCGCATATCAGTGGAGCACGCGCCATTGTGGAATGCAGTTTGGAACAGTATAGGGTAGACCCTTCACAGGGAACCCATTTCTTCCAGAATCTGACATCGTTCGGAGTTGGTTATTTTACGATAGCTCCTTTCAACGGAGAAGGTTTCTTTGATGAAGAGTACCTTAATTCATTGCCGGCTTCGCATGAAACGGAATATATTCGCAGCGTAAAGTTCAATACTCCCATTCTTATAAAAATGGACGGGCGTCATGGTCGTGGTGTGGTGATGAAGCCGCAATAAGATATGAACAACATGTGTTATAAAGAAAAAGCGATAAAAATGACATGGCAATTAGACATACGTTGATGATTGCGGTTTTGCGGTTGTTAATTTGTCTAAACATAATGCCGAGGGCATTAAATACGAGAAAGCCACGTTTCCCTTGATTGTGCTAATGTGTGCCGGACATGGTGTTACAGGCAAACGTTCCGCTGTTTTCTGCAAATAGTGTAATTTTTTATATGTGAATTTTTAGAATATTAATTCAAATAACGAGTTTAAACAAATATGGCAAACAACATTTATCTCGCATCTAAGCCGCGCTATGAGATTCTCGACGGGATGCGTGGTGTGGCTTCTATCCTTGTGATGTGCTTCCACCTTACTATGGCCTACAATTTCAGCCGCGTTGACACTCCGTTGGGGCACGTATCCATGGCGGTAGACTTCTTCTTCCTTCTCTCGGGATACGTCATCGGATACGCCTATGATGATCGTTGGGACCGTATGAGCGTGTGGAATTTCTGCAAGCGCCGCCTGGTCAGACTACATCCCATGATAGTCATGGGCACGCTTGTGGGCATGGTGCTGTTCTACTTCACCGGCGTGTACGAGCAGGGCGACCATAGTTCTCACCTCGTTGATCAGACGTCCGTTGGCATGCTCATTCTAATAACCCTGCTGGGCATGTTGCTCATTCCCACGCCAAAGAGCCTCGACATACGCGGCTGGAGCGAAACCAACAATCTCAATCCCGCCCACTGGTCGCTTTTCTTTGAATATATCGCCAACATTCTCTATGCCCTATTCATCCGTAAGTTTTCCAAGAAGGTGTTGGCAGTTTTCGTGCTGGCGGCGGGCTTCCTTACGTTGGATAAGGCGCTCCATTTGGACGTTTTCGGCATATATGCCGACATGGGCGGAGGGCGCAACTCTATGGGCGGAGGCTTCTACCTTACTCCGCAGCATTTGTTCATTGGTTTTGTGCGCTTGTTCTACCCGTTCTTCTGCGGACTACTGCTCAGTCGCATAAAAGCACGTATCCAGGTGCGCGGCGGCTTTTGGTGGTGCACCTTTATGCTGATAGTATTGCTGCTGATGCCATTCGTTCGGGGCGGAGAAATTGGCACGCCGGGCTGCATGGACGGCATATATTATGCCGTAAGCATTCTTGTGCTCTTTCCCCTGCTGGTGTGCATGGGAGCAGGTAGCCAGGTGACGGGACGTAGTCGTCGCGTATGCCGCTTTCTGGGTGATATTTCCTATCCACTTTACGTCACACACAATCCACTTGCCTTTTTGCAGCGCAAATGGGTTGTGGAGCACCCTGATGCACCTCTCGGCCAGCACATTTTTATCTTTGTCACGCTAAGCCTTACGGCCATAGCACTGGCATGGGCCATGCTCAAACTCTATGACGAGCCCGTGCGCGAGTGGCTCAAGAGGAAGTTATGGAAGAAAGCAACCGACAAGTAACTCGTATGCCGAACAAAGATGAGGAGCTGCACCACGATCAAGCGGTGCAGCTCCTTGTGCATATATCTTTTACAGACTTAGTCAATGTGACACTCAAAACTCTGTATTTGTCTTAAATCGATATAGAAAAGTATCTGTATTACCTGTGGCATCTGTCATGAACATTGCTTGTGTAGAAAATCTTGTCGGTATTGAGGAAAACACCTTCCGCTTGTGAAAAAAATTATCTCAGACATATTTTGAATTATCTCTGAGATATTTTAAAATATGTCTGAGATAATTTTTCGGGCGTTTTTTGCCGGCGTGAAAAAAGCCACCTGACAAAATGTCAGGTGGGCGGATAGTGTCTTCACTTTGCTCTTACGTTGATTGTTGGTTGCGTTGTACAATTTTATTCGTATATCAAGAGTTGTTCGTCGTCGGCGAATTTACATTCCGGACGCTTTTATAGTATTCGTATCCTGATTTACTCCCACGCCGAAAAGCGAAAAATCGCCACGTACCGGATCATAAGGAAAGATTTCTCTCAAGGTTTCGGTTATTCTGACTGCTGCTGCAAGAGAATAGGTCTTTGATGTAGTAAGGCCGATAGCGTGTGCCACTTGCACCACATGAGTATCCAATGGAATGATAAGATCGGCTGGTGAGAAGCTATTCCAAATACCGAAATCGACAGGAGAGTTGTTACGAATCATCCACCGCAGAAACATGTTTATTTTTTTCTGAGGACTTTTGGACGATACGTTTAGAAAACGGCACATGCGTTCCATTGCTGTACCTTCAAGTGTATTTAGATAATCCTCCATATCTTGGAATTGAGAATAGACATGGAAAAGACGGTCGAATATTTTTCTGAAATCCGAATACGACATCATTCTGTAAAAACTGTCGTTCCTGTCTGTTGGAAAATCCGTTTCAAAGCGGCGGGACAGAATGTATTCTTTAGGTCGGCCGTGCATTGTTTCGCATAATTTATCGGCTTTGGCTATTATCTGCTTTCTGTTGCCGAAACTCATCAAGGCGGTGAGCAATCCGGATATTTCGATGTCGCATTTGTCGGAAAATCTATGCGGAAACTGAACCGGATCGTGTGGAATAAAATCCGGTTGTTCGTATTTTTCGGCTGCTTTAATAAGGCTTGTTTTTAGTTTTTCTGAAATCATAGTGTTGCAAAGTAACGCATTTTGCGGCAATATACCATGTCGCTTATTTGTTAAAAAGCTCTCTGCGGCTTTTAAAAACGCCTTAAATCAGACATTACTTAATTTTTGATGCGTTGTTTGTTACCGAATGAGAAAAATTGAGTACCTTTGAAACTCGATTTGAACAACCAAAAACATAATGATAGACCAGGATAGGATTATAAAAGTCAATATAGAGGAAGAGATGAGAAGTTCTTACATCGACTATAGTATGTCGGTGATTGTTGCTCGTGCTCTTCCTGATGTCAGAGATGGATTCAAACCCGTTCACCGCCGCATTCTTTACGGAATGATGGGGCTGGGAAACACGCACGAGAAACCATATAAGAAATCGGCGCGTATCGTCGGGGAAGTGCTCGGTAAATATCATCCTCACGGCGACTCTTCAGTTTACGGCGCTTTGGTCCGCATGGCTCAGAACTGGTCAATGCGTTATACTTTGGTCGACGGACAAGGTAACTTCGGCAGCGTCGATGGCGACTCTCCTGCTGCAATGCGTTATACCGAAGCACGTCTGCAGCCGCTCGGCGAGGCAATGATGCAGGATATCGACAAGGAAACTGTCGATATGACAAACAATTTCGACGATACTCTTACGGAACCGACCGTCATGCCGACTCGTATACCGAATCTTCTGGTAAACGGAGCCAGCGGTATAGCCGTCGGAATGGCAACAAATATTCCTACTCATAATTTAGGTGAGGTTATAGACGCCTGCATTGCATACATCGACGATAACGATATCGATGTAGACGGACTTATGAAGTATGTGAAAGCTCCCGATTTTCCTACGGGCGGTTTTATATACGGGATGTCGGGTGTGAGGGACGCTTACGCCACAGGGCGCGGACGCATAGTCATGCGTGCACGGGCTGAAATAGAGACCGACGCAACTCATGATAAAATAGTTGTTACCGAAATACCTTACGGAATTAACAAGAAAGAGCTTATAATGTATATAGCCCAGCTTGTTAATGAGAAAAAGATTGACGGAATAACCAATGTGAACGACGAGAGTGACAGGGAAGGTATGCGTATAGTCGTTGACGTAAGGCGTGATGCAAATGCTAACGTTGTACTCAACAAACTGTTTAAAATGACAGCCTTGCAAACGAGTTTTAGCGTAAATTGTATTGCCCTCGTTCATGGCAGACCGAAACTGCTTACGCTTAAAGATTGTATAAGTAATTTTGTAGATCACAGGCATGATGTGGTCATACGTCGTACTCAGTATGAACTGCGCAAGGCAAAAGAACGTATTCATATTTTGGACGGCCTGATAATAGCTTGTGATAATATTGATGAAGTCGTACACATAATCCGTTCTGCAAAAACTCCACAGGTGGCAATGGAGAATCTCGAAAAACGTTTCGGTCTCGACGAGATTCAGTCGCGTGCGATTGTGGAAATGCGTTTGCGTCAGCTCACGGGCTTAATGCAGGAGCAGCTTCATGCAGAGCATGATGAAATAGAAGAACGTATAAATCGTTACAACGAAATACTTAATGACAATAATGTCTGCCTCCAGGTAATAAAAGATGAGCTTACGGAGGTAAAGAACAAATGGAATGACCCGCGCCGCAGCGAGATAGTTCCTACTAAGGACGAGTTTAATCCGGAAGACTTTTATTCGGATGACGAAGTCGTCATAACAATAAGCAATTTGGGATATATTAAACGCACGCCGCTTGCCGAGTTTAGAGCGCAAGGACGCGGAGGCGTGGGAAGCCGTGGCGGCAGCACTCGTAGCGAAGACTTTATAGAGTACATGTATCATGCGACGTCGCACAATACGATGCTTTTCTTTACACAGAACGGTCGTTGTCATTGGCTTAAGGTGTATGATATACCTGAGGGCGCAAAAAATTCCAAAGGCCGTGCTATACAGAATCTACTCAACCTTGCTCCAGACGACCAGGTAAGTGTATGTCTTTACATAAGAAAACTTAACGACCCCGAGTTTTGCAAAAGTCATTTCGTTGTATTCTGTACAAAGAACGGAATAATAAAGAAAACTTGTTTGTCGGAATATTCACGTCCGAGAGCAAACGGTGTGAATGCAATAAATATCCTCGAGGATGACAAGGTTATAAGCGTATGTCTGACGCGAGGTGACGAGGAAATACTGGTTGCCGATAAATTTGGCCGTGCAATTCATTTCAATGAAAGTACTGTCCGTCCTATGGGACGTACTGCTACGGGCGTGAAAGCCATGACACTTGAAGAAGGCGATGAAGTAATCGGAATGGTAAGTGTTTACGATCCGGAAAACGAAAGTGTGATGGTTGTTAGTGAGAAAGGATACGGCAAGCGTAGCGAAGTAAAAGATTACCGTGTTACAAACCGAGGAGGTAAGGGCGTAAAGACTATAAATGTAACGGAAAAGACCGGAAACCTTGTCGCTATTAAAGCCGTGACAGACAATGACGATCTGATGATAATAAATAAGAGCGGTATAACTCTTAGGATTCATGTTTCGGATGCAAGGATTATGGGTAGGGCGACACAAGGTGTGCGGCTTATAAATCTTGAAAAACGTGGCGATACGATTGCAAGTGTTTGCAGGGTTCCGAGTGAAACCGAAGAAGATATTGCGGAAGAATCCGGCGAAAATCAGAATCAGGACGTGGCCGAAAATAATGAATAAATCAACAGGAATAACTAACGTTTAAAATTAATTTGATATGAAGAAGCTTTTATTATTTGCAGTTCTCTTCTCATCTACTATTTCTTATGCCCAAAACAGTCTCATAGACAAGGCACAGATGAAGTTAGACGACAATAAAATAGAAGAAGCTGTTGAGGTTATAGAACCCGCTCTCACAAGCGGCAAAACAAAAAACTTGGCAGGAGCGTACAATATGGCAGGAAATGTTTACGGCCGTATTCTTAATGGAGAGATACTCAAAGCTGCCAACAATCAGCCATGCGATACAACAAAATTCATTTCCGCTCTGAATAAATCGCTTGAATATTTCACAAAGAGCTATGAGCTTGACAATAAACCGAACGAGAAAGGAAAGGTAAAGCCGCAGTATAACGCCAACAATCTGAAGATGATATCGCAGATGTCTAATTATTTCATTTATGCGGGTCAGTTCCTTAATACCAATGGCGACCAAAAAGGAGCTTATGACGCTTTTGAGAAATATCTCGAAATGCCTAAATTATCGGTGTTTACTAAAGCGCAAGCCGACTCGATGTATAAAGCGAACGCTGACGAATACAGCACTATTTCTTATTACACGGCTTTGCTCGGTTATCAGATGAAGGATTATGACCGTGCTCTAAAACATATAGATTACGCTATAGCCGACACTTCCTCAAAGAACAAGAACGACTTGTTCTTTATCAAGTCGCAGTCTTTACTTGCAAAGCAGGATACAGCAGCGTGGGTGAAGTGTGTTACCGAGGCTATTACCCAGCTTCCAGACAATACGCAGTTTGTTCAGAACCTGTTGTATTATTATAACATGAAAAGCTTGAAGGATGAGGCTATTGCAACGGCGAATGACCTTGTTGCAAAAGCTCCCAACAACAAAAACGCATGGTATTCGGCAGGATGTATTTATCTTAATGAAGCGAAAGATTTCAATAAGTCGAGAGAATATCTGCAGAAGGCTTTGGAGCTTGATCCTAACATGATGGAGGCTCAGTACAATATGGGCATTTCATACGTAAACGAGTTGGTTTCGATAAAAGATAAATTTACGACAAACACTAAGGATCCTAACTATAAGAGAGACCTTGAAGCGGCTAAAGAGTATTACAAAAAAGCGCTTCCTTATTTTGAGAAAACACGCGAGCTGGTTCCTGACCAACCTAAGATATGGGGACTTTCTTTGAAGAACGTTTACTATAATCTTGAAATGAAAGACAAAGAAAAAGAAATTGATGATGTTCTTTCTGCGGCAGGTATAACGAGTTCCAACTAAGAAAATAAATGGAGGCTTCCTGTTTCCGGTAAACCTCCATTCCTATAAACAGACTCTTTTTTGCTGATTATAATGCGAAAAAGAGTCTGTTTTTTTTTGATTAATACAGGTAAGGACAACGTTTTCTGTCATCTTGTTTTTGGGTATTAATAAAATTTCTTTTGTTACAAAGAGAATTTTATAAAAATCTTATAAGGCAAAAAAGTTCCCGCAGATAATTGAAAATACAAGGGAGATAATTCAAAATATGTCTGAGATAATTTAAAATATCTCAGACATATTTTTTGCTACATATACATATGTTGATTTTCAAGTGCTTGGCGGGCGACCGTTTTTGTCTGTAAAACCGAACAACAACGTAGTTCAATTTTTTCGGAAAGCAGTCTTTTTTCACTTATAAAAGTATTTTGGCAGGAAACTGGATATAGATTGAAATATTTCCTTTCAGGTGATTTCTTTCTGCGTTTGTTTTATTTATAAAAATGCTTGTCTTATATCGAACTTACGTTATTCTATTTCATTCCTATTGGTTTTTATGGATATTTTTGTGTGTATATCTTTCTTATTCGGCTAAAAAGCAGTAAATTTGCAGGCGAATTTGGCATGAACTTAACAAGGCTGTAAGAAAAGACGGTGAGACGTTGTTCATTTGCCGGTTTGCATAGAAAAAAGCTAAAACAGTCTTCAAAAAGATGAGTAGTTGTATAATAAACGTCAAGGCTTTGGCCGAGAGTGACGCTCAGACGGCAAATATTCATTTGGACAATACTTTTTTCAAATGTTTCCATTCGTCGGATATATCGGGCGGAGAGGTGGACGTTGTTGCGAAATCAACGAAAACGGCCGTCGGCAACGAATACGAGGTTGCTCTCGAAATAAACGGGTTTATAAAGATTTCGTGCACGAGATGTCTTGACGAGATGAATTATGAGATAAAGTTGGATGACCGTTTTAAGGCTCACGCGGGTGAATATATATCTGACGAAGACGCTGATTATGATATAATTCCCGCTAAAATAACCGGCGAATGCGATGTAGCGGAACGTATATTCGAAACAATTGTTTTAAATATTCCTTCTGTACATTCTCATTCGGACGGTCTTTGCAATATAGATATGATAGAAAAACTCAAAGAACATTCGGCGAGTGAAATAACGAAAATAATAAATTAAAAAATAACAGAAATGGCACATCCTAAAAGAAGACAATCCAAAGCACGTACACTTAAGCGCAGAACTCACGATAAAGCAGTTGCTCCTACATTGGCTATATGTCCTAATTGCGGCGCATGGCATGTATATCATACAGTATGCCCCGAATGCGGCCATTATCGTGGAAAACTTGCTATTGAGAAAGAGGTTAACTCTTGACGTTAAGTGATAATGGGAAAAATTAATGCTGCAATCACAGGTGTAGGCGGTTATGTGCCCGAATACGTGCTGACCAACGACGAACTGTCGCGTATGGTCGACACGAACGACGAGTGGATAATGACGCGAATCGGTGTTAAGGAGCGTAGAATCCTGAACGAGGAAGGCTTGGGAACAAGCTATATGGCCCGAAAGGCCGTAAAGCAGTTGCTGGAGCGCACCAATACCGATCCTGCCGAAATAGACTGCCTTATCGTTTCCACAACAACTCCCGACTATCATTTTCCGTCGACAGCATCGATAGTTCTCGGCCGGCTTGGATTAGTAAACGCTTTTGCTTTTGACTTTTCGGCCGCTTGCTGCGGATTCCTTTATTCTTTGGAAGTAGGAGCGAATATGATAAAAAGCGGTTGCCACAAGAAAGTAATTGTTGTTGGAGCCGATAAAATGTCTTCAATGGTCGATTATACAGATCGTGCCACGTGTCCTATTTTCGGCGACGGCGCGGGTGCTGTGCTTCTTGAACCAACCGAAGAAGAATGTGGTTTGATGGATTCGTATCTCCGCACCGACGGTAAAGGACTTCCTTTCCTTTGCATGAAAGCAGGCGGTTCGGTATGTCCTCCTTCTTACTTCACGATAGATCACCACATGCACTATCTTCACCAGGAGGGACGCACTGTATTTAAATTTGCGGTAACTCACATGAGTGATTCCTGCGAATTGATAGCAAAGCGTAACAACCTTGACAAAGACAGTATTGCGTGGGTAGTTCCTCATCAGGCTAACGTCAGAATTATAGAGGCTGTTGCCAAACGTCTTGACTTGTCTATGGACAAAGTCATGCTTAACATACAGCGCTATGGCAATACATCTGCGGCAACTCTTCCGTTGGCTTTGTGGGATTATGAAAAGCAACTGAAAAAAGGTGATAATTTAATCTTTACAGCTTTCGGCGCAGGATTCGTTTGGGGCGCTTCATATCTGAAGTGGGCTTACGATTACCAGCCAGCGAAATAGTAAAATCACCGGCTCTGAAAAAAGCGAATATTGAAAACAAAGCTTTGTTCTGGTATTTGCTAAAAATAAAACACCCTCTCGCTACTACCTGATAAACGGGAATAACGAGAGGGCTTTTGATAAAATTAGAGTTAAGCCGGAATAAGAATAATCCGTAAGTAATTATAAAGTTATGCATAAAGCAGGCTTCGTAAACATAGTAGGAAATCCTAATGTCGGAAAATCCACACTCACCAATTTATTTGTCGGTGACAGGATTTCAATAGCAACATTCAAGGCACAGACTACACGTCACAGAATACTCGGAATCCTTTCAACGGACGATTACCAAATTGTATTTTCCGACACACCGGGGGTGCTGAAACCAAATTATAAGTTGCAGGAAGCTATGCTTGCGTTTTCCTTGTCGGCACTTGAAGATGCCGATGTGCTTGTCTATGTTACGGATACGATTGAGGACAGTTCGAAAAGCAGTGATTTTTTAGAAAAAGTAGCCAAATTGAATGTCCCAGTCCTGCTTCTGATAAACAAAATCGATTTAAGCAATCAGAAGGATTTGACTTCGCTTGTTGAAACCTGGCAGGAACGTTTGCCTAACGCTGAAATTTATCCGGTTTCTGCAAAAGCAAAGTTCAATACAGATAATGTGTTGAAACGTATAGTTGAATTGTTGCCTGAATCGCCGAACTATTTCGATAAAGACCAGCTTACCGACAAATCATCGAGATTCATAGTTGCTGAAATACTCCGTGAAAAAATATTGCTTTATTATGACAAGGAAATTCCTTATTCTGTAGAAGTTTCTGTAAACGAATTTCATGAAGAAGAAAAAGTTATCCGAATAAGCGCAACTATATATGTGGAACGAGAAAGCCAGAAAGGAATTATAATAGGGCATAAAGGCATAGCAATACGCAAGGTCGGAATGGAAGCCCGTAGAGATATAGAACGCTTTTTTGACAAAAAAGTATTCTTGCAAACTTACGTCAAAGTAGATTCAGACTGGAGAAATTCGGATAGGGAATTGAAAATGTTCGGCTATAATCCCGAATAAGCATTACTAATTACAAACAAAAACTACTTCACCTAAATATAAATATGGGAAATTTAGTAGCAATAGTAGGTCGTCCCAATGTGGGCAAATCAACTTTATTCAACCGTCTTACCGAAAGCCGGCGCGCAATAGTCAGCGATGAAGCGGGAACAACGCGCGATCGCCAGTACGGAAAGGTAATATGGAACGGAAAGGAATTCTCGATTGTAGACACAGGAGGCTGGGTTGTCAATTCGGATGATGTGTTCGAGCACGAAATAAGGAAACAGGTGGAGATTGCAACATCCGAATCGGACGTTATACTTTTTGTGGTTGACGTAAACAACGGAATCACCGATCTCGACATGGAAGTAGCAGACATTTTGCGTCGTACCAAAACGCCCGTAATATTAGTATCGAACAAAGTAGACCATAACGAAAAGGATTATCTCTCGGCAGAGTTTTATAGGTTAGGATTAGGCACTCCCCATTCAATCAGTGCGGCAACCGGTAGCGGAACCGGCGATTTGCTCGATGTGATATTGGAAACATTGGGCGACCGTGAATTGAATGAAGAAGACGACAACATTCCCCGCTTTGCTGTCGTAGGCCGTCCGAACGTAGGAAAAAGCAGTATAATAAATGCATTTATAGGCGAAGATAGAAATATCGTGACCGATATTGCCGGAACAACGCGCGATGCTGTATCTACGCGATATACCAAGTTTGGATTCGATTTCTATATCGTCGACACGGCAGGAATACGCAAAAAGAACAAGGTTACAGAAGACCTTGAGTATTACAGCGTGCTGCGTTCCATACGCGCTATCGAGCAGGCCGATGTTTCCATTCTGATGATAGACGCGACCCAGGGAATAGGTACGCAGGATATGAACATATTCCAGGTAATACAGCGCAATAACACGGGTTTGGTTGTAGTTGTCAACAAATGGGACCTTGTAGATGACAAATCGCACGAAGTTCAGATGAACTTCGAGAACGTAATTCGCCAGCGCATGGCTCCGTTTACGGACTTTCCCATAATTTTCGCTTCTGCACTTACCAAGCAGCGCATATACAAGGTTCTTGAAACGGCAAAGGACGTCTTTGAAAACCGTCGCTCGCGCATTCCGACGGCTAAACTTAACGATGTAATGCTGCCATTGATTGCCGAGACGCCGCCTCCTGCTCTGAAAGGTAAGTATATAAAGATAAAATACTGCACTCAGCTGCCCAACACGCGTATTCCGTCGTTTGCATTCTTTGCCAATCTGCCTCAGTACGTTAAGGAGCCCTATCGTCGTTTCCTCGAGAACCGAATCAGGGAGAACTGGAACCTTTGCGGCACGCCTATAAACGTTTTCATTCGTCAAAAGTAAAACAATGAAATTACGGAATTATATTTTATTCGTGTGTTTTGCGGCCGTGCTCGCTTCCTGCAGCAATGAAAAGCAGGCGGAAAAGCATGAAACGCCCGAGGAGGTTGCACTCGCAGCGTACAACCACCTTATAAAAGACGAATATGAAGATTATGTGAAACTTGTTCATTCCGGCGACAGCATTACTGAAACCTACAGGCAAGGTTTGCTCGCTACGGTAAAACAGTTTATGACCCGACAAAACGACGAGAAGAAGGGAATAAAATCGGCAAGCGTAGTAGACGAGAAAACAGTGTCGAACGACAATTACGCACTTGTGATGTTAATACTTACTTATGGCGACAGCACTTCGGAAGAAGTGGCTGTGCCGGTGGTGAAAGTTAACGACGTATGGCGCTTGCGGTAAACCAAGCAGAATATTCGTCTTTTGTACCAACGTTGGCGGATTGCAAGCAAATCCGTCAACGTTTTTGTTCCGATCGGGGAGTTAGGATTGTCATTTTCAAAATGGTTTTGACAATAATGAGAGCTCGATAATAATACGATTGTTACCAATAACGAGACATGCTTTGTTGAAAATTTCCGGCGCTTTGTCGTAGTGCTTTGCAGACAAAAACGGTCACCCGCCAAGTAATTGAAAATCAGCAGGTGTATATATATCAAAAAATATGTCTGAGATAATTTAAATTATCTCAGACATATTTTCGATTATCTC
>OHBJ01000589.1_pt1 | contig 23952 bp, 21 predicted proteins | sample 1577241 | NCBI WGS metagenome assembly OHBJ01 (sample SAMEA3541594, study PRJEB24748) | human gut metagenome | biome: human gut; feature: human-associated habitat; material: faeces | place: China | collected 2012 | reverse complement strand
CTCATGCCTGATTGTGATGTCGCAGAGTTGGCTATCCTTATCCCGAACTCGCGTTAATAATATTTTTTACTCTAAAAATTTGGAAAGACGGGATACTGTTCGTGATTTTGCGCACACAAATCGACTGAATTATGCCCTCTTCTATCCATAACAGAATAAAAAAAGAGCTGAGTCACAGCGACTTAGCTCTTATTTGTTGCCTTGGAAGGACTCGAACCCTCACAAACGGAACCAGAATCCGGTGTGCTACCATTACACCACAAGGCATCGTTTTTAGCTTCAAGGGGAGATATCGTTTGCGTTATTTTCGCTTTCACTCATCTCGTTCAGAACCTCCGTTCTTCCCTTTTGCGATGCAAAGTTACTGCCTTTTTTTGGATTGACCAAATTTTTCGGGAGATTTTTTTAACTTTTTTTGTTCTTATATCCCATATATCCTGATTTACAGCAGTTTGACAACTGAATTTTTCTTAGTTTTCCACTCTCATAAGGTGTACATCCATCTGCGGGAAGGGGAATTCAAAGCCTGACTTGGGCAGCTCGGTGTAGAAACGCTTATTCATATCGAAGAAAAGCGGCCAGTAATTGGAGCTGTGCGTCCATGCCCTTACGGTGAAGTTGATGCTACTATCGGCCATTTCGCTCAATCCTACGAACGGGGAGCGGTCCATCTTCTCTATAGTGACAGGGTGGTTCATCTCCTGTTGCTGTTGCAGGGCCTTCTTGAAAGCCTCGCTCTTGCGGCGCCGACGCATCCGCATCCTCTTCCACCATCCAGCCTTGGATTCCTCTTCGAGAAGGGCTTTCTCCTCCTGCTGCTTGTCCTGCTCGAGGTGCATCTGGAGGCGCAACTCGCGGTCATCCTCTATGTATTTCTTCACCACACGGACGTCGCTGTTAAGTATGCGGAGTATCTCCTTTTCGGCTCGCTCGTAGTCGGTGCCGTAGCTGAGGCACACGGTCCAGTCCACGCGGCGGTATTGCTCCAGACTATAGTTATTAATAGAGGATGTGGAGAGACCGCCATTGGGAATGATAATTGCCTTGTTGTCGATGGTATTTATTACTGTGTGGAATATCTGGATCTCCTTGACGGTGCCGGCATAACCCTGCGCTTCGATGTAGTCGCCAACCTTATATGGTTTGAGCAACAGTATGAGAACTCCGCCGGCGAAGTTCTGCAACGTGCCGCTGAGAGCCATACCGATAGCTACGCCGGCCGAGGCAAAGATGGCGAGGAAGGAACTGGTCTCGATGCCTATGATGCCTATGACGGTGACGATGAGGATAAAGTAGAGCAACATCTTGACCAGCGAGAGGACAAAAGTGGAGAGGGAGGCGTCCATCTTGCGGCGCACGAAGACGCTGAGCATCATCCGGTATATTTTTCGTATCACGAAGCGGCCGATATAGAAGACCACTATGGCGATAAGGAGTTTGAACGCGAAGTCGACCAGCGAATTGGCAATATTCGAGATGGCCTCGTCGAAACCGAGGTTTTGGAAACTCTTGATGGCGTCCTCCCCTTTCTTCAGTTCATCGGCTATCGGCACGGGATTTATGTTTTCGGTTTGGAATGAAATCATGGAGAATCGGTGTAAAAAATGATGTGCATTTCAAAAACGGTCGGACCGACACGTTACGGTTGTACGTCACCGTAGACACGGGAGTACCAGTCGAGTGCGCGATAGAACTTCTCCCCTTTCAGCTCCGTCTGGTTACTGAGGCGGTGACAGGAAAGGCCTGAGTAGTTGGCACGATTCATGTTCTGTCCGGTAAAGGACCTGTCGGTAGTAGCCTTGTAGACCACTACATCCTCAAGCGCCTTCTGGAAGTCGGCCAACAGTTCATCCGATGCCTCAGGGTGGTTCTGCATTACAATCTCGCGGGTGTATTGACCGAAGTCGTAAAGAGCGGGGTTCACGCGTCGCGAGTAGCACTGTAAGCCAGTGGTTCCGTCCAAGTAATTGAAGTCGGAATAGCAACGTGCTGTGACGTCAGCAAGATTCTCCACTTTATTGAGGTCAAGCACGGAGACTGTGAATGGCAATTTAGTCTGCGTAATATAAGTATTGTATTCGAGCGCGGCCGTTTTGACCAGGTCTACGTCTTTCTTGAGCAGTTCGGGTAGCGTCACGTCGTAAGGCATACCGTATTCGCTGAGTTCGGTGACGGAGCCCACGAGGTAATCAGCCTTGCCGCGGAACTGGTAGAGTGTCTCCACATTGGCCATATAACAGGAGTCGAACCAGATGAAGTCAAACATTCCGGCGGGAATCGTGGCGGCGAGGTCGGGCATCTCGCAGTAGTGCGACTCTTTTCCGTCCTTGTCCTGGCCGAAGGCGTACTGTGCTGCATCGGTAGCGGTCCAAGTGGGCGAGGGCAACCAGGCATCGGCATGCGACCAAAGGATGAGCCCGTATTTATCCGAAGGGGAAAAGTACTTCACGTCGGCTATGACAGCGGCTATGCGTTCGGTGTCGGTGCTTCGATTCTGGTCATCGTATTCCTTGATTGTCTGGAAGTCGTATCCGTATGACATCTTCACGAGCCGCTGTAGCTTGGGTTGCATGGTTTCGCCGGTCTTGGGGTCCAGCTGCACGCTATATATGAGCAGACGTGACTTCTTGAGGTCAAGACTGGCAGCCACTTGCTGTATCTCCTTCATATCGAGGTCGAGGTTGTAGCTAAGGCTGTTAGAGGCTACGGCATACATCAGCACGGTGCGTTCCACGGCTTCCATCGGACCGTGGGGCACGGGAGGTTCGGGGTTATCTTCGGAGCAGCTCCACAACACGGGGAGCATCAGTACGGCAGTGAGAATCGGTAAGATACGCTTTATCATGTTCAGTAATTGTTTTCAAACAACTTACGACGCCGCGAGGTTTGTCTTGCAGCAAACTGGCGGCACTTCATCATTATATAACGCGCGCGAGGCCGAAAAAGTATATTATATCACCACGATTAATGTCAATTCTACGCGGCAAGTGTTTTTTCACTGAAATATTTTGCAATTTCACATTTAAATGTTAATTTTGCATTTGAATGTTAAAGACAATCTTGCCATACCTCCCTCTGAGCGTTTAATTAAAGCATGAAACGCTCTGTAACCCGCACTGATTTTTCCTTATATATTAAGGATTTGAGCGAACAGCGCAATCTCGGGCGCAGAGCTTGCCGGAATCGGCAGACTGCTTTAAACCATTCGGCATCAGAATTGTTAAAATTACAAATACGTTCCTTTAAATTGTTAATTCATTTACAGGAATTTTTTAAATTCGGTAATGCTATATGAAAACCAATAAGAGGATAAATTTAACCCCCATATCATGCGGCCTCGTGTCGCCATCCCGCGCCAGCAATCAAAAGCGTCACACTCCCGTCAATGGTAAAATGACCCTCTAACTCCCGCAGACATCTCATGAAGAAATCCACGATATGGCTCTTGGCCATAATAATGGCGCTGACATTCGGAGCGTTGTTGTTCTTCCAGTTTTTCTACCTGAAGAACATGACCAACATGCGCGAGCAGCAGTTCCGCGAGAACGTGCAGCGTGCCCTCAACGCTACCAGCGACAAGCTGGAGAAGCACGAGACGCGCTATTATCTGGAGCAAGACATCAATTCCATAGAAGCCAGCCTATATGCCTCGCCCTACGCCCCACAGATAGGAGCGCCGGGCAATAACAACATACAATACAGCATAGAAAACCCCGACGGGTCGGTAACGCAGTTCACCCTCTCCTCCACTGTAGACGAAACCAAGAAACGGCATCCCGCCCCCGGCGAAGGCATCTTCCCGCCGCCGACCCACTCCATAGGCTCGCGTTACCAGACCATGCACGAAGTGCTGCGCGGGCAATACCTGTATCAAAAAGGCCTTCTCGACGAAGTTGTCCTCACCATCCTCCGCGAATCGAGTTCACGCCCCATCATAGAGCGCGCCGACTCCACCCTGGTGCGCAATTACCTGCAGGCAGAGCTGGGCAACAACGGACTGAACCAACCGTTCGCCTTCGCCATCAACGACTCCAAAAACACGATAATCTACGCCACACAGGGGTTCGTCCCTGCCACGCGCGGCGACACCACCGCCACTTACTCACACGTACTCTTCCCCAACTCGCCGACCAAATACACTCTCGAAGTGCAGTTCCCAGCCAAGAAGAGCTACATTGTGTCCTCGGTGCGTTTCGCCATACCCTCGCTCGCCTTCACCCTGATTCTGCTCGTCGTCTTCCTCTACACCATAGTGACGGCATTCCGCCAGAAACGACTCACCGAGATGAAGACCGACTTCATAAACAACATGACCCATGAGCTAAAAACCCCTATATCCAGCATATCTCTGGCCGCGCAGATGCTCGACGACTCCTCGGTTCGCAAATCGCCCGAATCGCTGAAACGTATCTCCGGAATCATCAGCGACGAAGCCAAACGCCTCCGTTTCCAAGTGGAGAAAGTGCTGCAGATGTCGGTGTTCGACAGTTCGAGTGTCGCGGCGCTTAAGTTCAAGGAGGTGGACGCCAACGCCATTGTGGCCTCCGTAGTTAATACCTTTAAGCTGAAAGTGGAGAAATACGGCGGCTCGCTCGACTGCAAGTTGGATGCCGAAGCCCCCTTCGTGCGCGTGGACGAAATGCAGTTTACCAACGTAATCTTCAACCTGCTCGACAACGCCGTGAAATACCGCCGCGACGACGTCGACCTGAATCTACACATAACCACCCGCAACGTGGTCAATAATTTAGAAATCCGCGTCTCCGACAACGGTATCGGAATCCGGCGCGACGACCTTAAGCGCATCTTCGACAAGTTCTTCCGCGTACATACCGGCAACCGCCACGACGTCAAGGGATTCGGCCTCGGCCTCGCCTACGTCAAGAAGATGGTAACCCTCTTCTCCGGCACCATTAGGGTGGAAAGCGAGCTCGGCAAGGGCACGACGTTCATCATAACCCTGCCGCTCCTGAACACAGAAACGGAGACGGAATAAACACAAAACTTTGTAAATTGTTATAATATATATTAATCAAGCAAATAATCAAAAAATTATATAGCCCTATGGATGATAAACTGAAAATTCTGCTCTGCGAAGACGACGAGAATCTCGGGATGCTGCTTCGCGAATTCCTGCAGGCCAAAGGTTTCAACGCCGACCTCTGCCCCGACGGCGACCGCGGCTACAAGGCGTTCCTGAAAGGGAAATATGACCTATGCGTGCTCGACGTGATGATGCCCAAGAAAGACGGCTTCACGCTCGCCCAGGAGATACGCAACGTCAACAGCGAAGTCCCCATCATCTTCCTTACTGCAAAAGCGCTGAAAGACGACGTGCTGGAAGGCTTTAAAATCGGTGCCGACGACTATATCACGAAACCCTTCTCCATGGAAGAGCTCGTGTTCCGTATCGGTGCCATCTTGCGCCGTGTCAAAGGTAAGAAAGACAAGGAAGTGACCATGTACAAGATAGGCCGCTATGCCTTCGACACTCAGAAACAGACACTCGTCATCGACGACAAGACACAGAAACTCACCACCAAGGAATCGGAACTGCTGGCACTGCTCTGCTCGCACGTCAACCAGATTCTGGAACGCAACTTCGCTCTGAAATCAATCTGGATCGACGACAACTACTTCAACGCCCGCAGCATGGATGTCTACATTACAAAGCTGCGCAAGCACCTCAAAGGCGACCCCGCCATCGAGATTATCAACATCCACGGCAAAGGCTACAAACTGATAGCCCCCGAAGTCCCCGAAGAGGAACCCGCCGAATAACCACGCCGTTTCCCCCGGAATACGAGAACGCCACGCCCTTATAAGCAGGCGTTCTCGCTGTTTTTATTGCCGGAATATTATTGCCGGAATATTATTATTTTGGTGCGAAAGAAAAAATTGTTAACTTTGTGTGTCACAAAAGGCGTGGTTGTGCGTCTTGAATATATAACATTAAAATCCGCTATGATGAAGAAAGTACTCCTCTCGCTTGCCATCGTGCTGCTCGCCGCGGGCAGTGCCTTTGCTGTGCCCCGTTTTATGGGCATCGACAATAAAAACGGTAAAACCACTATCAAAATCGAGATTCCCGCCTGCGACCGTGACGCCCAAAACGGCCTCTCGATCGACAACGTGAAGCTCTACAATAACGGTAAAATGCTTGCCGCCAAGAAGGTGCGCGCTATCTGGGGCGAAAACTCCACAATTATCCTCGAGTTCAAGAAACTCACCAAATTCGAGGATTGCACCCTCTCCTTCACCCTCAACGGCGAAGCCGTAAGCATGAACCTCCAGACAAACCAGGTACGCATCACCGACCTTCCTATCTACATACCGTAACCCCTCCCACGATTTCATCGATACCCTTTCCGTGTAATGGAAAATCCCTTCAGCCGAGCAATAGCTTCCATTGTGACCCGCTTCGGCTCCGAAGCTTCGGAGCCGAAGTGAAATACAGGGCAACTTTTTAGGCCGAGAATTTTGTGGTTTCACTTTTTTGCTGTAACTTTGGGGCAAATTTTCCGAGGCCGCCCTCTCCGGCGGTGCTCCAAATAACCTCTAAAAAATCATGTTAGAACACTTTACAGACGAAACAGCAGCCAAGGCTATCGAATCAGGCAAAACAGTGGTAATCGACTTTTGGGCAGAGTGGTGCGGTCCGTGCCTCAAACTCGGCCCCGTTGTAGAGGAACTGGCTGAGAAGTATGGCGACAAGGCTATCATCGGTAAGCTCAACGTAGACGAAAATGACGAAATCTCAAGCACATACCGTGTGCGCAACATTCCTACCGTCCTCTTCTTCAAAGACGGAGAACGTGTGGATCGCAGTGTTGGTTTCGTGAAATTCGCCGACCTCGAATCCATCCTCGTCAAATATCTCTGACACTTTTTCCGCCATCTCTTACCACTTCTCCATTCCGGACGTTATGCCGGAATGGAGAATACCTTATACAATGAAAGCTGACTTCAGAAAAAAGCCCGAATGGCTCAAGATACGCCTGCCGCGCGGTTTCAAAACCTCGCAGGTGGTGGGCCTGCTTAATGAGAAAAATCTTCACACTATCTGCTCGTCGGGACTTTGTCCCAACCGCGGAGAATGTTGGGGTAACGGTACCGCCACCTTTATGATAGGCGGCAATATCTGCACTCGGTCATGCCGTTTCTGCAATGTGGCAACAGGGAAACCGCTGCCGCTCGACCCGCAGGAAATCCTTGATATCGTAAACTCCGTAAGGGAACTGAAACTGCGCCATGTGGTGATAACATCTGTGGACCGCGATGACCTCGACGACTGTGGCGCATCACATTGGGCGACCATGATACGCACACTGCGCCGCGAATGTCCCGAAGTAACTATGGAAGTGCTCGTGCCCGACTTCAAAGGCCGGATGGATCTGCTCGACATGGTGATAGCGGAACGTCCGGACATCATCTCGCACAATATGGAAACTGTACGCCGCCTCACTCCCGATGTGCGCTGCTTCGCCACCTACGACCGCTCACTGGAAGTAATCCGCCACATCGCTGAATCAGGGATCCGTTCCAAATCAGGAATCATGCTTGGCCTCGGAGAAACACCGGAAGAGATTCTCCAGACCATGGACGACTTGCGCTCCGTAGGTTGCGAAGTGATGACCATCGGACAATATCTACAGCCCACGCGCAACCATTATCCCGTGCAGGAATACATCCATCCCGACGTCTTCGAACAATATCGTCTTAAAGGTATCGAGAAGGGATTCCGCCACATAGAGAGCGCGCCGATGGTCCGCTCAAGCTATCACGCCGAACGACATGTGCACTGACCCGGCAAACCTTGATACACAGCAGGAGAAAGTCCCCGTCGCCGACTGGGGGCTCCTCCCCTATCGCGATGCGCTCGAACGGCAGACTGCTCTTTTTCAGCATCTTATCGACCTGAAACGCGAAGGCACCGACACCGCAGGCGAGGAACGGCTTGCCTTGGTGGAACACCCGCCGGTGTTTACGCTCGGACGCCACGGCCACGCCGAGAATATGCTGCGCCACCTCCCCGGCGTAGAATTGGTAAAGATAGCCCGCGGCGGCGACATCACGTTCCACGGTCCCGGTCAGCTCGTGGCATACCCGATCATCGACCTGCAGCGCCACCGCCTTGGTGTGAAAGACTACGTCCATCTGCTTGAAGAAGCTGTGATACGAACAATCGCCGAATACGGCGTCAGAGGCGAACGTGTGCATGGCGCCACCGGAGTATGGATAGACAAAGGTACGCCACGCGAGCGAAAGATATGCGCCATCGGTGTGAAATGCTCACGTTTCGTAACGATGCACGGTCTGGCGCTGAACGTCAACACCAACCTCGATTATTTCCGCGCCATAAACCCCTGCGGCTTCACCGACAAAGGAGTAACTTCCCTCCGCCTGGAACTCGACCGCGAAGTCTCCATGCCGGAAGTAAAAGCCCTCTTCGCCAGCACCTTCAACTCCCTCCTGTAAAATGATTGAATATCAATTAATTAATATTCTGAGCCTTTGACTATCCGTAGAAGCATCTGATAACGATAATCTTGGAAACAATGTGTAAATACGTTTCATCAAATTTAAGTACTCGACATGAAAAAATTTATGTTTCTCTCTATGATGTTGATTTTGTCTTGTTCGGCAATAGCCACCGCTAATCTTTCTAAGCACATAGGAGTATGGAGCGCGGACAATGCGGAGGCTGTTATTACGGATTCAATCTGTATATTCTATTGTCAGGAAGACAGCGTAATGAAAGCAATTCTTGAAATACCTACTGCCGGAATTACGAGTCAAACAGTTTTCATGCAAGATGGAAGTGTAATCACGACATCAAACCACCTCCCTCTTGAAATCACAGATTCTTCATCGGGTATTGTCATTTCTGGAGTTCCCTTAAATAAAGTAGAGGACATCAAAACTGTTAAACCGTACGAATTACCGCAATGTAATTCAAAATTTGATATCGGCAAATGTCTGCAAATGTGGCGTCTTGGTGCAGGATATGGCAAAAATGAAGAAATAATCTATTGTGAGGTAAATACTAACAGACATATGTTTGTTTACATGGTGAGTCCATCTATGACTTATATTCGAGCTGCCGCTGCCCGAAACAATAATCTCGGAACATTGTTTTTCCAAAATATACGTATGATGAAAAACAATAACACCAATGAGTTTACCATGTACATGCAGCCGAACAACTATACTTTTACTCGTGACGATTTAGAAATGGACAATACTAAGTTCAAGCCAAATAGTTGTACTTTCGACCCGGACGGTGGGATCTATTGGTCCTTCATTTCTTCTGAACCTGATTTGATTATACTAAATGGCTGTGGAGAAACCTATCAGGTAAAACGTCATGAAATTGAATCTGATATGGAATATTTTGAATATGTCCCATATTCAGACGATGGTACCTTTCCGCGTTTACGATGAAGTAAAAAGCAACTACCTGGGACCGGAGTAGTGTCCCTTGTTGCGGGTGGCTTTGCCGTATTCTATGGCTCGGGCGGGGCAGGCGTGGTAGCAACCCAGACAGCTGGAGCAGTCATCTCCCCAATGTGGTCGACCGTCTATAAGGCGAATGTTATCTTGCGGGCATACTTCGGCGCAGCGGCCGCAGGATATGCAGCTCTCTGAGCTTCTGAACTTTTTGGCGTTGATACCGTACTTCAAGAACAAGGGGTAGACGACCGCTGTCTTCAAGCGCGGCCATGGACCGAGGGTCACGTCGGTAACGTGTTCGCGGTGTTTCACTTGTGCGGCAATTTCCGCTATTCGCGCTGGCGCGTCGGCAAGTTTCTTGCGTTCTACCTTCTTTTTGTCCACATCGAAACCCGGAAGAAGTACATAAACGTTGGGCATTATGACGCTCCATAGTGCCGAGAGTTTCAATCCGGCAGCAGTGAGTTCTTTTCGCAGGATGGCCGGAGCGTTTCCAGTCTCGTCGCCGCATGTCATGACGCACCAGATATAGGTGTCCTCCCCTATCCCGGCACCTCGCAAACGGCGGATGAATTTCACGACCGGTTTGGGCAATCCCCATGCGTAAACAGGGAATATAAGGCCGATATCGCGGCAGGAGGAATCGTACGTATTCCCGAGCATGGTGACAGCTTCAGTGCCGAGTCGCGAAGCAAGTTCGCGTGCCACGTAGCGGGAGTTGCCCGTACCGGAAAAGTAATAAATCATGGGTTGGGACTTGCAGTGAATAGCTTGTAAATCAATTCCTTAAGCATCTCCATATCGTTCTGTAACGAGCCTATGCCTTTGCTCTTGGCATCGAACTCCCTTATGGCCCGCACACAACGGCGCGCCTTGAAGAAATTGATATGGTTCATTCCGGCGCGAATGTCTTTAAGGGCGTATGGGGTCTTGAGTTCGAGGACACGCATGAGATTACCGTCCGAGCGGTCGCGCTCCATGGTGGCGATTGCCATCTTCTGGTAGAAGTTGAAGAGTGTGGCGCTGATAACCACCGTAGGATTGGCCTTTGGGTTACGTGAGAAAGCCCGGACTATCTTCATTGCCTTCTCGTAGTTGTTATTGGCGAGCGCCGAGGTAAGCTCGAAGTTATTGTAATCCTTGCTGACGCCGATATTGCGCTCTATTGCTTCAGGAGTTATGCGTTTGTTGCCGGGACCGAGGGCTACCTGTAACTTGTCGATTTCGCCGAAGAGTTTAGAAATGTCGGCACCGATGTAATCGGCCAGCATGGCGGTGGCTTTCTCATCTATCTGCATCCCTTTCTCTGCCACGTAATCCTTAATGACCGGCCCGAGGTTATAGTCCCTGACCTTTTGGCTGTTAAATACAATGGCGCCTGAAGCAGCGGCGGCTTTCACCATCTTGGAGGTAGAACTGAGCGCAGCGCCCTTGAAGACCACGACGAAGACCGTTTGCGGCGAGGGCCGTTTCATGTACGTTTCCAGCGCTTCGAGTGCAGTCTTGCCATTGCGCAACGTCTGTGCCTCCTTGAGCATTACCAACCTCCGGTCGGCCATGAAGGGGAACTGCCGGCACGAAGCAGAGACGAGGTCAAGATCGGCGTCCTGACCATAGAAGATGTCGCAGTTGAAGTCGCGGTCCGACTCCGCAACTGCATACTTTTCGATGGCTTCGGCTATCTTGTCGAGGTAATAGGGTTCCTCTCCGCTCAGCAGATATACGGGTGCGAAGTCCTGCTTTTTGACGGCAAGGAGAATCTCACGATAGGTCAGCGCTTTCTTTTTAGCCATGGCATGAATAGATCTTTCTTGTAAAACAGAAGCAGGGTGATGACGAGGCAACCCAGTGCCGTCCACGGGAATCCGTTGGTTGTCACCCCGAAATCGTCGACTGCGTTTTGCACGGAGCCCTCTTGCCATACTGCCACTACCACACTGCTGTTGTTGATGGCATGGATGGCGGCGGGGACCCAAACAGATCGGCTATAAATGTAGAAGTATCCCAGCAATGCGCCCAGAAGCATCCGCGGGACGAAACCGTATACCTGAAAATGGCATAGCGAGAAAATGGCGGCCGCAATCCACACCGCTGCGTGGACGTTCATGGAACGCGCGAGCATCCTCTGCACTCCGGCACGGAAGAAGAGTTCCTCGCAGATACCTGTTAGAATGCCGATTACGAGGAGGTTGACTATGAATCCTCCGAAGCTGTCGGTCTTAAGGATTGTATCGGTGACTGCACGTGCGTTTTTCTCCATGTCGGTGAGCGAGGAGAGCCATTCCGGAAGCTGCAACTGTTCGTTCCAGTAGATGGTTTGATTAAGCCAGGGCGCGGCGGATAAAAGCACGAGCATGGCAAAGACATAGGCCAAAGGAGTGGAACCGTTGTTGAAGCCCAAGACTTTGAACGGCTCGCGGTCACAGAGATAAGCCATAAAGACGGAGGGCAACGCGAAGGCCAGTACGTTCTGCAAGGCTGACGATGTCAGTAGCGTGATGCGCGTCTGCTCTACGAACGCCAATGAAATCATGCCTATCACAAGCACGGCAGTGAACATGCCGAGGAAGAGCAATGCCACGCGTGCGAAGGTATTGATGCGCGCCAACGGAGGTTCGGGGATTTGTGGTGTAGTATTCACGGCTAAGCGGTATTCGATGAACGGTTTCTGTGAATGTTTCAGGAGAATTTTTTACGGCGGAACACGAAGTTGCGGCCCAGGTACTTTTCGCGTACCACGGGATTTTCGGCCAGCTCCTCACTCGTGCCCTGAAAGAGGATCTTACCCTCGAAGAGCAGGTAGGCACGGTCGGTAATGGAAAGTGTCTCCGGGGCGTTGTGGTCTGTGATGAGAATACCTATGTTCTTGTTTTTCAAGCTGTAGACAATCGACTGAATTTCCTCTACGTTAATGGGGTCCACGCCTGCGAAAGGCTCGTCAAGCATTATGAACTTGGGGTCGATGGCCAGACATCGCGCTATCTCGGTACGTCTGCGCTCGCCGCCGGAGAGTCGGTCGCCATAGTTCTTGCGCACGTTCTGGAGGTGGAACTCCTCGATGAGGCTTTCCAATTTTGCCCGCTGATATTCCTTCGGTTTGCCTGTCATTTCCAGCACGCTGCGGATGTTGTTCTCCACCGTCATCTTGCGGAACACGGAGGCTTCCTGCGCCAGATAGCCGATGCCGAGTCGCGCGCGTTTATAAATAGGATAAGAGGTTATGTTGCGGTTGTCGAGGAAAATCTCACCCTCGTTCGGGGTAATCAGCCCAACCGTCATATAGAAAGTGGTAGTCTTACCTGCTCCGTTAGGGCCGAGCAGACCCACGATTTCACCTTGCGTGACGTCGATGGAGACGTGGTTCACCACCGTGCGCTTGCCGTAGCGTTTCACCAGATTCTCGGTGCGGAGCACCCCCTTTTCGGGAGTGAGGGTCACTTTTTCTTTCCTCACCTCCCCTTCCGGAGTATTCTCGTCCACGACTTCCTCCTCAACCTCGGCCTGTATGTCTGGTTCTGGAGCTTCAGCATCGCGGAGCACTTCGGCTGGAATCTTCTTCACCTTCTTGTTACGGGTGAAAATGGCTGATATTTTCATTTCTTTGGGAGCAATGAGTAAATGTAATCGTTGAGCAACTTGATGGCCACGCGATTATGGCCACCTTGCGGTATGATGAGGTCGGCGTAGCGCTTCGTCGGTTCTATGTGGAGTTCGTGCATCGGCTTGAGAGTAGACTGGTAGCGATCTATTACCATCTGCGGTGTGCGGTTGCGCTCTATGCAGTCGCGGTGGATTACGCGTATCAGTCGCTCGTCGGCATCGGCGTCCACGAACACTTTGACGTCCATCATTTCGCGCAAAGGCTTGTCGCAAAGCACGAGGATGCCTTCTACTACAACCACTTCGGCAGGCTCTATGTGGACCGTTTCCTTCTGGCGCGAGCAAGTTATGAAGTCATAGGTAGGCATTTCTATTGCCTGTCCGTCCCTGAGCATACGCAAGTGTTCAACCAGCAGCGACCACTCTATGGAGGCAGGCTCGTCGTAGTTCATCTTAAGCCTCTCTTCGAGCGGAATGTGGGGATTGTCGCGGTAATAGCAGTCCTGCGGAATTACGGCCACTCCCTCCTTGGGGAGCGACTCACGCAGCTTGCGGACCACAGTCGATTTTCCGGAGCCGGTGCCTCCGGCTATTCCTATTATGAGCATAATTGTCGTTAGCGTTAATGTTCTATATCTTTGTTCGTTCGCTGTGCCGGCGTCGGTTCGGAGCCAGGGAGGTCCCTGCGCGCCTTGCTCATGTCGGTTAGCGGCAATGTATAGATGAGCGAGAATGTGGCCGAAAGCCTGTTATTGCCACCCATTCCGGGGATGTACCACGGGTCGGAAGCCGTGCCATGCGGCGAATTGAATTTGAAATTGTACCGCACACTCCAGCCCAGCGAGAACTCCTTGTATATCTTCACCTTAAGGCCGGCCAACGCCTGACCATAGAACGCTGTGGCCGTCTGTTTCCCTATTTCGGGATGCTCTGTCTGGCCCCAGTAGCCGCCGTTGACGGTGACATCTTTTATAGTGAAGGACATCGGCGAGAATCCCGCGCGGAGACCAACATATACCTGATAATCGGGGTTTGACTTGTACAGGAAATTGTAGTTGAAACCGAGTTTTGCGAAGAACGAGGGGTTGGCGCGGTAGTTGTAATTGCCATCCTTCGGTGCTTGCGTCCCCCATCCTACACCTAACTCTACGGTGGGGACGAACCAGTTGAAGAGAGGCAGTTCGCCGAAGACGTCAACCGACCCGAAACTCTGCCCGAAGCAATTCATTAAGGCGTCAAAAAAGTTCACGCCCACATTGACGGTAGTCAGCAAAGGATAGACAGGGCCGGCATTCACCTTTTTCTTCACAGTGTCGAGCTCTGCGAGGAAGAGCACCGGCTCCTGGAGCGGATTGCCGTGCTTGTCGTAGTAGTGGAGGGTGGGTTGCTTCGGCTTCGACTCGTCCACATCCACCGGGGTAATCTTGCGTTCCTGCGCCGGCAATACGAGCGGAAAAAGGGCTATAAGAGCCAGTAATATGGAGAGGAACTTCTTCATTGCTGTACCTCCTCCTCGGTGTAACGGAAATAAATGCAAATGTTCTCACCCTCGGCGTTGGTGATGACGTCGCCGGGCACGGAAATAGAGTCAATCAGCTGGTTGGTGTGCTCTATTCCCTTGATGTGGAAACGGTAGCTGACTCCGCACGCCGAGGAAACGAAGTATGGCTGTGCCTCGTAACGGAACGTGACTTGGTCTTCCACTCCTCCAGCCTGGTCGTAACGGAAAACAAACGTGGTGGATTCGGCTTCGAGATTGAACGGGAGCGGCACAGAGCTGACGTTTACGGCTGAGTCGAGCAATAGAGAGTCGCCCGGTGCGCCTACGCCGAAGACAGTTAGGCCGTCGATGGCAAGCTTGGGATGAGCCGGAGTGTTGGCATAGAAACCGGCCTCCGGCAATGTATTGCGATTGCCGTCGCAGTCGTCCGTGGCACATCCCACCACCATGGCAGACGCCACAAATGACGCTATTGCCGCTGTTGCTGTTCTAAATCTCATTGCCTATCAGATAGTTGTTGCGTTCCGGCGAGTTGCGCGTTATCAGCTCGCCCACAAAGCCAGTAAGAAAGAACTGCAGTCCCATGACCATGCACGCCAGCGCCAGATAGAAGTACACCGAGTTGGTGACATAGAAGTTGTAACCATCGGAGCATAGGCTCACTGTTTTAAGTATCAACACAACGAGTGTTGCGATGAAACCTATGATTACCATAGCAGACCCTAAAAGGCCGAAAAGATGCATCGGTTTGATACCAAAGCGGTTCTGGAACCATAGCACGCCCAGATCGAGGTAGCCGTTTACGAAACGGTCGAGTCCGAACTTGGTCTTGCCGTACTTGCGCGGTCTGTGGTGCACCTCCTTCTCGGCTATCTTGGTGTAACCGGCGTTCTTGGCCAGATAAGGGATGTAACGGTGCATGTCGCCGTACACCTCTATATGTTTCACCACGTCACGGCGGTAAGCCTTGAGCCCGCAGTTGAAGTCGTGCAGGTTGTGGATGCCGCTCACACGGCGAACAGTTGCGTTGAAAAGTTTCGTGGGGATGGTTTTCGACAGCGGGTCATAGCGCTTGCGTTTCCAGCCCGATACAAGGTCGTTCCCATCCTGTATTATCATGCGGTAAAGAGCCGGTATCTCGTCGGGTGAATCCTGCATGTCGGCGTCCATGGTTATCACTACATCGCCCTGCGCACGCATGAAACCCACATTAAGCGCAGGCGACTTGCCGTAGTTGCGCGCGAACGACACGCCGCGGATTCGGGGATTACGCTTCTGCAATTCCTCGATTATGCTCCACGATTTATCGGTAGAACCGTCGTCGATAAACCATATTTCGTAGCTGAAACCATTATCCTCCATCACGCGCTCAATCCACGCAGTAAGCTCCGGAAGCGATTCAGCCTCATTATACAGAGGTATTACTACTGAAATATCCATGTCAGATAAGTTATTTTTCAAGCTACAAATTTAGACATTTTTCACGACATGACCGCATAATTGGCTAAAAAAAAGTTCCTCTACCTCTATTTACCACATTAATAACTTCCGCGATTTGCTATTTTCAGATGGAATTGTTAATTTTGCACTATAATGGACATAATAAACCTCAACTCCGTAAAGCAGTATAACGACCTCTACGGTTTGCCTACACCCCACCCTTTGGTCACCGTCATTAAGCTGCACAACGCCCCGGTGGTACTCGACCGCATACGCATAGACTACGGGCTCTACGCCGTCTTCATAAAGCACGGCCAGGGATGCGTGTTGCGCTACGGGCGACGCGAATACGACTATCAGGAAGGCTCGGTAGTAAGCATAGGTCCGGGTCAATACGTCACCGTGGACCGCAATACTGCGAAAACCCATGATATAGAGGCGCTGCTATTCCATCCCGACCTGATCTACGGCACTCCGCTGGCACGCAAGATGCGACAATATTCTTTCTTCAATTACTCAGAAACCGAAGCGCTACATCTCTCCGCCGCCGAACAGGAATCGCTGCGCACCTGCCTCGCCGGGATAAAGATGGAACTGGCCTCCGCGCCTGACCACCATACCCGCCGCCTCATCTGCGGCCACATAGAGCTATTCCTCGATTATTGCCTGCGCTACTACGACCGGCAATTCTCCACCCGCCACGAAGCTGATAGCGAAGTGTTACAGAACTTCGAGAGCGCCCTCGACCAGTATTTTCTCTCGGAAGGAACCAACGGACTGCCGTCAGTAAAATTCTTCGCCGATAAGGCCTGCCTAACCCCGAGCTACTTCGGCGACCTTATAAAAAAGGAGACCGGCCGCACAGCACAGGAGTTGATACGCCTTAAAATCATAGACCGTGCAAAGGAATACCTGCGCGGCACCAATCTGACGGTAACGCAAATCAGCGATATGCTCGGTTTCCAATACCCTCAGCACTTCACTCGTATGTTCAAAAAGCACACCGGCCAGACGCCGCACGGATACCGCTGCGAGTAAGACCGGACAATCTCACCAGACCGAAAGTCAATTAACCCTGTAATGAGCTATGCAATATGACGTGAACTAAACGGTGAATCGCCGTGTGAGAATCAACACACATCACAAAAGCGACTCTCCGCCCGATGTGAAGGGAATTACTCCGGTAATGTGAAAAAATATTATAGTCCGCACCTGTTGTATCCGGCATAATAATCAAATTCACAAGGTAGGTAAAAATATCAGAAAGCGGAGGTTAGAACTAACTATTTGCGACCAAATAACACCCGAATCGGGGCTATTTTCGGGCGCATTAAGACTAAATTTCTTTTTTTAGAGAATTTTTTAACACAAAATTTGGCAACTTCACGATTTTATTACTATATTTGCATTCCCAATTCGCTTACCTTGTTTTTTCACGGTCCCGCGAATCTATGTTTTACACGCATATGACCCGTACACGTTTAGATTAAATTTATAAATTCTTATAATTTAAATATAATACAATGTCTCAGAAAATCTACACATTCGGCGACGGTAAGGCCGAAGGAAATGCCCAGATGCGCAACCTTCTGGGCGGCAAAGGTGCCAACCTCGCGGAGATGAACCTGCTCGGAATGCCCGTGCCTCCCGGTTTTACCATCACGACAGAAGTCTGCACAGAATACACCCAATACGGCCGCGATAAAGTCGTAGAAGACATAAAGACCAACGTTGAAAAAGCCATCGCCCACGTAGAAAAACTCACCGGCAACAAATTCGACGACCCGAAGAACCCGCTTCTCGTCTCGGTACGTTCCGGAGCCCGCGCCTCCATGCCCGGTATGATGGATACCGTCCTCAACCTCGGCATGAACGACGCCACTGTTGCTACAATGGCCGAAAAAAGCGGCAATCCCCGCTTCGCTTGGGACAGCTACCGCCGCTTCGTCCAGATGTACGGCGACGTTGTGCTCGGCATGAAACCCCAGAGCAAAACAGACATCGACCCCTTCGAGGCCATCATGGACAAAGTCAAAGAAGAGAAAGGTGTGAAATTCGACAACGAACTTGACGTCGAAGACCTCAAGGAACTCGTGGCTCGCTTCAAGGCCGCCGTCAAGGAATATACCGGCAAAGACTTCCCCGAATCAGCATGGGAACAGCTCTGGGGCGGAATCTGCGCCGTCTTCGACTCCTGGATGAACGAACGCGCCATCATATACCGCCGCATGAACCAGATACCCGAAGAATGGGGTACCGCTGTTAACGTTCAGGCTATGGTATACGGCAACATGGGCGACAACTCCGCCACCGGCGTGGCATTCAGCCGCGATGCTGCTACAGGCGAAAACATCTTCAACGGCGAATACCTCATCAACGCACAGGGTGAAGACGTGGTTGCCGGTGTCCGTACACCCCAGCAGATCACAATAGAAGGCTCGCGCCGCTGGGCCGCCCTCCAGGGCATCAGCGAAGAAGAACGCGCCGCCAAATACCCCTCGCTCGAAGAATCGATGCCCGTCTGCGCAGCCGAACTCATTGCCATCGCGCACCGCCTCGAAGACTACTATAAAGACATGCAAGACATGGAGTTCACAATCCAGGACGGCAAACTCTGGATGCTCCAGACACGTAACGGCAAGCGTACCGGCGCCGCTATGGTGAAAATAGCGATGGATCTGCTGCGCGCCGGCGAAATAGACGAAAAGACCTGCCTGATGCGCATGGAGCCGAACAAACTCGACGAGCTCCTGCACCCCGTATTCGACAAAGCAGCCCTCAAACGCGCCAAAGTAATGGCCAAAGGCCTCCCCGCATCACCGGGCGCAGCAGCCGGACAGATAGTATTCCAGGCCGACGAAGCCGAAGTTTGGGCTGAAAAGAAAAAGAAAGTCGTGCTCGTCCGCATCGAGACATCGCCCGAAGACCTCCGCGGTATGGCCGTGGCACAGGGTATCCTCACAATGCGCGGCGGAATGACATCGCACGCTGCCGTAGTTGCCCGCGGTATGGGTAAATGCTGCGTATCAGGCGCCGGCGAAATCGTGGTAGACTACAAAGCCAAAACCCTCACAATGGACGGCAAGACCTACAACGAAGGCGACTGGATTTCACTCAACGGCTCCACGGGTGAAGTTTACGACGGCCAGGTGCCCACCACCGAACCGGAACTTGACGGAGACTTCGGCGCCATCATGAACCTCGCCGACAAATACACCAAGACACTCGTCCGCACCAATGCCGACTCGCCGCGCGACGCCAAGCAGGCACGCCACTTCGGCGCACAGGGCATCGGCCTCTGCCGCACCGAGCACATGTTCTTCGAGGGCGACCGCATCAAAGCCATGCGTGAAATGATTCTCGCCTCCGACGAGGAAGGGCGACGCACGGCACTCGCCAAACTCCTCCCCATGCAGCGCGGTGACTTCGAAGGAATCTTCGAGGCAATGGACGGATACGGCGTAACAGTACGTCTCCTTGACCCGCCCCTCCACGAGTTCGTACCCCACCAGACAGCCACACAGAAAGAACTTGCCTCCGAAATGGGCCTCACTCTCGAAGAAATCAAGGCTAAGGTAGACAGCCTCGAAGAGTTCAACCCCATGCTCGGACACCGTGGTTGCCGTCTGGGTATCACCTACCCCGAAATCACCGAAATGCAGGCCCGCGCCATCATCGAGGCCGCCCTCAACTGCCAGGCCCGCGGCATCAAGGTATACCCCGAAATCATGGTGCCCCTCGTAGGCACGCTCAAAGAGCTCCAGCACCAGGCCAACGTCATCAACGTTACGGCTGCAAAGGTATTCGACGAACGCGGCGAATCCATCCCCTACAAAGTAGGTACAATGATCGAAGTGCCCCGCGCAGCCCTCACGGCCAACCAGATAGCCGAAGTGGCCGACTTCTTCTCGTTCGGTACCAACGACCTTACGCAGATGACCTTCGGTTACTCGCGCGACGACGCACCAAAGTTCCTCAAATACTACAAAGAAAAAGGAATCCTGAAAGTAGACCCGTTCGAAGTACTCGACCAGGAAGGCGTAGGCCAGCTCGTGCGCATGGGCGTAGAGAAAGGCCGTGCCACTAAGCCTGAACTCAAGGTAGGAATCTGCGGCGAACACGGCGGCGAGCCCTCCAGCGTCAAGTTCTGCGCCCACCTCGGCATGAACTACGTAAGCTGCTCCCCCTTCCGCGTGCCCATCGCCCGCGTAGCCGCGGCGCAGGCCGCGATAGAGGACTAATCGATAGTTCTAACACATAAATAATTTAGGCTGTAATGCTCCGATAAAAAGGAGGTTACAGCCTAAACTGTTCTTAGGGGGTTCGTTCACTTGGAAACAGAAAACGAGCCAAATTAACGGGATTTGCATACACCTCTACATACACTTCGAAAAAAGGCCGCATACACCGAGCATACACTAAAACATACACCACAAAATCTGATGTAAATGGCAACACTTAAAGCAGTTGTAAGAAAACAAAGGGCCGATGGATTCTATGCGGTGTATATCCGCATCGTTCATCGAAGCCGGATGGGCTACATCAAGACCGACAAGGTCATCAGCCCCAAGAGCATCACTGCATCGGGCGAGTTCAAGGATCCGGTGGTGAATGAGTATTGCAGTCGGCAGATACTCAAGTACACCGATATGCTGAACAGAAAGGATCTGACTCAGTACACGGTGGCCGAGGTCATAGAATACCTCACACGGGATGCAGGAGTCGAAAGTTTCAGCGAATACGCGAGACTCCACATAGACAGGATGAAGAAAAGCGGGCACGCACGAAATGCCAAGGATTATCTTTATGCCCTCCAGCATCTCGAAAGATACCTTGGCACAAACAACGTATTGTTCGCTCATCTCTCGTCCGCAGTTCTGAAAAAATGGATTGCCACGATGTCTCTGACCAATCGGGCAAAAGAGAAATACCCTATCTGCCTCCGTCAGATATTCAAGGCGGCACTCGTGGAACTGAACGATGAAGAAAAAGGTATCATCCGAATCAAGTTCAATCCTTGGTTGAAGGTACAGATACCGAAGTCTGACAAAGCCGCTCAACGCGCTATCAGTGCGGAGGCTTGTCGTGAGTTCTTCAATCGTCCACTTCCTAAAACCAAGATGCTTTCGTCGTTGCCGGAACTGGGGCGTGACGTGGCTATGCTTGTGTTGTGTCTCGGTGGCATAAACACAGCGGACCTCTATGCTTTGAAAAAATCCGATTACCACAACGGAGTAATCGGATATAAGAGGGCTAAGACACGCCACAGCAGAAAGGACGAAGCTTATATAGAGATGCGTGTCGAGCCGTTCATTCAGCCTGTTTTCGACAAGTATCTTGCCGCAGACGATGACGAGTTCCTGTTCACGTTCCATAATCGCTATTGCGATTGTGATAGCTTCTGCGCCAACGTGAACAGCGGCATCAAGAAAATCTGCGAAGATATGGGGTTGAAAAAGGAGGATTACTACTGCGTCTATACATTCCGTCACACTTGGGGTACGATAGCACAGAACGACTGCGACGCAAATCTATATGAGGTCGCTTTCGGCATGAACCATAGCCACGGACTGAATGTAACCCGTGGCTATGTAAAAATTGACTTCTCACCGGCATGGCGTTTGAACGCAAAGGTCATAGACTTTGTGTTCTTTAGCGACAAACCGAGTAAGCAAGGAATGGCAAAGGACTTAGAGGATACCCAGGATAAACTGTTCCGACTGTCTCCCAAAAAGATGGTTCAGGGACGAGCCTATTTCAAGGGTAAAGTCATGGCGGAAGTAAACGACATCGGCTTTGGCACCGTTGACTCCGTTATCGAAGTTCTCGTCAAACAACTGCCTACCGACATTCCTCAAGGTTGCACAGTTCAGTTCCGTATAACTGACTGCGATAGCCAGAAGGAGGTCGTATATGAACGTTCCAAAGGAAAGGGCTTTTAGTCCTCGACTATCGGGTAGAAAACGCCCTTGATGAGCTGCGACATTCCGTTCTCCGTGAATGTCGCAGTCATTTTTTCGCAGACATAGCGTTTGCCTCGAATGAGGAAAACAGAGCGGACATCGGGGATGTTGTCTGAGAGAAACTTAAAGGTCGTTTTCATTTTCGGCTCGATGTTGTGGATAATCTGCCCCCTCCTTATCTGCCGGTCGTTGATGCGCAGGGAGAAATGAGCATAGCTGAAATTGCTCCAGTCATCGGCGATTACGATGTTTTCGACATTCGGATACGGCAGACGGCTTCCCTGATAGTAATTGGAGCCATCGTACCAGCCGATATAAATGCGGTCGTAATATTCGGATTTCTTCTCCTTTTCCCCGGCTTCGAGCGATGATACGGTATGCGTTTTCTGAAACGGATGGTCGTTGTCATCCTCGCTCGTGGTGTTGGTGTCTTCATCATAGCCGGAGAAGGAAAGGAAAAGCACACGACCGTATTTCTCCTCGGTATCGTCCACCCATGCCGGAACAAACTCAATCTCCACCTGCTCGGCATCCTCGTCCTCGCTGACGATGCGACCGCCAAAGAGATTGACCGGTTGTAGACGGCACTTGTAGCGGTAATAGACATAGATAATATTGCCTCTCCATTCCACTACCTGCTGACGGCTGACAGGACGTATTACGAAGTATGCGTCGCAGTCGGCGGCATAGAGCAGTTTGTCAATCTGACCGCCCCGGTGGTGCTGACCGTTCCAAGTGCGATAAGAGCGGTTTGCATCAAGCAGCTCTCGCATGGAGTTGTATCTGACAACGCGGTTCTGCCATCCCTTGATGAACCAGTCGCAAGAGTAGAACTTCCACATCTCGTGGTCGCAGTCCTTGTAGACAAGATTCTTCGATTCCAGATAATCGCAGCGTTCATCATCGACCTTAACCTCGGTGGAGTGTTCCTCTACCACATCTTCAAGGCAGACCGGCTTCTTTGAAGCGAGTGTCGCCTGAGTGAAAGCGAAAGTAATTCGCTTGCCCCGGTGGTCGAAGTCGAACTCACCGCCGAGGAACAATTCAAGTTTCTCAAAATATTCCTCGACCGTCCAATGCGGCAGAGCATTTGCGAAGGCCGGCATATACCACGCATGAGGGAGCGTGTTGCAGATAAGTAGGTAACGGTATTCCTCCACTTCCTCCCACTTCGAGAAGTCGGCGGCATAGCCGACGGCCTCGCATATCTTCTTTGTGATGTAAAGAAGATACGGCTGCCACGACAAGCCGGTGGTGTCCTCGCTCCACTCGTAATGCGACCTGTTCTGCACTGCATCATCGACGATATGCTCCGCCTTGTTCTGAATATTGCCCGAATAGTCGTTTACCCACGGCAGGGCCACGCACTTGCAGCCGGAGTTTTCGGGGTACCACGCATTGGCCGGAGTAATACCCGATTTGTAGACAGTCGGCGGCGTTCCGAGGTCAAGCTCATTGATATAGACCTTATCGAAGGTCTTGTCAAAGTTCTGTTCCGAGCGGCCTTCGAGGAACTGAGTCTTGACCTCGGTCTCGGATATTTCGGTGATGGTTATAGAGCCGAACTTGTAGAAGCCCTTGTCGCGTATCTCGCAGTCGAAGATAACTTTCTTCGCGGCGACATCGGCCCGGTTGATGTGGCCGAAGATAGTGATGTTTTCGGGACAACCCTTCAATGGGAATGTGATTGTGAGGGTGTAGCCGTCACTGCCCGAAAACAGGCGGTTCTCGGAAACGTACTCAAAGGAAGTCCCCTTTTTGAGCGAGGCCAGTTTGTTGTTGACGTATATGTGCATTATTTTCTTGATTTGGGAGATTTATTCTTCATCAGTCTGTCGTATTCGTCCTGGGCCTGTTGTATTCCGTGATCTCCGGCTACAGTGTTCACGGTGACAAAAGGCTCGTTCAGTCTGTCGGCGAGTCTGCGCATAGTGGAAGCATACTCGCTGTTCTGCTCGACTACCACAGTCGGCGGCGCGGACTGAACGACCACGG
>OHBJ01000587.1_pt1 | contig 23973 bp, 18 predicted proteins | sample 1577241 | NCBI WGS metagenome assembly OHBJ01 (sample SAMEA3541594, study PRJEB24748) | human gut metagenome | biome: human gut; feature: human-associated habitat; material: faeces | place: China | collected 2012 | reverse complement strand
TGCGGTTGCGCTGCCCGGCGGCGGTGTACAAAAACGCATCGGCTGCTTTTTGGGCCGGTCATCTGTCGCCACACGTAGTGGGGTAGCTGGTCGGCGGGTTCGAGGCAGGCGGCTCGCTCGTCGGTGACGGCGACGTATTCGAGGTCGCGGCCGACGGTCAGGGTGAGGGTGACGCGGACGCGGTCGCCGACATTGAGCTTGTCGGTCTTTATGGCCTGCTCTCCGGCCTCGGTGGTGCGGATGACGTACAGCTCCTTGGTGATGGAGAGGTCTTCGACGTTGGCGTTGCGTACGTCGGCCATGGGCTGGATGTACTGGCTGAGTACTCCGCCCCAGGCGGGATGGCTGCCTGGCTTGCTGACTGTGAGCTGGGCGCCGGAGGCCTTGTGCAGGTCGAGCGGCATGGTGAACTCGCCTGTGAGGGCCTGGACTCGGCTCGGTTCGAGAGTTTTGCCTCCGAGGGTGATGACGGACGGCTTGGAAGAATCGGTCCAGTCGGTGCCGGAGGTGAGTATGGCGTAGACCACCTCGGCGAGGTTGCGATTGCGGCCCCAGTCCTGTGCCTGGCGCTGGAGCACGAGCCACTGGCGCAGGCCGTCTATCTCCTTGGCCCCGGGCTCTATTTCGGAGAAGGCTTCGAGCACCTGGGCGGTGCATATGAGGGGCCCGGAGGAGGTGAAGACGGAGCGTAGGTTGTCGTACCACATACCCTTGCCGGGTGCGGTGATGGTCTTCTGTCGGAGTGATTCGAGGATGAGTCGGGCATTAGTCTTGTCGCCGGAGCGGGCGAGGAGGGTGGCGGCGGTGGCGGCGTCGTAGATGTCGAGCGTGCGCCACTGCTTTGCCAGTTCTCGCATGGTGAGGGAGCGTAGCCGGGCCACGTCGCCGGACGCTGGCTTGTCGTAGAAGCTGCGGATGTAGAAGTAGCTGAGCATGGTCTGGAGGGGGAAGGGCCATTTCTCGCGCTGTGAGCGACGGTAGATGTCGAGCACTTCCTTGTCGCAGAAGCCGAGGGCGTGGTCTGTCATGTCGGCTATGTCTTTGTTTCCGGGCAGGCAGTCCATCTGTCTGAGCTGGCCGAGGTATAGTAGCACGGATGAGCTTAGGTAGAGCGACGGGTCCATGCCGGGCATCCACTGCCAGCCGCCGGATGATGTCTGCAGCCCCTGCATCTTCCTAATCAGCGAAGCCTGGGCGGCGCGGTTGGCGGCGGAGTCGAGCAGGTCTATGAGCCTGGACATACGCAGGGTCTCTGCGGATGCGTTGTTGAGCCAGATGGTGTTGCTCAGCGCGATGGTTTTCAGCTCGGCGTTCTTCTGCAGGTTGGAGACGAGCGGCGAGTTGGCCTTGTCGGCGTTCCATAGGCGGAGCGCCTGGCCGATCTTGGGATACTTGTTGGCGAGGCCCATGCTGAGGGCGTTACCGTAGTAGGCGTAGATGAGGCTTAGTAGGTTGTCGGACTCCGGCGTGGAGATGTCGGGCAGAGCGGTGAGACAGTACCACACGGGGTTGTCGCAGTATTGCAGGGTGATGTTGCCAGACTTGTAGTCGGGGAGCTTGACGGAGAAGTCGTTCTGCTTCGGGTCAAGGTAGAAGTCAGTGGACTCGGTTACGGGCGAAGATGAGGGGAGAATGCCTACGAGGGCCTGTTCCACGTCGGCGAAGTTGCCGGCCTGTGCGCGGGAGCGCACGGCGATGGTCTGTACGTCGGTCGGGACCGTGTAGGGGAGAGCTATTACCCGGCTGCCGTGGGCGGGTACGTCGGCGGCGACGGTCTCTACTCGGCTGAGGACATTGCCGGTGAGCGGGTCGAGGATCTCGATGACGCCTGTGAGGGTCTGTGCCTTGTCCGTATTATTGTATAATGTGGCACGGAGCTGGGCGTCGTCGCCGGTGCGGAGGAAGCGGGGCGCGAGCGACTGCACCATGACGGGCTTGGAGGCTACGGAGAAGAGCTTTGTCTTGGCCGTGCGCATGTCGGTGTCGTAGCCGAGCAGCTGGAACTGCCAGGTGGTGTTAAAGTCGGGGACGCGGAAGACGACGTCGAGTCGGCCTTCTTTGTCGCTGACCAGAGAGGGGTCGAAGAAGGCGAGGGGGCACTCGATGGGCCGGATTTCCTCTTTGTTGGGTTTGCCGTTGCCCGACACCACCACTTCTTCGAGGGTGCCGGTGGCGGCCTGCTTCATTTTTGCGCCGGAGTCGGCGAGGTCGGCGCTTTCTTCCTCCTGGACGACTGGGGCGGATTCCATTTTCATCTCGTTGCGGACGCCGCGCACACGTACGCCGGCGGCCATCATCGGCATGGGCCTCTCGTACATCCTATAGCCATCGAACAGGGGGGTGCCGTAGGTGTTGATTTTGGGCGCAATGAATGTGAAGTAGCGTCCTCTGCTGGTGGTCTTGTCGTAGGTCCAGATGGGGTGTGGCAGGGTATAGCGGCCTACCATCAGGGGCTGGGTATAGGACTTGCCGGGGGAGAAATTCCAGTTGAAGTCATAGATGGCGTTGAGGGCCTTGTCCGACATCACGGCCAGGACGGGGATGCGTCCGGGGTTGCCGGTGACGGTGTTGCGGAAGCGGAACGTCCATGTCTCCTCGGTGCCGGGACGGATCTTGTCGCGGAAGGTCTCGACTTGTACCTGCAGCTCTTCCGTGTCCGAGATGGACTGGATGGTGACGGTGCGGTCGGCAGGCTGGAAATCGTGGACGCTGATGAAGGTTACGAACACCTTCTTGCCATCCTTGGGCGCGGGTGCTTCAACCTGTATGTTTCTGCCGTCGGGGTAGATCCACTTGGTGGAGACGAGGGTAGTGTCGGAGACTACCTGGCAGAGCAGGGCGCCGCCGAAGCTGTTGCCGACAGTGACTTTCACCTTAGATGCGCCGGCAGGGGCGGTAATTAAGGACTCGGGAAGCCAAATCTGGGTGGGATAGGGCGGTTGCTTGTCGTCGGAGCGGAAGATGACAACCTTGTCGGATGTCTTGACCGACGGGTCGGACTTCATGACGAAGTCAAAGGTGTATTCCCCGGAGGGAATGTCGCTGAGGGACAGCGAGAACGAGGGGGCCATGAAGGAACCCTCCTTCACGATTTTGCCGTCGGTGGCACACATTTTATATATAAGCTCGGCAGGCTGGGCTTTGTCGGCAGCGTTAAGCAGGTCGACGGGCCCGGATAACGTGCCGTTGCCGTCGGCGCAGACTTGCGAAGGGAGGCTGGGGGATATGCGGAAGGCATGGCCGAGGCAGAACGACTCGGTGCCGCTCTGCTGGCTCTCTCCGGCAGGTGAGACGGCAGTGGTCGAGACTGCGAAGACGCCGGTGGCGAAACGTGTGCCTTCGAGATTCTTAGTCGGCAGGGAGAAGGAGAAGCGGCCGTAGGCGTCGGCGACGGTGTCCTGTCCGTAGGAGGCATTGTCGTTGTCGAACCACCACCAGAAGAGGGGGCGGTAGTTGACCTTGATGCTGACCTTGGCTCCGCCTACTGGCATGCCGCTGTAGGTCTTGACCAGTCCGGAGATGCGGATGTCTTGGCCCGGCTTGAACTCGGGGGCGATGGTGTCGAGCTCCACGAAGAATGTCGGGGCCTTGTATTCGGCGACCATGATGGGCTGCGAACCGAAGGCGTTTTTGCCCTGGCGAACCACCACGCGGCAGTTGCCGAGCACACCGTCCTTGGGAAGCAGCATGCGGCCGGAGGCGCGGCCGAACTCATCGGTCTTGAGGTTGAGGCTATCGACCTCCTCGCCGTTCACATTATATAGTAAAGCTTGGAGTGTCTTGCCTGCGACGGGGGCGAAGGCCTTCTCCGTGTCGCGGTAGAGGATGGCGGCGATGCCTACCGAGTCGCCGGGGTGGTATAGAGCCAGGTCGGTGAGCACCTTGACGTTCGTGGCTTGGGGCGCCTCGTTCCAATTATTATATACATAGGAGTTGAGGCTGAAGATTTCGTTGCCGTGCTTCACCTCGACGCGCTCGTTCTTGCGGCCGAGCCTGACGGCGCCTTCGGCATCGGTGGTGCCGGCTTGCAGCAGCTTGTTGCGGTCGGGGTAGTAGTTAGCGTACTGGTTGACGGTGACACCTTTGACCGGCTTCGATTCATTGGCGTCGACCACGTACAGTTTCGGGTCGATGTGGCTGTTCGAGAGGTTGGTGTAGAAGGCGGAGAGTGAGCCAATGCGGATGAGCTGGGAGTTGGAGCGGGCGGGTAGGTCGATGGCGTCCTTGAGCTGCGAAGAGGAAGATGCCACCATGGCGTAGTAACCTGCGCCGACGGCTGGGAAGGTGACCCGGACCGTGTCGCGGAAGGGGATTTCGCCGGCGACGTGTACAGGCTGGTCGCCGACGACCTTGCCGGCGAGAACCTTGCTGTTTGCTGTCCAGCTATCCTTGCCGTCGGTGTTGACGCGCACCAGCAGGAGATGGAAGTCGGAGATGTTCTCGGCCGTCACTTCTGCGGTGACAGGCTTGCCGACGAGGCTTGTCGAGCCGGGGATGACGCGCACGCTGACGCCGCGCATCGACCGGAGGATGTTCTCCACGGCCTTGGCGTAGTCGCTCTGCGGGAAGCGCTTGAGGGCCTCGGTGCAGAGGGTGTAATACTCCTTGCGGGTGATGGGTGCCTGGGTGTCGGAGGGCTTGTCGCCGACGAACCGAGGCACATAGTTGTCGAGGGAGAAGAGCATCACCAGTGCTGCCGGGGTGTCCTTGAGGGTAAGGTATTTGTCGTAGAGCCACTTACCTTTATGCTGCTCGTCCTGCTGTGTGTAGGCGTATGCGAGGGCGTACGGATGGTCGGCGTTGGCTTTTTCGAGGGCTGGGTAGATCTGGTCGCGCATCACCGACGCCTTCTGTGCGGGCGATGAAACCTGCGAGGGGTCTTTGGCGAAGGGAATTACGGTCTGGCGGGCGGCGAACTCGTCGAGATACTCCACTCCTCGCCAGGCCAGGAGGTCGTAGACTGAGGGGAGGTAGGCCTCGGAGCGATTGTCGAAATCAGTGAGCAAGCCCTTGATGCGGCTGAGGGGCACGGACTGTAGCGCAACGGGGCTGGCCAGGGATTCGCTCGTCAGCTCCTGTACCTTGAGCGAGAACATCTCCTTGCTCCACTCGTTGACGTTCTCGGGCCATTCGGCGTCGAGTGGCAGGCTGCGGCCCTCGATGCGGTAGGAGTTCTCGTCGTAATAACTGTTATACGACTGGGCCTGGAGGGAGCGTACAATCTGCCGCCAGGGCGCCTGGAGCTTCTCGGCCACCGAGTCGCAGAGGCGCATTGAGGCGGCGAAGGAGTCGTTGGAGACCTGGCTTTTGGCTATTATTATCTGGAGGAGTGCCTTGATGGCGTTCTCGGGGTCGGCGGGTAGGGACTTGTCGAGCACTGCGCGGGCGTTCTTCTCCACCGACTCGGGGAAAGCGAAGTCGGGCTTGGCGAACGTGCCTCCGGGATTGCCCTTTCCGCCCTTGGCCGGCGCGGCGAAGAGCATTAGTGGCGCCATGACCAGCGCCAGGCATATGGGACGTAGTTTCATATTGTTTCCGGTTGGTTTTGCAATGTGTGTGTTTAATAGATAACGTCGCTTGCGTGGGTAAGTTGCAGGGTCGGGATAAAAAAGTATGGTTATCCGCCATTGTGCTGTCGATGTCTATAACTGGGCTGCACCTCCGGCCCGGTGCCACCGCTGCTTTATCTTTATGAGGTGTCATGCCCATTCTACGGCAAAGTAGTGAAATGCATCGGGATTTCGGCTTGGCCCATCTGTTTTCATATTGGTACAGAAGCGGATAGGCGTATAAAAAGTAGCGGCGCGCTATGAACAATCACGGCGCGTCGCAGGCGTTTACGTCAGGTTCAAAAAGAGTGTGGTTTTGTAAAGTCAGTCGCTTTTCGGAGGACGGTTCCCACGCATCCCGCGTAGTTTTTCACGGAATTTCCGCTCCGCCTCCTTCATTGAGAATATTTGTTTCGGAGAGAGAAACGTCTTGAATCTCTCTTCGTATTTCTTTTCTATGGCCAGGTCCTGCTCATGTCCGCGAATCATTTCGTCGGTGGCGGCAGTGTAATCGGCATCGGTGGGATTGTCGAGTTTCTTCACGCGGACCATTGCACGCCGGACCTGGTTCATGTTGGCTTCCTTCTCTTCGGTCATCTGCGTATAGACGGTGATGAACTGTTTCTGCTGGTCTTCGCGCAACTTCATTTCCTGGGCGAGGAACCGGAGCTTGAAGTCGTGCATCTCTTTGCGCCAGTTATCGCCGCTGTTCGCCTTCTTTTTCCTGTCGGCATAGGCGGGTACTGACATCAGCAGCATGGCCAGCATTATTATTAACGTCTTTGTTTTCATGATTATTGTCTTTGGTCTGATTCTGCCAGGGCGTCGATGTCCATGTCGGCGTACTGCGCGTCGAAATCGTAGTCGAAAGCCTTTTCGAAGTCGTTGAAGTCGGAGTAGGAGTCCTGTATATCGTCTTCGAGCGCCATGTCGGCCTCGGTGTCGTGGACGGTGGCGTCGGAAATCTGGATGTCGGCCTGGATTTCAGGGGATGCGACGGCCTGTGCGATGGCTTGTGGCGGGTTTTCGAGCGAGACGGGCTGCGTCAGGTCTATGGCGAGCGGCTCGTTGATGACTTGTTGCTGGGCTATGTTGAAGACCTTCATCATGCACCATATGCCTGCGAACATTGCCGCAAGGGCGATATAGGGGCGGATTTTCTGCCAGAAGGTGGGGACCACGCGGTGGCGGTACTCAGGCAACGGGCCGCGCTCCGACTCCACACGTGCGTAGACGCCTTCGAGGAATCCCTCGGGGGCGCGATAGCCTGCGTCGCGGCCGAACTTTTCGATGATTTTGTCGTCGTTGCTCATGATTGTGCGTTATACTCCGTTGACAACAAAAGGTGTCAAAGGTTTAAGGGTGGAATGGGCTACAAAAGAGGCTGAAGTGTTAATCGGTGTTAAAATAAGGCGGAGGCTCAACCTTTCGGGTCCTGGCTGTGTTTTACAATCAAACAACAAAGACAATCGTTTCATGATGTTAGGTTAGTTCGAAAAAGTATTATGTAAAACACGCAGAACAGGCTGGTCGTGAGACCGGCCTGCTTTGTTTTCATGTACGGGGATGCGCTCCCGCGCCGGGCAGATGCTTGGTGGCAGTGCCAAAACATGGGCGAAAGGATGAGTTGAGCGTTCGTACCCAAAGTGTCGCAGGTGTGTTTTTATGGAGCCACATCGGCGAGGTAGTCGGCAACGACGAAGGTGGACCCTCCGATGAAGATGAGGTCCTGGGGTGCTGCGAAGCCGAGCGCCTGGTCGAGTGCCTCCGGCACGGAGCCGGAGAGCATGCCTTGGAGTCCGAAGTCGGCGGCGATGTCTGCGAGCTGCTCCACGGGCATGGCACGCGGCACCGACGACTGCGTGAAGTAGTAATTGGCCTCGGTTGGCAGCAGCGGCATAATGTGTTCTACGTCTTTGTCGCCCACGAATCCTATGATGAGGTGCAGCTGGCTTTCGGGGTGGAGGAGATGCCACTTCTGGAGTTGGGCGGAGTTGCTTTCCATGCCGGCTATGTTATGGCCGGTGTCGCAGATGATGGTTGGGTTTTCGCCGGTCTGCATCCAGCGGCCCATGAGGCCGGTCATCTCGCAGACTCGCTCGAAGCCTCGTGCGATGGCGTCGGGTGAGGTGGGATGGCTTTCCAGGCGGGCCAGGGCGTGCAGGGCCGTGAGGATGTTGTGCGCCTGGTAGTCGCCGCAGAGGGGGCACCATGCCTCGATGCCGAGCGGGTGGGTGACGTGCCAGGCTCCGGACCGCTTGTCGCGTTCGATGCTGAAGGCAAAGGGATTGTCTGAGGCGAAGAGCAGCGGCGCATTCATCTCTCGGGCCTTCTGCTCGAATACGGGGGCCGTCTCGGGATTGCGCTCGCCGATGACCACGGGTACACTTTCTTTTATTATGCCGGCCTTCTCCCAGGCGATCTGCGGCAGGGTGTCGCCAAGGAACTGCGTATGGTCGTAGCTGACGTTGGTGATGACGCTCAGCTGCGGGGTGATGATGTTGGTGGAGTCGAGGCGGCCGCCCATGCCGGTCTCGATGATGGCGATGTCGACGTGGGAGCTGGCGAAGAAGTCGAAGGCCATTGCCATGGTGAGCTCGAAGAAGGATGGGGCGTCGGGGCCCGGCTCCACGGCGTGGCGCTCTACGAAGTCGGCCACGGCGCCGCGCGGTATCATGCTGCCGTTGACGCGTATGCGCTCGCGGAAGTCGACCAAGTGCGGCGAGGTGTAGAGCCCTACCTTGTAGCCCTGGGCCTGGAGGGCGGCGGCCATGAGGTGGCTGACGGAGCCCTTGCCGTTGGTTCCGGCGATGTGCACCGTCGGGAAGCGCTTATGAGGGTGGTCGAGCGCGGCGTCGAGCGCCTGGACGCGTTCCAGTCCAGGTTTGTAGGCGGCCGCGCCGATGCGCTGGAACATCGGCAGCTGTCCGAAGAGGTAGTCGAGTGCCTGTGGGTATTGCATGGTCAGAAAGGATAGTAGAGAAGAAAGCCGGCGATTCCGGCCAGGATGATGATGCTTATCGGGTGTATCTTGATTTTCCTGCCTCGCCAGGGGTAGGGGAAGTAGACGAGGCAGAGGGCGGCGGCGCAGATGGCGATGGAGGCCACGAGGTTGCCGGTGGTGCCCTGGGGGTTGAAGTTAGCCTTGTTCATGAGCAGGATGGCCGCCGAGGCTATCAGTCCTATGACGACGGGCCGCAGGCCGGAGAAGATGCCCTTGACCACGCCGCTCTCCTGGTGGCGGCGGATGACGTGGGAGCTGTAGAGGCAGAGGATGAAGGAGGGGAGCACCACTGCCAGTGTGGCGGCGCAGGCGCCCAGCAGACCCCAGTAGACGGCGTTGAACTCCGGGTACTGGAGCGGCGCCGTGTAGCCTATGTATGTGGCGGAGTTGATGCCGATGGGTCCGGGCGTCATCTGCGAGATGGCCACGATGTCGGTGAACATCTGCTGGCTTATCCAGCCGGGCTGCACCACCAGGCGCTCCACCAGCGACAGCATGGCGTAGCCGCCGCCGAAGCCGAAGAGGCCGATTTGCAGGTATGCCCAGATGAGTCGCAGGTAGATGTTCATGACGGTGTCGGGTCAGCCTTTGTGCATGTGGCGGTGGGTGAGACGGAAGTGGATGTATCCGCCGACGGCGCCGAGGATGACGTAGAGTATGGGGTTGGAGGCGAAGCCGAGGTCGATGGAGATCATCAGGGCCGTCAGGCAGGGAATCCAGGCCGTGCGCCAGCCAATCCTGGCCGCCTTGGCCGAGGTGAGGACGGGGGCGATGATGAGCGCCACCACGGCCGGACGGATGCCCATGAACACCGACGAGATTACGGCGTTGTTCTTGATTAGGTCGGGGGTCAGGAAGATGGCGATGACCAGGATGATGAGGAAGGAGGGGAGTACGGTGGCGAAGGCGGAGAGCATGGCGGCGCGGTTGCCGCGCAGGCGGTCGCCCATGATGGCGGCCATGTTGACGGCCAGGATGCCGGGCAGCGCCTGGGCTATTGCCAGCAGGTCGAGGAACTCGGTGCGCTCAAGCCAGCCCTTGCGGTCGACCAGCTCGCGTTCCACCAGGGAAATCATGGCCCAGCCGCCTCCGAAGGTGAAGCCGCCGATCTTGAAGAAGGTCCAGAAGAGCTGACGCATCAAATGCGGCCGGGGAGCGGGGTCTCCGGCCGTCGGCGCTGCCGTCGGGGTGGTCGCAAGGTCTGTCTGCCGAGTTGTTATACTCATTGCGCTGCAAAGGTAGCGTCTTTTTTGCAAACGGCAAAATGTGGCCAACGCGACTCGACGGATACAAGGGTTTATACGAAGGTGTTGCAGAACTACTGCATGGCGGTGGAATAATCACACAGCGACGGGTGGGAGCCGTCGCTGTGTGATTATTCTACCGTCTCGCGGTCGCCGTCACGAGTTATTTAGTAATTAGCCGAAGGTGAAGTCGAGGTCGGAGTTCCGGGCGGGGAAGAAGAGGAGTCCGGCGGCCACTTCGCCTGCCTTGGCGGAGCCGGCGGCCTGGTCGACGATGTTGAGGGCCCATAGCATGGCGTTGGCGGGGCCGTTGCCGAGCACGAACTGCTTGTCGGCGACCACGGGCTCGCCTGTCCATTCGGCGCCGGCGCACTGGTCCTCCATGCCGGGATAGCACGTGGCCTTGCGTCCTTGGAGCAGTCCGAGGGGGCAGAGCACCAGGGCAGGGGCGGCGCAGATGGCCGCGATGCCGCGCTGTGCCTTGGCCTGGCGGAGCAGCAGCTGCTGCAGGGGCGCGAACTCGTGCAGGTTGACAGAGCCTGGCATGCCGCCGGGCAGGATCAGCCATTCGGCGTCGTCGAAGTTGGTGTCGGCGAATAGGCAGTCGGCCGTGACGGGTATGCCATGCGCGCCTTCCACCTGGAGGGAGTCGGTGATGCTGACCGTCTTGACGGGTATGTCGGCGCGGCGGAGCACGTCGACTGCGGTCAGCGCCTCCACCTCCTCGAATCCTTTGGCAAGGAATAGATATGTCTCTTTCATATGTGAATTACAGTTACGTGATGCGGGAATCTATATTAGTTTGTCAACGCCAAAGTTAGTGAAAAGGTTTTGAAGATGCGCTGTTTTCTTTGTAATTTTGCGCTATGAAAATGAAATTGGGACTTTCTGCGGCCCTGCTGGCGCTGATTGCGGCGCTTGCGCTGACGGGCTGCAATCAGCAACACACCTACCGTTCGACCGAGGGAATGGTCTGGAACACCGTCTACCACATCACCTATAAGGGTCAGGCGGAGCTGGAGGACAGCATACGTGCCACGCTGGCACAGGTTGGCGCGGCGGTGAACATCTTCGACTCTGCCAGTAACATCTCGCGCATAAACCGTGGCGAGACGATGCAGGCGGATACCATGCTGCAGACCGTGGTGCTGATGGCCAAGCGTGTCAATAAGGTATCCGGTGGCGCATTCGATCCAACTCTCGGACCGGCAATCCGCGCCTGGGGCTTCGGCAAGGGCCACGAGGCGACAGCCGACACCGCCCGACTCGACTCGCTCCGCCAGTTCGTGGGCTTCGACAAGTGGAACGTTGCCGGCGGCCAGGTCAGCAAGTCCGACCCACGGGTGGAACTCAACCTCTCCGGCATCGCCAAGGGCTACGGTTGCGACGCCGTGGCCGATATGTTCCTGCGCAACGGTGTCACCGACTTTATGGTGGAGATTGGCGGCGAAATACGGGTGGGCGGCATGAACCCGGATGGCGCCAGGTGGACCATCGCCATCGACAAGCCCATAGTCAGCGACTCCGTAATACACGAATATCTGACGACGGTGAGTATCACCGGTTGCGGGCTGGCCACCTCCGGCGACTACCGTAATTTCCACACCGACGCTTCCGGAAACCGCTTCGGCCACACCCTCGATCCGCAGACGCTCCGGCCGGCGCACACCGACGTGCTGTCGGCAAGCGTCATAGCCCCCACCTGCATGGAAGCCGACGGCTACGCCACCGCCTGTATGGTGATGGGCGCCGAAAATGCCATGCGCATGGCAGAGAAAGAGAAACTCGCCGTGCTGCTTGTCACCCACAAGGGCGTGCTGGTTTCATCGACAATGAAGTCGTACCTTAACGAAGAACCGAAACAGTGAACACCCTATTAATAATATGTGTGGCGGTGATGGCCGCCCTGGTGGTCTTTCTGTTTGTCGGCATGCAGTCGTCGCGCCGGCGTCTCGACGAGACGGTGGAGAAGATGCGCAACGACCACCAGCGGGAGCTGCAGGCCACCGAGGAGCGTACGCGTCGCGATGCCCAGGAGCGCGACCGTATGTTGCTGGAGCGCGTGGAGGCGCTGTCGCAGAAGCTCGCCGTGGGGCAGGCTGACAGAATCAGTGCTCAAAGCAATCGCGAGATGCAGAACGTGGTGGAGCCGCTCAGACGCCACCTGGAGAACTTCGACCGCCTCATGCGCGAGAGTGCCGACCGCGAGAACTCCGCCCGTGCCCAGCTCAAGGGTCAGATTGACAGCCTCATAGCTCTCAACCAAAGCATCGGCGACGAGGCACGGCAGCTCACGCAGGCCCTCAAGGGCGACAGCAAGGTGCAGGGCGACTGGGGCGAGATGCAGCTTACCACGCTGCTCGAGCAGGCCGGCCTGGAACAGGGCATACACTTCCGCACACAGGTAACCCGCGACGAGTCCGGGCGCGTCATTCGCAGCGAGGAGGGGGGCGACTTGCGCCCGGACGTCATCGTCAACCTCCCCGACGACAAGAAGTTGATCATCGACAGCAAGGTGTCGCTGACGGCCTACGCCGACTACGCCTCGGCCGAGGACAAGGAGCAGCGCCGCGTCGCTGCCCGGCGGCACCTCGATTCCGTGCGCAAGCATATCCGCGAACTGGCAGCCAAGCATTACCCCGACAGCATCCAGGGGGCCTGCGACCAGTCGCTGATGTTCCTGCCGCTGGAGGGAGCCTTCACCCTGGCCGTGAGCCTCGACGCGGACCTGCTCCGCTTCGCCGCCTCTCTGAAGGTGGCCATCGTCACCCCGGTGCACCTCTACAGCGTGGTCCAGCTCGCCGCGCAGCTTTGGCGCCAGGATGCACAGGACCGCAATACCCTGGAGATAGCGCAGGCTGGCGGACGCCTCTACGACAAGTTGGCGATTTTCCTCGAGACCTTTGATAAGGTCGGCGAGACTCTGCGTCGGAGCCAGGAACAGTACGACCAGGCTCGCAAGCAGATTTCCACGGGAAAGGGTAATCTTCTTTCCCGTGCCGAGAAACTCCGAGCCCTCGGAGCCAAGACCACCAAAACCCTCCCCAAACCCGACGATAACGATAATGGGGATTAAAAGACATTCGGCATTAAGCGCTTGATAATTAGGGTGTTAGAAAATTAGATTCGAGGACTGAAATTTTTTAAGTAAACATCTTGCAAGCACAGGGCTGATGTTTCCACTTGTTCGATTAGGCTGCGGAGAACGGACAGGGAATGCAAAGGGCTATTTCCGCATATGGCACGGCCTTTTCGTGGGAGACAACCCTTATATGCGCAAGCGTAGATAAATACTCGTGACGAGTGTCTGCCTCCTGCTCGATTGGGTTGCACTGAAAAGGGTGCGCCGGTGAGGACGCACCCTGAAGGTATGGAATGGAGGGAGAGAGGGGGGTGTGGATTATTTGCTTTGGTAGGCGGGGACGAGCTCCAGGAGCTTCGGTGTGGCCTGGATGCGGTGGCTGTTGCGTAGCTTCTTGGCCGTTTCGGGATTCTTCTTGAGTCCGCCGAGACCATTCTCGTAGCATTGGGCGAGCATCTGCGCGGAGTTGTATGAAAGGCCGTCGAGCTCGGCTGCCTTGCGCCAGTTGTTGATGGCCTTAATGTCGTTTTCCTGCAGGCCTTCGAGGCCGTTGTGGTATATGTCGCCGAGAAGCGAGTAGGCGGGTCCGAAGCCCTGTTCACCCAGTTTCTCGAGGTCGTTGACGACTTTGCGGCGGCTGGCCTGGTCGAGGTCGGCGAGCTCGCCTGCCACCTGCATCTTGTTGACGATGAAGAGCACGAGCTGGTCTGTGGCCATGAACGGCTCGATGGCCTTGAATCCCTTCTTGACGTTCCGCTTGGGGTTGTCGGCGTCGAGCAGCACGAGCGCTTCGAGCAGCTTGCCCTCGTTGCCGGGCACCTTCAGCTTGGTAAGCTCCTTGGCAACCTTGCCCACGGTGGTGAAGTCTCTGCCATCGAGGGCCTTTAGACCCTGGAGGAAGAGGATGTAAGCCTTGAACTCGGCGTTGTCGCCATCCTTGGGGTTGAGGAAGTTCTTGAAGCGGTTCTCGGAGCTGTGCATGGCCTCGCGGTCCATCCATCGGAAGGCTTGGAGGAGGTTCTGGGGCACACCGTTTCCGGTTGCGAGGCACTCGGCGAGCTCCCACTGTGCGACGAGGTTGCCGGCCTGTGCGGCCTTGGCGAGCCATTCTGCGCCTTTCTCGGCATTCTTCTCGGTGCCGTTGCCATGGAGCAGGCACATGCCTACTATCTCCATGGCGCCGGGGAGGCCCTGCAGGGCGTGTTCACGCACCAGGGCGAAGCCCTTGGCGGGGTCGGTCTCGCCGCCTTCGCCGTTGAGCAGGTAGCGGCCGTACCAGTATCCGGCCATCTGGTTGCCGGCCTCGTAGGCCTGGCGGAAGGCCTTCTGCGCCGATACGTTGTCGCGGGTGCGCATGCAGAGCTCGGCGTAGGGGTAGATGGACTCGCTGTCGCCTAAGTCGACGGCCCGCTTGAGGTAGGCCTTTGCGGCGCCGGGATTGCATTTGAGGCCGCCCTTGCCGTTGAGGTAGGCGTAGGCCAGTGTCTTGGCCAGGAAGATGTCGTTGCGCGAGGCCTTGTCGAGGACGTTGACGATGGAGTCGCCACCCTGGCCCATGGCGTTGACGTATAGGTCTCGGGCCTGGATGGAGTCCTTGGCAATGCCGCGGCCGTGGCGCACGCAGTAGGCGAGGTTGACGATGGCTCGGGGGTACTTTTGCTTGGCTGCCTGGCCGAAGAAGCGGCAGGCCAGGGTGTCGTTTTGCTGCACTCCGTTGCCTTGCAGCAGGCGCAGGCCGAGCTCGTTCTGGGCCGCGGGATTGCCGGTGTGGGCCTGCTCGTAGAGCTTTATCATCTCGGGCGACAGGCGCTGTGCTGCCTGCTGTGGTGTGGTCTGCTGGCCGGTAGTGGGCTTTGGCTTGCGGGGCTTGGCGGCGCCTGCCTCCAGGCCTACGGCCAGGGCCATGCTGCTCACGGCAAGAACGTAGAGGATTGTGCGGAACTTCATGACTTATACCAGGATTGTGTCGTCGGCGGAGGACTCGCCCACGCCGTTGACGTCGGAGTTGTTGTCGAGCTCGTTGGCGGCGAGGTAGTCGTGGTCGTTCTCGTGCGTCATCATCTCCACGTCGGAGACCATGAGGCCGCCCACGTTGACCTCGGCCATGGTGCCGTCGCCGTTGTCTATGCCGTCGAAGGTGCCGTCGCCGTCTACGTCGATCATGGTGAATGTCTCGCCCTCGAGGGTGAAGTCGGCGTGTACCTGGATGTTTCCGGCGTCGTCTTGCACGTACTCGGGCTCTTCGAATTCGAGCAGTTCGGGCATGTCGTTGTCGTTGTCGTCGACCTCGGTGATGCTGATGATTTCGGCAGGATTCACTTCCTCGTCATTCTGGATTGTGACGTGCTGCTCCTGTTGGCCGGGGGTATGGCTGCCGATGTGCTGCTCTTCCTGGGTGGGAGTGTGGTTGCCTGCGGCGGGAGGGTTGGCGTGAGAGGCGGAGGACTGGTGGTGGGCGGGAGCGGAGGCGCCGGACTGGGAGTCGGCGTGGCCGTTGCCGAATTGGAATGTGCCGTTGGCGGGCTGGTCAGGGTTAAGGGCGCTGTCACCGATCTCTATCTCTTCGGCGTTGACGTCGATATCGTCGTCGTTATTGTCGTCGTGTCCGCCGAGGCCCATGGCTGCGGCTGTGGCGCCTACTCCGAGCACGGCTGCCCCGGCGGCGGCTCCGGCCACTACTTTGGGGTTGACCTTCTTCTTGCCTGCATGCTGGGCATTGGGTCCCTGTGCGGGAACGGTTGCCGGCTGTGTATTCTGGCTCTGGGGATTGTACGGGGGCTTGTTCATGGTTGTGTCGTTTTGTTTTGTTTTCGATGCAAAGTTACTTTGCTCTCCGGCGCCTTGCAAGCCTTTCGGGGGCTATTGGTTGAAGGCGTGGGGATTTGTGACGAAACGGTTATTTTCGCTGACGAATGTTTTTCACCATTTCCAGATGACGTTGTCCTGCATGGCGGCGGGAGCGATGAGCTGCGGGTGCTGGGCCTTGTCGACCTTGGCGGCGCGTGTGGAGACGTCGTTGAAGGTGTAGCGGAAGAGCTCGCGGATGGTCAGCTGCTTGTTGCCGTCGGCGTCGGCCTTGCCGCGCAGTCCCTTCATGATGCCCTGGGCCAGGAAGCCTGCGCCCACCAGCGGGTTTTCGATGGAATTCTCGGAGGCGCGGGAGCTGACTATGGAGGCGATGTTGCCGCCCCACTTGTTCTCCTTCTTGAGCTGGGTGACTGCTCCGGCCAGCGAGCCGGAGTTGCAGGCGTCGATGATGACCAGGATGTTGCGGCACTTGGACTTGGAGAGGATGGATAGCAGGTCGTAGTATGTCATGTTCTTGTCGAAGAGGCAGAAGGCGCCGGGTCCTCCGTGGCCGGAGAAGAAGAAGATTACCTCGTCGTTGGCGCCGGCGGTGGCGGCTATCTTCTTGAGCGCGGCCTTGACGTTGGCCTCGTTGGCGTTCTTGCCGGTGATCAGCGAGACGTCCTTTGACTGACTCTTGAGGATGGCGGCCAGGGACTTGGCGTCCTTGGTACTCTGGGTGAGGGGGTTGAGGTCCTGGCGCTCGTAGGAGCTGATGGCGGTGCATAGGGCGAAAGTGCGGGCGTTGGCGGCGATGCACACCACTGCGGATATGAGTAGCAGAATTAGCTTTTTCATTATAATAGTGTTTAGGTTAGACGTTGTCGTTTTATTCGGCTTCGGGTTCGGGAGCAGTCTTCTTGCGCTCGAATCCGGAGCGCATTAGCTCCTTGTAGTTCCTGAGCAGGTTCTTGGACACGGACAGCGTGTAGCTGTGCCCGGCCATGTCGCTGAGCACCAGGCGCTGGCGGGGCACGCTGATCTGGAATAGGTACTTTTGGTTGATGATGAACTTGCGGCCCAGGCGAACGAAGTAGCTGCGGCCGGTGTCGCGGAAGCTATTGGTGATGAACTGCTCCATCTTGCCCAGCCCGAAGGTGAGCATGATCTTGGTGCCGCCTATCATCACCACGTTGGAGTAGTTGCCGTTCGACTCCAGGTAGGCCACCTGGTCGAGCCGGATCACTATCAGCTCGTCGCGTGAGTTGAGGCATAATCTATTCATAGTGTCGGTTTTATTGTTCGTATGTGGCATGTTGTTTCCGCAAAGGTACGAATTTTTCACCCTGATTACCAAGCCCCGAAAGGGAAAAATGGACCAACCATCGATTTTTGTTTACGAAAACTAAGGTTTTTTCACTGAAAATAACTATCTTTGCGGCGCAGGTGTTTTTGACACGGACATAGATATGGAGACTCAGCCACGCCACATAGCCACCGCCACGCAGGCCAGGGATGCGAAATCATCCTGGCCTATGCGCGTGTGGCGCTTCTATTACGACGGCTTCCGCAACCTGTCGCCTCTCGGCCGCAAGCTGTGGTTGCTGATTCTGATAAAACTATTCATTTTCTTCGTGGTGCTGAAGATCTTCTTCTTCCCCGACCTGCTTAGGCGCGACTACGACAACGACGCGGACCGCGCACAGGCCGTGCGCACTCATCTCTCCCATCCCGACAACCGATAACCGAATTTCTCAGTCTAAAAAATCACAGGCTATATGCAAGACTTAATCACAGTAGTAGACTGGTCGCGGTGGCAGTTCGCCCTGACGGCCGTGTATCACTGGCTGTTCGTGCCGCTGACGCTCGGTCTGGCCCTGATAGTGGCCATCATGGAGAGCATCTATATCCGGCGCAAAGACCAGGCGTGGCTCAAGGCCACCAAGTTTTGGATGACCCTTTTCGGCATCAACTTCGCCATCGGCGTGGCAACGGGCCTCGTCCTCGAGTTCGAGTTCGGCACCAACTGGAGCAACTACTCCTGGTTCGTGGGCGACATCTTCGGCGCCCCGCTGGCCATCGAGGGTCTGCTCGCCTTCTTCATGGAGTCCACTTTCGTGGCCGTGATGTTCTTCGGCTGGAACCGCGTGGGGCCCAAGTTCCACCTGGCGGCCACCTGGCTGACCTGCATCGGCGCCTCCATCTCCGCCCTGTGGATCCTGGTGGCCAACGCCTGGATGCAGTATCCCGCCGGCATGGAGTTCGACCCTGCCCAGATGCGCAACGTCATGGTCGACTTCGGCGCACTCTTCTCCGGCATCGCCGTCAACAAGTTCTTCCATGCCACCCTGTCGGGCTGGTGCCTGGCCGGCGTGTTCGTCATCGCAGTCTCGGCCTGGTTCCTGCTCAAGAAGCGCAACACCGCCTTCGCCATGCGCAGCATCAAGGTCGGCGCCTGGGTGGGTCTGGCCGGCATCCTGCTCACCTGCTACACTGGCGACGGCTCTGCCGTGGAGGTGGCAAAGCACCAGCCCATGAAGCTGGCCGCCATGGAGGGCCTATACCACGGTCATAAGTCGCAGGCCATCACAGCCGTCGGCATTCCCAACCCCGCCAAGCGCTGGAACAACGACGAGGACGAGTACCTGGCCGACGTCTCCCTGCCCGGCGGCCTGAGCATCCTCGCCACCCACGACATCAACGCCTTCGTGCCCGGCATCACCGACATCATCGAAGGGCGCATGATAGCCGAGAACGGCGACACCGTCTCTACCGTCTCCTATGCCGACCGCATCGCCATCGGCAAGCGCAGCCAGCAGTTCCTGCGCGACTACGACGCCGCCCGCCAGGCCGGCGACACGCAGGCAATGTCCCTGGCCGCCGACAGCCTCAAGAACACTTTCCAGTACTTCGGCTACGGCTACTTCAACTCCGTCGACGAGGCCATCCCGCCCGTCATTCTTACTTTCACCACCTTCCGCATCATGGTGATAGGCGCAGGCTGGCTCATGCTCTTCTTCGTGGTCGTGCTCCTGTGCGCCTACCGCAACACCTGGCTGCAGCGCTCCCGCATCATGCAGTGGGTATGCTTCCTGACGCTGGCCGTCGTCTACCTCGTCAGCGAGGCCGGATGGATAGTGGCCGAGGTGGGCCGCCAGCCCTGGACCGTCCAGGACCTGTTGCCGCGCAACGCCGCAATAAGCCAGATTCCCTCCTCGTCGGTGATCGTCACCTTCTGGATGTTCGCCGCCATCTTCACCCTGTTGCTCATCGCCGAGGTCAGCATCATGTGTCGCCAGATTTCCAAGGCGTCCAAAACGAACCTCGAACCCGCCGTAAACCTTAAATAAGTAAGATCATGTCAACACTATATCATCTGCAGAACTACTGGTGGCTGCTCATCTCCGTACTGGGAGCCCTGCTCGTGTTCCTCCTGTTCGTGCAGGGGGGGCAGACCATGCTGCTTGGGGCCCGCAACGGCTTGCAGCGTACCCTCATAGCCAACTCCATGGGCCGCAAGTGGGAACTCACGTTCACCACCCTGGTGGTGTTCGGTGGCGCCTTCTTCGCCTCCTTCCCCCTCTACTACTCCACCAGCTTCGGGGGCGCCTACTGGCTCTGGATTCTCATCCTGTTCAGCTTCGTGCTCCAGGCCATCAGCTACGAGTATCGCACCAAGCCCGGCAACATCTACGGTGCGTCGACCTACGATATCTTCCTGTTCGTCAATGGCTGTGTGGGCTGCATCCTGCTGGGCGTGGCCGTGAGCCTGTTCTTCTTCGGGGCCGACTTCAGCGTGCAGCGGAGCAACATCCTCGACGCCGCCTCTCCGGTAATCTCGCGCTGGGCTCCCACCCATGGCTTCGAGGCCATATTCAGCTGGAAGAACCTCGTGCTGGGCGTGGCCGTGCTCTTCCTGGCCCGCACCCTGGCCAGCCTGTACATGCTCAACAACATCACCGACGACCACGACATGCGCAAGCGCCTGCGCCAGACTCTGCTCGTCTCGGCCGGCATATTCCTGGTCTTTTTCCTCTGGTTTCTGGCCATGCTCTTCACCGCCACCGGCTACACCGCCGTGCAGAACGCCGTCGGCAACACCGTCATCACCGAGACTCCTTATAAATATGCTGTCAACTACGGCGACCTCTGGTGGGCGCTCGTGTGCCTGTGCGTGGGCGTGGTGGCCGTGCTCTACGGCGTCTTCCGCAGCATCTTCACCCGAGTCGACTGGACCGGCGGCATATGGTTCGCCGGCGTCGGAGTGGTGCTCGTCGTGCTCAGCCTCTTCTTCGTGGCCGGATACAACGACACCGCCTACTTCCCCTCGCTCACCGACCCTCAGTCGTCGCTTAGCATCCGCAACAGCTCCTCGTCCGAGTTCACCTTGCGCGTCATGAGCTACGTCTCCATCATCGTTCCTTTCGTGGTGGCCTACATCGCCTATGTCTGGTACTCCATGGACCGCCGCAAGCTCACCCCCGAGGAGATGGAGTCCACCACCCACAAGTATTAGAGTATTAGTTTAGAGTTGAGAGTTGAGAGGCGCGTACTGGCGCCAGGCGAAGCATGCTCTCAATTCTCAACTCTTAACTCTCAGCTGAAATGGACACCTACCGCACCCTGTCGGCTCCCTCGTCGGCCCGCTACACAGTAAAGATGAGCCGTTTCCTGGCTTTTGCCTATCCTGTGGCGAGCGAGGAGGAGGCCAAGGCGCTCATCCGCAAGGTCGCCAACGACTACCACGACGCGCGGCACGTCTGCTGGGCCTACATGCTCGGCCACGACCGCTCCCGCTACCAGTCCAGCGACAACGGCGAACCCTCCGGCACCGCCGGCAAGCCCATCCTCGGCCAGGTCAACTCCCTGGAGCTGACCGACGTGCTGGTGTTGGTGGTGCGCTACTTCGGTGGCATCAAGCTCGGCACCGGCGGCCTCATCGACGCCTACCGCACTCCGGCTCGTACACGACGCCGGCATTGAGCACCATCCAGGTCGATTTCACGCAGCTTGCGAAATTCTCGGTCGATATGCTGTCCGAACGTATCGATCATGGAGCAGACGAGGCGTTGCCGCCAAGACGGGCCATCATCGGCTACCAGCTGGTGGACCGGGAATCGACCGCGGTCTGAGGATGACGCCCCGATGGCAGGCAATCCGCCATAGGCAGCAGCCTTCGCGGCCAATCCCACTCAATCGGAATCACTCAATCGGAATCAATCGCCATCATTCATCAAGGAATCTCTAGGAGCATCATGAGCATCGACACCCAGGCCTATCTGTTCGTGCATTTCATCGGCGAGGAACGCAATCCCACCGACGAACAGCTGTACTTCGCGCTGAGCCGCGACGGCGTGCATTGGAGGGATCTGCGCCCGGCCGGCAGTCCGGCGTTGACGTGGTTGGGCGGCGAGAAGGGCGTGCGCGACCCGCATATTGTGCGCGACCCACGTGGTGGATTCCACATTGTGGCCACCGATTTGAGCATCTATTACCGTGGCGGCTGGGGGCCGAACGATGGCGCCACCACGAATGGATCGACCGGCCTGGTGATCTGGGACTCCCCTGACCTGGTCCATTGGAGCGAGCCGCGCCTGGTGGACGTGGCCTCGAAGATTCCGGACGCTGGCATGGCTTGGGCTCCGGAGGCGAATTGGGATCCGGATCGCGGGCAGTGGATCGTGTTCTGGTCCACGAAGAGCAACGCCGAAAGCTCCGCGGATCCGTTGGCCAACGAGCTCGGCGATCCGACGAATGTGTATTATGCGACGACCGTTGATTTCAGGGTGTTCTCCGATCCGGTCAAGTGGATCGATCGTAAGAATGTGATCATCGATTCGACCATGCTGCGCGACGATGACGGCTGGTGGTACCGCGCGTCCAAGGACTCGGAAATCACCATCGAACGCACCCGTAACCCGTATGCGACGACCTACGAGGTGCTGCGCACCGACGACCCGAATGAGTGGTCGTATGTGGGCACGCTCACCGACATCTTCGGCAATGGCCGGTATTCCATGCACTACTTGGAAGGGCCGGAACTGTTCCGTTACAACGACGAAGACGTGAAGGTGGTCAACGGCAGGACCATGCCATTCGGCCTGATGTGCGACCAGTACGCGGAGTCCAAGGGCTACCTGTCGTTCCGCGCCGCCTCGCTCGCCTCGCATGATCCGGCCGATTGGCAGCGCGCAGACGATATCGATTTCGGCGCGCTGAAGAAGCGTCACGGCGCGATTCTGCCGATCACGGCCGCCGAATACGACGCCATCGAAACCGCCTTCGCCCTGTAGGCGGCGCGATTGCCCATCCGTCGCAACCGCTCAGGCGCGGCGGATGGCGAAGATGCGGGCGGACGGCTGCTTGGAGGTGGCCGCGTTGAGCCGGACCGTCTCGGGGTCCATGCGCTCGACGGTCCACGGCTTGGCGTCGGGCGCATGCTCGGGAACGGCCGGATTCGGGAAGATCTGCTCGATATGGCAGTCCTCGGACAGCGGCACGTTCACGGAAGGCGTGCCGCCACGTCGCCAGACGATGATGTAATCGCACGGATCGTCGTCCTCCGACGGGAGGAATGACGGATGGCGCAGACCGACGACGAGCCAATCGCCATCGAAATCAGGCAGACGGGCCGGCCAGAACGGCACCAATTCCTGCTGCTCGGTCAGCACACGGCGGTGCAAGGCCACCGCATCCCGCACCAAGGCAAGCCGATGCTCGTCCATGCGGTCAATGAATCCGGACAGGTACAACCTGCCGAGTATGCCCGTGGCCAGCGTGAAGACGGCGGTCTCATCGTCCATCTCCTGCTGGGCGTAACCCCAGTTGCCTTGCTGTTCCGGCAGGATCGTCAGTCCGGCGCCGGCGGCGATCGCGGCGTAAATCAGCGGATCACACTGGTCGGAGGTGGATTGCAGGTCCAATCGTTGCAACTGCGCGTAATCGGCGCGCATCGCACCGGAACCGCAGTTTTCGATCATAACGTCCGGATGGCGGCGGCGCAGGTCGTCCAGCCAATCCAAATAGGCACGGCAGTGGCCGAGCAGGCCAGCGCCGGCGGATTCGGCGTCGAGATCAGTGCCGACGCCGGGGACGGTGTTGTAGTCGAATTTGAAGAAGACCGCGCCGAAATCGTCAATCAGCCGGTCGACGGTGCGAGTGACGTGCTCGCGTGCGGCGGGCGAGCGGAAGTCAAGCAGGTACCGTCCCGAATCGCACACGCGCACGCCGTGGCGCTGGAAGAACGCGTCATCGGGCAGACTTTGGGCGAGCGGCGATTTCACACCGATCACCTCAGGCTCGAGCCACAATCCCAAGCCCATGCCATGCGCGCGGATGGTGTCGGCCAAACCCTTGAGTCCAGCTTCGCCGAAACGGTTCGTGGAGGCCTGCCATTCGCCGACCATGTCCCACCAACCGCCGTCCGTGCTGTCGTACCAGCCGGCGTCGATGCAGAAGATGTCCGCGCCGACGCGTGCCGCGCCCTCGACGAGCGGCAGCTCCTTCTCCAAGCGCGGGTCGCCGAACAGGGTGTTCATGTAATCGTTGTAGATGACGAGTCCCTGCGTGCGTTCGAACTGCTCGGAACGACCCAATTCACGAGCCTTGGCGGCACGCAACGCACGGCGCTGCAATGTCATTTCGGCGACGGACTGCTGCCAATCGCCGGCCGAGATCGCGAAGGAGACCGGCACCGATTCGAAATCATGGCCTTCACCCAACTCCGTATACCAATGGTGGTCCTGATATTCCGGTCCGAACGCGCTGATGTGCAAACCGGGATCATCCTCGCCGATCTCCCATTCCCATGGGCCGTTGTGCTCGATCTGCCACATTACGGAGAAGTCGCGCGATTGGCGGCGCGAGCCCTCCACCTGTACGATGCCGGCCGGCTCATGCACGCCGGTGCTCCATGTGGAGGCGGAGCTCATGGCGAATCGCGAGCTGGATTGGCCGGGATTGATGACTTGATTGCGATTGCGCACCGACACGTCGCGCAGTGGACGGCTGCGCCAATCGTTTTCCACCGCCCACGCGGAGTCTCCCCAGAATACGCGGGAATGGTCGATTTTGCCGCAGTTGACGCGCATCGGCACCGTCAGATTCAACGACGACGCCGCCTCGATAGGCAGCGGGCGCGCGGAGCTCAACCGCGTGTAGGTGCGCACTGCGGACAGACCCGGGAACGCTTCGAATACGGAAGTGACTACCAGCCCAGCCGTGGCGTCGGCATGGCGGACGGTTTCCGGCGAGCTCTAAGGTGACGAACAGTTCGCACTCCCACAGCCGCCAGCCGCCCAGCGCCTT
>OHBJ01000584.1_pt1 | contig 24002 bp, 20 predicted proteins | sample 1577241 | NCBI WGS metagenome assembly OHBJ01 (sample SAMEA3541594, study PRJEB24748) | human gut metagenome | biome: human gut; feature: human-associated habitat; material: faeces | place: China | collected 2012 | reverse complement strand
GGCAAAGGGTCTCTTGTCGCAAATGTTATCTCTTGCGCGCGATGGTGCAGCTGTTGGAGACGTTCCCGCGCATTGACGTCGTGATGGCCGTCAACGAGCAGGCAGCCCTGGGCGCAATGGCGGCGCTGGAAGAAAAGGGCGCGCTCTCGTCCACTTTGGTCTACAGCGTGGACGGCTCACCGGAGGCGAAAGCCCTGATCTCCGAGGGGCTGATGACGGCAACCTCGGCACAGTCGCCCCTCCGCATCGGCCGGATGGCGGCAGAGGTGGTGTACGAGATCCTGGAGGGCAAGCCGTACCTGACCAACATCGTGGTGCCGGTAAATCAGATCACGCAGGAGGATATTCTGCGCTACGGCACGGAGGGCTGGCAATGAAAACTGAAAATTTGTCCATCGGTCTCCGGGTGCTCTACCATGCCATTGAGTGGCTGACGGTGTTTCTGATCCTGCTCATCTTTGCGGTACAGATCATCACGCCGCTCTACGCGGTGAGAGTTGGCCGTGCAGACTCGTTTTTGCAGCAGCTGCAATGGCTGCCGTACCGCCCCGGTGTGCTTGCCCTGGGCGTGATGCTGGCAGCGGTGGGCACCATCCTGAGCAAGTGCTCCCACGAGGTGGACAGCGGCTTTCTCTCCCGCAGCAGCTGGCAGCTATATTTATTGGAGGGCGTGCTGTACAGTGCCTCGGCGCTGATCTTCCAGCAGAACTGCGACAAAATCGCTCTGTTTGCGATCGTGGATATGGTGGACGACCCGCGCGCTCTCCGGCAGAAGCGCTTTCTGAGCGCCATGATCGTGGTGTACCTTTTCTGCAACATGGACGCCGCCACCAGCGCCCTCCATGCCGTGACGCTGAAACAATACCTGGCTTTTTACAGCCTGCACACCCGCAGCGTCCTGCAGCTGGTGATCGAGAGCCTGTCGGCGCTGGAAATGATACTCTTCATCCTGTACATGGTGCTGTTCATCAGCCAGCAGACCAGCGAGAAACAGGAGATCCTGAACCTGAACCAGCAGCTGCAGCAGGCCAACGAGCAGCTGCGCATCTACGCCGAGGAGAGCGCCCACACCGCACAGGTGCAGGAGCGCAACCGCCTTGCGCGGGAGATCCACGACACGTTAGGCCATGTGCTCACGGGCATCACAGCGGGCGCAGACGCCTGCATCCAGATGATGGACGACTCGCCCGAGATGGCACGGCACCAGATGGAGCTGATAGCCGACACCGCCCGCAACGGAATGAACGATGTCCGGCGCTCGGTCAAGGCACTGCGGCCGGACTCGCTGGAAAAAGAAAACCTCTCGGGTGCGCTCAACAAGATGTGTACCAGCATGGCGCAGAGCAGCGGCACGCAGATCCAGCTGGAAGAGTCGCTGGCCGGGCTGACGCTCTCGCAGGATGAGGAAGACTGCGTCTACCGCACCGTGCAGGAGGGCATCACCAACGCCATCCGCCATGGCCACGCCACCCGTGTCCAGGTACGGTGCCATATCGAGGACGGCGTGCTGGAAGTGTCGGTGAGGGACAACGGCATCGGCTGCAAGAGCGTGACGCCGGGCTTTGGCTTGCAGCTGGACTTGCCGCCGGGGCAGCTTTGCCGCAGCCTGCCAGCAGCGCACTGAAAAATCCTGTGGCAGCCATACGCTCGGCAGCTTCATAGTTGCGTGCGCCCAGCTGGCGGGAAATGTAATTGCCCGACCCATGCCCAAAGAAAAAGCTGGTGGCCTGCAGCAGCGCCATAGCCGAGTAGGCCACGCCTACCGCCGCCGTGGACTGGGTGTCCAGCTGCCCAACAAACAGGGTATCGGCCATATTGTAAAAGCTTGTCACCAGCATACTGATAACCGTGGGCGCAGACATTTCCAAAATCAGGCGGCGCACCGGTGCTTGTGTCATATAGTGCACGCGCTCTTCCGCCGCCATAGCTGTTGTTTTCATCGTTGTACCTCCTTGCCGCAGCACTACTATTGTACCGCAGCCGGGCAGGCAATGCAACGAAAATCGCTGCTGTTTACGCATAAAACCGGGGGCTTTGCGGCGGCCTCCGGTTTTATGTTTTTCGTTTACTTCTGCATGATGTGAATTCCGGCATACGGTTGTTTCTTTGCTGTTGCATAACGGGGTTGATAAAATTTCCGTGGCGGACTTTGTTGGTGATGACCCTGCAACCCTTGACCGTTACTATGCCCATCTTATCAATGATGGGAGGGTACAGGCAGCAAACGCAATGAATTCCATCATTGGCTTTGCCGCCACGGAAATACCGGCTGAATAAAAAATTGACTTGTTACCACGAAAAAAGAAAAAGAACGGTAAAACCTGACGTTCTACCGTTCTTCATATGGTTGTGGGGACAGGACTTGAACCTGCGACCTCCGGGTTATGAGAAATCTAAAAATCGTGCGTTATAGTGATGTTTTGTTGGGTTTGGTGGTGTTGTGTACCAAGGCTCGGAATAGATTTTGTCCCATGTGTACAAAAAGGTGCTATACGGTGCTGACCCGTTCCAAACCCTTTTGGGGGCAGTTTTGGGGGCGAATTCGTGATACGGATTCTCGTCAGTATCGCTCAAATAAATGCGCAGCTTTGGTATCATTGAGAAATGCAGATACCTACACCGCAGGGTTCTCGCAAGTGAAAAGCCCTATGAACCAGTATATAAGTTTTGTTCTCCATCAATAAGTTGTACACAAGCACCACTCCGCGGCACTCCTGCACACCGCCCTTGTCGCCGCGAGAAACGCCCCGATTTGCGGGAGTTCGCAGCCTATCGGCGCAGTGTACCGTCCCGCCAAATACCGCCCCAAAATCCCCGCTTTCCGGGGATTTTTTATTTTACCACAAAGGCTTTTACCTAGACTGGATTTCCCTGTACAGGTAAATCCAACACAAATAAATACTAAATAAAATACTAAGATACTATCGTATCCTATCCGTAAAACACAAAAAGCAGGATTTTTCCCACTGTGGTTTTGCTGCGATTCGTACAACTTAACACCAGCGAGTACAACTTACGATTGCACACAGTTGCTATCATGCGATATAATTTATTTGTCCACTTCGTCAAAAGACGTTCTTCAAGACTTTTTCAGTTAGATAACGGTAAAAGTCGTTGTATTTTTCCTGCGGAATCGGTAGGGAAAACGTCATAACGACAAGGGCATGACCGCGATTTTCAGCGTGGTAGGGCGGGTGTATGTGCGAGAAAGGATTCTCGGCAAAGCAGCAGCGCTCATAAAACATTTTGCGGCGGCAGGCAATCGCATCCATCGGCGGATCGATTTCCAAAATCAAGGTCTTGCCGAATTCCGCCAGCAGCTCCAACGTCCGCTGCCCATAATGATGATTTCGCAAAGCCGGCAAAATGCAAAGATGCTCGATATACAGATACTCTGCGGTTTCCCAATACAGCACCAGTCCGACAAATCGTTTGCCGCTGTACACCGTCGTAAAGTTGTAAAATTCCTCTCCTAAAATACACTCTTGGGACGGCGCTTCGCGCTGCTCATAGGGCGGGAACTCTTCGTATACAGTGCCATCGCCTGCATATACATCGGGTGTGCGGCAGAGGTCACATGTTCTAATCGCATACATTCGTTCCCCATACTTCCAGTTGTGTCAGCGCCGGGAATGGGCTGGGGTCGTCGGCCTTTTTCAGGTTGTCCAGCATCAGACTTGTGATGACGAATCCGCCCAAATCAAAGCTCTGCCCCTTGCCCTCGGGGGATTTTTCCAGCGTAAGGATCCGTGTATTTCCGTTTGAAAGCGTGACTCTCGCGCTTTTCCACCACGCATCGTGGGGAAAGTCCGCGCGGGTCGTCAGCACCAATGTATCTGCTCTGACCGGGCGGCCGAATTCCAGCGTCAAGCACGCTTCCGGATCACGATTGATGCCCCAGCTTTGGTAAGGGTAGGCACCGTGGCTTTCTGGGCAGATGATGCCATCAATGGCATTGCGGGCGGCAAAAACAGCTTCCCCCCGCGTTTCCACATTGGCCCATGTGTGGGGGTAGCAGGTCGTATTGCCGTGGCAGTCGTAAGCGTTGCGGGCCAGATTGCGCGGTGCGGCGATCTCCTCGACCTGCGCAGACCGTGCCGACAAATAGTGCATCGGTCCGGAAAAAGCTCGCGGGCTGTAACTGATTCGCGCTTCCGCAAAGGGAATTTCCAGCGTGAAAGAAGTTTCTTTCATGTAGACAAATTCCTCATTCATGGCATCGTCCAGCCGGATGACATAGTACCCCGGTTCCGGCACGGTCATGGTAATACTATCGCCGGGTGCGTAGGCTGCCGGGTAGACAAGGTGGTTGCAGGCTTGCGCCAGTGTTCTGTCTCCGTTTGTGATTTTTAGCAATATATCGTTCATTCTTTATCTCCAATTTTCAGAGTAACAGTGAATGGATGCTCTGCGGGCAGGGTCAGCACCACGGACTGGAAGCCGCCTACCGGGTTGAACAGGCGGCGAAAACGGACGGGTGTGCCGTACTCCGGCGGCAGGGTCAGCGAGCGGTCCGCCTGTACGGTCAGGGAAGCGGGACCGCTGCCGATGCGCACGGTGTTGGCATCCTGCCACGCAACATTTTCCCCCTCCGGCGAGATGACGGGCAGGATAAACCTTGCGTCCGCGTCCTCACTTTGACCCGTCACGGTAACTTTTCCCAGCATTACGGAAACGGCAAAATCGTACCGTCCGGCGGCGTCTTGGGCCGCAGTGCGCAGTCTGCCGCCTGCACTCGTCTCATTTTCGCCCACGGTTAAGGCCGCAGTCAAATCGTTGCTGCTGCAATAGATTTTACCATCGCGGCACAGTTCGATGCGCGGCGTGGTGCAAATGTCAAACTGCCAGCGCGGCATCTGCATATTGTTCGGCTCGTTCTGGCGGTAAGGGACCATACTGCCCGCCAGCACCGGACCGCCGGGCAGGTATTCATAGGGTGACCCTCGCCGTACAGTAGACCGTCCGCCGTGATGCGTGTCACGGCAAAGTCCGCCAGCTGCTTTGCCTTGGCTGAGAACGGCTCCCCACCCAAAAGGCGTGAGGCCAGTGCCATTGTGTAGGCGCAGGTGATGGGATAGTTGACATTGCCGCCGATTCTTTCAATGTTTTGGCAGAGATAATTCGTCATCTCGGCAAAGCGGGCTGTCCATGCATCGCGGTCTGCAGCGGGCAGCTTGTCCCCATACCAGAGCAGCGTTTCACCCAAAGCGTTTGCGTAAAATACCGTGATGCCGTTACAATTACTGTTCGTGTCATTGTTCATGCTGCCGTCGGGGCGGCGCATATTAGCCGACCATGCAAACAGCTTTTCCGCCGCATGCAGGCAGCGCTCGTCGCCGTCGGTCTGCCACTGGGTCACCAGCGGCAAAATCGCATCGGCACTGCGGCCATGTACCCGCATACAGGCAGGACAGAGCAGCCCGCCGTCCAGCCGGGTATCGCCTGTATCGTACAGCTGATATTTCAGCATCGCGTCGCACCAGCGGCGCAGCAGAGCTTTGTGCATGGTTCAGTCCTCCAGATCAATACGAATCGTGAGGCCGTCGGCGCAGGAAATCTCGATTGCATCGCCTTTGCACGCGGCAAAGGGCTTAACTGCAAAACCGCCGCGTTCATCGGCATCCGCCGGGCGGGCGTAGAAAGCATTCACCAAAATATGCGTAACCGAAATTGCATATTCCTGTGGCTTTAACGATGCCAGTACCTTCTCCAACAGTTTTAAAAAAGAAATCGGTATAACGCCGCATGTCTTCCGTCACATGTTGGCACACGAATGCTCTGTCGAACAATCTAAAATTTCAAAAGGAGAATTTTATGAAAAACGTTAGTACACAACCGCTGCGGCTGCTGCCAAATCGGGTAAGCTACCTTATCCCAGGTGGAGCGATGATCGATAGTTTCTTAGGTCTTAAACCCGGCAGCTGCCCAGGGGCAAGTCAGATGTGGATAGCATCTGTGGTACAATCAGCACTGTCTAATGCACCGGACACCCGCTCATACCTTTACCCGGAAGATGACGGCGGATGCTTGGCAGAGCATTTACAAAATTACCCAGAAGAAATGCTCGGAAAAGTACATGCCGACCGTTTCGGTGCAACACCTGGTTTTTTAATGAAACTTCTCCATTCTGACCAAAGGCTTCTGGTGCAGGTACATCCTGATAAAGAGAAGTCAAAGCGATATTTCAATCTACCTTTTGGGAAAACAGAAACATGGTATGTTTTGGATACAACTCCAGGGGAAACAACCTATGTATGGGTCGGCTTTCGCCCTGAAACAACACCGGAAAAGTTTCGGTCACTGATTCAGCAACAAGATTACCCATCAATTTTACAATGCTTGCACCGATTTGAGATAACTGCCGGCGATGTAATTTTTATCCCTGCAGGACTGCCACATGCAATGGGAAGCGGAAGTTTGGTTGCCGAAATACAAGAACCCACCGATTTGACCCTGTGGGCAGAATGTTTTGGGTTCGATGGAAGCTAGCTTCCCTGGGAGAGTCTACACTCCGGCATCGGAATTGACGCGTTGCTAGACTGTTTCGATTTTTCCACTGCTCTGCCCAGACAGGAAATTCAGTCAAAATATTTTACAAAAGCGGATTTGTACGCAAACAAAGGTTGCGAAATTTCAATTGGCCCCAACCAAACAGATTGCTTTGGCTTAGTGCGGGTATGCTGTGAGCGGCAACCGCTCCTGCGTAAAAATGACAGCTTTCGGGTCATTTTAGTGGAACACGGGAACATAGAACTTATATCCGGTGACACTCGTTTCATGTTGCACCAAGGAGATGAAGTTTTCGTGCCTCACGGTGTACGGGAATATCAGCTTGCAGCGCAAAGCGCATATGCCGCTGTACTGGAATACATTCCTCCGGCAGCAAAATAAAAATAGAGCACCAGCAGCAGTACATTTCATATAGTGCTCATACGCCGAAGTCCGCGGTGCCATCGATTGGTCAGAATATACCACAGATAAACTGTTACACTGATCAGGGGCCCCACCAGCACCGCAACCCCCACACCGGGAAATCCCAGCAGTGCTCCAAACAGAAACGACGCCGGTATCCTGCCGCACAGCTGTGCCAGTACGCCCACCAACAAACTAGCTTCCAGATTGCCTGTTCCTCGGATGAACCCAATCAGAGGTCCTACGGCGGCAAACAGGGGATATGACCATATGGTTACCCGCAGGAACGCCGCCGACTGCCGTACCACCTCGGGGTTGGCATCAAAACAAGCGGCAAAATCCTCTGCAAACACCAGCACTGTCAATGAACTGACAAGAGCCATGCTGACCGAAATGGCGATTGCCTTCCACAGTCCAGTCAACGCTCTCATTTTGTTTTTTGCGCCAATATTTTGCGAGGCATAAGCCGACAAAGTTTGGTTCATGGCTCCATCCATAAATATCGCCAGACTGTTGATACGGGATCCCACTCCATATGCCGCACTGGACGCAAGACCAAAGCTGTTGGCAACGCCGCTGACAGTGAGCATAGCCAAATTCACCATCACTTCGTTGGCCGCCGTGGGAACCCCAAACAAAAGGATATTTTTGAGGTGCTTTTTATGGAATCGCACTTCTCCGAGAGAAATTTGCAGCACTGTATTTCCATGGGTAAACTGTACCGCACCCACACAAAAAGCCACGAACTGGGCCAGTACGGTTCCTAGAGCAGCACCCAGCGCCCCCATGTGCAGACCCACAATAAGTACGGCATCCAGCAAAATATTCACTATCGAGGATATCAGCACAAAAGACATGGATGCCGTGGCGTTGCCCTGGGCCCGCTGCAGTGCGCCGATCAGATTATAACCAAAGGAAAAAGACATCCCCGCAAACACCGTATATAAATATCTCTTTGCCTCGGGCATGGCTGACAGAGGCGTTTGCACCGCCAGCAGCAGCTGCGGCGTAAATGCCAGCCCGACTAAGGTCAGCACAGCTGCCATGATCGCATACAGTGCCACACTGGTATGGGCAGCATCCCGCGCCTGTCTATTCTCCCCCGCTCCCAGTAGACTGCTGATTACCACCAGTACGCCGGCCGACATGCCCGAAAGTGTGATGATCATCACATTCATGATAGGCCCACATACAGAAACTGCCGCCAGGCTTTCGGTACCAGTAAAACGCCCAACAAAAAGCATATCTACCGCATTATAGGTGGACTGAATCAGATTGGAAACCATGATTGGTATGGAAAAGCACAGAATGTTTTTCCATATCGATCCTTTTGTCATATCATAAGAACGCGCCATTTCAGTCTCCTTCGCAAAGAAGCTTCGCCGATGGTATTTTTAGCCGGGCTGTGTACCATCGACTTTCCTCTTTTGCATCTGCCAATTTCAACAAGCAATCCGATTTTAGTATATCTGCATAAAATATGCCTGCCCTATTTTCAAGGACAGGCAGTGCATACCGACTTGTGCAAAGCAACAGAAGCCTCAGTCCTCTTCTGTATGCAGCGTTTTTACAAACCGTTCAATCCAAATGTACGCCACTTCCTTACCGGGCTGTGCCGTCAGCGAGTGATCCAGGCCGGCGGGCACAAAGCTGAAGTCACCCATATAGTGAGGCACCTTTTCGCCATCCACATCCAGTACGAAGTCCGCGTTGTCCAGACCATAGTTCCATTGGTCCACAGCGGGATGGCCTTTTTCCACAGTTCCCTCACCCACAGCCTTTACAACACCCATGATGCAGCGCCCGACCTCGCCTCGATACAGCACATGCCAGCTGCGGGTGTGAGGCCCCTTGCAGTCCTGCGTATACTCACGGCATTCTGAAAAGGCGGCAAACAGAGGCAATGTGGTGTGGCAGGCAGCATGCGCCTTCTTATCGTTTTCATCCATATCCATCACAATGCACAAAAACTCCATATCAGTGATGGCATGGATCGCAAAATCGGAATTGTCGAAATCGGGTACAAAGAAGGACAATTCGGTGATATTGCGCGCCCATTTGGCAGTGGTTACATAGCCGGTGCCGCCAGTGAAGCAATACACCGCGCTCTTGTCCGCGTATTTTTCGGGGGACACCGTAGCACCGGCCTGCAAATAACATTTGTAGTTTTTCACACCGGGGAAGGTGCCAGGCAGCAACTCCATTTTGCCAAACCCGTTTACCAGTTCCGTGTTCATTTCTTCCTTGCGTACAATTGCAATAGCCATAATTTTTTCTTCCTTTCATTCTTTCATTTATTTATTGACAGAGTGCATAAAGCTCACAAATTCCTTTATGCACTCTTCGTCCCGGTCTAATTCCAAAAGCTCTTTGCGCCAGGCACTCTCCCATTCCAGTGAGTAGCACCCATTGTATCCGTTCTGCCGCAGCAGACGCACTGCCTGCCCAATGGGGACTATCCCTTCTCCCAGCGGCGTATACTTCCAGATCAACTTTTCGGGTTCGTTCCAGGGCAGACCGTCTTTTACATGGATGTGGGCGATCCGCCCCTGTAAAAGCGCAAGAGTTTCTTCAATCGGCTCTCCCTGCTCCAGGGGATGCATCAGATCCCAAATAACGGCTGTATGAGGCAGCTGTTCCTGAGCAAACAAACCGTGCAGAGCCTTTCCTGTTGCAAACTCATTGTGTGTTTCTATCCATACCTGCTTGTCGAAGGAGCCAGCCAGTGCATCTGCCGCCTTCAGCCAGCGTACAAGTCCTTCCCAGTGGATTGCCTTTTCCGGATCACTCACACATCTGCGGATGTTTCCCAGCATAATGCGGACACCCGGCGCGCCCAAAATGTCCGCTATCTCCAGCTGGCGGCGCATCATGCCAAGCGCGTCCTCGTTGTATCCCGTGAGCACAATCCCGCTGCCCAGCCCGCATACACACAATTGGTGCGCCCGAAGCATCTGTCCCAACTTGGTATAGTGCTCATTCGGCAGCATGCTGTCCGACCAAGCATGAAAATCCATGCGTATTTCCAGAGCGTCGTATCCGCACTCTTGGCAGAACTGCGCCGTTTGTTCCGCCGACCATGTTTTAAACGGCAGCGTACTGATGGCAAGTTTCATAACAATCCCTCACTGAACACTCATACGGATGGCGTACTCATAGGGGATCTCATCCTTATAGGGTTTTCCCGCAAAGATATTCTCTATATCCTCGATCAGCCGCAAGGTCACCTGTTCACGCATATCGAAGGACGGACCGGCCGTATGGGGGAACAACAGTACATTGTTCATGCTTCGCAGTTCATCCTGGGCAGGCAGAGGCTCCTCATGGTACACATCCAGCACGGCACGGAAACGCCCCGTACGCAGCTCCTGGTACAAAGCCTTCTCGTCCACCAGCTGCGCCCGTGCAGTATTCACAAACAAAGCGCCCGGACGAATCATCTTCAGCAGCTTTTCACCGATCATTCCTTCGGTGGTTTTGTTCCAGGCAGCATGCATGGAAATCACATCACAGGTGGAAAATATCTCCTCCAGAGAAGCCTTTTGGGCTCCATAGTCAGCCGCTTCCTCATCGGTAATGTACTGCGAAGCGATATACAGCCTAGGTTCAAACCAGGACAGCAGCCGCATATAATAGCGCGAAATAGCACCGTATCCCACAATACCGATTTTTTTGCCGATCAGCCCATGATTCCAGCCGTTTTCCAGTCTCCAACCGCCGCTGCGCATGGAATTTAAAAATTCATCAAACCGCCGTGTGGACATCAGCGTATAGCACAGACATCCCTCCGCCACACTTTGGGCGAAGACATCGTTGCCGCTCAGTACTTTGATCCCACGCTCATATTCCTCTTTGGAAACATAGCTGGCAACAGACCCACCTGTATGCGCATGCACCTTGAGCTGTTTGGCGCACTGCAGAACCCCGCTGTCCACAGCCGGAGTACCCCAGCCCGAAATCAAAACATCTACATCTCCGATGTTGTCCATCAGTTCCTGCTTTGTAAACCGCTGGCGGCCGGTTTGGTTATATACGACTGTGCCCAATTTTTCCAACTTTTCAATTACCTGGGGGGTGAAAAAGCTGTCCTTCACCTGTCCATCCCCGACGGCTACCAATATTTTCATAATATACCCCTTACCATATCTCCAGATCAGACCCCAATATTTTCACGATAGCCTGTGTAAAGAAGAAATCACTGTACACCAGATAGCGATTCCTGCCTTCAGGTTCTTTATAGTTGACCGAGCCATAGTGCAGAATGCCATCGGAATTCGGGTCCCAATCGCAAAAATGCTCTTCCATTTTCTGCAGCAAATGCAGCGCAGCCCGCTTATAGCCGCGCGCCTCATCCGCAGGAAGCATCTGGGCAAGCTCCAACAGCCCGCACGCTGCGATAGCGCCGGCTGATGCATCATAGATGACCGGTTGTTCCGGGCTGCGGAAATCACAGCGGGGAAGCCAATCCTCCTGTACATTGGCAATAAAGAAATTGGCAGTACGTTTTGAGGCATCCAGGTACTCCTGTTTTCCGGTGTGCCGGTAGCTGATGGCGAAACCGTACAATGCCCATGCCTGCCCGCGGCTCCAAGCGCTTCCACAGGCATAGCCCTGCCCAGCGCGTTCGGCCAATTCTTCCCCTGTCTGAGGATCGTACACAACAATATGTTTGGAACTTCCGTCCGGCCGCAAATGATGGCGCAGCGACTTATCCGCATGGGCCTGGGCAACGCGCGCAAAGCGCGCGTCGCCCAGTTCTTTCGATGCCCAGTACAAAATCGACAGATTCATCATGGTGTCGATGATCGACCAGCCGGATGTATCATCGTCGGGATAGTCGTTCCAGGCGCGGATATAGCCACCTCCCAGGTTGAATCGGCTCATAAGTATGGAGGCCGCAAACAGCACCCGCAGCCGGGACTCATTGTTGCCCGTCAGCTTGTAATCCAGTCCTGCGGACAGCTGCCACAAAAATCCCACATCATGGTGCAGCCGGGGATAGTTCCGGAAAGCTCCATCCAGAAGGGCTTCCCCCTGCTGCGCGGCTTCGCGGTAGGCTTGCTTGCCTGTGCGGCTGTACAGCAGCCACAGCAGCCCTTCCCAAAAGCCGTTGGTCCACCAGCAGATGTTTTTTTCAGCCATGTTTTCAAATCTTCCGTTTTCCACACGATAGGGGATCACACCTTGCGTGCGGGAAAGCGTTTTTTCCATTTTGGCGTCAATTTTCCGGAAGATATCCTCGGCCCACTGCAATTCATTTTCATCGAAAGTCAGCATAATTTACTCCTTGCGGAATTACTTTCCCATCAAGCGATCGTATGCGTTCTGGTAAGCTGCCTGAATCTCATCCATGCCCATTCCACGCAAAGTTTCCATATAAGTGTCAAACTCGGCGTCGATGTTGCTTCCATCAAAGGTCCACTTCTGCAGCTGCTCCAGCATATAGGTACGGCAAGCAGGATATTTGGATGAGATCAGATCGGTTTCCTCCGCAGTGAAGGGCAGAGCAGGCACCTTGGGATATTTTGCACCCACAACACCGGTTTCCTCATATGCCTCCAGCAGCTTGGCACCTTCCTCGTCCATTACAAACTTTTCATAAGAATTATCGTGCAGATAGGCCATATCTTCCACCTGTCCGCCCATTTTCATGATGGCACCATTGATCGGCTCACTGGAGTTGAGCAGATCATCGGTATATACCGGTTCGCCATCTACCATATTATAAGTCACGCCCTCCACACCGTAGGTAGACATACGCCGCCCGGTTTCGGTAAACCAGAAGTTCATATACTTCATGGTTTCCTCGGGATGTTCATTGGTAGAAGAGATTGCCCAACCGGAGCCGGTGAGACGGTCGCGGGAAGAAACTTCCCATACATCGCCATTTACATCGGCCGGAGGCACCATACCCACCAGATGGAACCCAGGCACAACCTCAGCAGTGGATCTGTTGTAGCCGCTTGTGGAGGGAATCCAGTCATGGGTCAGGCCGCCGTTGTTCTCGGAAAAGAGCATCTCGCGCACGTTGGAATCGCGGGTGAAGATTTCGGGGTCGATCAGGCCCTCGGCGTACCACTGGCTCACCATCTTCACAGCTTCTTTATATTCCTGGGAATAGCTGGCGATGGAAACCGAACCGTCGTCGTTTACATGCCAGTAATCACTTACTCCGAACAGAGAAAGCAGCGGGGTCATACGGTTATCCAAGCTGGACTGCCGCATAAAGTAGCAGATCTCGTCCTTTTTGCCGTTCCCGTTGGCATCCTGCTCGATAAAGGCGACAAGGGTGTCGTGCAGTTCATCCACGGTGGTGGGCATTTCCCGGCCCACAGCATCCAGCCAATCCTGACGGATAAACCAGGCCTCTGCAGTCTGACTTTCGTAAATGAAAGGAATCTGGTAGATATTTCCGTCCTCTGCTGTGATAGCGCCCTTCACGTCGGGGTATTTTTCCAGCGCCGCCTGGATGTCCGGCGCATATTCCTCGATCAGGTCGTTCAGAGGCATGAAGGCACCCTCCAAACCGTATTTGTTGATGTCCACGCGGTCGCCGCCCACGATGTCGGGCAGATGCTTGCCGGTGATCATCAGGTTGAAGGCCTGGGCCGAATCAGTCTCCATGGGAGAGGCGGTGCCCTTGAGGGTGATGTTGGTGAACCGGGCAGCCTCCTTAGGGATGATCATATCATCGTTGAGGACAATGCCGTTGTTCCAGTGGATATGCGCGGTGAGGGTGAGCGGCTCTTCGGAGCAGCTGTATTTGCCGCCCTCGGCCAGCTCGGTATTTGCCGTGCCAGAACCGGAGGCCACGCTGCTCGCGTCACCGGAGCAACCAAACAAGCTGCTGCCCATTACTGCTGCCATGGCAATTGCCAACCATTTGTTTCGTTTCATTTGCTTTTTCACCTTTCTTTTTTTCATTTTATAAAGATCCTCCTCAGATCTTTTTTCCTGTGCTTAGCCCTTGACCGCACCTACTGTGAGGCCTTTTACAAAATACCTTTGAACAAAGGGATATACAGCGATCATGGGAATGATCGACACCACAATGATGGCATAAATAAGAGTCTGGCGGGTAAAGTCAAAACCGGAGGCTCCTTCCAGCGAGGACATCATCTGGTTTTCGATGATAATTTTTTTCAGCAAAACCTGCAGCGGCGCTTTCCGATCGTCCTTCAGCAGGATCATGGCCCAGAAATATCCGTTCCAACGGTTGACCGCACAGTACAGCGCTATCGTAGCAAACATGGGCTTGGAGAGAGGAACCATGATCTTCAAAAAGATACCAAAATTGCTTAGGCCGTCGATGCGCGCCGCTTCTTCTAGTTCCACCGGAATCCCTTCAAAATAAGTACGCATAATGACGATATAGAAGGCGTTGCAGGCAAAGCCCAGCAGAATGCCCAGGCGGGTATCGATGAGGTTCATAGAATCCATGTTTAGGTAAATGGGAATGATACCTGCCTTAAACCACAGTGTAAAAGAAACCAGGAACCCCACCAGCCGGCGACCTCTCAGACGGGCGCGGGACATGGCATACGCCCCCATGCTCATCACCACCAAGCTGATGATGGCACCCGCGACCGTGTAGAAGATGGTGTTGCCGTAAGCGAGAAAAAAGTTTTTGATGCCGGGGATCAGAGTGTATGCTTTCAGAGTAGGCTTCACTGGCAAGAAAAGAACGTTTCCGCGTACCAGTTCACTGCCATCACTGATGGAAGCAATCACTGCGTAATAAAACGGGTACAGTGTAATCAACAGGATCAGCAGCATAAAAACGGTATTTGCCGCCTGAAATATACGCTCGCCCATCGTATACTTTATTTTGTTATTCATGGTTCTAATCCCTCCTCTCACCACAAACTGGTTTCCGTCATCTTTTTGCTAAACTTGTTGGCAGCAACCACAAATACAAAGGAGATTACCGAGTTCAGCAGACCGATAGCTGTTGCGTAATCGTAGCGGCCTTCCAGCAAACCGGTGCGATACACATACGTGTTGATAACATCCGCTGTCTCATAAATACCCGGGTTATACAGAAGAATGATCATTTCATAGCCCACATCCAGGATGCTGCCCAACTGTACCAACAGCATGACCATGATGGTAGGCAAAAGACCTGGCAGGGTGACATGCAGTATCTGCTGAAAGCGGCTGGCGCCGTCCACCTTGGCTGCCTCGTACAGATCGTCCGAAATAGAGCTGAGCGCCGCAATGTACACGATGGAGTTGTATCCAAGGGTCATCCAGATGTTTACAATCACATAAATGGGAACAAAGAATTTGGGGTCTGATAAAAAGTATACCGACTCCATGCCAAGGCTTTCCAGAATAGTGTTCACAATTCCAGTAGTAGGTGATAAGAAGTTGGCAACCATACTGCACACCACCACCAGAGAAATAAAGTGGGGGATGTAACTGACGGTCTGAACCAGCTTTTTGAATTTTTTCCTGCGCACCTCATTCAGCAGCAGCGCAAACAGGATGGGCGCTGGAAAACTGAACAACAACATGCTCAAGCTGATGGTCACCGTGTTGCGGATAGTACGCCAGGCAAAGGGGCTGTTGAAGAACTCGCGGAAGTATTCCAGCCCTACCCATTCGCTTTCCCATATTCCCTTATAAGGACTGTAATCTTTAAAGGCGATTACCAGACCGGTTAATGGTTTATAAGAGAAAAGGAAAATCAGCACGAGCATAGGGACCAGCATAATGTAGAGATCCACATCGCTCCATCTAGCTGCATTGACGTTCGGTTTTTTCTTTTGTTTTTTTAATTGGATTTCCATGAATCAGCGCCTCCTTTTGGCACTAAGATATCACGCCCCCTCCAATAAGTCAATCATCATATTTTTCGTTTATTTTTATAGTTTTTTCTGTGTATATTGTACAATATTTACCCATTTTATCTCCATTTTTTACGAAATCAAAAAAAATGTAAATAAAAAACGATGTTTTTTCCCGCCTCCTTGTGTCCAATATCGCTAAAAATAGATATATTTCGTTGAAAAAAATACGTCATATTAGTCAAAACAATAGAGATGGTGCTTTACAAAAGCGCCCTTCCTTCTATATAATGTATAAAGCAAACTAAAAAGGGGCTTGATGAATTTGAAATTTTATGAAACTTTTCCACACAAGCTGTACGGTCGATTCTTCAAACGAATCTTCTTTTTCCAGTTGACGGCTCTGTACCTAGTCACCATCTTAATCACCGCCATCTTTGCCATGTGGCAGCAAATTGATAGCATTCGGCAGCAGCGTGAAGAGGAACGATTTTTATTTCAGGAATATGTGGATGACTGCGAGGAATTGTACCGCACCCTTTCTGTGGCCGCGCTGCACATTTCTTCCATGAACACCCTGCACCGTTTTGTGCTGTCCTCACCGAAAGAATACTATGAACATATGACCTTCTTCCAACAGGACCTCAAGCACCTTTCTGCACCGTACCACCAAAATGACATCCAGATTGTAGTGCTCCGGGGGGGAGACGAAAAGGTCGTAACCGACTCCAGCCTGCGCTCCCTAGATTATATGCTTTCTACCGAATGGAAAGTTTCCGACGAGCAATACGAGGACATCGCTGACACCATACGTACCGGTAATATGCCCGCCTATGTGGTATGGACCGACTACCATGTGTTCTACATCAAGCCGCAGCACTATGTGGACCAATATGTATACATCATCTCCTTGATTCCCTTGTCCAGCATGGAATATACCTCTGCCGACACAGACTATCAGGTGACTTTTGGCAGCCAGAGCAATGCTGTCATCGACCTGCGCAGTAATCCGCCGGAGTGGTCTGCCAATACCCAAACTCTATCCGATCTGTCTGACCTTCCCTTAGGCGAAATCTCTCTTTCGCCAAAATTCAAAGCCGGACAGTTACTATTTCGCTCTCATTACTACGATGTTGTTTACTGGGGAAAATCGGAGCAAAATGTCCTGTCTAAGCTTCCCCTACTTGTCTTAAGTCTGCTAGGAATATTAGGACCGCTACTTTTTCTTTTGTATTTTCTTTCTGTCAGAACCTCAAAAAAAATATATAAACCCATTCAAGCTTTGGCACAGGTTGTTCTCACGCCTCAGGAAATCGCTGATACTCAAACCGATGAAATGGCACAAATTGCTGTAAAAATCAGGAATCTGCGGGAACACAACAGCGAGTTACAGCGAAGGCTGGAAACAGTTTCCCGTGACGTTCTGCTCGCACAGCAGAACGCCTCTACAGACCAGATTCCTAAAGAAAAGGAAGATGATCTGCAAAAACGCTTGACTAACTATATCCTGACACATTTGGCGGAGGACATTTCTCTTTGCGATATCGCAGACGAGTTTGGTATTTCCTTGAGTTATATGAGTGCACTGTTTAAAAACAAAATGGACAACAATTTCAAAGAGTACCTCTCCTACCAGCGATACCTGAAGGCCCTGTCGTTGATGCAGGAAAATCCTGAAATAAAAATAAAAGATCTGGCCTCTCAGGTCGGCATACAAAACGTAAATACTTTTATCCGCATTTTCAAAAAATACAGCGATGACATCACACCAAAGCAGTACTTGGATAAAATTCGAAACGGTGAATAATACCTTTTGTATTCAAAACTATATTTCGTATCCACTCATCTGATATATACATAAAATACTGATCAAAATCGAAAAAACTAAATATGTTTCACAAAAAACAGCGATTGCATTCAAAAAAGACACATGATAGTCTAAAGTTAAACGGCATACTCAAGGAGGATCTTTAACAATGGATACATTCCAGCAATCGCTGCGCGACAACCCCATTTCTAACAGACAACAAGCAGTACAACTGCTTTTAGATTTATGCCGCCCTTTAAAAAAGCACTATAACAAAGAGGGCAGCCTACTGCACCTAGGCAGCATCGGTGCACACTATGGCGAAAAAACGGCACGCATGGAGGGCTGGGCTCGCGTGTTATGGGGCCTTGCCCCTTTATTTGCCGGAGATAATTCTGCTCTACCTGATGCTATGCGGCAAGAAATCTCACAATGGGCCTCTCTTTATCGAAATGGAGTCATTTGCGGAACAACACCTTCCAGCCCGGGATACTGGGGAGAAATCTCTGACTATGACCAGAAAATCGTAGAGGGAGCTGCAGTGGCTGTTGCCCTGTCTCTTGCACCACAGCTTTTGTGGGAGCCGCTGACGAGCACCGAAAAAGAAAACGTGCACACTTGGCTCTCCCAAATCAACAGCCATTGCTTGCATTCCAATAACTGGCGCTTTTTTCGTATTCTCACCAACATGGCCTTTGGTCGGCTTGGCTTTTCTATGGATGAGCATTGTTTGGAAGACGATTTTGGCGTAATTGAGCATTGCTATGTTCAAGATGGTTGGTATTTCGATGGCAATGCAGGTCAGGTGGATTACTATATTCCCTTCGCCATCCACTTCTATTCTTTGCTTTGGGTCCAACTCGCAGCGCCCGGATCTGGGCGCTTCTGTACCCAAAGCTATAAAGACACGCTACGCCAACGCAGTATACAGTTTGCCAAAGATTTTATCCACTGGTTTGCTGACGATGGTGCCGAGGTCGCCTTTGGGCGCAGCCTTACTTATCGCTTTGCTCACAGTGCCTTTTTCTCCGCGCTGGCCTTTTCCAATACAGAAACCCTGCCCTGGGGTGTTGTACGGCACGCAGTACTCCAGAACCTTCGATACTGGATGCAATTTCCAATCACCGATTCGGCCGGCATTCTCACCGTTGGGTATGGGTATCCCAACCTTTTCATGAGCGAGTTCTACAATGCCCATGGTTCTCCCTATTGGGCCTTTAAAGCTTTCCTTTTTTTGGCGCTGCCCTCGGATCACCCCTTTTGGAGCAAGCCGGAAGAGTTCTTCCCTCACCCGGACAAATTGCTTTTGTCCGTTCCCCGTATGCTTGTGACTCATACTAACGACCATGTGTGTCTGTATCCAGCAGGACAGCATTCAGCAGAAAAAGGAGCCTGCTCCGCAAAGTATGAAAAATTTGTTTATTCTAACCGTTTTGGATTCAGCGTTCCCCATGGGCAAACCCTCGGCGGAGCTGCTATGGATAGTACTTTGGGAGCCAGCCCCGCTGGGTGGGATTTTTATTACACACGCTACGGTATTGATGCCTGCGAGGTACGAGAACAGTATACAAAAACTTCCTATCGTCTACTTCCTACAACTAGTGTAACGAGTTGGATCGTTCCCCTGACAAGTGACTGGCATATCCGCATCCACCGGATCTACAACCTGCAAACCATTGACATTGCCGATGGCGGCTTCGCTATACCAGTAGAAGATCCCTTTGTCTCCAAGGTTGGCTTACTTGATGGCAAGCAGATTCCGGGGCAGGAACATATCCAGGAACAGGATGTATGGACTGTGTTACCCTGGGGAGGTGTCGGTATATTCACCGTCTTTGCAGATTTTCCTGTTCGGCCACAGATGCTGCGCACTGCTCCCAATACAAACGTACTCTACAATCTTACCGCTGTACCCACATTGACTGCTCGCTTAGAGCCCGGCATCCACACATTGGTGAGCTTGGTGTTCGGAAACATGTCTCCAGAAAGCGAAGCAGAATTGAAAAAGCGCCCCTCTGTCCTCGTAAAAAACGGCCTTGTTTCCATCGGAAACAGTCTTTGTATAGAGTTCACCGAACAAAATCCCCCCTTTTCATTTCCTTGTGTCTAAGGCAATACCGCATAATGGAAATAGTCGCAAAAAGTGGCATAATATAGGTATGGATAAACAACTGAGTCTGTCCGCCCTGAGCGACGAATTATCGCATGTGCTGACAAAGAAACGAGAATTTTTAGACGAGATTGAGCGCATCGTACCGTGGGAGAAATGGGTAAGCATTATCAAGTCGTACTACTACAAAGGAGAGCGCGGCAACAAGCCCTACGATTTGGAACGGATGCTGAGAATCTATCTTGTACAAAATCTGTATAATCTCTCAGATATGGCAACGGTTGCAGAGGTAATCGACAGCCGTGCCTTTTCGGACTTTTGCGGAGTAGAATCCAGCAATCAGGTACCGGACGGAGATACGCTGGGGCGATTTCGCAACATTCTGATGAGAAACGGAATCCAGCAGGAGCTGTTTGCGCAAGTAGTGGAACTTCTGATGCAGCGCGGTTTGATTTTGAAGCGGGGCGCGATTGTGGATTCTACATTTAGCGAGGCTCCTTCCTCTACCAAGAACGAGAAAAAGGAACGTGACCCGGAGGCTCACTCGGCAAAAAAGGCAATGTATGGCACTTTGGCTATAAAGCCCATATCGGAGTAGATAAAGAAAGTGGTGTGGTTCATACGGTAAAAGTGACAGCTGCCAACGAACATGATGTTACGGTGACCTCGGAACTTCTTACCGGAGATGAGGAAGAAGTCTATGGAGACAGCGGCTATCTTGGAGCGGAGAAACGCCCGGAAGCGCTGAAGAAGAACAAAGCCGGTAAGTCTGTCCACTACAAAATCAATCGCCGTCCCAGCCAAAGTAAGAAGAACTCCGCACGCTCCCAAGCGCAAATCAAACGCCGTGAGCATGAGAAATCCTCTGTACGCGCCAAAGTTGAACATGTTTTTGCTGTGGTTAAGCTGCAGCTTCGTTTCCGAAAGACGCGATACCGAGGGTTGCAAAAGCAAATCGCAAAAATGAATATTATGTTTGCCTTTCGTTGTTTGATTTAGCCTATCAGCATTCTGCAGTCACAACCAACGACCTTTTACAGAAAACGCAGAAGTAACAGACGCTCTCCTTGGAAAATGTGCATTGGTTTTGTGTGGTTGATAGGATTTTCCCAAACATCTTTTTTGTTAAGGCATGCCAACAAAAGCTCGTTGAAACGACAAGTTTCAACGAGCTTTTTTCTACATCATGGGAAAAGTGGTAACAAGCTGGTAACTTTGACCCCAAAATGACCCCAAAACGGCAAAATGACTGCGCCCGGACGGCTGAATTTTTCAACCGTCCGGGCGCTTTTTGTGGATAAATTTTGCGGAGTTGGCAGGTAAAAATAGGAGCGGTCAGCGTAGTCAGCTCGCTTTGACGAGTACCAGCACGCTGTTGTTTGGCACGACGATCTGTTCCTGTTTGGTAGGAATGGGCGGGTTCTTGTATTGGCGCAGGACTTTTTCGATTTGCTGCTTGACTTCCAGCAGGGCGGCATCCAATGTAGGGGTCTGCACTTCAATTTTTGGAAAGTCGGGAACACGAGCGGTGCAGCCGTCTGCCGAGAGTGTACAAAGCACAGGATAAGGCTGGTTCTCAACGGAAATACTGTACCGCATCCCGAACATATCATCCATCTTGTCCATTTCGTGCCGCTTGTGTTCGTCCATGCTGTGGACATAGGTGTCCATTGTGAATGCTACGGAGTAATGACCGAGGATGGCTGACAACGTTTTGTAATCCATGCCGCGTTCCAGTGCGCGGGTGGCGAAGGTGTGGCGCAGGGCGTGGAAGGTAAAGTGTCCGATGTCGGCATCCTTCAACAGGCGGTCATAGTAATCCTTGAAGGTTTTCTGCTCAAAGTAGTGTCCAAACTCGTTGGTGACGATAAAGCCATCATCGGTGTACTTATCCCCTGCCCGAATCTTGTCCTGCGCCTGCTGCTGTTTCCAACGGGCAAGCTCGTCTGCCATTGTGCGGGTCAGCGGGATGGTACGGCGGGAGTTTTTTGTCTTGGGGGTGCCAAATACAATTTCGGTCTTGTTTTCGCCATCGTGGGCTTCGTACTTGGCAAGGCGGTTGATGGTACGGCGTACATGAAGCTGCGCGGTGGAAAAGTCGATGTCCTCCCACTTCAGTGCCAGCAACTCCCCCATGCGTAATCCGGTACACAAGTCTAAGCGGATAAACACGCCATAGCGGTGGCGGTAGCTGGCTTGCACCAGCGCTCGCTGCTGATCGTTGGTAAATACGCTGATTTCGGGCTTTTCTCCGCTGGGCAGGGTCACGGCATCGCAGGGATTATAAACCAGTAGATGCTCTTTTACAGCTTGTTGTAAGCACTTGTGTAATGCCATGTGGTAGTTGCGAAGCGTCTTGGGCGACAGCCCTTCTTCGCGGAATTTGTAGTTATAAAATTCCTGCAGGGTATGAGGTTCAAGCTTCTTGAGCAGGATTTTTCCCAGTACACAAAAGTGCTTGTTGAGATAACTGCGGTAGCTGGCGTAGGTGGACTGCTTGACGGTATCTTTCATGTAAGTCTCCAGCCAGTATTCGTACCATTCGCCAAGAGTCACCGACATAGGATCGCGCCAGCCCTGTGTGCGGACTTCGTGGGCTTGCTGCTGTAAAATGGCAATGGCTTCTTGTCTTGTGTTACAGCAGGTGGATGTACGCCGGGGCTTACCGGTTTTGTAGTCGATTCCGGCTGACAGGCGAACCTCCCACCGCCCGTCTGTGCGCTGACGGATGTTGCCCTCGTTATGCCCGCGGCGCAGAGCTTTTTTAGATGTGTCTTTCACGTTGCATCGTCTCCTTTTTTGACACAAAGACTACCACAGGTACGGCCACAAAGCTATTCATCAGACCCGACAATCTTCGGGTTCTCGGGTTGGGTTTTATTGACCTTTTGCCGTTCCAGCCAGCCCAGTAACTCATCCCGCCGCACCAGCAGTCGGTTTCCAATGTGGAACGCCGGAAAAGTCGCGTCGTGAAATATGCGGTAGGTGGTCAAGCGTGAGATACCGAAGTAAGTTTGCACCTCCTTGGGACTTACAACATTGGGTAAATCTTGAAATGCCGTGTTCATGGGTTCCTCCTATGTAAATAATTTATAAAAGGGTCTTTACTATATAGCCGCTGAGAACGGCGAAAATTACGAGGTTTTTTAAACTGTTTAGAAAAAGTTAAAATTTTTAGAAAGATTCCAAATCATATCATACAGACCGGCAGTCGCAACTTTTGCAACTGTCCTCAAAATTTTTGAAAAAATTATCTCTACTATATAGCCACTGGGGAAGGGCAAAAGGTAACGTTCGCTGAAAAAATAATGGAATTTTTTCATTAAATTTCAGTATAACAGTATAACTTGCAGGATTCCTGCAAGTTTAGAGATGTAAAGCGAAGAATTTTTTCTCAAGAACTGGCCTAAACGCCAAAATTACACTTCAAAAACAGCATATCACCCATTGTGCTAAAAACCCTTGCACTTTTACAAAATATCTAAATCCATTTTAACAGGCAACGGGGCAAAAACCCTGCCACATTACTCAAAATAAAACAGGCAAGCCGCAGATTAAAACGGCTTGCCTGTAGAATGACGATGCTGACGATGATGACGATGTTTTTGATATACCCCTTTACCCTATCCCACGAGCACCGTCACCATCGTCACCAGCGTCACGCTTATAGTGAAATGACGCTTGCAGTTTACTACTGCTCGAAACAAAAATAGTGATATTACGAGAAACACAAAATCAGAATGACGCAGATGACGCTAATGACGCTGAATCCGGGATATGGTATAGGGATATCTTCAAAACAGCGTCATTAGCGTCATCTGCGTCACTATCGTCACACAAGAGCAGCGCGGGGGTCTGGGGGTACACCCCAGAAATGCGTTTGTGGATATCCAAACGCTATGCTAGCAAAACACGTCTACCTCCAAAACGATGACAAACCAACCCGATACCCGCACAAATACGTATATGCGCTCAAGAGTGAATCACTTCTGATTCATCCAAAAATCTTGACTCGAAAAAGTGAATCAGTTCTGATTCACTCTGTACAAATAAATGGAAATCCACTTTTCATTAAAAAATCCACCAAGATTTTCCTGAACAGCACACAAGGCTATAGAAAATCTTGATGGACGAAGCAACTAAACCAGAAACAAAATCAGAAAGGCTCAGAACAGCGTCGGAACAATGCCTTACCCCGGCTGCTTGCCGATGTAAGCCAAAATGCCGCCGTCAACGTAGAGGATCAGGCCGTTGACAAAGTCGGATGCCTCGGAAGCGAGGAACACGGCGGGTCCGCCCAGGTCCTCGGCCTCGCCCCAGCGCTCGGCAGGGGTCTTGGCAACGATGAACTGGTCGAAGGGATGACGGCTGCCGTCGGGCTGGA
>OHBJ01000583.1_pt1 | contig 24012 bp, 29 predicted proteins | sample 1577241 | NCBI WGS metagenome assembly OHBJ01 (sample SAMEA3541594, study PRJEB24748) | human gut metagenome | biome: human gut; feature: human-associated habitat; material: faeces | place: China | collected 2012 | reverse complement strand
TCCTCATTGCCACGCTCAATCATTTCGGTGGATTTGTGGCCATGCTGTTGGTAATATGGGGCTTGCTCCTAAAGACTATCAATTGTCACCAAAGTTAACTGAGCTAGAGGAGACATTTGAAGGGATATGCAAAGCATTCTTAAAAGCGGCAAACCCCGATATGTTTAATAGCAGTTATATGGATGCCATTATAGAGAGGACTATAGTCGAAGCGTTGAAGTTTATCAGGGTTCAGAGATGTGATCATGAACGATTGATAACAGAGAATTTGATGGCAATGCATAAAGGGGACTACTGTGTAGTGATGTCTAAGCGTGAACTATGCATTGCAGACAGAGAAGAAAATGAAAAGGACCTTATGAAATACAGACGTATCCTGTGGTCAGGAACCAGCTTATCTGAAGAGGAGGAGAACAATGACTAATCATGGTGGTTGTGCGATTTTAAACGAGATGATTACATATCCAGACAGAAAGGAAACCAGAAAAAAATTTCAGAAAACAGGAACTGGGCGAGGGTGATTGCTGCCGGGATGCCGGACGTGACGTTGTCCAAGGTGGCAAGCGGTGCGACCTTTTTGATGACCGCTTCGTGGGACAAATACTTCAGTTCTTCTGCTTGCATGGTGCCCTCACTTTCTGGCGGTGTACTTCAGGCTGATCCATCCGGCTCCGCTCTTCAACTTGCCCCAGCCGCCCTGCTGCTGCACGATGGTGAACACCTGCCCCTTACGCACAGTCTGGGCGACGGCGTAGCTCGTGCCCGGCCCTTTGCGGACGTTCAGGCTGCTGGCCGTGATCTGAACGATGAACGGCTCCGGGGTGGCCTCTGCACCCAGCCGCTTGTTGACCTCGCTGGCGATGTACGGGAACTTGCTTTTGAGGTAGGGGCCGGGGCAGAGCGTGGACTTGAAGTAGCAGTGCATCGTGAGGTTCCCGGTCTTGTCGCCGGTGAAGTTGAGCCTCTGGATGCCGTTGCGCTTGCAAATGTCTACGCACAGGTCGATGAGCGAGGCCATCGCCTTGTCGCTTACAGTCCAGTTCGGACCGAGGGTGTTGTTTGCCACCTCGATGGTGACGGCCTGATTATCATTGTCCGGGCTGCTGGAGGTCCATGCCCGGTCCTTTTCCTCGACGTACATCCCGATGCGGCCATCGGTGCCGATGCCGTAGTTGGAGCTTGCCTTTCGGCTGGTCGGGGCGAAAACTGCGCCGCACTGTTCCACGCTCAGATTGCCAGCCATGTGGTGGATGGTGATCTTGCGGATTGGCTTCTTGCGGGGGCTTGTCCGGTTCGGGCTGATCTTGGTGTAGGAGATCAGAGAACTGTTACTCATGGGAGCGACCTCCTTTCTCCCCGGCGGGCTGCTGCACCAGCCGGGGAAGGTCTGAATGTGTTAGTCTTTGGTGATCTCGTCGGCGATGTTCTCGGCCACCTCGTCCATCTCCTTGATGGCGGCATCGATGAAAGCGTCCAAGAAAGGCGTGACCTCGATGTTCTTCATCTTGAGCAACTTGATGACCAGAGCGTGCTTGTCGGTCTTGGGGATCTTGCCAGCTTCTGCGGCTTTCTCTGCGCCCTTGACCAGCTTGCGGACCAGCGAGAAGATGCGCTGCTCGCGGAGCCAAGGAATGCCGATATTGGCAGCCATGAGCATGGCAATGGTGCCGATGATCTCCATGACGCTGGGAAGGATGGCGGTTGCGATTTCGGTGACATTCATAGCTTTCCTCCTGTTAGATGTCGTTCGTTTCGTGGGCCTTTTTGTTCAGGTGCTTCTCCAGCTTGTCGAGCGCATCCTTGCACGGGCCGTTGCAGCCCTGCTCGATCAAACCCTGCAGAGCACCCCTTAGACCGTAGCAGAGCAGCGTCTGTTCGTCCTCGATGGACTTGATGAAGTCGCTCTGCTTGCGGTTGATCTGAAAGACCTTGTAGACGGCCACGATCACACCGATGATCACGCCGATGGACGAGATCACCGATGCGGCCTTGATTACGGTGTCGAGGTTAATGTACATCTTCCTCCACCTCCCCTCTGGCCGGACTGGGCAGAATGGCAGAACAGGCGCACTCGATGTCGTGCAGCGATTCTTCCTCGGCTGCAACGGCACCCAACTGCTGAAGCTGTTCGTTCTGCGCCTTGGCGATGCGGAGAAGGGTCGCCACGGCATCGACTAAAAAGTCGATGAGTTCCAGCCCGCCAGAGGAGTTAGGCATCCTTGTAATCCTCGCCAGTGATGGTTTTGTAGTCGTCCTCGGTGATGGTGCCCTTTTTGACGCGGGCTGCGATGCCAGCCTTGGTCAGACGACCGTGTTCATAGAGGCGGGACAGGCTCTCAACTAAAGTAGTAGCAGTCATAATTACAAAACCCCCTGTTCGATCAGCTGCATGGTGTAGTCGTCAATGGCCTTGCTGGTGTCGATCTCGGTGATCGATGCCAGCATCTGATACTCGGAGAACGTGATCTCCCGGCTCTCGCACTTGTAGTCGGTGTAGGCCGGAGTGCCGTCCTGTTCGGGATGCTCCACGGTGGCGATGTTGCGCCGCTGGATGTAGGTCTCCGGGCCGATGATCTGGAGTTCTTCAGGCTGGCTGGAGCATACTTCGGTTACCCAAGGTTTCATGGTTCTTTTTCCTCCGATCTAATTTTGAGATGATTTCTTTGAGCTTGCCGATCTTCACGTTCGGTTTGATTCTGCGCTTGAAGCACTCGTAGGTGTCGGTGCAGGAAAACCAGCCCATGTAGCTCAGCATGGCTGCGATGTTGTGGCGGCAGTAGCTACGCCCTGCCTCTTTCGCCTTGTGGAGGTGCCGGGCCGTCTGTGTGGCCTTGAGCATGATCCGCTTGCGAATGATGGTCTTGTCCCGGTAAAATACAAAGCCCATAAAATCCAGAGGTCGGCCCATTGCTTTCCGCTTGCCCTGATAGAAGAACTTGCAGACCTGCCTGTTCTTCTTCAACTTCAAACGGAACCGCTGCCCCAGCATCTTTCGGATCTGAACATCGGCATTGTGCAGGGCTTTCTTGGCCGCTGCGTAAATCGTCACGTCGTCCATGTACCGCACGAGCTTGTCGAGGCCGAGGGTCTCGGTTATCAACTTGTCGAGCGGCTCCAGCAGGTAGTTGGCCAGCCATTGCGAAATGTAGAACCCCAGCGGGATGCCCTTTTTGAACTCCCGGAGGCACAGCCAGATGACGTGGAGAAACCATTCATCCTTGATCCTGATTGCAAGCTCCCGCATCAAAACGTCCAGCCGGATGCTGTCGTAAAAATGCCGGATGTCAACTTTCAGGAAGTTCCGGGTCCCTTTCGGGTCTGAACGGAGCCACTTTTCAATCCTCCTCTTGGCGTAATGTGCGCCGCGTTTCGGGAAGCTGCCGCAGCTGTACTTGTATGCGGTGCCGGTGATGATCGGCTCCAACACCAGCACGATGATGTGGTGCAGCCATTGCTCGTGGATCTCCGGCTCGAAGATCTTTCGGATCTTGCCGTGTTCGTAGATGATCTTCGGGGTGTGCTTATGGGGCTTGAATCCGAGTTTCGGGTTCTGGGCTTCTATTCCATCGGGTTTGGTGTTCAAAATCATATCGTGCATCTTCTGAACTTCATCGTCCAGATGGGCATCGATATACTTTACCTCCGCTCGGCGTGTTTTGCCTTTCCGAAGGTTCTTGTATGCCTTGCGGATTGTTTCCTCCGAAAGCATTGCTTGATACAGATACTTGTACTCTTTCAACTTATACGCCTATAAGATATTCTTTCTTCTATCTCCTGCACCCGGCAGGTGCGACCGCTTTACCGGGTGCCCTGTATCGGACCTATTTCCACTCATCTTTCCAGTTATGGCGAGTAAGCCGTATTTCAACGGTCAGCGGTGTAGGCTGCGCCCATCATGGCGCAGTGCATAAAATGCAGAGTGCGGCGGCTTTGGCGTAGGATGTAGATTGCAGATAGAATCAGGCCGAGCCGATGTTCCAGTTGCTCCAACCAGCGTCATTGTTCAGATTGATGCACCGAGGCCCCGTATTGGTGCCATTGTTGCAATTACCGAACCGTAGGCCCACCGAAGGTGACGCCGCCGCACTCCCCTTGTTTATTTTTCAAAAATGAATAAGCGATTTAGGCTCCACTGGGGGAGTTGCGCTTTGCAGCGCACCCCCAGACCCCCCTGCGGGGCGGTTTACACCGCCACGCCTACAGGTGGTAACAGGAGAATGGCCGAGCCGATGCCCCCGGCGCTCCAACCAGCGTCATGGTCCAGATAGAAGCACCGAGGCCCCGTATAGGTGCCAAAGCCGCAATCACCGAACCGTAGGCCCACCTTTGTGCCTTCGGCATGGTAATAGACACCGTCGCAGCCGCCGAGGACGGTACTGCCGTTGAACGGCTCGATTGCCACGGCTCCGAAACCGGGCACCACGGTGTAGTGGGAGGGGTAGCCCCACTTGTCCTGATCGGTTGTCGGCAGGACGATGCCGGTGTTGTGGTAGGTCGCCCCGGTCACGTCGTAGGCGTAGTTCTTGCTGACCTTGTAGTCGCCGTTCACCAGCAGGGTGTACGGATCGCGCATCCACTGCTGGTAGCTGCCCAGCACGATGGAGTGGAAGATCTTGTTCAGGCTCTTCTGGTCGGTGGTGGCGTAGAACTGGCCACCGCCCACCACGGCGTTCTGCTTGACACCCATGGTCGGGGTCAGGCTCTCGTCGTAGCCGGAGCAGTTGCCGTATCCGAACACGTCCTGAATGTTGGAGTTCTTGCCGAACATGAGCAGCAGGTCTGCGATGGTATCGACGATTGCGCCGCCGAGGAACTTGGCGCGGCTGCCGACCGCATCGATGGCGGTTTTCTGGGCGGCTGTGGTCTTGTTGTAGTCGGGCTGGAGGCCGGACAGGGAGCGCATCTTGTCCTCGACGATGGAGCCGTAGAACATAGGCAGCCATACGCCCTCCAGTTCCTTGTTGTCCGGGTCGATGAAGCCGACAGGCTCGTAACCCTCCCGCTTGGTCAGACTGAACTTCACGATGCGGTCATCGCCGACGACGGTCTCGTTCTTGTAGATCTTCTGGAGCCAGCTGAATGCGCCGCCGTCGTAGGAGGTGTTGGCCACGTCCGAAGCGGAGCCGTCGCTGTACTTCTTGGAGTAGTCGTTGTCCTGAAGGCGGTAGTCCGGGGTGCCGTCCGAACGGACCATGTAGGGCTTGTTGGCTTCCAGAATCTCAAAGCCAGCCCAGTCGTTCAGGGAGATGCTGCCGTTGGTGTTGCGGCTCACCGGGGTGAAGTTCTTGTTCAGACCGATGTACTCGATGCGCTGCGTCGGGCTGAGAATGTTCATGTGTTCGATGAAGCCGTAGATCGGATCGACCGCCAGAATGTTGTAGACCTTGTCCAGCGTTTCCTTGTCGGCGATATAGATTTTTTCTCCTGCCATTATTCCGTTACCTCCTGAAAATAAATAAGGCCGTTGTCGATGCCGATGATGTACTTCTTGCCGGTGGTGTCATCATAGGCGTACTGCTTGTTCGGCATCTGGATCGTGACGTCCGTGGCGTTGCTGACCTCCAGCAAGAAGTCGATGGTGATCGTGGACGGCAGCAGGTCGTTGAAAGCGGGCATATAGTCCCACTGGTCCGTTTCTGCGATGGCGAGTGCATAGAGGATCTCGCCATCATCCGGGTCGGTGGCGAAGATGCCGATCTCCTTGACGTAGTAGCCGTTCTTCAGGTCGCCGCTGTCCTGATGGTTCGACATGATGAACTTCACAAAGACGTTGGTGGCATTCTGTACGGTGGTCGTGGTCAGGGGAAAGGTCTGCTTCTGCGACTTGAGGGCGGTGCGGGTAGTGAGATCCTCACCGCTCGTGTAGCTGCCGTCACCTGCTGCCGCTTTGGTCAGCTTGATGGTGCAGCGTCCGGCCTGTGCCTTGGCGAGAAGGGCGATGCCCTTTTTCGTCAAAACGGATTCCTTGAAAATTCCGGCCATTGTGGTACCTCCTGTCAAAGAATGATGGTGTGTGAATTGGCTGCGGCGGCTGCCGGGGCACTCTGCGCAGCGAGGGCTTTCAACTCGACATTGTTGAAATTGTTGAGAATCCGAACGGTGCGGCTCTCAACAAAAAACGCCGAGGTGACGGTCTGCGCTGCTGCGTTGCCCCGCTGCCGGGATGCAGCGTGGTTCAGGATGTTTGTGCTGGGAGCCGAAAAGCCGCCAGCGGGGATAAATACTGCACCCTGCGCTGCTGTGGTACGGGCGGGGGTGTGGTTGTAGATATGGGCTGCCGGGGCCGCTGCCATTGCTGCAGCGGAGGTCTCCACGAGATCTGCGTTCCCGGTTCTTCCCTGCGGGTGGTTGGTGATCGCTGCGGACGGTGCAGCGGCGATGGCTGCTGCCGTCAATTCCTGAAGGCTGCCGCTGGCCATGGCCTTGTGATGGTTCAGCACCGGGCGGTGCGGTTCCGAAAGAGACCCGGCTGCAGCGTACATCTGCATCTTCTCGTGTCGCTCGATCAGGATTCTGCGGATGTGGGAGCGGACGTTCTTTACCCGCTTGACCACCCGCGTGAAAAAGGTGGCGGCATCCGGGGTCAACTGGCCGCTGGTCACAATGTCGAACGTGCCAGGCTCCCTCGGTTCCTCGGTGAAGTCCGGCCACTCGACCACATCGCCCTCTCCGAAGACCGCCTGAATCAATTCCTCGACCGCTGACACGGTTCCGGCTCTCGCTGCCCACAGGAAGCTCTTTTTGATGATTTCCCGCTTGGCATCGACGCTCAGACTGTCGACGTAGTAAGGTGTGCGGAGTTCCACGGCCAGAACGTCCAGAATACTCTCCGGCAGGTCATCAATGACGGACATGGTTCGGGTCTGGGCCAGTTCCTGCATGATGCGCCGCTTCTCCTGCAATATGGCGTAGGAGAAAGCGATCACCTCCGGGTCGTACCTGTAGGCATTGTTGAGCAGGTCGGTGATCTGGCCGTTGTAGAGATCAGTCATCTTCCAGCCCTCCGTATACGAGGTTGACGGTTCCGGGCTGCGCCGCCTCTGTGGTCGAGACCACTGTGAATGCCGGGGAGCGGATCACTGCCCGCTTTGCCCCGGCTGCCCGGATGCGGTGTTCCAGCTCGCTGGGGTTGATGTCCTTTCCGATGTCGCTGCGCTGCCACAAGACGTAGGCGTTCACGGCTTCGGTCACCTCGTTCTGGATGGTGGCCGCCTGTGCCATGTCGCTGCGGTTGATGTAGTAGGTCACATCGACGTTGAAGGTCTGGACTGCCGGAGCAGAGCAGGTGACGTTGTCCGTGATGGGCCGGATCGTCTTGGAGTTCAGGGATTCCTGAAGCCCTTTCAGAAATCCGCTGCTGGGAAGAGTGCCGTCCTTCATCAGGGCGTAGATCACGACCTTGCACGGCTCCGGGGAAAACGGGACAACGTCACCCACCTCGGTGCTGTAGGTCTTTGCCCAGTAGATGTAAGACCCCTCAGACCCGGCGGTCGATTCCGAATCCGGGGCGAGGAAGATTCGCTCGGCGAGGCTTTCGTCTGTTTCGAGGTTTGCGCCGCCGCCGCTCTCGGTCACATTGGAGACGCTCTCCACATAGGCCACCGGGTCCACGATGGTGGAGATCTGACCGGGCATATAGCCATTGCCAGTGATGCCCTCCACGGTGCAGGTGGCCCGAATGTCTACGCTCTCTTTCCCGGCCTCGACCTCGCCATATTCCGAGGTGGCGAAGTATACGCCGTCGCCGTTGGTGACGCGGGTTCCAGCTGGGATGCCGATGGCGTAGCCTCTCGGCTCTGAAAGGGTGAAGCGGATAGTCGTGGTCGCTGCTTTCGGCTGCTGCCGAATTACGCCACGGTTGCCGCCGAGGTTGTCCAGAAATTCACCGTAGCTGTACTTGAGCAGATCCTGCTTGCCAGCCCGGTCTGTGTACATCTCCAGCTGGTAAAGGTCCAGAGCGACGCTGTAGATCAGGATGCGCATCGGGTCTGCAGGTGCAAGGCTGCGGCTCTTCCCGGTGACCTCCTTGTACTTTTTTTCAAAGTTGGAGACCATGCGGTTCATCATCGCATCGACTGTGTCGTTGTCGATGAACGAGACCTCCGGGAGGTCGAAAACGGATTGCAGGGTATCAGGCAAGAGAACACACCACCTTTGCTTTCAGGCTGCCGTTCATCACGGCGACTTCGTCCGTGCCCTCGAAGCTTACCTCGCAGGAGTCAACTCGCGGCTCGTACTTTTCGATTTTCTCCATGATTTCCAGTGCCACTTCGTTCATGGCTACCTGCACCGGGTGAGATACGGAATCGTAGCTGATTCCGAAATCCCGGTAAAGCGGGCAGGTGCCCGCAGGGGTCAGGATGATGTTTCTCACGCACCGGGCGATGTCCTCCAGCTCGGTGCTGTCACCATCGAAGCTGATTTGTACGTCAGAGATCTGCATCGTATCCCTCCCATCAAAGATATTCTTCCATCGTCAGGGTCATCTTTGCCTTGACGATCTCGCCCCGGCTGTAGACCACCTCATAGGCGGTTGAGGCATTGGTGATCTTCCAGCGGTGCTTTCCGACCCTCCGAAAGCCGATGACCAGCATCTGCACGTCGCCTGTCTCGACGCAGTTGTTGATGTAGTCCATCATCAGCCGGGGCCTGACACCAAGCTCTGCATTGAGTTGGATGTCAAAGGTGATCTGTCCGAGGCCGGGGCGGATGAACTCGGATTGATCTTTCAGCCCCATGCGGCTGTGCGTGGCCCACACTGCAGAGGTCGTGCGCTTGAGGTTCTCCGGCGTAAAAACGCGCCGGTCGGAGGTCTGGAAAATCAGGCCGAGGCCCCAGTTTCCGATTATCACGGCAGATACCTCCTGCTTTTAGGGTATTGGTGGCGTTGTCGGGCTGGTCAAGCCCTGCGGAGTGTGCTTGTGCTGCTGCAGACTGATCGTTCCAGCCTTGACATCGTTCGTTGCGGTAACTCCATCATGGGTGGTGATCTGCTTTTCGACCAGCAAGGTCTTTTTGAGGGTGGTCTCTTTTTTGACCGTGACCTTTTCCAAGAATTCCACCTCCGGGGCGTTGATGGTGATCTTCTTGCTGGCCATGATGGTCATGGTGCCATCCTTGTTGGCCTGAATGGTGCAGCCGCCGACCTGAATCGTCCAGCTCTCAGTGGCGGTCACCTCGGCGGTGCCATCTATGGTCTGGCTGTATGCCTTGGCCCCGGCATCGTAGGTCTCGTTTGCGGTGCCCGGCTCGTTGGAGTATTCCTTGCGGTACACTCCCTCCCGGCCATCTGCTGGCTGGTAGTCGCCGTGCCAAACCGGGCCGATGATCACGCCAGCGCAGCTTCCGTTCGAGAGATGACCCACGAGAACCTGATCGCCGATTTTGGGCATCCAGTATTCCCATGCGAGGAACGGTAACTCCGATGTGGTGCTGCCGTCCTTGTCCTCGTAGGAAATTCTTGCAGTGCCCTCCGGGTAGTTGATGCTGCTGATCTTTCCGATGCGGAGGATATTGCTGTCGGCCACTGGATCACCACCTCCTAGTTGGGGTTTATCCACGAGCCGGGGACACTCTTGGCGGTCGTGAGGTTGAGCATACCCTGCGACGTGTTGAAGACGTAGTAGGTTCCGGGCCGCCGTACCCCGGACGGGTTTCCGGGTTTGACTTGCCCTGCTGCTGCCTCGGCTGCGGTGTAGTATCCCTTTTTCGTGGTCTTGAGTTCGTAGGTGTCGCCCTTAGTTGGAGTGCCGCTGGAGGAACTCTTGCTATTTTTGGAGGACGACGATTTTTTGCTTTTGGACCGCTCCGCGACCGTGCTGGACTGAGTTTTTACATCGGTGATGCGCTTCTCCACCTTTCGGAGTCTCAGGGCGGTCTTGTATCCGCTGTCTCCGCCGAGCGTGTGAATCGCCTTGTCGACGTAATACTTGCCGCTCAACTTGCCGAGGCCAACGATCAGGACGCAAGCCGTTGCGAAAATGTACCATCTTCCCTTGAGCGTAATGTTCAGGGTCGTGGTGCCTTTATTCGCGCTGTTCAGTGCGGCCAGAGCGATGGCGGTCGCCTCGGTCAAATTTTCTGCAGCCTCGTTGCAGGTCAGGATGCGGTCTCCATCTCCGGCCTCGACCGTGAAGGTCTTGTTTTTCTTGGAGTTGGTGTACTCGTACTTGACCCCGGTGTAAGTCCCGGCGATGGAGGTGTTCCATGACCAGTTGGGGTCGAAGTCCTCTTCTGTGAGGGTTGCAATGGTCGGCTTCTGTTCGTATGTGGCCTCGTCGAAGACCACGATCTTGCCGTTGAAGATCTTCATGGCGAAGCCGTATTTTGTGACCAGCGCATTGTAAAAGCTGCAATCGTCTTGATCGTTCTGCTCTACCTTTTCGATGGTCATTTCCTTGGCCTCGTAGAACAGCGCAATCCCGGCCCGCTCCGCGACCTTTTGCCCGATCTCCTTGAGGTTTGTTTTCTCGTAGGTCTGGGTACGCTTGGTCGATTTGAAGCTGCTTGTGGCCGGAATCGCCACGCCGTCCAAAGACATTCTGATGGGATTGCCCTTGAAAGAGAAATCATCCACGCAAAATGCGCCACACAGGAAAGAGGTTTTGATGTTGTCCACGTCCCAGTTCTGTGTTCTGATCGTTGGCTTCAGACGGTCCCCGGTTTGGGGAAGCCATGGCCCGATCCACTTTCGGTCCCGGTCGTTCAACTCGACGCTGATCGTGTCGCTGGAACCGCTGGACACATCTGTGTAGGTAAAAGAGGCGAGGTATGGGGAAACCTGCGCCGTGGCATTTTTGCCGTTGTACAAAAGTGCGACGGATGCCTTGCGTGGCTCCACTTGCTACCGCCTCCATTCGGGCAGGTCATCTGCTTCCACGAAGGATGCTTCCTCCGAAACCTCCGGCACAAAGACTTCAACCCCTGCGGGGAAGACCTCTGTGTCGAGGAGCCGGATGTTCTCCCTCGCTTCCATCAGAGCCTGTATTTTGGTTTCATTGCCGTAGGTGGCACGAGCGATGGTGTCGAACGTGTCACCCTGAACCGTTGTGTAGATCGCCATCGACTGCCCTCCTGTTAGAAGTCTGTTCGGTCATGGTTTCGCTTCCACTTGTCCATCATCTCGTTAAACTCTTCTTGCGAGATTCTGCCCGCCTCGACAAGATCCTCTTTGGACGGGGTGCCGCCGTAGAACTGGTAGGTCGGGTTGTAGACGATGGAGGGAGCGGGGCCGGGCTGCCCACCGCCAGCCGGTGCGGGCTGAGGGCGGTTGTTCCGCAGAGCATCCAGCAGAGCCGTGATGCTGTAGCCGGTGCCGGAGATGCCCTGCAGCTTGTCTGCAAGGAAACCCAGCCCGGTGCCGATCATGTTTCCGAGGCTGCCGTCGCTGTTTCCAGCGTTGGCTGCCTGCAGGGTGTCGGCCAGCATAGAGCGCATCTGCGTCCACAGTTCCGAGAGCGGGAGAACGGCTTCTTTTCCGGCCTCGCCGCCGCCCAGCAGCTTGTTGCCCATCGCACCGAAGATCTGCGCACCGTTCAGGATGCCGCCCTCTTTGTACCACTCGATTCCGAAATGCGGAACGCTGGGCGGCGAGAGGGAAAAGTCGCCGGTGATGCTGACGTGGGGCAGCTTCAACTTCGGCAGGGACCAAGAGAAATTGAATTTCTGCTTGATGGCCGAGATCACGGAGCCGACTGCGTTCTTGGCGGCCTCCATCTTGCCGACGATGGCGTTATAGATGCTGCCGAAGATGTTCTCCACGGTCGTGCGGGCGGCGGTCAGTGCAGTGGAGATCGCCGTGCGGATACCGGCCACCGCGCTGCTGACGGCAGTGCGGGCGGCGGTGATCTTGCCGGTGATCGCAGAGCGGGCCGCCTCAAATGCAGAACTCGCCACGCTGGAGATTGCTCCCCATGCGGTAGCTGCTGCGGAGTGCATCGCCGAAAGGATGCCGCTTGCGGTTTCTTTGGCTGCTGTCAGCTTTTGGGAGATGTACTCTTTGACGGCCTCGTATGCTGCCGAGGTCTTTTCGGCCACTGTCGTCCATGCTCCGCTCACGGCAGATCCGATTGCGGAGAGGATGGGTCCGAAGAAGGACTGGATGGCCGTCCACTTTTCGGAGATCGCGGAGCCGATGGCGGTCAGTGCAGTGGAGATCGCCGTGCGGATTGCCTCCCATACGGCGAGGACCGTGTCCCTGCAATTCTGCCAGATGAACTGGAACGGCAGGGTGATGATCTGGAACGCCGCACTCAAAACCTCGCCGATCAGCATGATGCCGACCTGAACGACGTTTTTGATGGTCTGCCACGCTGCGGAGGCCGCCGCTGTGATGCTCTGCCAGACCCCGGACAGGAATTCGACCGCTTCGGTGAACCTCTGCCTTGCTGCGAAGAAGAACTCAGCGATGGAGGACTGGGCGTTGCTCAGGAACACTGCGGCAGATGCCACGGCGTTCTGTGTCGCTGCGATGACCTGAGAAAGCGCACCCTTGATGGCCGTGAATATGGCGTTCACGCCGTTGCGGAACCACTCGCACTTGGTGTAGAGCAGAACGATGATGGCGATGGCTGCTGCAATGGCGGCGATGATGATTCCGATGGGATTTGCGGTCATCGCTGCGCTCAGTGCTTTCTGTGCGCCGGTCGCCACGGCGGTGACCTTTGCCCATCCAGCTTGTGCCAGCTGGGACACCGTGACCTGCTTCGTAAAGAGAGCCACGAGGACTTCGTTCAGCTTGAGGGTGCCATTAAAGGCTGCCTGTGCGATGTTGGCATTTTTGGTGCTCATCGCAAACAGCTTCAGCTGCACCTGCGCCATCTGAAATCCGTTGATGATGGACTGGATGCCCTGCCCGGCTTTGAACGCCACAAGGACTGCCGCCGCTGCGATCAACTCGTCCCGGAACCGGGACACGGAGTCGAGGGAGGACAGCATCTTGTTGGCGAAGTCTGCCGAGACCTGAATCGCGGTCAAAAGGCCATCGACCAGAGCCGTGACGAACGGCGTGGCCCTCTGGATGCCCTCGGCGATTAGGTTGATGGTCGTGATTGCAAGGCTTCCGAGACTGTCGAACAGATCCTTGTGATCTACGATGACTGCGCCGACCGCTGCGAATGCGCCGCCGACCTTTTCGAGTGCGGGGACGCAATTCTGGGCGAATGCCTCAACCTTGGGCAGGGCGTACTCTACAAAGGCGTTGCCCGCTGCGGCGATTCGGTCGGTAATCGACGGAATCACAGCGGAGACGGCATTGATGGCATCCTTGGCTGCGGGTGCGAAAGTCTGCGCCAGCCGGATCTTCATGTCGTCCATCGCGCTGCCAAAGATGGAGATTGCGCCTTGCAGTGTGTCGGTGACCGTAGCGGCCATCGTGCTGAGTGCGCCGTCTGCATTGTAGAGGTCATCGGTCAGGGCCTCCCACTCGCTGCGGCCATCTGCCGTGGTGGTGTTCAGGCCGGAGATCAGGTCGTTCAGGGCATCGATATGCTCTTTACCGCCAAGGGCTGCGAGTGCAGCGTTTCGCTGTTCCTCGGTCATGTCCTTGGTGGCCTCATCTACGACCCGGAGGGTTTCGGCCAGTCCGATGAACTTTCCGTTGCTGTCAAAAGCGGAAATGCCGAGCTTGTCCATCATTTTGCCGGCCTTTCCTGTGCCCGTCGTGAGGTTGTTGATCACGGCGTTCAGGGCGGTTCCGGCTTCGGAGCCTTTGATGCCTCGGTTGGCCAGCACACCGAGGGCGGCGGCAGATTCCTGAATCGGAACGTTCAGGTTTTTCATCGTGCCGCCGACCGCGATGTATGCCTCCATCAGCATCTGTGCGGTCTGGTTGGACTTGTTGTTGGCCATCGCTGCCACGTCGAGATATTCGCCGAGGTCGTCAACCTGCAGACCAAGGGCAGAGAGCGAATCCGTCACAAGGTCGGAGCAGGTAGCGAGGTCCATCTGCGTGGCCTCCGAAAGCCGGAGGATGGGTTCCAGTCCTGCGATGGACTCGTTCACATCCCATCCGGCGAGGCTCATGTAACCGAGGGCTTCTGCACTCTCTGTGGCAGTTTTTGTGGTAGCCTTGCCCATATCCAGTGCCGCTTGCTGGAGGCGGGCGTAATCGTCAGCGGTTGCACCGCAGATGGCTGCGGTGTTCGCCATTGCCTGATCAAAGTCGGCGTATGTATTGACAGCATCGCCAACAAACTGGCCGATCTTGAGGGCACCCCATGCGGCGGCTGCTACGGCGGCGGCTTTTGCGGCGATGGAACCAAGGGACTGCATTTTTGTTTCGGCAGTCCCCATTGCGTTGTTGAAGCTGCTGGATACTGAACCGGCGATCTTGACCGCCAGCTTATACTCTTTTCCTGCGGCTGCCATCGGCTGCCTTTGCCACCTCCTTTGTGGTCGCTATCAGGTCAGACAACGGCATTTTGAGAAAAAGGCCAAGGTCTGAATGAAGCGACATCGAAAGATTGATGCAGATGCTTCTCAGGTCGTCGCTGTGCCCTGCGCTCAGTCCTCGCTGTAAAAAAAAGAGGTCACGCGGTTCTTAACCTTGAGGGCATCCTTGGGCGGCAGACCCCTGAAGAACTCGATGGGCTGCTTCGCTGCACGGGCGGCAATGAAACAGGCGTATTCGAGCGTCATCTCCGGCATAACGGAGAAACTGCCGCTGCGGGTGAGGTAGCGGTCGGCGGCGATCATGTCCTCTGCGGACAGGTCATCCATGCCGGACAGGTCCACCTCGGTGTAGTCCTTGCCCTCGAAGCGATAGGCTTTGCTGAACTTCACGAGGGTGGAGGATTCATCCTCCTGTGCGTTGGTCAAAATCTTTTCGTCTGCCATCAGGTGTACTTCCTCACTTTCGCCAGAAGGTCAACGCCGTTGACCTTGAACACGCTGTTGAGCTTGTCCAGCTCAAACTTCGGGCTGCCATCCAGTTCGATGTAGATGTAGGTCAGGCCGAGGGTGACGGAGCCGTTCATGGCCTTGCCCTGCTTCATGTCGCCGGGGGACAGCTTCTTTGCCCGGCCACGGAAAACAACACGCATACCCATCTGGTCTACGTTGCCGGTGGCTCGGTCTGTGTACTGCTGCGAACCGCGCAGAACCAGTTCAACCGCTTTCGTGGTGTCGATCATCTTGAAGACATCCTCCGAAAGCATATTGAAGGCGATTTCCTGCTCCATGTCACCGTAGCGGCCAGTGATCACGGTCTCGAACTCGCCGAGGATGCCGCAGCCCTTGATCGTTTCGGTCAGGCCCTCCAGATCAGGCAGCTTGACTTCGCCGGTGGTACCGACCAGCCGATTGCCGGACAGGTAGGCGTTGTAGTCGTTGAGGACTTCGGGAATACCGTTAATAGCCATTAGTTGCTACCTCCGTTGATGCTTGCGTACAGCATAGCCGGGTCAAACTCCAGCGTATTGAGGATGTCCTCTGCGGGCACGAACGGTGCCAGCTTCTGATGGAACTTCACCTCGCCACTGATGATGTCGGTGGCGGTGTTTTCCTCTGCCCGGAAATCGATGTGTGCTCCAGCGCACTTGTTCTGCGCGACGTAGGAGTTGCCACGGATGTTCTCGCTGTCCACGATGTTCTCTACCAACTGGACGCTGACGGGGCCGTCGACGTACTGGATGTAGGTCAGAATGAAGCTGTTGCCCCACCAACTAAAGAAACGGCGGCAGCAGAACCAGCGATCCTTGGGGTCGGTGCTGCCCGGATAGGCCGCGGTGTTGTTGCCCCACAGCCGCCAGCCGCTCTGGTTGATGGCGGTGGTCACGCCTACGCCGTTCAGGGCGTTGGCCTGTACCTGATCCAGAACGACCTCAGTTCCGTCTGCCAGACAGGTGCCGGTGATGCTGATCGTCTTGTTGGAGGGGGACAGGTAGGGAACATTGTCATTGGCTGCATCCAGATATGCAGTGCGGGCTGCAACGACTGCGCTGGCCCACAGGATATAGCTGCCAACTCGGAAGCAGGGCCAGATCGGATATGCGTGTTCGCCGCTGACACCTGCACCCTCTTTCTTGGCCTTGACCTCGGTGTAGACCTTTGCGCCCTTCTCGGCGGTGCTGTCGATGTCGACGATGCACTCGCACTTGAACACGCCGTTGATCTCGACGCACTTGGCTGCGAGAACCAGACCGACATCCGGGTCATGCGACCAGCCGGGGGCCAGCAGCAGACCGGGGGTCACGCCGAACTTGGGATAGATCTGGCGGACCAGCTCCATGCCGGTCTCTGCGCCGGTGCTGGCGTTGTAGCCGCCGACCACATCTGCCGCAGTGACCGCAGTCGGGTCGATGCTGGTAGAAGTGACGCTCAGAGACTTGGCATCCTTACCTGCGCCGGTTGCGGTCAGGGTGATGACCAGATAGCCGTTGCTGTCAAACTCTGTGACGTAGTCGGTGTTCACTTTCAGGGCGGTGCCGCTCTCGGTGTCCTTTTTCACACTGACCGTGTCGGCGAGGATTCCGTCAACCTGAACGGTCGCCTGCATATTTTCCACCGGGACAGTCGATGCAGCGTTCTGCTTCTTGTGCTTCTTGGGGTCCAAAACGTTCACGAAGATCACCGGGGCGACTGCGTACAACTGAAAGCTGGCATAAATGCTCTGACACAGGGTGTACTTCTTAAAGTCGTAACTGAAGCCCAGCTGCTTTACCGCCTCTGCGTAGCTGTATGCGATGATGGGCACGTTGGTGGCAGAGTACGGATCTTCGGCGAGGTTGATGGGGGCCGTGCCGAACACGACCTGAATCGCGGAGTCGCCCTCAATGGGGGCGGTCAGGCTTGTGGCCTGTTCGAGAACGGTAATGCCATGCTGATATGCCATAGGGATTCACTCCTTTCTGAGGTTAGTTGCCCTGCTTCTTGTCCAGCTTGGCTGCATAAGCCAGAGCCTTGCGGTAGAAAACGGCAGCAGGGCCTTTGCCGTTCGTGATCTCCTGCATCGCCTTGGATGCGTTCGCAATGGGAACGCACAGGCTCAGGAGTGCGGGTTCCTCCTGCGCCGCTTCGGTGATCGTCGCAGGGAGGGCAGTGCCGTCAAAGACGGTGCTTGTGGTGGCCACGCCGATAATGGTCGGGCCGAGGTAGATCGTTTTCTTCATGCGAACTTGTTTGCCTTTCTGCGGGGAGCGTGGGCTTCCCACGTCATGCCGACCGCACCGAAGAAGTACGGCCAGCTCTGTTCATCCTGAAGTGCCCATGCAAAGCCGTCCCCGTCGTCATTAAAAACGAAGGGACCGAGGGTGTTGGATTCCTCGTAGTGCTGCTGCATCGTTTCCATGATTGCGAGGACGCTTGCGTGGCCCTGATTGGTTAAATCGTCATCGTAGATGCCGATGCGGAAAACAACAGCAATTTTGTGTGCGGTCATCTGATCCTTGACCCCGCCGCTGTCAAGAGCAACGATAATGTAAGGAAACGGGTCCTCATCTTCCTCGCTCTTGCGTTGGGGCAAATTCTGACGGAACACATGGACAGGTTCCATCTTCCCATCTGGGGTCTTGTATCGTCTGTCCTTAAACAGTTCAGTCAGGTCTTGCTGGAGCCTGACCTGAAGATCTCTTGCGGTCATCTGGTCACCCTCTTGATCTCTTTGAGAATGTTGTCCATGAGTGTGTCATAGATTTCCGGCTCAATAACGCCGTATACCCGGTCTTTGCTGCCGATCATCGTGGGGATGGAGTTCGACAGCAACTTCTTGATCGGGTAGCGGGTCTTGTGGTATCGCTGGGCGACTGAAACGTGACCGTTGCGGAACTTCACCAGAAATGCCTTGTTGTTGGATTTCATCAGCCCTTTCAGGCTGCTGGAAAGCAGGACCTTGGCTTTCAGAACGTCAGGCTTGTCTTGGCCGGTACGATATGTGGCGGGTGATACTTTGAAATCCTTTAGTTCCAGCTGTTCCCCGGTGACATTGATCGTGGCGGTAAGGCTGCTCTCTGTGGCGTTCTGGGTTTTCATGGCCTTGGTGAAGCGGCCCTGCTTTACCGCATAGGTTTCCTGTGCTTTTTTGGCGAGGTCCTTTTTGGCATCTCTGGCGGTGTCGTTGACGGCGTTCTTCAGAACTCTGCGGCTCTCACATTTCATGGAGCCGAGGGCATTCTCTATGGTGTGGAGAAGATCTTCGTCGAACTCAAACCGAAGGATGCCGTCTGAAGAAGATACATTCATCTGCTGCGGTTCGCCTCCAGCGTGATGGTGTAAACGCCGCCCTCATCGGTGGCATCGACCACGGTGTACATCTTGCCGTCCAGCTTGATCAACCGTTTCTGCGCCGGGAGACCGCTGGGAAACACAGATGCTTTGACGTAGAGCAGCACCTGCCGGGCGTGGATTCCGTCCATGTTAGACTTCATCCGCTTCTCTCTCTCGATGTTCTCCATGTCGTCAATAAGGGCGGGCACGTTGTTGCCGTCGATGTTGTGCAGGTCTGCAAACTCGGCGACATTGAGAAAGGTTTCATCAACATCGCGGTCCATGATCTGCTTGAAAGTCATGCTCTGCATTTTCTGCGCCGCCTTTCCACCGTTTCGGGGATTTTACCGACGAGGTCGTTCCCGGTCAACTCGCCGCCGACAGCGATTCCGGGGAGACCGGGTTCAGCGGTCACCGGGCGGGCCGCCACACCGCTGGGCGGGTGGTAGTCCTCCGGCACCCACATGGCAGTTCCGGCCTCAATCCATGCAGCGGTGTCCTCCGGGCGGTCTGCCGGGAGGAAATCACCGGGCTTGTACTGGGCAAAGCCGACCTGAATGTGGGTGAGGGCGAGAAGCCGATCAGCCATCCAGCTTGACCAGAATCTTGGTGTCCTCGGCGGTTGCGGATGCTGCTGCGTAGCCGACTGCGGTGTTGCCGGTTGCAGTGTCGGTGATGCCGTTGCCGTCGAAGTACACGGTTGCGCCCATGTCGATCTTCTTGGTGCCAGTCTTGGGGATCTCCCAGATGCCGCCAACGTGCAGGGAGCCGACCTTGTTCGGCTCGATGTCGGTGCCGGTCACGCCGATGTGGTCGCCGATTTTGACGATGGTGTTCGCGGGAATGGTGGCGGTGGTGGTGTTGGTGTAGTCCAGAGCCTCACCGCGCTGCCAGAATTCAGCTTTTGCCATAACTCATGCGCTCCTTTCTTTTAGCCCAGCGGGTCTGCGATGTTGGTGCCGGGGTTCTTGATCGCGCCACGGTAATCCATAACGTTGATGCCCCAGTCGAGGTAGATATCCCAGACGAAGCCCAACTGACCGGGGGTCTCCATGCGGCGAATGGTCGGGATCTCCTGACCGTTCAGGTAGTCGACCTCGATGAAGGCGGTGTCGGTGGTGCTCGCGGTCATAAACCACGGCATCACATTTCCGAAGCCGCCAGCCAGCGTGTTGATGGTCGGGTCCTCGATCACGTCCAGATTGCGGTACTGGTACAGCGGGTTGACGGACTGGGTGTTGCCCTCGGTGTTGATGGTGGGGCTGTTGAACAGGGTGTAGACGTCAAAACTCATGCCGACAGGGACAATGAATGCGCCGGGGCGGATGATGATGGGCTGGCCGAACTCGTCTTTCTGGGTGGAGAGGGTCAGGATCATGCTCTGAACTGCCGCCTTGGTGATGCCGCTGCCGGTTTTCAGCAGATTGCGGTGTTCTGCGGAGAACAGCTTCTTGCCGTCGTAGATGGCGGGGTTGCCCATCAGGATCTGATAGCACTGGGTGTTGATGGTGCGGCGGGCCGCTGCTGCATGGCGGGCGGGGATGCTGGTCACCAGATCGATGTCGTCGTTGATGAACGCCTGACGGGACAGGGTGAACTGCTTGCCGTAGGTGTGCAGGCGGCGGGTCGGCAGCTTGGCATCGGTGGGCTTGTCGTTCTTCAGCTCACCGCCCTCCGGCACTTCGAGGAAGTCACCGATGGGGCCAGCCAGATAGTTGTTGTCGTGAACCTTGAAGTCCTTAAGGCTGCCCTTTTTGGTCCAGCGGTCAAAAGTGACCGGGGCCTTGCGGTGGCCCTCGACGTAGGACTTATTGATAGCGTTGTCCAGAATAGCGGGGAATGCTGCGGTCGGGTTGTAGAACTGACGCTGCATCAGCATGGTGAACAGGTCGTCCGAACTCTTGCGGCGGGCATCGGCCACGCCGCTGCGCTCCAGACACTCGATGGCCATGTCGCGCAGGGTCATGTTTGCCATCTGCTGTGCGCCATCGGTAGCCTTTTCGGGATTCAGGCCGCCACGGATCAGCAGACCGTCTGCTGCATCACGACGGAAGTCGTCCTCGCCGGAGCCGGTGACCTTAATGCCAGTGCGGATGGGTGCGCCGTTCTTGCGCAGACCATCCATGATGGCTGCACGGACCTGCTCCACGGTGCTGCCGTTCTGGATATAGTCCAACTCGGAAACGCCGAAGTCACGGCACATCGCGGTGATCTCGTTGACGCGGGTGCGCTCTGCTGCAATGGCCCGCTGGATATTATCTTCGGGACCGGGGGCGGGGTCCGCAGAACGGCTTGCGTTTGCGGTTGCTGCAGGGGTGGGGTTCTGAGCGGGTGCCGGGTCTGCCGGGGTCTGCAGGTTTTCTGCTGCCCGGATTTCCTCGGTCAGGGTGTCGATCTCACGCTGCAGGGAGTCGAACTCGGCCTGTTCGGTGTCGGTCAGGCTGCGATTACCAGCCTTTTTTGCGGCATCGAGCAGTTCCTGCTGCCGCTTGATCTTGGCCGCTCTGATCTGCTTCTTGTCCATAGATGGGTACCTCCTATATGGAATTTTTATTGATCTGAAGCTGGCGTTCCAGAATGTCCAGCGGTGTGCCGGGGCCGATTTCCTCGACCTGACGGCCAACGCCCACCGTGCTGTCTGCCGGGATGCTCACAATGCTGACCTCGTAGGGCCACCATTTCCGGACCACCTCGGCGGGACCGGTGAAACGGCCATCCGCAGTTGTCTTTCCTGCCAGAACTTCCTCGATTGTGTCGATGCGGTAGCCTACCGATACACCCTTGAGCGTACCGCTCCGCACCTTTTGGTAGATGATCTCCGACTGTTCATCGGTGTCGAACTCGATCTCTGCGTAGCAGCGGTGGTCGTCGCCGAGCCATGCCCGGATAATCCTGCCGATGACCGAATCCCGATTGTGGTTGAAAAGCACCACGCCGATCTCGTTCAACCGGGCGAGATCGACGGCCCCGCTTGCGTGGTCGAGGATTTCATTGCCCCACCAGCGTTCGTAGGGTTCCTCGCTGGAGAACGACAGGGTAAACTTGCGCTCATTGCCCTCGCCGTCCATTGCTCGGATGGCTCCGCTGAAAAGTTCCCGGTGCTGGGTATTACTCCGCTTTTCCGGGGGTGCTGCTGTCTGCTCCGCTGCCCGCTGCCGGAGTCTCGGTCTGCTGGGCGGGAGCTGTCTGCTGTTGTACAGCCTGTCCAAGGATTACACCTCCTAAATCGATACCGTGTTCTTCTTTGGCGTACTGAAGGACTTCTGCGATGTCGTCCACCTGAGTTTTCCAGTCAGTGCCGTTTTCTGCGGCAATCTGCTTGAAGGTCTTTTGCCCTGTCTGAAGGGCGATCTTTGTGGCGGTCGCTTCCTTGGCCGGGTCAATCCACGGCTTCGGGTCCTTGACCCATTTGTGCTGGAAGAACTTCTGTTTGTCGCTCCAAAAGCCGGGGGCTTTGATGAGACCCGCCAGAACCACGGAAATGACGAAGGTTTCATAGATCTCGTCCATGACCTCCAGAAGAAGTTCTTCGTCCTCGACGTAGGTCATGCCATCTTCGATGAGACCCTGCCGGGTGCTGGAGTAGTTGCTCTGCGACATATCGCGGGAGGTGGCCTCATAGCTCAGACCCTGACCCGCTCCAATGAGCCGCTGAAAAAGTTTGATGAAGCTGGATGCATCGGTCGCCTGACCCTGCGGGTTGACGGCGTACACATCGTCGCCAGCGTTCAGTTCCCGGATCATGCCGGGGGTCAGGGTCTTTCCGTCGTAGCTGGTGCGAGGCCCGGTCGCTGCATTCTGGCTGCGTCCAAGGCCGGAGGTCGGCAGCGACTTTTTGATGAACACCGAAAGGCAAGCCTCGATGCGCTGCTTCACGCTGACGGCGGTCATGAATTCGTTGCCATCTCGGATGCGGGTGATGGTCTGAGTCATGTCGGACATTTCCCGCAGCTGGGAGGGCCGCCGCTTGCTGAAGTAGAAGATCACGTCCTTGGCGGGGACGTAGATCGGCTCCATCATGGTGATGCCGTCCAGCGCATACTGCCGGAACCAATAACCGACCGGGCGGTTGTACTGGTTGTACTCGATGCCGCCGACAATGCGGTTGCCTTTCTCTTTGGTGTTCAGCTGGTTGCAGTCCAGTTCGTCCACCTCGAAGATCTGCAGCTGAAACGGCACCATGCCAGCGTCGGTGTATCGCTTCACAAAGAGGATGCCGCCGTCGACTTTCTTTCGGCGCACGGCCATGCGCAGCATCTGGTTGAAACTTTGGGTGCCGGTTACGTCGCAGTTCTGCTTTTTGCACCAGAGTTTCCAGAGCCGCTCGATCTCGCGGGCGGTGTCCTGATCGTCCATATAGGACTGGAGAACATAGCCGCTGCCGACTGTATTCCGAACGAACGGACCGACCACGGAGTTCATCATGTCGGAGTTTCGTTCGAGGTCTCTTGCTCTTGCCCGGACGGTGTCCCGGCTGTATCGGTCTGTAACCTCTGCGCTCTGGTTCGATGCGTACCAGCCGGAATTGAGCCGACTGTAGTCTCCGGCATCGTAGTGCCGGACCTCGTTCATGTACTGCCGCCAGACCTCGCGCCGTGCGCCCAAGTAATACTTCAAGTCCACGTCCCAAACCTTTTTTCTTTTTTATGGTCATTTCACTCATTTTTATCGCCCGTATCTTTATTTAAAAAAGTTCAATTCCGGTCTTTCAGCCATTCCAGCATTTCTTCGGCGAAAGAAAGGTAAGCCTGTGCCCCCCTTGAAGATGGATCGAAATCGATGCCAGGCAAACCATATGAAGGTGCCTCCGCCAAACGGATATTTCGGGGAATCACGGTTTTAAAGACTCTGTCCCCAAAATGTTTTTCAAGTTGTTCGGAAACATGCTGGGAAAGTGTTGCCCGCTTGTCGAACATGACTCTCAACAAACCGATTATTTTCAGATTACGGTTCATATTGGCATGAACCTGCTTGATCGTGTTGACCAGATCGGACAAACCTTCGAGAGCATAATATTCGCATTGCATCGGGATGATGACACCATTTGCCGAACAGAACGCATTCAGGGTCAGGAGGGACAAGGCCGGAGGACAATCGATGAGAATGTAGTCGTATCTGTCAGAAATGGCATCCAGCGCTTCTTTAAGGCGTATTTCCCGGCGATCGATATCGACCATTTCGACTTCAGCACCTGCAAGATCACGGTTCGACGGAAGCAAATCATAATTGCCTGTAGATGAACGCACGCATGCCGATTCGATATTGTCGAGACCCAGAAGCACCTGATAGACGGATGTTTCCAGTTCTGATTTCTGAATGCCACTTCCCATCGTTGCATTCCCTTGCGGGTCGAGATCGACCAGAAGCACTTTCTGATCCAGTCGCGCAAGTCCGGCTGCCAGATTGACTGTGGTCGTCGTTTTGCCAACGCCGCCCTTTTGATTTACTACTGCAATCACTTTACACATTACTTCCACTCCTTTTTATCATAAAAACAGTGCCTATTCAGACAATACCTCTTTACAGTTTTCTGATGACCGGTCGCTTCAAACTGTCTAAATTTTCTGTTTTACACTGCTATTTACAATAGGCGCGGCGCTATGTCTCCCGTATTGAAAAAAAGGCACTCAAAAAGCTACGTGCCGCTTTTCAGTAAGAATCAGGGCTTTGCCCTGCTACATATCCCATTCCTATCCACTTTTTTGCAATCAAAAAAGCAGCTCCCCTTCAGAAACTGCTTTTCCGTTTATTCATTATTTTATTATTTTATTTTGTTAAAACAATCTTTTCACTCCACTTACCATAAGACTT
>OHBJ01000580.1_pt1 | contig 24020 bp, 24 predicted proteins | sample 1577241 | NCBI WGS metagenome assembly OHBJ01 (sample SAMEA3541594, study PRJEB24748) | human gut metagenome | biome: human gut; feature: human-associated habitat; material: faeces | place: China | collected 2012 | reverse complement strand
GTGCGGTTTTGAATTGTTTTACGGAAATAGAACCGCACTGATTGAAAGTGAGTTGAAGGTGAAATAAATAACCGCAATTACTTTCTAAAATAACCGTTTGGCAAGTGCTAACGCTGTGATATTCAGTAGATATTTTGTGGGAATATTTGTATGGTGATTGGTCAAAACATCAAGTGATTTCAAGGTTATTTTGGGCATAACCTTAAATGACTTTCATTGGTGTGAGAAATTGCAAAAGGGTTGAGTCTTTACTGACCATTATGCAATGAAAAAGAAGTTGATTGGTGATTTTATGGGATATGCAGATCTACATGAAATAAAACAGGCTTTGAGGAAGATTTATTTCTTTTGGGAACTCAACCTCATCTGATATGCTTTCAGAAAATTGCATAGGCATTACCAAAGGTTTTTCCGGTATTGATATGGCAATCTGTTCGCCAGTGGCAGTTTCAGCAATAGCCATGACTTCACGGCGACGAAAAAGAGATTGAAGGCGGTTGAACACATCTTCGATTACCGATTGGAAACCGCAATAAAGACCTATTGATAGGACAAAGAAAACGGCAAATAGAACATTGCCGGTAAATTCGTCAGTGCCGAAACGGGTTATCGCAGCATGACGACCAAGTAAAGCCATGATACCGCATCCGGCAATCACGGCACTCCATATAAAAATTTTGTCCCGGGTAGGGGGAGCGAAGCTCCTCAAGCGCTGGGGCGTTTTCTTCATATAAAACAGTGGGTTAAATATTCACGTCTTTATAGACAATTTAACCCACTGTTTTGTTCGTTCAGGTAAGGCCACAATTTAATCGTGTTGAATGCGGAGATATTCCGCTATATCAATTTTTGCCTGGGTTATATCAGAATTTGAGAGTATAAGAATCAATTTATCAACCTCTTCAATGGGACGGTTCCACCATTGTAGACGTTCCAGCAGGCTTATCATTTCATCGTCAAATCTGCGACGCATGACTTTTGCTGGATTGCCCACGGCTATTGAGAAAGGCGGAATGTCGGAGGCAACTGTTGCATTTGTGCCGATTATGGCTCCGTCACCTATATGTACGCCGGGCATGATTGCCACGTTCTGCCCGATCCATACATCATTGCCGATGACAGTGTCACCTTTGAGCGGCAACTCATCCATTACCGGCGTGATCGCACCTCCCCAGTCTCCTCCCATTATGTAGAAAGGATAGGTTGTGGCGCAGTTCATCCGATGATTGGCGCCGTTCATAATGAATGTAATTCCCTTGGCAATGGAGCAGAAATTCCCGATTATCAGCCTGTCACCGATGAATTCATAGAAATGTGTAACGTGTTCCTCAAATCTGTCGGCTCCGTCTATATCATCGTAATATGTATAATCTCCGATAATGATTCTCGGATTCTTCACCACATTCTTTATGTAGCAAAGACTTGGAATCGCAGGATTTGGAAATGCTTTGTTTTTGTCAGGATATATTTTCATGATTATCGAAATCTTTGCGAAGAAGGATGTATTATATAGAGAGCTTCAAATTCGGCACAATGGCATCTATCATGGGCTGGGGAACTTCACATTCTCTTGCCAAGAGAGGCCAGTGTGAAGACACTTCGGCAATACGGTCGATTATTTCAGTAGCTTCCTTTATATTGTTGCGTTTCGCAAATTCCAAAAGGTCTTGTCGGGTAATGTTGTCAAACTTCCCGTTGATTGACATCTGGTGCTGTGCTGTCCATCCACCCTTCGGATTATAGGCAAATCCCATGTCGTATGCCGGCGAAAGAGTCCATTTACCTTGTCTGTCCATAAGGAAGGATATGTTTTTTGTGTGGTCATCCTGATTGCGGATTACAACGTTGAATACCATGCGACGATACATTTCCTGCGCCTGTGAGTATGGCAGTCTCAATGCCCTCATCACGTTGAACGCCTGCTCGTAAGAGTATGAACGGGGATTGCGGTAATCATAGTGCGCTATGCCGCAAAGAGTCTGCATGTGAATTTTCTCCCCATTCTGACGGTCAAAACGCTTGGTGAGAAAGTGGGCGCGTCCATTTTCTTCTATCAGACTGCAATCCGACATTTCTATGCCACAGTCCTTTACAAGCCGATAGAAAGAGTATTCCAGCCGACCGAAATTCTGCGTTTCCCTGAATCCGGCCTCGACGGTTACACCGTCGAGTTTTATCAGGTAATAGTCAAAGCCTTCCGGAGCTTCAATCTGTCCTGAACGAACTTCCCCGGTCGATGGATTGTAGGCTATGATGGCTTTAGCCCTCTGCCCTCCGGCAGAGGTGCCAAGGCGCACTATTTCGGCTATTGCCGCCTTCTTGTCCTCTTCAAGATTAGCTCCGAATTCTTCCTTTTCCGACAGTGCCTCGCTTGCCACTTCAACAAGGGAATCAAGTTCTATTCTGACATCGGGACCATAGGGCGCATCCATGGCCGGTTCAAACTCCAACGCTCCCATACAGCGTTTTCCAAGAAAACATAGCGTCTCCACAGCGTTTCCGCTGCTACGTCCGGTCAGCGCAAGCCAACGATCAAACAGTGCCCGGCCGTAGGTATCGGGCAATGAATCTGCAAGCATACCGGGAAGTCCCTTGAACGTCTCACGACCTATGTCGGAGAATGAATATATCCTTCCCTGACGCACAGGCATTAGAATCGGCGAGGGTTCAAGGCCTTTGCCTATGAAGCTTTCGGCATACTCGAAATGTGCCACCTGCCGGTTGTTGTCCCATCGGAATGTCCCGACGGGTTGACCATACAGGTTAACTCTTGCTATATCTACCATTCTGATTCCTCGGTATTAGATTGTGTGTGGGTCTTGTTGTTACCGCTTGCGCGTTTGCGCTGCTTCTTCTTGCTTGCTTCGACAAACTCGAAATATTCGTTGGGACTCATCTCATCTTCCTTGATGAGTGGCGAGAATACATCCAATTCGCCAAGTATGCGAAGCACGCGCATCAGGGAATCGAAATAGCTTATATCGCCTTTCTCGATTCTCTTTAATGTCGTCAATGAGACTTGCGCCTGTTCTGCGAGTGATGTCTGAGTGAAGTTCTGTCGGAGTCGCAGATGCCTTATTTTTTGTCCCAGCCGACGGCGGATTTCACTGTCAGGTAACATGTATATATTCTCTTCCATAGTCGTACTTGCGTCTATTAGGTCGCAAATATAGCAATAATAGTTCAAACTACGACTATTTTCGTGAGTTTTTTTGAGCCAGACTGAAGAGTATTGTCAATTTACAGGATGGTCAAGGATACTCTTCTGCCGAGACCCTCAAAGATTCGGAAGAGGGTGTTGAGCTGGACATCGGCTTTGCCGTTTTCCAGACGGGAGATATAGGTTTTCTTCGTACCGATACGCTCGGCGAGCTGCTCTTGGGTAAGCCCGGCTCTGAGTCTCTCTTCCTTCAAGGTCGCGGCGAGACAGAATGCTTGAGTCTCCTTATCAAACTCATCACGTTCCGGTGTGCCGACTTTCCCGTACTGCACATCAAGCAGTTCATCCAAAGTCGTGCAATTCATAATTCGTTCGTCTTTATTTGTTTCCATGATTCTTAATTTGAGCACCTAAGTTAACTAAAAAGTTTACTTTGGCAAAATTATTTGTGAGTTATTTCAATGAGATTGAGTTGGCGGCATCGCGCTTCTTTTGGTTTACGACCTCGGCATAGATCTGAGTCGTGGCCACGTTTTTATGCGTGAGCATTTTGCTGACGGTGTAGATGTCCGTGCCGTTGGTAATCAGAAGGGTAGCGTAGGTGTGGCGGAGGCCGTGAAAGGTGATTTTCTTCTTGATGCCCGCATCTTTGAGCCATTTCTTAAACGGTTCCCGGGTGTGGGCGCGGCTCAGACCTCTGAATACCATGCCGTGGCCCGGTTCTCCACAATATGAAAGAGCTTCATCGCTCAGCGGCAATGTCGCCTGCGTCTTGGTCTTCTGGGTACGGATGCGCATACAGTAGCCGCCGTCGGGAGACACTTCTATATTCTCCCATCGGAGCTGAAGAATATCGCTGATACGCAATCCGGTCATGCAGGCGAACAGCGATGCTCGTTTCAGCACATCCACTTTGCAGGGAGTGGCGGCAAGGCGTTTCACCTCCTCGATTTCGAGATAGTTTATTTTGGGTTCCTCCCAGTCGATGCGGTCAAGATAGTCGTTGACATTCTCGCGGAGCCAACCTTCCTTATATGCCAGTTTCAGCAATGCGCGGAAGGTCGACCAATATCCGGCGGCAGAGTTGCGAGATATGATATTACCGGACTGCTTGACACGGATTTTCAGAATGTATGTTCGGAAGTCGTTGCACAGACCGATGGTCACGTCTTTCATCAGACACCTGCCATTGCAGAAGTCCTTGAAGTGCTTATACACTATTTCCCATTTCTGGTATTTCTCTTTGGTCTTGCTTTCGAAATATTCAAGGAAGTCGGCCTGTTTCTTGGTGCGGTCGAGGAACCCGAATTCCTCGTTGATGATTGCCAACTCACGGGTTGCGCGGATGCCACGAGCTTTGAGCAGGATTTCCTCGTTGTGGTCAAGCTCGAATTTGTCTTTCGGATTGCCGAAGAGATAGAGACCGAGGAACTCACGCCGCGACATCTTCTTGATGTGCGGATTCCAGATAGGTGGGTAGTAATCAAGGTAGAGCGACAGTTTGCCGCTACGCAGTTTCTCCTGACGGAGAGTTACTTTGGTGATGGTTGCTGATTCCATATTATGCTGTTTTGAATTATAAGGTAAAAAGGTAAATGGTGGTTGCCCGGTGAGAAAAATCACCGGATTATAACTGAATCTCGGGGTTGAACAACGCCTCTAACTCTTTGGCGTTCAGCTTGACATACTTGCCGCATCGGAGCTTGGTGATTTTGTATGTCTTGACGTAGTGGTACAGCTGGTCGCGTGTCAGCGAGTATTTTTCCATGGCTTCGGGCACTGAGATAAACTCTACATCCTCGGCTGACTTAGTCCCTTTCGCCACATCGAAGTGATATTTGGAGTAATAGACCTTCGGCCCCTCTTTGCGTTTCGGAATCCCGATTTTGGAGACCAGAGTGTAAATAGCGGAGAGGGTCATGCCGTATTTTCCCTGAATATCTTCGACCAAATACCATTCGGTAATCTCCGGATTCTCCTTTCTCGCCGAGAAAAGACGGTCAATATGGCTCTTGCTGAAATATGCTTTGCCGCGAAGAATAGTCTTCGGCACATTGTTTTCGGCGACCACTTTGTAAATCCACGAATCCTTGACCCCGAATTTCTCCCGAATCTCGGCGCGAGTGTAAAAGTCAGAGATAGACTTTCCTTTTTTCTCAGTGGATTCTTTCGACTCACTTTCTTTCGGTGAGAGAAAATCGAACATCGCCAGAATGTCGGCTTTGCTGATGAGTGTCTTTCTTCCGATTCTCGTCACCTTGATTTTACCTCGGTTGATGCTGTCATAAATATATGTCCTGCACACACCGAGATATTGGGCCGTTTCCGTCGGTGTCAAGAAATCCTTATCCCGACTTTTACGGTCCGGATTGCATTGGCTGGTCTCTTGATTGGAGAGAGCCATCTTCTTCTGCCTCATTCGCTCCTTATAGGAGTGTTCGGAACATCTTTTGGAGCAGAATCGCGTTACCGTTGTCTGAGCCATAAAATGGTTGCCGCACCACTCGCAGATTCTTTCAATTCTAATGTTGCTACTCATTTCGTTGGTGTTAATTTCGCTTTAGTTTGTTCGTGCGCGTCCGTTGACGTCCGTCTACGTCCGCAAACCTCCACCACCTTGCTGATGCTTGGGGTGAAATGAGTCGCTGTCGTACAAAATCCGTACAAAATGGTGCATAAAAACGCCTAACACTGACAGTTATCAGCATTAGGCGTTCTTGTAAAAGTTAAGTTTTATCGCTCAGTAATAGTCAATTACTATCAATATAAATCATTGATAATCAGTTAGTTACTTGCCGATGCAGAAGCGGTTAATTTATTGATATACAGATAGGTATAAATCTAATCCGTACAAGTGACGTGAATTTTCTACGTTTGTAAGTGGTTAACCGTCTGTTACTGAAATTCTTACAAGTCGCATTTGCCAAACCGACAACAGTGACTCAATGCAAAGATAGCGATAATCTTCCGATTATCAAAGGAATATAGCGACTTTAACTTTTTGCGGCATACAGATGCGCGTACAAATTCAATGATTTCTTATAAAAGGGCTATTTAATCCATTTATCGAATCGGGGTGCGAACATGTCAATGTCGCGCTGGGGAAGTCCGAGTTTACGGGCTTCTGTACTCCATGATTTCATGGCTGTTTTTACTTCGTTGATAATGCCCTTGGCTGTCTCCGATGATAACATATAATCTCCGGCAGATGCCAATAGTATATTGAGGTCGGATTCGCTTGTAGATCTATTTATCAGTAGGCTTTGATTGTCGCCGAGGGTTGGATTGATGTCGTATGCCGGGGAGAGTTCCCAGCCTTTGCGAGTCAACAGAAATCCATGATTGCGGAAGTGATCGTCGGAGTTGCCGACAATGATGTAGAATGCTACTCGACGATATAGTTCCTCTAAGTTTTGCTCGACATTGCTCCCGTGCTGAATAATGAAATCAACAATGTCGGTGTATCCGTAGCCCGTTGAAGCGTTGTCGCCGTCGGTGAGTCCGAGCAGGGTCAGCGCGGAGGCAAAGTGAATTCGTCTGCCGTCGCTATTTCTGTCGAAGCGCTTTGAGAGAAGAATGTGATAATCTTCACCATTGATTGTCCGTGTCTCAGCAACATTCAGTCCGGCCCGGCGTCCCATTACATGACAGAAATGTTCCCATTGGGCAACGTCATAATCATCTTTGCGCGAAGGGAATTTGGCAATCGTCAGACTTCCATCTTCATCAATGACAGATGCCTTCGGTCTTGCTCCACCCAAAGATGTTCCCGGATGCAACAGTTGTGCCAGCCATTTTTTCGAAGGTAACAGATGCTTTTCCTCGCTTAGTTCTATCTCATGTGCGGCGCGCACTAGTTCTCTGACATTTGCCAATGGTGGCACACGAAGGCTTTCCTCACAGTTGATGAATTTTCCTCCGGGATATTCAGCAAACCGAAAACCGCCCATGCGAGAGGCGTCGTCAATCCCCATTAGGTAATCGAAAGAAGTCAGTCTGCGCACGGACCTCTTCTCATCGGTAGCGGCAATTTGCTCCCGTCGATTTAGCAATGTGCGGCCCCAGCGGTCGGGAAGAGCATCGGAGAAACAAGCGAAAATATCTCGTTCCGGTCGGGTGTATTGGATGCCTGTATAATTCTGCAAATCCTCGCTGAGAAAAACATCGCCATATCTGGCAAGCCATTCTTTATCATACGAAAATCCGTATGTCTCGCTACCGCGCACTGAGTCGCAGGAAAGTTCGCCAATCAGCTTAGGCGTTTCCAGCCAATCAAAGTCGGCATACACAAATAGTTTCTTCATGGCTTATTCCTTTTTAGATGCGCGCTGGCGGTGTTTCAGATTCAGATCTTGTAGGTTTCTGCCTAGGGTATCTTCTTTGGCAATCAAAAGGAGATCGTCGTCAAGTTGCAGAGCATACAGAACACGTGCATAGATTCCTATTGAAACCGTCGGAGAACCTTTCTCGATGCGATTCACAGTGAGAGGCGAACATGTAGCACGTTCAGCAACTTGCGCAATCGAAAGGTTACGGCGTAGCCGGGCAAGCTTAATCTGCTCACCCATAAGAGCCATTTTCTGGCCCAGTTTCCGGGGCAACTTAGTCCCCATAGTGTTCTTTGCCATACTCAATCTATCTTTTAATACCGCAAAGATAGTAAAAATATTTATTATATGATATGTTGAGCGATGGGAAATTATGGGTATTGCCTCAATTTTATCGAGATCCAAATGAGAATGTTGGAATTGACAATGCTCAAATCTATATAGCGGGTGTTGTCTGATTTCTTGCTTTCAGTGTTTCTTTCAGAATTACTTGCCCTATTGCTTGCTCCATACTTGTTCCATTACTTGTTCCATCGCTTGTTCTAGACTGTCTTCTTTGCTGTCTCCATTACTATCTTCTTTACTGTCTCCATCCGACATCTCGATCTCCCTACTAAAAATATATTTTCTCCCCACCTTTTATCTATTTTCTTCCCACCGTTGCAATCACAGACGATTGGGATAAACGCATAATCGTTATTTCGCGTTACTATGCCGATAATGTTACTTGATGATATGTATTATTTCACCCGACACTCTGACTTCTGACCTACTCTCAATCACTGTGGAGTGGGGCACGATGGAGTAGAGGTAGAACTTCTGATAGACCACCTGATCCTCGACTCCCGAAGCCAAATAAGCCATAAGAACCTTCGCTGCCTGTATGTCAAGATTCTGAGCCATAATTTATTACCCATTTGGCGTTATTTTTTGCGCCGGTACGGGTCAGTAATCCTTTCTCTTTGAGTGCGCGGATTATGCGGTCGATTGTACTTTTGGAGAGGCGAGTGTTGGCTGCTATGGCTGTAATGGATAGGTTTGGATTGTCCTGAATCTGTCGTATCACAGCCATTTCTTTCAGCGAAAGCATTGCAGATAATGATGTTTCCAAAACGTCATTTTGACGTTTAGAAGCTTCACTTTGAGGTTTTGCTACATCCCAACGGATGTGTAAAGTGCGGTTGCGGAGGTCTGCCGGAATACTGAACACCGCGAAATTCATAAATCGCTCCAATGGCTCGAATGTCCGGTGAATGCCTTTGGGGATATTCTCATATTGCGAACGTACAAGAGCATTACGGAAGAACCAGGAGTGCTTCTCAAAACTCTCATAGTTCACTTCGAAGCCGAAACTTCTGAGATACTTTATAAGAAATACCGCAGTCGTGCGTGTATTGCCTTCGCCAAAAGCGTGAATCTGCCAGATGCCTGAAATGAATCGTACGATATGTCTGATAGCGTCCGCAGAAGAAACCGTGCTGTAATCAAATTTTCTTTCCTCGCCGAAGTCATAATTCAGAAGTTCCGACAAAGAGTCCGCACTGCCATAGCTGATTGTATCACCGTCAAGAATCCATTGATTTTTAGTAATGTTATATGTTCGGAACTGTCCGGCATGAGGCAGAACGCCTTTGAAAAGAAAACCATGTATACGCGACAACTCCTTAGGGGAGAATGTAAAAGCCTTCTCTGCCAAAAGAAGATTGATATGGTCTGCCACTCGGTCCGCCTCAAAGGTTCCGTCTGCCTCGGCTTTCTCTCGAACCGATTTCTGACTATAATACTCCTCAAGTCGCTTGCCGACCTCCTCGCTCGAAATCTTGCCCTCGATATTGGCTTTCGCCTGTTCAAGCAGAAATTCCGATGGCTTCAACCGGTCAACATCCTGCAAACCGATAGCCATTGACCAGTTACGCGCACGCTCTTCCACTCCCGGTTCTCCGGAAGCAAGATACTGCTCAAACTCCTCATATCTGTCTTCGTATGCCATGTTTTTTTGAATATTGTCAATACCCGAGGGTAGTGGTTATTCCCATTTTGGAAATAACTGAATTCTCTACAAGCTTCCCTGTCTCAAAAATAATTTCAGATGTTTGCTTATCCGGAACACCCACGTCAAAAAGCTTCGCCATAGCTTTCTGCGTGCACCAGATACATTTCTCCCGGTAAACAACCTGCACACCATCCTCCTTCCTCCCAATCTGAAAGATCATGAATTCCGCTGTGCTATTTCGTATCTCAAACTTTTTCGTCACTGTATATTATGTCTACATTGATAGACAAATTACTTTCAGTTCTATTAATCAAAAATCCATTTTGCAATTCTTTCCCAAATAATGTCAAGCATTGCCTCTGTTCTATCTTCAACAATCTGGCGATTCCAATCTATTTCATACGGGATGCATGAAATAGCTTCCAAATGCTTACTAAATTGACTGCTTTTCAGTAAGTCCACTGTATTAGAATTAAGTTGTATGCCTAATTCTGAGGCTTTGTCTTCCAATGATTGTATTTTTGCTGGATCTTTTTCTGCAACGGTTTGGTAATACAGTAATTTTTCTCTCCAACCTTTATTTCCAGCTGAGGAATTTAGATCCTGAGGGAGAAGTGTCAAGTTCCCTATGGATTGAAAAATTTTAGTTGTAGGTTCGTATAAAGAAGTATCCCAAAGATTCTCTTTATTTGTTTGTGGTGCTATATGTTCAATAGTCTTTAACCCTTGAGACATCCATTTTTCTATGGTCAAATATGGGGCGCAACCATGACGTCCAAGTTTTAATGAACCTATATGATTATTGTCTGGGATTGTATCATGTGCTGAGGCTAAAATTGCAAGTCTTATCACATCATTACCCGTTGAATCATATTTGAGATAATTTTTAGCCAAGGCCTTCCATCCATCCTTATTTTCAATCTCTTTTTTTGCCAGTATGGATCGAATATATGATCTTAGGCTATCTATAGAAAATGTATTGTTCTTGAAGAAATCTCGGTAGGTTGTATCTAATCCTGCGTTAGGATATGCACTTCTCCAAATGAAGTAATAAGCTGCAATAAGCTTTACAGATTCGATAAACAGTTCTGCTCCGTTTTCAAGATTATTTTCTTGTATTAGATTATACATACTTCCTAATACAGTGATAGCCATCTTATGCTTTGAGGATTTCAAGAATAGTATGAGCATTGATGCTAAGTCGGACTCGTAAGCATCTCCCACTAAATGAAACTTAGCATTGTTTTTCCCGTCATAGCTTAACCATTCCTTATAGAATTCAGCATAATTGCCCATCCGTTTTACGAAAGATTCCTTTTGCTCTAGCGAATCAAATGCTGAATATACTTCGTTTAACACCTTTCTTTGATAGCTAAAATGAGTGGACATAGTTCGTCCATCATATGCTACAAAAAATGATGTTAGATAATCATTTGTTCGTTTATTTTTTTTGCTGGGCAGTTGTCGCTTCAGAAAGAAACACTTCAAGTTTTTTGAAATATATGTCGCTGATTGAATCTTTAAACTGCTTATTTGGGAGATTATCGATTGTATTAACTACTGTCGGTTTAAAAGTTTCTATAGCCGTTAAGGGTGTGCCTGTAGCATTCAAAGATTGGAACATATCAAATGCCCAATCATCATCCGTAGGCTGAATAATTGTAAAGCAGCAGCGATCTAAAAGGTAATGACATACAGCAAGCGTCTGAACTAATTCACTCAGTATATATGAATTCCCTTTTTTATTGTTATAGTCCAGCTGTCGTACAATCTCTTCTAATTCGGGTCGATCATAATCCCACAATTGGTCTTGTGAAAATTTATTTAAAATATTTTCAGCACTAGCAAAATCGTCAGTATTTCCCTCATGAGCAACTGCTACGGTCTTTTTGAGCCACGCTTCAATACGTCGCCCATTTTGGTATAACAATGAGTTCTTTGAACCCTCTTTGGTCAGGCATGGGAAAGAGGTCTTATCGCAGTATGCTTTGATAAAACGACCCAGATAATTTGCTAATTCTGATTTATATGCATCATTTTCGCTGTTTTCTCTTGTCCAATAGTCCTTGGCTCCACGAACAATTTTGGGCTTTAAGCTAGGTTTCCCTCGGCCTAAATCAAAACTAAACACTTTGCATAGTTTTTGGTCTATCCATGTATCACAAATCTCTATTACTTGTTCATAGATTTCATTAGTAGGTTTTACTTTAGTCTTTATCTCTGTTAGCCTTTTAACTAAAAGGGTCGCCATAAGAGCAATTGTTGAAACTCGCTGCTGTCCATCAATTAATTTTTCGATCCTAGGTGGAACAGCCTGTATCTCCACAGGATATATATTGTTCCTGTTCGATTCGACAACTGTTATGATTGTGCCTAAAAAGCGAATTTCTTTGCTGTCATCGGTAACTTCTCCTAGAGCTATACGTTGAATACCACGAGAAAGATCTTCTAAAAGCTGTTCAATGTTGTCTGTATCCCAACTATAATCACGCTGATATAAAGGGATATAGAGTCCCTGGCCTGATTGATTTAGAAAATCCAGGACACTTCTATTCTCTGTGAGAAATGATTTCTCTATATTTAATACTGCCATGCTAAATCAAAGTGTTAACTTGTTAATTCGTTCTTTCGCTTGAAGTTCGGTGATATTATGAATTAAGGCATATTTAGAATACAGAACTTCCTTCTCTTTACTAGAAAGCAATTCAGAATCATATGCGTGAATCAATATACCCTTAACCACAGATTGGTTACGCATTATCATTTTCCTCGTAGCAGGATTCCAAATGATTTTTTCCCATAGCGGTGAAGAAATACACCTGTCTATTTTTGACATATTTCGTAATATTTCCTCGGTATTGTATTTTTCTCCAATTTTAATTATTGCAGACACAAAAGGTAGTAATGCTACAGGTCTAAATAACAAACTCCCTCCATTCTCACTATTTCTATATCGAGCCGCTGGAGATGCTGACTTATCTTTAAGATATTCAGACAGTTCAGGAAAATAGGAAGTCATTTTATTCCAAAAATCAGTTAAATACGCATTGAAATTTGAGATTTCGTTTTCCTCTGGTCTTATTCGTTGATAGTCCTTTAACTTATTTGAAGAAACATTACCGTTGAACTTATAGAGTTTAAAAAGTTCAATATGACAATCATATAACGTCATTAACGTTGTAAATGCAATCTGATCCGACGCAGGAATTGACTTGCTATTACTTGATTTTATTCTTGCTCCTTCGAATAGGCTATTTCCCTCTAACTGCATGCGTGTTGTTATTGCAACAATATCATCTTCATCTAATGCAATAATATCTCCTAATCTTACTGGCTTGGCATATCTATTTAGTGTGGAAAAGATCCGACGAGATTTTTCCATACCTTCAGGAGTAGACTTATGACCTATTAATATCACTGCAATCGTCTCATCAGATAAGACTGGATTCTCTTTGAGAGCCGCTTTAATACCCTCAACACGATGTTGACCATCTACCGGAAATATCTTTTCATTTCCATTAAAATGAAGTATCCCAACATCTGAGAACATCTCATCATTTAATTCGTATCGTATCTCCGTCCATTCTGGTTGACCGTCATAAACTGCTAAAACTAATGCATTGAAAAAATGATCGCTTTGGGTTAATATATACTGCTTAATTTTTATATAGTTATCCGATAAAGCTCTTTGTATTTCATCCTTTAATGATAAGGAGGTGTGAAGTTCATTGTCAATCCGCTTTACAAGATTGGCAATTTGACTGAATTTGAGATTAGAGGTATAGTAAATCGTACCTCCTATTTCACCTCTTAATGCTGGTATATTCATTTTATTCAAAAGCTGGAATAGTTTCTCTTACTTCAACATTGTCAGGAATATCCTCATTGAAGTAAGGTAAAATTGAACGAATTAGTTGAACTTCATTTTGCTTAATTCGATCATTATCTACATCAGGGTAATATCTATAATATAAATATTTATCCCATTTATGAAACATTCGAGATATCAATGCTCTCTTATCAGAATAATACTCCTTTGCTCTTTTTCGGATATTCTGTTGATCTGTATACTGGCATCTTCCAATATACAAAATATAGTTTTCTATAAAAGGTAAATTCAACCCTTTAAGATAAAAAATATATATTCCTCCCGTAGTATTAGGAAGTGTTTTTATTTCATCGGAAATATCGTTATTTAATTCATTTAAATATTTAATTTCATGGGACCAATTAGAGACATTCTTTATAGGATTTTCGTCACTAACCATATTCATAGTCCACCGCTTAGGATTGTGATAATACTCTAAGCGGTATACCTCATCTTCATCGTCAATAAATGCACGGTACCTCATAGAGTTCAAATAAAGCAATTAGCACAAAATGCATCGTTATCTTCATCCGGATCACCAAAAAGATCCACTAGTTTGCAGGAGCCTTTCTGTCGTTTAGCCTCTTGTTTTCTGATGGCGTCAAGTTTAATCTGACGTACTCGTTCAGGTTTGATCAGTTCTGCCAGACTTTCGTTCTGATTCCACGTGTAGCCATCTTTCTCAAATTCCATTGCTTTGGCAAAAAGGTCAGGATGCTGTTCGTACAGCCATATCCATTCTAGTTTCTGCTGGAAGAAGCAAAAATAGCATCCAGAACGGCTACGGTTGTATGTCCCAACTTTTCCATCCACCTCGAATTCGATGGGTTTATAATATGCTGGAACACCGACGCCACTGTCTTCAAGGATGCGGAATATATCATCTCTAACAAGGATATCGTCATTGTCGATAAGAGGAAACTCTTCCAACTTACCAACCGGATAGTCTGTTCCCTTGAGAAACTCGAATACAACTTTATTGAATAATTTGACATCTATGTCCATCAACGCATTGGCTTTCTTCCCATAGTAAAAATCCTTAGTCAATGGATGTTCCAATATCTTTTTCAACTCAAATTTTACTTCTTCTGATGCAAGATTGAGATATATCTCACTAAACTGTTTAATATTATTCTGATGAAGAACATTATGGATTACATCAATACTCCAGATATTTTTGCGGAAGGGGAATATTGCCTGAATATTTGGCTTGGTAGATACATATCCTTCGCGGTCTTCGTCTCCTCGAATGCCAACATAGGAAATTGTCGGCGCGTCACCAACAAACCGTTCCATCTCGGCAAGTTTCATTTTCTGAGTACACCAGCGTTGCTGTGGTGACGGCAGGTAGTTGCCACTGGCTTTTAAGAAATGCTCGAAAGGTGTTGGTTCGGGGCTGTCTTCGGCTGCCCGCAAACGACGGATGCCGCCGAGATATGATTCCAGACGGTTAATCAGCAGGTCAGTTTCAGCTAATTCACACCCGGTGTCAGTGTTATAGTATTCTACATGAAGATCGGGATATTTCCCTTTCATGTATATAGCGAGAGCCGCACTATCTTTGCCGCCCGATATACCTAATACGTGTCTTACCTGTGTCATTTTATTTTGCCGTTTAGGAGTTTAAGAAGAATACATATATTAAGTTCGTCATCATCGGTAAACAGACTCTCAATCTTTGATGCTGTTTCCTCAGCTTTCTTGATTTTATTCTTGGGTAGCCTGTATGTTTGTGATTTTGAAAACTTTCCCTTATTGGATGCTAGCTCAAAGTTGAATGCTTCCGTATAATCAGCATCCGAGGATGACTCTCCCAAAGCGGAATATCTTTCAAGTTCGCTTAGAATATGAAGCATCTGATGGATTAACATAGGTTCTTCAGGATCCTTTGTTTCATCTAATCGTTTGTCATTAATGACTATCGCGAGTTTTTCTACAAACTCACGTTTTGATTCCGACGGCGCGAGCACTCGGTCAAGAAACGACCGAGTCTTAGGGGTTAGAATATAAGAATCGATTGTTCTATATCTTGCCTCAAGAATCGCCTTATACTCTACATAATCAGTTGGTAATCCAAGATGCTCAACTATTTTTTTCTCAATCCTGTCTATCAGATTGTCATAACAAGTGTTTAGTTCTCTAACTGCACGGCGAATCAAATCAAGATACTGCTGTACGAACTCGTCACTATTGAGGTCTTTGTAACCTAATGCTGTCGGTAAATCCTCAAAGAATGTCTTTGCTGGGTCTTCGGCATTTGACAAAACATCTCTAAATTTTGCCGTATAAGCATTGTCAAACTTCCTTGTGATTTTAGCATAGTTATTCAATCCACGAATGAATTGGAAGAACGGCTTTACAGTTTCAGTTAATGTATCTGTAGACACATAGACGGTATCATCCTTACGCAAAAATTGGCGATACCTCTTAAAAATTTCTAATTTAACACCTGAGACGTTGAATGCTTTTATGGCGAAATCTTTCAAACGTTTCTGGATCAATTCAAATACTTCTTTATTGATTGACAGAACAAACGTACCATTATTATACAGGGCGAAATCCTGTTGATTTATATAAAGAAATATTGGAATCCAGAAATCAATTACACCTTGTTTCAGCTTGTAAGGAGCAGACTTCAGAATTTTCGCCAATTCGGTAAGTTTTTTCGGTTTATCTACTGAAGAATTGACAAACTTAATTGATTCATCTCAAAGAGTTCTTAATTCATCGAATATTGGAGCACCAAGAATCCACCTGCCGTTTTCGTCTTGACGGTGTATGCCCGAATCACGAAATAATGTGAAATATATGGTCTTTTCAGGTGGAAACGATTCAATATCAAAATTCTCCTTGTCACTATGATTAAGCATTGCATCAAGCAGATTGACACGAGCGAGTGAAATAGCAGAGCTTAATTTTTGGCGATTGAATAGTTCATTTCTGATTATAGGTGTCTTCTGATAAACATCATCGCATACACGGGAAAGTAATTTATTAAAGTCGCGTACTGATTTAATATTTTGAGGATTACCATGGTAATACCATACTATATTATTAGTGCCAGATGTTAATGAAGCATTGAGTATGGCATTAAGTTTCTGAGTCTCAAACTTCTTTTGATTCTCAAATTCAGATTTGGCTACACTATCATCGAATGCAACATTCTCGATAACATATTGCAGTTTCTTTATTTCATATAGATGCTTAACAATATCGTCAGTATTTTTGAAATATCCATAAATTGATGCGCCCGCACTTGCAGATGCAGACATTGCAATAACTTCAGATTCAATATCTGAAAGAGGAAACACTAAGTGGATAAAGCCATCAATATCACCAGCCGGTTCGATAATAATTGGCTCATTGGAGATACGATATTCAAAATATCGTGGCGTACCGGTCCTATAGTAGGATGCCGATGCGATTGCTGCTTTTTGACTAATATATGGAGCAATCTCTTCAACTGATAAATTCGGAGTGGGGACAATTGCGGCTGCTTTATATAACTCATCCTCCAGATCTATATTAGTGCCCTCGAAAAGAATATATTGAGATTTGTATTTTGCAAATCGAATGATTTTATGAGAGATAAGGGTCTTTATTAAATCTTGGGTATTTGTCAATCCTAATGCGTTATCTCCATACGTTATGAGAAAGTCATCATCAAGAATGATGCCATTAAAGAACATATTGAGAAGCCCAATTGTCTTAATCAACTTGAGACATTGCTTTATTATCTCACCATCAAGATTGGAACCTTCAATTCTTTCAATGGCCACAGAAAGAGAACGCCAACCCATTGAATCAGCATTTGTCTCCGTTATGGCTGAATAGAAATGGTAAGTCAGATAATCATATACCATCGCGACATTATAGGTCGTGGACGGTAGAGCTTTGAAGTCATTGATTGATCCAATCCCTTTTGCAGACAGAAATGAAAACAAAGAACGTTCGTTTTGACCGTATTTCTGAATAGCCAATGTCAAGCAAACAGCAGACACTGGATCAAGCGGATAAAGTGATTCAGTCGTTTTGTATTTAAGATTTCTGGATACAATCTTACTGTGAATTCCTAAATTATAGAGAAGACTCAATGAAAGTTCCTCAGCCTTGGATAATTTTTGACTTTTAATGAGTCTTTTTGCTGTAAGTGATAATAGTTGTTCTACTGGCTCAACAAAAACTATCTCTTTGAATCGTCCTTTAATCTTATACCATTCGTTTCGCTGTGCTTCGGTGAGTTTTGCCGCATAACTACTGAAATTTTGGTGAAATGTAGTCAGAAGTATTATACTCCGAGTCGGCACATTCACAAATTCCGAAAGTTTCTGTAGAAAATAAAGTTCCTTTTCAGGATTGTTGTTTGCCGCATACTCAAGAATTTTGCCAAACTCATCAACAACAATGACAAGGAATTTATTTTCATTGCGTAATGATTGATAGTAGGTATTCAGCGCATTTATGGGATTACCTTCAGCAGAGTTAAGTTTTTTGGAAAGCAGTCTTGAGAGTGGAGCGTAGTCTCCAACAATATTCATGAATTCAAAACCCCTTGCAGCACCAAGGACACCATTCTGTATTATCTGATTGTTGCCATTGGCAAGATCATCTTCAAGTGCAAGGATAAAACTTGATTTGCCGGTTCCATATGTGCCAATTATTGAAAACGAATGGTGTCCGGCATTAAAGCTATTGACAATATTCCCGGCTACAAGCTTAGCATTTTCGGTAACGATGTAACGAAAATCCGAAACTTTGTTCATTTCAATATTAACTGAAGGGATATAAGTCATAGATTGTCGTAATAATGGTTGAGTGCTTCGCTTTCATCAATTTCTCTTAGAAATTGAACATTCTTTATGCCGCTGTTATCAGTGAATACGAGAGTCTCCGGAAATATAATCTCTAAAGATCTGATAATATCAATTAATGAGACCATCGGGAGACCAAAAATAAGGGACAGCTTTTGTAGTACATCAAATGATACCGTGAAGTCAGTACCCTTCGTGCGGATAAGAGAATAAAGGATAATTTCAGAGGCTATCTCTGAGGAATCGTTAGTCTTGAAGGTGAATATATTTTCTTTATTCGTGGATTGCTTGCCAGTATCTACAATAAGCCCTAAAGCAATAAGTAGTGAAGAGAAATCCTCTATTGCCTTCAAGTCTTTTGGAGCAACATAATTTTTCAGAAGAACTCCAATATCTTTCCGAACGGTATTTTCATTATACACATTCTTTTGCTCTGGTACGGCACATTTTCGTTTTATAAACGATTGTAGCTCTTGCTTTGAAAACTCCCTCTTCTCTCTCTGATATTCTACAAAGAGTAGATTATAAATACTTGCGACTTCAGATGAAACAAGGAGGAAGTGCAAAAGCCAAAGAGTGTTCAAATCTTCAGCAAATGGGTCTCGTCCATTATCAGAATCAAAAATGTATGTGGCTATTGGATTAAGCTCGTCAGCCTTTGTAAGCCCGAAAGCGCGTAGCCAGAAACGGATAGCCGACACCATATTCTTGCCGACACCTAACTTCGCTACAGCATCAATATCTGTGAAGCTATTGCCGTCAAGCAAATAGTCGTATCCCTTTTTCAGCCAAAGAGATTTGCATTGAAAGGACTCATGTCCTGAAAAACTATATTTGCTCAAATTAGTAAATTTCTTATTTATCAATACCTCTACACATGAAGCATAGAGACTGCAAAATTAGGTAATTTTTCTCAAATTTGCAATAGCTCTTGGGAGATTTAGAGGCCTATGTATCAGGGATTATACATTTATAAAAGCCCCGGCAAGAGGGTCGGTCTTGCCGGGGTGTTGGGGTGGGTTAGGGATTAGTAGAGGCGGATGCAGGTTACATCGGCGGACTGGACGGTCGCGGGATGGTCGAATTTGTCTTTGGAGAAGCCGATGGCGAAGTGCTGGATGCGGTGCGTCATGCCGAGTTCTTTAAGGAACAGGATGAACTTGCTCAGTTCTTCAATGAGCCAGTTCTCATCTTTGACCGAGGTGATTGTGACGAGCATCATCACGTTGTCGGGGAGATTATAGAGGCCGTCAGAGTCCGTGAGGATGACGAGCGAGGGGGCGAATACCGCGTCTTTCGAAAAGAAGCTTGCGCCGTTGGCGTAGTCCTGATAGCTGAGTTTGGCTGTCGGAGTGCCGTAGTTCTCGGCGAGATACTTCTCGATGTCGGCGAAGGCTGCGCTGATGCGAGGGTCGCTTACGACCGAAAGGTCGGTAGGCGGCTCTGCGTCGGGAGTCACGGTTGTTGCCGATGTAGCCTTGTGGCCGAAGATTGATTTCACATGGGAGAAGAGTTGGTTGAGGTTGTTGAGTGCTTTCATTTGCTTGATTTTTTGTTGGTTTTTTTGGAATTGAGTTCGTTGATTTTTTCTTCGAGACGTTGTTTCTGGTCGAGAGCGCGGGCGGTTTCCTGCACACGGTCTTCGTATGCTTTAACCTCCTCCTCAATTTGCTTGACGCGGTCCGGGTCGCGGAACCAGCTCTGGATGCTGTCCAGCCCCTCGGAGTTGACGCCGCCGTTCATCAGTATGTAGTGATACTTGATGTCGGATATTCGGGCCTGTTCGATCCGAGCTTCCTGCCAGATGAAAGTGGCGCCGAAGAAGAGCAGAGTGAACACCGAGATGAACATGGCGAGATATACTTGCCACGATTCACGGGCGATATGAATGGTCTTTTCAATCTTCTGCACCGGATGATTGGCAGTGAAGTTGTCAATCTTTTCCGCGATCTCGGCTTTCAGATCATCAACCGAGGTGGTCAGATTTTCGCCGATTCCTTTCACGGTTGTTGTCTGGGTCTCGATAGAAGACTGCATCGTGTCTACCTTCTCGATGACGGCTGAGGTGATGGATGTTCCCATATTGCTAAGGTCGTCAGTGGTGGCGCAGTTGAGCTGCGTCTCTTTGATTTCGGCACACGTGCCGCTGATGGTGCTGAGGTCGTCAGCGATGTTTTGGAGAAAATTCTCCGGGGTGTTTTCAAATTCTGTTTTCATTTTTCTCTGTTGAGTGTTACAAACTTCTGCCTCTTTTTCTCTTTTTACGGCGATTCATCTCACGGATGAACGCCTCCTCATCCTGGTCGCAGGCAGGTCCGACTTGGAAGAGTCCGCCGACCGCATTGCCGAGACTTTCGGCAATATCGGCTCCGGCTTCGATGATTTTTGCTGCGGCGCTCGGCGTCTGTTTAGGCTGCTGTTGCATCGGTCTTGGAGCTGATGCCGAGGGTTGAGCCTGACGGTTCTTATTCCGATCGAGGGCGTTGCAGATGGTCTTGTATGAGCATCTGCCATCACGGTCTACCTGTGAAGCCTTGAACTTCTGCCCGTCCTTGATGTAAGAAAGCCCTTCGACCTCGGTTGTCCCTCTTCGGAATTTCTTCCTGACGGAGATACCTTTCTGAGCCAGTTCGCGCTGAAAAGAAGTCCAGTCCTTTGCTGTCCGTTTGGCGGCTTGAACGGCGAGATAAATCTCCTGACGGGTCTTTGAGCGACCTTTCAGCCGGTCAACTTTTACCTTGTCTTTGTTCTCGCCGAAGGTTAAACCGTACTTCTTTTTTAGCTCCTTGCAGATGGCATTGCTGCGGTAATATTCATAACTGTCGCTCACGCATCTGCCATTATTATCCACCCGATTATAGACGATATGGCAGTGCGGATGCTCTTTATCCAGATGGCGCGCTATGATAAACTGGGTATTCTTGATGCCCATTTTCTCCATATATTCCAGCGCGAGTTTCACCATGGCTTCATCTGAAAGCCGTGCCGAATCCTCCGGCGAATAGGATAGAGAAATGTGTCCGCACCAATGCTGGACGCGACTGTTGAGATGCCGCTGACACTCGAAACCATCGACAATATCTTTGGGCGAGTCGGCCAACAGTCCCTCGGAATAGAGCAAGCGGGCCTCTTTATTTTCCTCTTTCAGCGCGAGAACATATTCAACGCAACCTGAGAAACAGCTCCCTTTAGTGATGCCTCCAATCATGCGACAGCTTGGTGTAAAGTGATTTTATCTCCTTGCTCAGCTTGTCGAGCGACCATTGCACGAGCTTGAAACCGCCTTCGTTGGCTTTCTTTGCAAGCTGATTGAGATTGTTCGCCATGCTTCCGATCTGGCGCAAAAGGGCCATGTCTTCTGGCTGGGCAACCTGTATTACCTCTGATTTTGTCAGAGCGCATCGCCAGTAGTCGGACAGTTTTCTGCCGGATTTGCGGCATTTTTCAAGCGCGATCTGATACTGTTCATTCTTGAGTCTGACGCTGACAACGACTGTCTTGTCTGACTCCTTTACTGCTCCCGGAGGAGCCTTCTTTCTTTTTGAAAAAGTCATTTTCGGAATTTTGAGATTTGACTTGTGACCATCGGGAACGGACTCCAGCCGCCCGGTAACGGAGGATGCAAGGTCGGAAATGTTTACATTGCCACTACCTTGCTATCCTCCTAATCTTGATAGATTATCCGGATACCGGCGTTGCCGATGGCTTCGCCATTTCCACTGCTTTGGGGCAGTGGTCAGAACGATTTACTAATCAGAGTGAACCAGCTTTCATAGTTGGCGGCGTTGCTGTCGAGATGCTCGTTTATGATATGCTCGATGAAGTTGCTGACGCTGTAGCCGGGACCGCCAAAGAATCGGGCGATGCGTTCCACGCGGTCAAACGTATCGTTGCTGATTGCCACCTGATGCTTGTTGTCCTTACCGAGCTTAATCAGCGTGAAGTATGCCTTTCGGTAATCTTCAAGGTCGCTCTTGCGCTGCTTGGCGGTAGGACGGGGTGACTTGGGTTGAGCGTTTTCGCTCTGTCCTGCGATTGGCTGGACATCGGTGTTGACGGGATTTTCCACAGTTTCGGAAAGATTTGAGTTATTGAAAATATCAGTCACTTCAGATGACTGAGGATTGCTTTTGTTTACGGTTGGCATTTTTGTTGGTGTTTATGGGCTTGCGCCCGGTTTAACATTCGGGATTGTCGGAGTGGGTAGAGTGCCCGGTAATTCGGCATATCGCGTACCGGCGGCCACATGCGACTGCCGAGTGTATAGTTGTCGGCAACCATTTGCTTACTACGCTTCGGTTTCATTGGCCGGGAGAGTAACATTGTTAGCGGAGTAACATGATTGCTTACGATAGAGACCTTGACGCATACGGCGAAAGAGAGTGTTGAGATTGCGGGTGAGAAACATCTTGAAAGTGTGGTCTTTCATCCCGAACCGCGCTGCTACACGGATGCCGTCGGCTGTCGAAAACTCCTCGGCGAGATGGTCATACACAGTGCGGTGAAGTTCGTTCAGCTTCTCTTCGCTGATGCAAGTGAGTACGCCGAGGGCGTTGTGTCGGAAGTATTCCGCCAACTCGATTGCTCCGCCTACCTCGTTATCTCCGATTTCTTCGGGTGGCGACTGCTCCTCATCGCATACCCATCGCACCATTCGCAACAGCAGGCTGAATCGGATTACATAGATTTCGAGCTTGCAGAAGAAACTGACAACCGTGTCGTTCATCTCGTTGTCGCACATCTCGGCATTCCGGTGTTGCCATTCATAGAGTATTCGCTTCGCCGCCGGAGTAAACCGCACAATTATAGGTATCGGTTCCCCTTCATCATCGAGTCGGCACTCCACCGATAGAATAGCGGTAAGTATGGATTCCCATGCGTTGTCGAGGTCTTCGCTTACCTCATCCTCCTGCCATCTCGGTTTGCCGGATGTTTCCGTCATGGCGAATAGAATGCGGTCAATGAATCCGTTGGCTGTTCTCTCACCGTTGGCAAGTTCGGTAAGCAGACGTTTCTGTATTGTTCCTACCACCGAAATAAAAGGTCGCTTGATGAAGATGGAGTTCTGTGAGTTCTTGCGGTCAGACATTGTCGTGCTACCGTTGAATGCCGACAGCCAGAATTGTTCCTCAGAGCCGTTGTTGTAGCGGGTGAAGTTCTTGAACCATGCCGACAATTCATCAACCCACAGGCACAGACCTCTCGGATTGTGGGAGTGAATGGCACTCAGTCCCTCCTGCGTAACATCCGACACGAGATAACGCAGACGTTTCGGCTCTTTGGGGAATTGCTCGAATCCGGCGTGAACACGTTCCTTGCGACTCATGGCTATCGCCTGCTGATACTCGGCATACCTTTTCTGGTAGTCCAGATTGTTTTTCCAATCGGCGTTGACGAGCGGACGCATTGCGAATGCCAGCGGATGTGACTTACAGGCTCCGGGGCGACCTACAATCGCTATATAAAGGATTGCCGATTCGTGCCAGTTGCGTTTCACTTCCACGCGATGAGAATTGCCAACTGCAACCGATATAGCGGCCATCATTGATGCTGCGGTGTAGTCGACCGGAAAGCCGTTGCTGTCATGCAACTCACGGATGATGCGCTGTAATCTCTCGGGTAGCACATGCACCGGAAATGCGTTGGTCGTGGATTGTGTGTAATCTCTTTCCATAGACTTAGAAATTATATCCTCCACGGGGACGGCGTTTCATTCCGGCGGTTATGGCAGCCGCTGTTTCGGCGAGGGAAGGAGCGACGGAATGTTTGCGTCCGTTCTCAATCCATGCGTACAGTTCGTCCTCATAGAAATAGAGGAGTTTGCCGCGCTTGTAGCTCGGAATGGGGTCATTCGGAGCTT